>Ga0210408_10000044_pt1 | contig 184699 bp, 164 predicted proteins | sample IncBWH4MmetaG_FD_155471 | JGI IMG/M metagenome (GOLD analysis project Ga0210408, IMG submission 155471) | Forest soil microbial communities from Barre Woods Harvard Forest LTER site, Petersham, Massachusetts, United States - Inc-BW-H-4-M | ecosystem: Environmental > Terrestrial > Soil >... | reverse complement strand
AACCTTTCGGCTAAGACAGTGACTACGCTTGAGCCCCGGACGCCGCACCAACTGGAAAAACTTAAGAAGCTGTCAAAGAACGATCTTGTTGTACTCCTTCTATTTTTTCAGTCAATCAAAAATACGCGTTTGTAAGTACATGCATTTTCAATCGAGTGCACGCCGTTCACAGCCCTGTGACACAAAATGGTGCAACCGGCTCGCACGTTTCCAGGCGGAAGCCGCATGGGACGCGGCTTTCGCAGAATTGCCGCACGGAATCAAGCCACGCACGAATCTACGATTCGCGCGAATGAGCTGTGAAAATCCCGCGAATCCCGCGTCGGACAAAGGTTTTTGAGAGAAATGGTATGAGGTCCCAGGGAACGAACCCAGGCTACATGACTTCGATCTTCTCGTCCCGTAGCTGCTTGTCTGCTTCGTCCGTTCCAGACAGCTCGAACGCGTTCGTGATGGCAGCCTTGCCCTTTTCCACGCTCGTGATCACGTACGAACAACCGAACCAGTGCGCTTCGGCATGATCGGTCTTTGACCACTGGGCCGGGTGGTCAGGGTGGGAATGATAGAAGCCGACGATGTCCTCTCCCCGTTCGCGTCCTTCGCGCTGGATACGCACCAGTTCCTTGGGATCGATGTTGTAGCGGTTGTGGGCGGAGTCCGTACGTGTGTTCCCGCAGCGCGCGCTGCTCGTCACCACCCGCGCACCATCGTCTTCAAACCGGCCGAGAAGCACTCCGCAGCATTCATGGGGATAGGTCTCTTCGCCGTGGAGGCGAATCGCGTCGTAATCAGAGCGGGAGAATTTCAACATAGGGTTTCATTAAAAGAGATCTCAGATTGAAGATTTCAGATTTCAGATTTCAGATTGCAGATTTTAGATTGCAGATTTGAAAAGCTAACTCGGTCGATGATTCGGCGGAGAAGTTCAAATCTGCAATCTGCAATCACAAATCTGAAATCCCTTACCCTTCGCTCCAGAACCGCTCACTCAGATACTTGTCACCGGAGTCGCACAGGATCGTCACGATGACCGCTTCCTGCTCGCGGTGCAAAGGAAGCTCGCGCGCAATCTTAAGACATCCCACGACTGCGGCAGCTGCAGAAATACCAACCAACAGACCGGCGCTCCGCGAAAGTCGCCGCGCCATGTCGTATGCGTCTTCCGTCGCGATCTCAAGGTTCTGGTCCGCAAGTGTAGGATCGTAAATCTTTGGCACAATCGCGCTCGCCATGTGCTTGGCCCCTTCAATCCCATGGAACGAGGAGTCGGGCTGGAGAGAAATGCACTTTATTGCAGGATTGAGTTCCTTCAGCCGCCGCGTAGTTCCCACAAATGTGCCGCTGGTGCCCAGCATGGCAACGAAATGGGTGACGCGCCCCTGGGTCTGCTGCCAGATTTCATTCGCTGTCATGAAGTAATGCGCTTTCCAGTTCGCGTCATTCGAATATTGATCGGCGTAGAAGTACGTGTCGGGATGTTCCGCTGCCAACTGGCGCGCCATCCGAATAGCGCCATCGGAACCGTCGGCCGGATCGGTATAAATGATGTTCGCGCCGTAGCCCTGCAGGATCTGCTTGCGCTCGCGCGAAACATTTTCCGGCATGCAGAGCGTGACCGGAAAGCCTTCCGCTGCTCCCAGCATGGCATAGGCGATTCCCGTATTGCCGCTGGTTGCATCCAGGAGAATCCTCCCGGGATAAAGCTGCCCACGCCTGCCGGCGTCGGCGACGATGCTGGCAGCCGCGCGATCCTTTACCGACCCGCCGGGGTTGTACCATTCGGCCTTACCCAAAAGTGTCACGCCTTGAAGATCGCGAGTAACCGCGTCCAGGCGCAAAAGCGGGGTATTCCCGATCCGCTCCATCAGGCTGTGACCAAGCGTTTCGCCCAGTCCCGCGCCTGTTTCGCGCGATTCAGCAGGGGTCGCGGATGATGAAATCGCCGCCGTTTTGCTCGAGCCGTACGTCATACTTGTAGTGGATGCCGTGACCAACGTAATGTGCTATGAGATCAGAAACACGGTATGTAGTAGCTTGTTTAGATGAATCAGAATCATCAGGCGATGCAGGCTCTGTAAAGTTGCACTCAATTCTTATAATTCCGCATCCAATGAACGGGCCAACGCCGCCAACGAAAGGTTGAAGCAAAAGAAAATGGCAAAACCAACAGAAGGACGAACCTACGAAGAAGCGCTGGCCTGGTTGCGCGATAACGGGTTCGACACGACGGATGCGCCCGGCACCAACAACCGCGTCTTCCTACGGAAGTATAACGTATCGGCTGCCATCGAGAGGACCTCAGGTGAGGGGGTGAAGATTTTTGCTTATCCCGGCTACCTGATCGGTAGCGAGATCTCAAAACTGGTGAACCGGGGATATCAGCAGTTTCTGAAGACTTCTAAGAATGAGGTTCCGGCAAGCGCCGAGCAGTTGAAGGCTCTGCAGAATTTCTCGGAAGAATTGAAGATGGCGCTTGGCTTGCCCAGCCTGTACAACGAATCGCTCGGGACGGTGAGCGAGTCCTATCACTACGACCGGATCGAGAATCGCGACAAGCCGGTGCTGGACAGGCCCAAACGTCCCTGGGAAGTTGCGGGCAAACAAGCGGCCGTGGCGGCAAAAAAGGGCCGGGCGTAACCGTCTCTCAATTCTTGTTCTTGTCAGCAGGCTCTGTAGCTGCTGCCGCAGGCATCTTTTCAGCAACGCTCTCGTCGGCCTTCTTCCGCAGTTCTCGAACTTTTGCGAGTTCCTTCTCAGCCTCAGCTTTTCTTCCCGTGGCCTTGTATAACCTTCCCAGCTGATAGTGCGCATCGGGCTCACCGGGCTCGAGCTTGATGGCTTGTAGAATGGCGGGCTCGGCCTGTTTGTAGTCGTTCTGAGCAAGATAGATCGCTCCCAGCTCCACATAGGCGAGACGAAAGTTCTTGTTGGCTCTAATGGCCTTCTGAAGCAGGGGCAGGGCCGCGTCGGGATTGTCATTCTTCCACTCAATATCCGCCAGTAAGGTCAAGGCCTGCTCGTGGTTTGGATTCAGAGCCAGTTCGAGCTCGAATTCTTTCTTGGCCTCATCGTACTGCTGGGCTTTCCAGTGCATGTTACCCAACGCGTAATGAAGGTTCGGCTCCTTGGGAGCGATGCGTACAGCGGCCTCAAGTTCAGCGATCGCCTCGTCCGGCTTTCCAAGCGCATCGAGTGCCTGACCCATCAGAAAATGCGTCGGGGCCGAATCCGGACTCTGCTGGAGAAGCATCCGGAATTCTTCCATCGCGCACTCAGCCTTCTTGGCCCACAGACAGCTCTCGGCCAGCCTCTGGTGAAGCTCGGCATTGGCAGGGTCGGCTTTGCTGGCCGGCTCCAGATACTGAGCTGCCAGCTCGAACTTTCGCGAGGCGTAGTAGCTCATACCGAGCAGAGTTTGCGCTTGTGTGTTCTTGGGGTCAACAGCCAACGTGGCGCGGAATGCCGTTGCGGCAGCCTCCCAACGCTGCTGTTTGTACTCCGCCAGCCCGAGGTTGAGCTGGATCCCTGGCAAGCGCGCATTGAGTTTGAGGGCCTTGCGATAAGCACTGGCCGCGTCGTCGTATTTCTGCAAACGCGCGAGGTCGACTCCCAGTGCGGCGAATGCTGCGGCATCATTTGGATTCCGAGCTGTCACAGCCTTCCATGCCTGGGCGGCTTCGGTCCATTTCTGTTGCTGCTCGAAGGCAATGGCATCAGAAGGCATAGGTTCTTGCGCGAGCAGGATCGTGGGCAGGAGAAACTGGGCGACGACGAGGCTTCGGAGCCACCTGTGCAGACTCCTGCTGCTGAAGGGTCTGCAGAGGCTAGAAATCGGAAAAAGGAGGGAACGGACTGAGAGTTTCGTTTTGGGAAACGGCTGGGATTGTGGGGTATACCCCCCTCCCCCCTGGTCTATTGGAATCATCAAGTTAGGGGAAAGCCGAAAATAAAATCTTGGAGCAGAATAGCTTAGAGGCAAAATCTTGAGCCCCAAGGAGTTAACCCTAGCGGCACGATTGCTTCCTACCACCGCTTTCGCCTTGGCTATGTTCTGCTTTTTTCCGATTGCGCGCAAGTGCAGATGTCACACCTCAGGGCTGTGGATGTCTGTGGAAATGTGCTTGGGGTGTCCAGCAGACCCCACTTCGAACCTCGGACCGCCGGGATTTCAGTTTGAATGGATCTTGCCATTTTTGGCGAGGCCATCAAGCCAACGTTGAGCGGTGGGGGCCTCGGGCCGACCGCCGTAGTGCTTCAGGAAATCGCGGAGAGCTTGCGCTGCATCCTCGTACTTCCCAACAGCGGTGAGTGCCTGGGCAACCAGCAACTCGATTTCCGGAGCTTTGCCTTTCGACTCTGTCAAGGCAAGTTGCGAGGTTGTCAGCGCTTGATCGTACTGCTGGCGGTGGTAATACGCTTGTCCGAGCACGTAATGTGTTTCCCAGCTAGCAGGATCCAGCTGCAGAGACTTCTCCAAGGGAGAAACCGCTGCGTCATACTTACCTTGGTCTGCGAAAGCCATTCCCAACGCTGAAAAGGCGCGCGCGTTGGTGGGATCCATCTGCGAGGCTTTCTCCAGAGCGTTTTGCGCCTGCGCCCAGTTTTGCTGCTTGAGAAGTAGCACTCCCTGGACATAAAGAACGTCGGGGTGGCCGGGTGCAAGTTTCGCTGCTTCGTCCAGGTGCTTCTCGGCATCGGAGAGCTTGCTGGCGCTCAGAGCCTTCAGGGCTTTATCCAGTGCTTCTTTGGCCTTGGGAGCCAGGAGGGGCTTGGCCGATGCCGCCGCGCCTGTGTTGTCCGGCGAGTCCGGCTGGAGGGTAGCGTCGACCTCATACCTCATCGCCACTGAGAGATTCACATCCTTTTGGATCGGCCTGAAACCGGCGACCTCGACGACCAGCGTGTAGTCTCCAAAGGAGAGCGGTCCGAAGAAGGCGCGTCCGTGCGAGAGCCCGGCCTGGTCTGCGAGGATCCCATCGTGCAATAGCTTTACCGTCCCTGCAGCTTTGATCACTTCACCTGTGCTGTTCCGGGCAGTCAGGGAGATATGCGGCCTGTCAGCGCGAAAAACCGACGTATCGCTGGCACTTTCTTGAGCGTAAGCAGTAAAGAGCGACAGCAAGAAGGCGCATTCGAGGACAGTGATGAGGGATCGTGCAGCCTGCCGGCCCCATTGAAGGTTGGCGGAATGCATAACAAACCCCACTCGTTAGACACAAGCCTATTCTTACCCGAGATGAGGGTCAAGGGAGAAGGTGAGTCCAGTTCTCTTCGAAGCGCAAGGGCTTTCCAATTCCCAAGAACATCCCTCAGCGGCTAAAGCCGGCGAACTTTTTGCTCGACTCTATGGCGCGGCTTTAAGCCGATCTCCCAAGGTAAGTTCCACCGCTTTCGACGCGCAACCGCCGGATTTACCACCAGTGAGCTTGATGGATATGAGCTTCGCAGTCTCCTGCCCGCTCGCCCGCCACCGTAGGCCTCATATCCGGTTCTTGTTCATCGGCTCGCGTCTTTGCTCCACGCTTCTTTCAGGCCTCGCCTCGCGGCGAGTGTTATTTCACCCTTGCGCTTCACTAACCCTTCGTCTCCATCAGACTGGGTAGAGGGCTTTCACCTCCTAGCTGTTGAACATGCTTGGCACACAAGTGAAACGCCCCGCTCTTTCGAGCGGGGCGTGAAGTTCTCTTTGCAGAGAGGGTTAGAACGAGATTTTTCCGCCGAGCTGGACAATGCGCCCGGGCCAGAATCCGTTCGGCAGGCCGAAGTTGGAACTGCCAAAGCCCGCAGGGACGGATTGGATCTGCGGATGGTTAAAGGTGTTGAAGGTTTCCAGCCGCAGTTCGAACTGGCTGCCACGAGCTTCGCTGAACACGAAGGCCTTGAACAACGACAGGTTCCAGTTGTCGCGCCCCGGACCACGCACCGAATCGTAGCCCACGTTGCCCCATGCGCCGAGCGCCGGTGCAGCAAACGCCGAGCTGGTAATCCACTGCTGTTTCGTGTGTGGTGCGACGACGCTGCCTGCCTGGTCAGGCCGGTTGGTTCCGCCCACGCCGTTGCCGCCCTGTGCACCGGTCATCGTAATGTTGAGTGGCAGACCGGACTCGATCGTGACGATGCCCGAAACCTCCCATCCACCGACAACCGTTCTAGCGAACGCATTCGTCGAGTTGCGCAAGAACGGCAGGCTGTAGATGAAGTTGGCGGAAAGGTTATTGGTTCGGTCATAACCACCCGGTCCAGAATCATACTTCCAACCCGCGTAGGGGTTAGAAACACTCTGAAGGTCTCCTCCCCCGTTGCCAGAAGTGTTGTTGGAGGGGTCAATGGAACGCGAGAGCGTGTAGAACACTCGCAGGCTCAGGTCCTTCTTGATCTGAGAATTGAGGTCGACCTGCAGGCCGTTGTAGTGAGCATTGGCGCCGTTGGTGGACATTTTAATGGAGCCGAAACCCCGGTACGGGGCCACAGCGTTGTAGCCGCCGGGGATCGTTCCGTTGATCAACCCGGGAAGATCGGACTGGTTGGGAAGGTTGGTCTCAGTATAGTAGTTCTGTTGGCGGCTCTGGTTCCCAACATACATTACGGCGAGCACCGTCCGGGAAGCGAGCGAGTGCTGCACCCCAATGCTGTACTGGTAAGCCACAGGCAGCTTGTACTGGTTCACTGCCAGACCGGTAATGCTGGCTACAGTGATCGGAGCAACAGCATGTTGCCCGGTGTTCAAGAACGTTTCCGCGTTGTCAAGCTGAACGCCGCTGAACGACACGTTGGTGCTGAACGGAATGTTCGGCCCGGCGTTGTACATGTCGTTGCCCTGGATGCGCTCATACATGGTACCGAAACCGCCGCGCAAAACGGTTTTGCCTGCACCGGTAAGGTCGTAGGCAAAGCCGATTCGCGGGCCAAACGCTGCCCAATTTGTGTTGACCAAGCCCTTCGGGACGCCCGGAGTCGTTCCCGGGATTCCGATACCGTTCAAGTAGAACTGGGTCCCAGCGAGGACCTTGTTCGGGCTGGTGCCCAGACCCGGACTTGCCTGCGTGCAACCAGGATTAGCTCCAGTGCCGGCATTGAAGGCACCGCTGCAAATGTTTCCGTTCGTGTCCAGAAGCGCGGCATTGGCCGGATTGTAGAGGTTCGGATAGAAGTTGCCCATCCGGTTGTTGGCTTCGTAGGTATGCGGCACGCCGTCCCAGCGCAAGCCCAGGTTTAGAGTCAGCCGCTTGTTTACGCGCCAGTTGTCCTGGAAATAAAGGGCTGTGGACTGGTTGTTCCAGTAGCCGTAGTCCTGAACACCGAGCTCTCCGTAGGAGTTGGATAGACCCAACAGGAAATCGGCAAAGTCGAGGCCCGTGTAGCTTCCGTTGAAGCTGAACGAACCCTGGGTATTGCCAAACAGTTGCTGGTATTTCTTGTAGAGAGCCCAGCTGCCACCAATTTTCATCTGGTGCGCGCCCTTGGTCCAGGACACGTCATCGCGGATCTGATAATCATCTGCCTTGTTGGTCCACGGCCAGCTATTGTTGCCAAACTGCGCTCCAGTCGCACCCCCCAGACTGATGTTCGGGATTCGGTTGTCGCTGTTCGGACCAGGAAAGATGCGGCTAAAGGTGAAGGTCGACGGGGCAGAAATCAGCCCTGTGGGAATGATGTTGATGCGGTTGCCGTTGTAGTTGAAGGCGACCTCGTTCAGCAGCGTGGGACTGATGGCGTAGGTCGTGTGAATTACAGCGCTGTAGGACGGGTTACCGAAGGATGTGCCCTGCACCGGAGTGTTGGACCAATTCCACAAGCTGGTACCGAACGATTGACTCACCGATTCGTCAACGAAATGTCCGAACACCGAGAACTTGCTGTTGAAGTTGTGATCGACGCGGACAATTTCTTCCCGCAGGTTCGTGGGAGAATTGGCGCCGCCGATAAAATTGTTGCCGCTGTTGGGCGCTGGGAAGATACCGCCGTACTGGCCGCCTGCGTTCAGCAATGCGGTTGCATTGGGACTGATCATGCACGACGGAACCTGGTTTCCGGGGAATGCGGATCCTTGAACAACCCCCGGAGGCGCCAACCCACCCGGGCAGTTCTTAAAGAGAATTGACGGAGTCACCTGAGCCGTAGTGGGCACGTTGACGGCTTGGGTGCCGAAGGTTCCCGTATACCAGGGAGTCAGCGGGACCGTCTGCTGCAGAGTCTGGCCGTTAATGTACTTCCGCCACTCCATGTTGTAGAAGAAAAACGTCTTGTTCTTGTCCGGATTGTAGAGCTTGCCAAATGTAACCGGACCGCCCACGTTAAACCCGAATGTGTTCTGGCGAAGTTCCGCCACCGGGCTCGGAGCCCGATTGTTGTATGTCCGGGCATCGAACGCGTCATTGCGGTTGAACTCCCAAGCGGCAGCGTGGAACTGCTTGGTTCCGGACTTCAGAACCAGCGTCATGGTGCCGGCCGAGGAGAGACCGAAGTCGGCGCTGTAGTTGGACGTGAGCTGACGAAATTCGGCGATCGAATCCAGAGACGGAGCAATGCTCATGCCGCCGGCGCCACCGCGGTCATCATTCTCGCCGCCGTCCAACAAATAGATGTTGTGATTCTGGCGAAGGCCGTTGAATTCGACATTGGCGTTGCCACCCACGGGAGTATTGGGAGCCGTGGGATCAATCTGGCTGGAAGCTCCCGGCGCCAGAGCGGCCAACTGGTAAATGCCACGGCCATTGACCGAGAGGCCCTCCATCTGCTGGCCGGTGATGACGTTGCTGACTTCGCCAGTATCCGCCTGCACGGCAATGGTATTGGCTTCCACCGTGACCGTTTCCTGCTGACCTCCAACCTCCAGTTGGAAGTCTGAGCGAGCGCGGTCGCCGACCTGCAAGACCATGCCTTTGCGCTCTGCAGTCTTGAAGCCACTCGTTTCCACTTTGACGTCATAGTGGCCGATGTGAATATCGACCGCGGTGTACTGACCCGAGTCGTTCGTCGTAAATGCCTTCGACACGCCTGTGTCCACGTTTGTGAGTGTGACTTTGGCGTTCGCGACTGCAGCGCCGCTCGGGTCGGTCACGGTTCCAACGATGGTTGCTTCTTGTGCCAGGCCCTGTGCCGCGAAGAGCACAACCAAGGCTCCCAGCAGTAGAACCAAGCGTAGATCAAAGCGCTTCAGGGATAGGCCGAAACTCCCGGCATGCGTGGGCGAGAGGGATTTCATTTGCCAGCCTCCAAAATTGCGTTCAGTTGGGACAGTTCCTCTGGGACAGAACAAACCCTTCTTACGTGAACGTTGACGGTTTACTTTGTTATGTAAACCGTTGTCAAGAACAAAATCGATATCGTAAAGGCATTTTTGAGGCTCGGCCCGAAAACTGAGCCTCGAGCATTCCTCAACAGCTTCCTTGACCCTGTGATGTCTCTGTGCTACAAGCGACCGTCACCGTAATCGTTAACGGAAAGTCTTTTTAACTCAATCGGGTGCGCACCCGCAGGCCCAGGCTAGGCTTCGGATACGCCGGAGGATCACCTATGGAAAGTCATTTTCGGACCATGATTTTAGCCGTTTCCGCCCTTCTTATCGTCATTCCTTGCGCTGCTCAAACCAACGCTAAGCCCCTTTATTTGGACCCTTCCCAACCCATCGATGCCCGGGTCGACGACCTCATCAAACGCATGACTCTGGAGCAGAAAGCCCAACAATTAGTGAACCAGGCACGGGCCATTCCCGACCTGCAGGTGCCCCCTTACGACTGGTGGAGTGAGGCCCTGCATGGTGTTGCCAATGCTGGTACCGCCACCGTTTTTCCCGAGCCCGTTGGGCTGGCCGCCACTTTTGACGATTCCCTTATCCACGAAATGGCAATCGTGATCGGCACCGAAGCCCGGGCCAAACATAACCAGGCCGTACGCGCCGGACGCCGCGACACTATGGAAGGTCTCGACTTTTGGTCCCCCAACATAAATATTTTTCGCGACCCTCGCTGGGGACGCGGCCAGGAAACCTACGGTGAGGATCCTTTCCTGACGGGAAGGATGGGCGTGGCCTTTGTGACCGGATTGCAGGGAGACGATCCCAAATACTTCCGCGTGATCTCCACGCCGAAACACTACGCGGTACACAGCGGGCCTGAACCTACGCGACACACCATCGATGTCCAAGTCTCGAAACATGACATGGAAGACACGTATCTGCCGGCGTTCCGCGCGACCGTAACCGAAGGCAAGGCCGAGTCCGTTATGTGCGCGTATAACCGCGTCAACGGTCAGCCCGCGTGCGCCAATACATTTCTGTTAAAAGACACGCTTCGCGGGGCGTGGAAGTTTAACGGCTATGTGGTTTCCGATTGCGATGCCATCGTCGACATCTTCCAGGGCCACCACTTTGTGAAGAGCCAGGCCGAAGCGGCGGCGGCGGCGATCAAGACCGGCATGGACAACGAATGCGCCGACTTCTTCACCATCACCAAAGACGACCATGACTACAAGCCCTTCGTAGACGCTGTGAAGCAGGGCTTGCTCACCGAAGCCGATCTCGACACTTCCCTGCGCCGCCTGTTCACCGCCCGCATGCGGCTGGGCATGTTCGATCCTCCGGATATGGTTCCTTATGCCAAGACTGCTGACTCGGAAATCGACAGCGCGCCACATCGCCAATTGGCCCTGAAAATTGCGCGGGAGTCGATGACGTTGCTGAAAAACGACGGCACACTTCCGCTGACACCGAGCGCCAAAAAGATTCTTGTGGTTGGTCCGCTGGCGGAATCCGTTCAAGTACTTCATGGCAATTACAGCGGTACAGCCTCGCATGCGGTAACTGCATTGGAAGGCATACGCAAACAATTCGGCGGAGTTCAAGTGACGTATGAGCCGGGAACGAATTTTCTGCGCGAACTGCCGCCCGTTCCGACGTCGGCGCTCACAACTGAGGACGGGAAGCCCGGGCTGAAGGCAGAATATTTCGCCGGGGATCTGACCGGAACCCCGCAGGTCACCCGTATTGACCCGATCGTCGATGTGCAGAGGTTCGCCTTCATCCCAGATCCGCAAGCGGTCCCTGCTCCTGAGGGGATGAAAGAGTATTCGGTGCGCTGGACCGGATTCCTCACTCCCTCCGAGTCAGGCACGTACCAGATCGGCCTCGCAGGCTCCAACGAGCGCATGTGGCTCGATGGCAAGGCAATCGTCGATGACCCGGTCTTGCACGATCCCAACATCCAGACAGCCAGCGTTTCTCTGACGAAAGGGCATCGATATCCGGTGAAAGTTGAATTCCTCAAGGGCGCTTTCAGCATCAAGATGGTCTGGCAGCCTGTCGGAAAGGATCCGCTTGTCGAAGCTACTTCCGCCGCGCAGAAGGCCGATTTAGTCGTAGCTGTGGTTGGCATCACCTCGAAGCTGGAAGGGGAGGAGATGAAGGTCGAAGTCCCCGGATTCCGCGGCGGCGATCGCACCAGCCTCAACCTTCCCTCGGAAGAAGAAGCCTTGCTCGGAGCCGTCAAGGGAACCGGCAAGCCCCTTATCGTCGTCCTGATGAACGGCAGCGCACTCGCCGTGAACTGGGCCAACGATCACGCCAACGCCATTCTCGACGCCTGGTATTCGGGAGAAGAAGGCGGGACGGCGATCGCGGAAACCCTGGCCGGAGTCAACAATCCTGCTGGACGGCTGCCTGTCACGTTCTACAAAGGCACCGAACAACTGCCCGACTTCGAAGACTACAACATGAAAAACCGCACCTATCGCTACTTCACCGGCGAGCCGCTGTATGGCTTCGGCCACGGCCTGAGTTACAGCACCTTCGAATATAGCGGCCTGACGCTATCGAACCCACAGTTGCAGGCTGGCAGTCCGCTGGACGTCGAAGTGGACATCAAGAACACGGGTAAGCGCGATGGCGATGAAGTGGCTGAGGTCTACATCAGCTTCCCGAAGGTAGCGGGCGCGCCGCTGAAAGCCCTCCGCGGATTCAGGCGCGTTCATCTCAAAGCCGGCGAGCAACAACATGTGAAGTTGACGCTCGGTCCGCGGGATCTCAGCTACGTGAATGAAACTGGAGATCGGCTGGTCGGTGCCGGAGACTATCTCATCACCGTGGGCGGAGGACAACCGGGAACTGCGGCGCCCCATGCGGATTCTCATCTAACAATTCAGGGCGAGGAGAAGCTGCCCGAATAGATCAAGAGCTTTAACCACGAAGGACACGAAGGCGCACGAAGGAAATTTCATCGCAACCTTCGTGTCTTTCGTGTCCTTTGTGGTTCAATTAAAGATGTCGTCCCGATATGATCATTCGCGGTTTCCTGGCCTCATTTCTCCTGATACTTGCGAGCGCTCTCGTGGTGGCGCACCCCAAAACTCAGTCGGGTGACATTCCTAAAGTAAGCGCGTCTGACAGCCCGATCCGCTTCATCTTCCAGCCTATCGATTTCAAACTCGACAGCAACGAAAGCCCGGAACACCACGCTCCCGAGACGATGGCAGGAGGAGTTGCAGTTTTCGATTACAACAACGACGGCAAGCTCGACATCTTCTTCACCAACGGTGCCGACCTCAAGACGCTGAAAAAGGATTCTCCCAAGTACTACAACCGCCTCTTCGAAAACGACGGCAAAGGACACTTCACGGACGTCACGGAAAAGGCGGGCCTCAAAGGGACAGGCTATGATACCGGCGTCGCGATCGCCGACTACGACAACGACGGGTATGAAGACATCTTCGTGGCAGGCGTCGATCGCAACACGCTCTATCACAACAACCGCGACGGAACGTTCACCGACGTTACCGCCAAGGCCGGCCTCAACAAGCCCGACCCCGAGTACGGCCCGCTGTGGGCCGTCGCCGCCGCCTGGATCGACGTCAACAACGACGGCCTACTCGATCTCGTTGTCATCAATTATCTGAAATGGGATTTCAATAACGAACCTGTCTGCGCTGGCTTCGGTCACAACGACTACTGCCATCCCAAGATGTACAAACCAACGCCCAACCAGTTATTCATCAACAAAGGCGACGGGACCTTTCGCGATGCCTCGGCAGAGGCGGGTTTCCGCAAGCATCCCGGCAAAGGTATGGGCATAGCTGCTGCCGACTCAGAACTCACCGGCCGCATGGACCTGATTATCCCCAACGACAAGCTGATGAATTCTTTCTACCGAAGCCAAGGCGGCGGCAAGTTCGAAGAAGTCGGCTTCGAAGAGAATGTCGCCCTGCGCGAAGACGGCGTCTACATCTCCGGCATGGGCGTCGATTTCCGCGATCTCGACAACGACGGCTATCCCGACATCGTCATCGTTGCGCTCGACGGCGAGACCTTCCCTATATACAAGAACACCGGCAAGGGAAGCTTCACCGAAGTCACACGCGAGAGCGGTATGACCAAGCTAAGCCTTCCAATGTCAGGATATTCACCGACCATTGCCGACTTCGACAACGACGGATGGAAAGATATCTTCGTCGCGCGCGGCCATGTGCAGTCGTTAGCGTCAACCAACCTGGTCATCGAACAACCGAACACGGTGTTCCGGAATCTCGGCGGGATGAAGTTCGCCGCCTTGACCGCGGAGGCCGGCCTGACCGCGCAACCTCCATCGCGCCATCGCGGCTCAGCCGTAGCCGATTTGAACGGAGACGGAAAGCTCGACGTAGTCGTAAGCGCGATCAATGCTCCAGCTGAAATCTGGGTGAACCAGAGTCCCGGCACGAATCACTGGATCGAATTCAAGCTGCAAGGAACGAAGAGCAACCGCGACGGCATCGGCGCGCGGATCAGAGTGGTCACGAAATCCGGTGCACAGTACAACCACATGACGACCAGTTGCGGATATGCGTCGTCAAGCGCGGGTCCTGTCCATTTCGGTCTGGGGGCCAATGCGTCTGCAGACCTCGTGGAGATTCATTGGCCGTCCGGAATCGTGCAGCAGATGAAGGATGTGGCCGGAGACCAGGTACTTTTGGTCAAGGAGCCCGCCAAGTAGAGACTAGTCGGCTACTCGATGTGCAGAGCCTGCAGGGGGTCGATGTGCGTCGCCCTTCTCGCGGGGAGATAACAGGCTGCAAGTGCCACGAGAACGAACAGGATCGTCACGCAAATATAGATGACTGGATCAGTCGCTCTCACACCAAAAAGCAAACTCGCCAGGAACCGCGTCGAGATTACTGCCCCGAAAGTGCCTACTACTACTCCCAGGGACATCAGTTCTGTTCCCTGCCTTAGAATAAGTCGCAGCACATCTTCTTTCTGCGCTCCGAGAGCCATGCGGATGCCGAGCTCGCGAGTGCGCGTGCGGATCGCGAATGCAAGGACGCTATAAAGCCCCATGGCGCCGAGGCAGATCGCGATCAGCCCGCAAAAACACATGACGTTCTGTGCCAGCAGCACAGGCATGTATTCGAGATCGAGTTGCTCCAACAAGCACATGTCTTCGCTAATGGGCACATTCGGGTCCAATGATTGCACTGCGCGGCGGATCTCACGAAGGGCAAGCCCCGTATCTCCGGCCACGCGGATTGCGAAGCGGATGTCGCCCTCGCGAGTCGCATTCGACTGCCAGTAGGAAAGATAAAGATGCGGTTCCGGAAGATGGAAACGGCTCTCCGGCTGAATGTTAGCGGTGACGCCAACAATCTGGAATGGCTGTCCGTTGACAAATAACGTGCGCCCCAATGCAGACTCTGTCGGCCAGAGACACTGAGCCAGAGTCTCGTTCACGATTGCAGCGTGAGGTGACCCCGGTCGATCCTGTTCCGTGAACTCCCGCCCTTGGAGCAACGGCACCCTCAGCGTTCGAAAGAAGTTCTGTCCAATATCTTGCTTACGAACGATCAAACCCCCGTTCTGCGTCTGAGATTGCGGGACAGCACTGACCCGGGCGTCTCGGCCGCTTCGCCAGTCCCAGACAAGCCCTTCGCCTCCCTCCATGAATGCTGGAGATTCGATGTTAGGAGTCACACTCAACTGTTGGTCCAGCCGGCGGACGAGAGACTCCGTTTGTTGTTGCGCATATTTCGTAAGTTTGGGGCGGACGCGAAGGACAACTACGTGTTCAGGGTCGAAGTTCGTGCCTCGTCGAATCTCCAAAGCACTACGCACAAGAAGCCCGGAACAGACCATCAAAATCATCGAGACAGCCAATTGCCCGACGATCAGCCCGCGCCGCAGCCACCCTCTTGCGTGTTGCCCCGCCGCCCCACCCTGTTTGAGCTCCGTCGCCAGATCCTGTCGAGACACTCGAATTGCCGGAACGAGTCCAAAGAGGGCGCCTGTGATCAAAGCCAAAGCTAGCGAATAGACGAGTACGCGCCAGTCAAAACTCAAATCATAAAGATGGTGAAAGCCCTCGCTATCTGTGCCGTAGAACCTGGATAGGATTTCCCGTGCTCCATAGGAAAAAACGAGACCGACCACTCCACCCAGGGATGCCAGCAGAACGCTCTCGGTCAGAAGTTGTCTGATAACACGAGACCGGGTGGCGCCAATCGACAGACGTACGGCAATTTCCTTTGCGCGTGTCACTCCCCGAGCAAGAAGCAAACCGGCCAGGTTCGCGCAGCCGATAAGCAACAACGAAGCCGTTACTGACATTAGCATTCGCAACTGTTGCTCGTGTTCGTCCTGATCGTCTGGGGACTCGCCGTTTGCCGACATCAGGACAGCCTGCCTACGGCTCGGCCTTTCCGGCCAGTCGGTCGCAGACCAGAGGATGCGACTGCTAACCTCTGCCTGCGCATTCAAAGCCGTCACGCCGCGACTGAGCCTCCCGATCATCGCGTCGAAGAGTGAGCAACTGTAAGACCCGTCATCGCACCCATAGCCAACCGCGGCATACATCATCGCCGGAATCCATATTTCTGTCGGCTTTCCCGTCACATCGCCGTAGAATCCCGGCGGAGCAACACCGATCACCTTAAAGAGGAAGCCATTGATATGAATTTCACGACCAAGCACCGCCGGATCTTGGCTGAAGTGCGCTTTCCACAGATGGTCACTGATCACAGCGACGGCGTCGCGGTTAGGGACCGTATCTTCTGCCGGTGAGAAACTTCTTCCGATGGATGGTTGAATGCCAAGCAGGCTGAAGTAGTTGCTGGAAACGAACTCGCCGCGAATCTCTTCGGAATCACCAGCATCCACCAAGTGCAGCTGAGGTACGGTTGTCTCCACCGATAAGGCACTAATGGAGGAATTGTGGTCGCGCAGGAGCGCGAATTCGGCGTAAGAAAAGCCGGCACCATAATGCCCCGAGGGCCCTTTGGCGTAGACGCGTACCAGGTGCTCTGGTTCAAAAACAGCCAACGGCTTCAGGTACATCGCATCGACAAAGCTGAAGATGGCGATGTTCGCTCCCATGCCTACCGCCAACGTCAAAATTGCAACCGCCGTGAATCCCGGCGACTTATTCAATTGCCGCAAGGCATAGCGCAGGTCTTGAAACCATGTCGCCATCGATCCCTCCACCCGCACGACTGCATGCTCTATGCAGTGCACCTTTTTTACCAAAGAGCAATGAAAGGAAGCCCCTCACTGCCAGGGAAATTCGTCACTTGGCCACACCGGAGACTGTACGGGATTGAAAATTAGTGTCCGAATCTGAACAAGACGATTGAAACAGGACGCCTACAAAACGCTGCGCAGAGCGGGGTAAATCTTACGGTAAATCTGGTATGCGTTCTGCATAATGGGCAAGTCTTTCTTATTCGGCGCAATTCGCTTCGCCACCCTCACAAGCGCATCGCATGCCTGCTCTACCGACGACCACGCCCCCGCTCCCGTGCCCGCCAGAATCGCCGCTCCATACGCCGCACCTTCTTCCGCGGCGACGATCTCCACCTCGCGCCCGTAAACATCAGCCTGAATCTGCCGCCACAACGGCGAGCGTGCACCGCCACCGCCCAACCGAATCGAGGTCACCGGAATCTTCATCTCCTCGAAGATGGTGAAGGAATCTTTCAAACTGAAGGCCACGCCTTCCAGAATCGCGCGAATCACGTGCGCCCGCGTGTGCGAAGCCGTCAAGCCGACCAAGGCGGCTCGCGCATTGGGATCCAGATGCGGCGTGCGCTCGCCCATCAGATACGGCGCCCACAGCGCCCCCTCCGATCCTGCGGGCGCAGCAGCGGCTTCCTCGGCAAATACGTCGTAGGGATCACGTTCGTCCTTCTTCTGCATTCCCGGCGACGCTGCGCCGAAGTTGTCGCGATACCAGCGTAGCGACAGTCCCGCCGCCTGAGTCACGCCCATCACGTGCCACCGTCCCGGAATCGCATGGCAGAACGTGTGTAGCCGTCCCGCTGGGTCCATCGCCGGACGATCGGTCGAAGCAAACACCACTCCCGAAGTTCCAATCGTGGCGCTCACTGCACCAACACGCGCGATGCCCATGCCCACGGCGCCTGCAGCCTGATCCCCCGCCCCCGCGACCACTGGCGTCCCGGCGCGCAGCCCGGTAGCTTCTGCGCCGGCAGCAGAAACCTTGCCGCACACCTCCGGCGATTCGAACAGCGCTGGCAGCAAACTCTCATGAATACCGGTCTTGGCCAGCACTTCCTTCGACCATCGCCGGTTCGCCACGTCCAGCAGCAGCGTGCCCGACGCATCCGCCATATCGATAGCGCGTTCCCCAGTTAAACGAAAACGCACGTAATCTTTCGGCAGCATGACGTGCGCCACACGCGCCCATGCTTGGGGCTCGTTTTCGCGCACCCAGAGAAACTTGGTCAACGTGAAATTTGTCAGCGGAGGATTGCAGGTGAGCCGAATCAGCGCCTCACGCCCAAAGAGCTTCTCCAGTTCCACGGACTGAGGCTCACTGCGCTGATCGCACCAGATCAGTGCCGGCCGCACCACTTCATCCGAAGCATCGAGCAGCACTGCCCCATGCATCTGCCCGGAGAATCCCACGCACTCAATATCTTCCTCGCGAATCCCGGAGGTTTCGAGCGCCTTCCGCACCGCCGCCCCACACGCCTGCCACCAATCCCTCGGATCCTGCTCGGCCCAGCCGGGCTTCGGGCTGGCAAAGTGCTGATGCTCCGCCGATGCCGAAGCCACAACGTTTCCCTGCGCATCAATCACCAGCGCCCGCGTTCCCCCCGTGCCCACATCGATGCCTAAATAAGCCATGATTCCATCTGACCTTTCGTTGGCTTGATTCAACTGGCTTGGCTAAGCGAGATCCTGCACCAACCTGCGAGATTCCTGTCCGTTTTGCCCATTCTTGCTTGCGGATTCCTGCGATTGCCGGCTCAAGAAGAAATCCAGATTCCCCCGCATCACCAGGTGGGGAGCCAGCGAAACTTGATTCGACCGCCGTCCGCCCTCGGCGAGGAACTCATGCAGCAGCCGGAGAGCCATCTGCCCCTGCGCTCGCGGGCGTTGGTAAATCGTGGCCGCCACCGCGCCCGAACGTATGTAGGGGACGAGATCGGAGAACAAATCCGTGGTGATGACCGTAAGCCGATCGAGCACCTTCGCGTCGCAAGCCGCGTTCAGCATGGGTATCGACGCCTCGGTGGTCACATAAATTCCGGTGAGGTCAGTCCGCTCTTCAAACAGCTTGCGACATTTGCGATACGCTTCACGTTCCACATCGTGATCTTCAATCGGCCTAAGCAGCTCCAGATGGGGATAAAACGATTTCAGCGTGGATTCGAAGGCTCCGTATTTCTCGGCATGCTCGGTAATCCCCATGTCGAATACCGTGATGCCGACCGACCCGGTCCGCCCGCCCAGGAACCTTCCCATGAGATCGGCGGCGATGGCACCGCTGGCCAATGTGTCGATCGCGACGATTCCCAATCTCCCGCTGTTGGGCGCATCTGTCGCGACGCACACTACCGGAATATGCGAGCGCGAGGCACGGCGGATCCATGACCGCAAAGTTTCCGGGCGGCTCGGAAACGTAATGATGCCGTCAACCTGCGCCGCGATAGCTGCCTCTAGAGCCTCCTCTTCGCCCTCTCCGAGGCTGGGAGATGTGCGAAATTCCACTTCGACATTTTCAAGAAGGATGCCCGCAGCTTCTTCTCGAATCCCCGCGCGCACTTCATCCCAGAACGAGGTTGTACCCTGGAGCGTATTCACTGAGATTCGCAGCGTCTTTTTCGAAGACAGGTACCTTGCCGCCAAGTTCGGCCGGTAGCCCAGGTTCCTCGCCATCTGCAAAACTCTGGCCTTGGTCGCTGGGCTTACTCCGGGATGGTCGTGGAGCGCGCGGTGAACGGTGCCGATGGACGTGCTCAGCGACTTCGCAATGTCGCCGAGAGTGGCTGGAGGCTTTCCCATTTTTAGGCCTGCGTCGGGGCCGGCCATGTACAGCCAGCAAATCTCAGGAGGCAGTTGAGCACCCTGCCTCCGGAACCGTAAACGTTAACGGAACTCCGCAAAATCCGCAAGCCGGAGGGCGCAAAAACTTGAATTTAATGGATAAAGTCCCTGCCCTAAGGCCGAAATCGCCCTTTTTGGTCCGGGATTCCCGACAAGCCATACATCCAGTTGCAGATGGTATCCCGCCATTTCACGGCCTCTCCAGCCTGAAATTCGAAGCGAGCCAGGATGTCGCGGTATCGTTCGGGATCGACCCGACCCTCGAGCGTCTTCCATTGGGCGACGAAACCGCGGACGCGTTCGGCTCCATCGTAGTGCGAGTCATACACATGTTGAATGACAGTTTTTCCCGAGTGCAAAACGTACGCGTACGGGACGTGATGAAAGAACAACAGGAGGTTGTCCGGACAAGCCGCCAGCGATTCGTACACCTTCTGCACCTCGGGCGGATACTGCCCTATATACCCGGTTCCGGTGGCCATCGTGCGATCCATGCCGATTCCCTGATGGTCCGCCCGATGCCACTGTCCCCACCCGTTTTCTTCCGATGACTGGGGTCCAGGGTCATAGTGATTTCCAACAATATTTGTCAGGGTCCCGGCGCCGAGCGGCCCGGTATAGCTTTCATATACGGGCCACGAACTTAGCTGCAGATTCGCGATTGTCTTGACCACCCGCGGCTCGCTGCCGAATGTCAGCCGGGTCCATTCGTCAATAATAGTTTCGCTGCGGAGATCCGGATTCCATGCCAGCCGTCCAAACCCATAAAGATTCGCCATGGCCAGCGGGCTGCCCAGCCAAGTCGCGTCGAGACCGACGTTCGCTACGCCCACAAAGCCGCCGACCGGACGATGAAAGACGCGGCCGCTGACCAGATCTTTCACCGGCTTCGATCTCCCGTCTACACGCATGTCGAAATCCAACACTTCCTTCCACATGGGAACGAGGAAGCAGAGATGCTTTTGCTGCCCGGTGTATTCCTGCGTGATCTGCAGTTCGATGGCCTCGTTGGTGGTGCGCAACCCGGCAAACAGCGGCGACACCGGCTCTCGCACCTGGAAATCAATCGGGCCATTCTTGATCTGAACGATGGCGTTGTCATCGAATTTGCCATCGAGCAGATGAAAATTGTCGTACGCCGCCTTCGCGCGATCGTTCTTTGGATCACGCCAATCAAGATGATGGTTGTAAACAAATGCCCGATAAAAGACCACGCCGCCGTGCGGCTTAAGTGCTCGTGCAATGACATTCGCGGCATCAGCGTGAGTGCGCCCGTAAGCAGACGGTCCCGAACGTCCTTCGGAATCGGCCTTCACTACAAAGCCGCCGAAGTCCGGAATCTGCCGGTAGAGTCCATCGACTTTCTTGCGCCACCACTCCGCCACACGCGAATCCATCGGATCGAACGTGTCCAGTCCCCCAATCAACTTCGGGCTGCTCAGATCGACCGACATCGAGATCTGCACACCCCACGGCCGGAATGCGTCCGCGATGCGCCTGGCTTGCGCGATGAAGTCATCTTCGAGCACAACAGGCGCGGCATTTACGTTGTTGATCGTGCATCCGTTTATGCCAATTGAGGCCAGCAGCCGCGCGTACTCTCCGGCACGCGTCAGATCGCTGCGCACCTTCCCATCCGCGAAAAATATCGATGGCCCGCCGTACCCTCTCTCGATGCGGCCGTCGAGGTTGTCCCATTGATTGACCCAGCGGATTGGAGCATATGGGTTCTGGACTTCGTTGATGGCGAGGACGCTTTCTCCGCGGGCGATCTTGCTTAGTAGCGCAAACACTCCGTAAAGCACCCCGCGATCATTCGCGGCAGTGATGACGAGGCATTGAGTGTGGCGAATCTGGGCCGTCGTGAGCCAGTATCCATCCGCATCCAGCAGATTCGGAGGCTTCAACGATGGCGCGACGTTGTGCAGATCGCGGATCGTGCCCAACACGATCGCGCTGCTCTTGATGCCGCCGCTCGATTTGAGAGCACGGCCCAGTATCTCCTCCACGCCGGTCGCCAGTTCCCGCTGCGCGGTCTGGAGAACCGGAGACCTGCCGAGCAAAACCGACACTGTCGGCAAGGTCTCGTAACTTGAAACAGCTTTCGAATCGAGGGCCGCATAACGCAGCCACGCCGCGGTTTCACTCCCAGCAGTCGCCTGAGCGAACACCGGCATTGCGAACAGGAAAAGGATCAGCTCCGCAAGAACAATGCGCAGCATGTTGAAACGGTAAAAGGGGGATCGCATCAGGCCGCCAGGGGAAAGGCGATAATGGTGTCCTCGCGACGTCCCGTGCTCTTCTCGACTTCCTTGAGCAAGCGCGGCTCCAGGTCTTCTGGATCGGGGATCATTTCACATGCGGCAATCTCTTTCTCAGAAAAGCCGTGATAGCAAAGCTCGCAAACTCCCAGACCGCCTCCTTCTACGCGTACCGGAGGCCCAAATGTGCGGCAAGTCATGGGACGCGAGTCATACAGATCGCAGGTACCCTCGTGCGGGTCAAGCGCGGGACAGGGTTCCTCATTGGCAAAATCTTCGAAGCGTCGGCGTTGTTCTTTTGTCTTTCCGAGCAGACCCGTCGCGGGATCGCCTGGGAAGTCGCGAGACAGCCGCACGACTGAATCACGAGCACGTTGCCGGACAGCCGCCGCCCGCTCGGGGTCCCGTGCCGCAAGTTCTGCCAGACCTCGGCGCAATCGAAGTGCATCGAGCTGATTGATGGCGAACACCCCAATGCAGCACGCCGTACATCCCTTCCGGCAGACAAGCCCACCTTTGCTTCTGCCGGCCGCATCCACTAGAGCGGCATCGACGATCTGAATCAACTTCTGATCGCCGGAGGATGGAAACCGAAACGCCACATCGATGAGGATACCTCATCCCGGAATGTGTGGCGCCACTGCGACGATGATCATGAATCGTTACAATGAAATTTTTGCGTTGGACTAATAAGTCTCCTCTGACGCACAGTGTTTGTGCTGGTTCTGCAGCGTGGCAGAAAGCATTTGAGACCCCCGTTTGGTTCTCCCGCGAGGGAACTCCAGTCGTACATCGATCCGGGATGTTCCAACAAAAATCGCTGCAACCGTTTAAACACTTGTGATTCCGAACCGCGTTCTTTGCGGTGAGGAATCTGCGTTTTCAGCGGACGCAGCGTACTTTTTAAGGGGGGCGCAATGTTGCCCGAAAAGAAAGCTGTGAATCTGAAGACTGTCGCCGCGCGAGTGGGCCTTGCCCCCTGCTCCGTTTCTGCCGTTTTGAACAACACAAAAGCGGCGCGCGCTATCCCGCAAAAAACTAAAGACCGCGTCTATCGCGCTGCCGCGGAACTGAACTATCGTCCTAACATTGTGGCGCGTTCTTTGCGCACAAAACGTACGCGCATGGTGGCGGTTATCGCGCCTGGGCTCGGCCGCTCCGGCGTCGCGCACGTGGTTGCGGCTGCACAGCGACGCTTGCATCAAAGCGGTTACCTGCTTGTCCTCTCCACCTCCGATGGCGACGGCCCCAACCATCTCTGTGCGCAATTTCAGCAGAGAGGAATTGAGGGCGTTATCGCGATTGACGCCAACCTTCCAGCCCAGATGAACATGCCGGTCATTTCCGTAGACCTCGGTTACAAGGCGTCGGCCACCACAGTCTCAGATGAAATGGAAGTCTGGCTTCCCGACCTTGGTAACACCGCCGCCGAAACCCTCATTCGTCAGATCGAGAACCCCGACAGTGAGGACAGCAGCCGAAAAATGCATATCCCGGCGATGCCTCCTGCATATGTCGATCTGCCCAGTATGGATCGCGGATTCTCAGCCGGGGAAAGCGCGTAACTCAGGCCGCCTGGCTGAGTTGTCCTTTTGCCTGCTCCAGAATTCGAAACAGCAGCAGCCAGCGCTTCACGTTGGTGGTCATCAGGAAGTTTTCCTTCACGTGCTCGCGCCCGCTCGACCCGATGCTCCGGGCAAACTCCGGATGCGTCAGCAAATATCGGATCTGAAAAGCGCATCCCTCGACCGAGTGCACCAGCACCCCGGTCAGCTTGTGAATAATCTGATTGGGAATACCGCCGACCGCACTCGCGATCGTCGGTTTGGCCTTCCATAGCGCCTCGGTAACCGTCAGCCCGAATCCCTCTTTCAGCGACTTCTGGACGATGATCGTCGACGCTCTCTGGATCGCGTTGATCTGCACCGCGCACCACGGCGGAAGATCCAGAATGATGATGTCAGGATCGTTCCCCGCAGCCTCTTTCACTTCCTGCAGCACGACCGCACCCTCGGGATCGTCGCTCGCCCCGCCTCCAGCCAGCACCAGCTGGCAATCGACATATTTCTTCGCAAGCTTGTACGCCTGTACCACTCCCACCGGGTCTTTCAACCGGTCGAAGCGTGACACTTGCGTCACGAGGGGCCGCGACCGGTCGATGCCAAACTCGTCACAGATCTGTTGCACCTGCGCGTCGGGCAGTTCTTTGTTCTTCTCCGATAGGGGATCAATACACGGATAAAACAGATACTGCCCAATCGGTAGCTGCTGCGTAAACGACTGTGAAGAAAAAATCGCAGCGTCGTACTGTGCAACGAATGGCCGCAGGAACTCCCACACTCCCGGATTCGGATTCGACAAGTCGATATGGCATCGCCACACCCAATGCGCCGGCGTGTGCGGCCGCGACAGCACTAGCCCCACGGGCTGTGGATCGTGAATTACCACCATGTCTTCGCCAAACTGCATGCGGCGCCGGTTTTGCTCGTTGTACATCAGAAAAATGTCTTTGGCGGCCTGCGTCAATTGATACGGCGCTCCGTGCAGCGCGTTGTGAAATGCCTTTGTAATCTCGAAGAAATCGTTGCCGCCCGTGATCACGTCCCAATGTGTGGGAACTTCCAGTTCCGACAGGAGCGGCACCAGCCGGTTTAACATTTCAGCGACTCCTCCGCCCACGGCGGTGGAGTTCACCATCTTGATCGTCTTCCCCTTGAACTCCTTCGCCAGATACCGCAGCGTATCGAGCTGGCTCTGCCCCACGATCGCTCCGTAATCATCCAAGTGAGGCGGCGGCAGGGGAGTTGGCGGCGTCAGCACGCTCGCCGGCAGCGGCCGGTTGTTCCCGCGGTCGCTCGCCCGCCGCGCAGAATGGGGCGACCGGCGATCAACGTCACGCCTGGGGACTTCGGTGCGTGCTTGCGCATTGACGGTGGGATTGGCAGAAATGGCGCGCGGATCATCAGAACTCATGCTTCTTCTCGGTCTTATTCCTAATGTATAGATTGGGAGACGATGCGCGCGATCTGCCGCCGCACCCCCTCCATGGTGTTCGCGTAGATGTCGATGCGCTCGATTGCATCAGCCGCTTCCCTCAGCCCGATTTCCGATTCCAGCCATTGCGAGAAGTCGTTCGACATGCGATGTAGACGCAAGCGAGCTTCAATGAAATGGTGATGGATGGAATGAACGCTCACTTGGTTAAGGCCGTCGAGAAACGCCTTAAGCGTATCCGCACAAAAGGCCGTCGGCAGTACGACGATATCTGCGGCACAGAAATAGAACGGCTCATGCGCCGGACGCGAACCGCTCATATTGTGCGATTGCAGAAACTCGTCCAGAATCTCCACCATCCGCCGTCGCAGCCCTTCAATCGCCGTAAACTCTCGAACGTCTACACTGGCAAATTGCTCGGCCAGTGCTGGTTCATTGCACGCAAACAGACACCAATGCGCGAAGTCATTTGAAAAGCCCTGCCGGATAAAGTGATGTTCCTGCAGGGTGCGGAAGGTGTGCTGAAAAATGCAGTCGTCAGGAACCGTCTGCAGCGCCTGCAGCAATTCCGAAAGATTACTCGCCCTCTGCCGGCCAATCCGCAGCAGATGTTCCGAGGTATTGAAGTAAAAAGGCTTCTGCGGCTTCCGCAGAGCCGGCTTTTCCGCGATATTCTCAGCTGTAGCCATGTTCTAGTAGGTAGCACTCTGGCTCAGCCGGGTTGCCTATTTGACCTGTTCGGGAGTTTTATCCAACCGCGCTCGCGCGGAACTGATTATCCCCTGCGGATTCCAGACGTACGTCGCAGACCTCTCCAATCAAGCTCGCAGCCCAGCGATAGACGTTCTGTTCCCGGACGGTTTTCCGCATTCTCTGCATCCGCTGTTGCTTCTCTTCCGCGTTCATCTCCAGAGCTGTCCGGATCGCCTCCGCCGTCTGGTCGATGTCATAAGGATTCACCTGCAGCGCGTCGCGTAATTCCCGCGCCGCTCCCGTAAAGCAACTCAGGATCAGGACTCCCCGCTCATCCTGGCGCGTGGCGACAAATTCCTTGGCCACGAGATTCATCCCGTCATGCAGCGAAGTCACCAGGCACAGGTCAGCCGCCCGGTAATAAGGCTCGATCTCTTTGTGGCTGTGCTGCCGTTCCATCAGTACGATCGGCTTCCACTGTTCCGAGCGGAATCGCCAGTTGATTCGCTCCGCTTCAGCCTCTATCTCCGCTTGCAAATCGTGATATCGCTTGATGTGCGTCCGGCTCGGCGCTCCGATCTGAACGAACGTAAATACGCCCTGGTACCGCGGATATTTCTCCAGGAACCGCTCGATCGCCAGGAATCTCTCCAGAATCCCCTTGGTGTAGTCCAGACGGTCCACGCCCACTCCCATCAATGCCGCTCGAACCCCAAGGCTCTTCAGCAGCGACGCTCTCTCCTCATAGGCTGACTCTCGCAATAGCTTTGTTTGAGGATCAGCCGAATTCACACTGATCGCAAACGGATGCACGGTAGTTCCGTGGTCGAGGCGCTGCACCGTCGAGTGATCCCAGTCGATCCGCGACTCCACAATCCGGTCGACGGTTTGCAGAAAGTTCGAGCAATGCGCCTGAATATGGAACCCAATCAGGTCGGCGCCCAATAATCCGTCAATCAGCTCTTTCTGCCACGGACATATCCCGAATGCCTCCGGATTCGGCCACGGAATGTGCCAGAAGATCGCCAGCCGTGCGTCGGGTCTCCGCTCCTTGATCATTCGAGGCAGCAGTGCAAAGTGATAATCCTGCACCAGCACTACCGGGTTGCTGACGCCTTCCATCTCTTCCAGCAGGGCCTTCGCGAATTTCGCGTTTACTTCCTGATAATGATTCCAGTCGCTGGCGCGAAACAGCGGACGCGTGTGCGCGATATGGCACAGAGGCCAAAGCCCTTCATTGGCAAACCCGTAGTAATAGCCTTCTTCTTCTTCCTTCGACAGCCAAACGCGACGCAACGTGTAATGCGGATCGTCCGGTGGAACGAGCAAGCGATCGTTGGCATCCACCGTTTCGGTATCTGCGTCTCCCGATCCATGCGCGACCCAGGTTCCGCCACAAGCGCAGAGCACCGGCTCCAGCGCCGTCACCAGACCACTTGCAGGAACGTTAACCTCGATCGATTTACCCTTCTGCACGTGGGTATAGGGTTCGCGATTCGACACTACAAACAACCGGCCGTCCGCTAGGCGCGACCGGACGTGCACGGCAAGCCTCTCCGCGGTCCAAATCGACTCCCCGCTGTCCCTCAATCGGGCTTCGCGTTCGGCCGCTGTACGCGCCGTGTTCAAGCTTTCAGCCATGGTCGCGACTTCGCGCGCCAAGGGACGGAACAGTTCCATATCCACCGGCTTGATGCGCGCCGAAACCGCTCGCCCTGTCCGCAGCGCCTTGATCCAACTGGCAGTCCGCGCGATCGGCCCGGCGATGCTCCAGCGCACAATTAGCAGAGTGATCAGAACGATCAGCACGACGTGAATCAGCGCGCTCAGAAATGTCTCGCGCCAGATCCTCATGCTCTCCGCCCGGATATACCCCGAGTCGTGAACAATCGCCAGGCTGCCCACCAGATCGTCGCCGTTGTGCAACGGCATCGCATAAATGTGGATGGAAGCAATCCCCATCCGAAGGAACGCTCCCGTGGCGTGATTCTGCTTCAGCGCCTGCAGCACGATTGGCGGGGCGCTCTCCATCAGCGGCTCAAGATTGGTTGTAACGGCGATCGGATGGCCTTGCGGATCATAGACCGCGAGTCCGGCTAAGTGCTCCCGGTTCGCGAACTGCTGAACCGTCCGCTGCAGCCGGGTCTGCGCATCCCTCTCCAGATCTCGCTCCACGTTTCTTGCCAGACTCTCCCCTAGCACTTCGGCGCGCCGTTCCAGATCTTTGCGCATGCTCCTGTTTTGCATCAGGACCTGGTAGTACGAAGTGCATAGGGACACAAGGGTGATGCCGACAATGAGGGAGACGATGAGTCTGGCGCTGAAGAGTCTCATCTAGGGGGCCTGGCACAAAAGATGCAAGAGTGATACCGCTCCTGTGGCAATCTTATTCCGATCACACAAGGTTCGCACATCAAAACGGTACGTTTTGTAAACACCCTCCTGCGCGATTCCCAAGGCCGCGCCCAGAAAGACGTGGCGCACAGACGAGTGGCTGAGCATATGGTCTGCAGACTCGAAAGAATGCAAACCTCCGCGTCCTGCCGAACAAAAACGGCAACTGTATGAGGACGGTAATCTTGAAAAGGTTGCAAAGCGGTTGCCAAACCCAAAGCTCTTGCATTTCAGCGGATTGAGTTCCAGAGCGAACCCCAAGGATGTAATTCTTCCACGGACTTCCACGAGTCGGCGGCAGCGAATCTGCGAGATAGCGCTTCAGCTTCAAAAAGAAAGACTACTGACAGAACCCGCCTGCAACGCAACCTCCGCCACCTTGCCCGCCATTTTGAGCTGCACATTCTTCGCCGCACCAGCGTTTGTTAGCACCAGCACCTTGCTCCCATCGGGATTCTCGAAAGCAACATGATCCACTCCCTGCACTTTGCCGGTAGAGTCAAACCGCTTCGCCCCCCGCCGTATGTTTCGGGAAAAATGCGCAAACGCCCAGCACTGGCCGCTACGTGTGACCTCCTTCGTCTCCGAATGGATCGTCACCATCCCGCCGCAAGGGAAGGGTCCAATGTTCGGCCTGCCCTTCTCGTCCAGAGCAAGATTCCATCCCGTAATGGACTGACACCAGTTGCGAAGGACTTCTGTGAATGTCTTCGCCCAATTGGCCCAATCCGTCCCATAATCCGGAGCGGTGTAGTCCGGGCCGCCTTCGGTCCAGTAGATTTGAGCATCCGGATAAGCTTCGTGAAACTTGCCCATCTGCTCCGCCGAGCCGACATACCCATGGAAGGCGACTGCGTTACAGAACTTGTGCACAGCGGGATCATCGAGCTCGGCCACGGCCCGTCCCCAAAGGTTGTAATTGTGGTCGAGGATCCAGATCTTCGTCGAGAGGCCGCCTTGCTGCAGCGCCGGACCGAGATGATTCTTGACGAAACCCATCTCGTACTCCTGCCCCCACAAGCACGCCGGCATTCTGCCATCCTGATCGGTGTCAACTTCGTTTTGTACCGTAACCGCCTGCACCGGCACGCCCTCCGCCGCGTACGCCTGCAGGAACTTGACGAAGTACTTCGCATAAGGAGCAAAGTTGTGCTGCCGCATCGATCCGCCCAGCATCGACCCGCCGGCCTTCATCCATCCCGGCGGACTCCACGGCGATGAGAAGAGAAATAAATCCTGATTCTGTTTGCGGGCCTCGCGCAGCATCGGCAAAACATAAGCCTGATCATGCGCAATCGAAAACCGCTTCATCTCGGGATCGGGCTCGCCTTCGTCGTAGCTGAACACTTCGGTGGAATAGTCGCTCGAGCCAATGCAGGTACGGCAGACGTTGATTCCCATCTCTGCAGGATGAAAAAGCTCATGGAAAAGCGTTTCCCGAGCCGATGGCTCCAGCCGGTCGAATGTGTAGCAAGCCGCATCGGTGAAAGCCGCGCCAAACCCGAGGATCTCCTGAAATTTTTTGCCGGGATCCAGCTCAATGACGTTGCCGCCCGCCTTGCCGGTTTTCCATGCGACCGGCGGCTCGGCATGGTAGCGGAGCGCTCCTGAGGTCACGTGGATCGAAATGTCACCCGGAGGCGGCAACACCGATGCCGGCAAGGCACTCGCCAACTTGGCCGTCTTGGCCGCAACCACTCCACCCACACTCACCTTCAGAAATTCCCGTCTGGTCCGCTTGCTCGACATTCGAGTTCTCCTGGCAACAAATAGAACCAGTGAGTATAGTGCGAACCATCGTCAATTTCACATGAGAGCATTCATGATTACTTCACGGCAGTTTTCTATTCTGGGAACCTTCGTTCTCCTCACTCTCTTTTCCGTGGCCCAATCGAAGCCGGAACCTGCAGATCACGCCGGATGGAAACTGGTCTGGAGCGATGAATTCAACCGTCCAGACGGTTCCCCCGTTGACACCACCAAGTGGGTCTCCGAATCTGGAGGCAATGGTTGGGGCAATCAAGAATTGGAGTACTACACCTCTCGCCCCGAAAACAGCTTCGAGCAAGGTGGAAATCTCGAGATCAAGGTGTTGCAGGAGAAATACACGGGCGCAGACGGCGTGACGCGAGACTACACCTCGGCGCGCCTGAAAACCCTCGGCAAATTCTCCCAAAAGTACGGACGCTTCGAAGCCCGCATCAAGATTCCTCAGGGACAGGGGATCTGGCCTGCATTCTGGATGCTGGGCGATGACCTCGGCAAAGTCGGCTGGCCCAAGTGCGGTGAGATCGACATCATGGAGAACATCGGCAAGGAGCCGGCGACGGTACACGGCACAATTCACGGCCCGGGATATTCCGGCGACAAGGGCATCAGCGCGCCCGCCAGCCTGCCGCCCGATCAGCACTTCGCCGACGACTTTCATCTCTATGCGGTCGAGTGGGAACCCAAAGCGATTCGTTTCTACGTCGACGATCACCTCTACGCCACTCGCACTCCCGCCGAGCTTCCCAAAGGCACGAAGTGGGTGTACAACCATCCATTCTTTCTGTTGCTAAACGTCGCCGTCGGCGGTGGCTGGCCCGGCAATCCGGACGCGTCTACAGTATTCCCTCAAACGATGCTGGTGGATTACGTGCGGGTTTACAGGCGTGCGAGTCGCGCTCCCAAAGGACAGTGATTTCGCTATCCCTTGACTGAGATTTGACTCCGTAACCATCTCAGTTAAAATTCGGTTCTATCCTTCGGGCTGTTGTTTTCCAGGACAGAATACTTGAATCAAGGAGTTGGCATGAGCAAAGTTCGAGTTCTCGTGGGGACGCGCAAGGGAGCATTCATCCTCACCGCAGACGGCAAGCGCGACAAATGGGAGGTCAGCGGACCACACTTCGCTGGATGGGAACTTTATCACCTCAAGGGATCGCCTGCCGATCCCAACCGCATCTACGCGTCGCAGACCAGCGGGTGGTTCGGCCAGGTCATCCAGCGCTCCGACGATGGCGGCAAGACGTGGTACCAGCCCGGCACACCTCCCGGGGAAACGACGGGCCCCGGCGGCATGCCGAAAGGCGAGAGTAACAAGTTCGTCTACGACAGCGCTGCCGCTGCGCTCACTACTCATCAGTTCTACGACGGCACGCAGCATCCTTGGGAATTCAAACGAGTCTGGCATCTCGAGCCGTCGCTTACAGATCCCGACACGGTCTATGCTGGAGTTGAAGACGCGGCGCTGTTTCTTTCGACCGATGGCGGAAAAGACTGGAAGGAACTCTCCGGCCTGCGCGGTCACGGCACGGGCCCGATGTGGCAGCCCGGCGCCGGAGGCATGTGCCTGCACACCGTCATTCTCGATCCCAAAGATTCCAACCGGATTTATATCGCGATATCCGCGGCTGGCGCCTTCCGCACCGACGACGGCGGCAAGACATGGAAGCCGATCAACAAGGGCCTCTACTCCAAGTACATTCCGAACCCCACAGCCGAAATTGGACACTGCGTGCACCACGTCGCTATGAATCCGAAGCGCCCCGGCGTTCTCTTCATGCAGAAGCACTGGGACGTGATGCGCTCCGATAACGCCGGGGATGAGTGGACGAAGATCAGCGGCAATCTGCCCACCGACTTCGGATTCGTCATCGACGTTCACTCGCACGAGCCCGAGACCATCTACGTCATCCCGATCAAGAGCGACGGCGAGCACTACGTCCACGAAGGCAAGCTCCGCGTCTTCCGCAGCAAGACCGGCGGGAACGAGTGGGAACCCCTCACGAGAGGTCTACCGCAAGAGAACTGCTACGTGAATATTCTGCGCGATGCCATGGCGGTAGACACGCTCGACAAGTGCGGCCTCTACTTCGGCACGACAGGAGGCCAAGTCTACATGTCGCCCAACGCAGGCGACTCCTGGTCGCCAATAGTCCGCGATCTACCAGCAGTGCTATCGGTGGAAGTGCAGACGCTAGCGTAATGTAGCCCGCGCGTTCTTGGCGCGGGCGTGTCGTTCGACTCTCACAAGTATCGGTTCGTGAGCGTAGATGTTAGTTCCGTTGAGGAGAAAGCATGAAGAGAATGTTGGTTGTGGTTGCAGCGTTGTTGTTGTCATTCGCGGCCACAGCAGCAGCGCAGCAAAAGCCGCAAGCAATCAAGTCAGGAACCGTGCCTCGTCAACTTGAAGCGCAGGTGCGCAAACTCTGGGAGGCCTTCAAGAACAAAGACAAACCCACTCTTTCGGTGCTGCTGGCCGACGATTTTCACCTCTTTGAAGAAGGGCTGAGCACAATCGGCGACAAGAAAACGGAAGTCAACGCCGTGGATGATTTCCAACTCCTCAGCTATACCCTCAGCGACTTCACCGTCAAATCGACCGCGCCGAACACAGCGTTGGTTACCTACCTTGCGCAGTACGAGGGCAAAACCGGCGGTGAAGTCTCGAAGGCGAAAAGCGTCTTCGGAGAGGTCTGGATTCACAGCGGCAATGAATGGAGAGCTCTTTATATGCAAGAGACATATATAAAGTGAAGGTGCTTTTGAGATGCCAGTAACCATTCGGGTTGAACTTCCGCAACATCTTCGTACTCTGGCGCATGTCGGCCATGAGGTAGAGATTCAAGTGGAAGGTCCGGTGACGCAACGATCTGTGCTCGATGCGGTCGAGGTAGCCTATCCCATGCTGAAGGGCGCGATCCGCGATCACGTCACCAAGCAGCGTCGCGCGTTCCTGCGCTTCTTCGCCTGTCAGGAAGATCTGACGCACGAATCCCCGGATGCGCCTCTGCCCGAAGCCGTCGTCTCGGGCAAAGAGCCGTTCCTGATCATCGGAGCAATCGCCGGCGGATAAAGGCTCAACCAATTTATCCAACGGAGATGCGTACAACTCGCGTGGTACCATTTTCTGGTGACACGCGACACAACGCTCGAAGCATCGGAAATCCAACTCAGGGCACAACAGGGGATGACTGGAGAAGAGCGAATTCTTCTCGCACTCGACATGAGTCTGTTCTCCCGCGAGTTAGCCCGCGAGCGGGTACGGTGCGATCATCCCGAGTGGAACGAAGCAGAGGTTAATCGAGAATTGCTTCGACTCGCCTTCCTTCCCGACCCGCTGCCGTCACGCCTGCGATGAGCACGGCGGAAGTATTCCGGAAACTAACTTCGGCACTCAATGGTGCCGGCATAGCCTACATGCTGACTGGATCTTTCGCCAGCGCGCACTACGGCACGTCGCGGTCAACACAAGATATCGATATTGTGATCGACGCTACGGTTGCGCAGCTCCGAAGATTCGCGCAAATTTTGGAACGCGATGATTATTACGTCGACTTGGACGCGGCCCTTGATGCGCACCGGCAGGAATCCATGTTCAACGTCATTGATCGGGGAACGGGTTGGAAGATTGATCTTATCTTCCGCAAGTCTCGCCCTTTCAGTAAAGAAGAATTCCGCCGTCGTCAGGCTGTCACTCTCCAAGGGTTGCCGATTTTCATTGCCAGTGCCGAGGATGTGATTGTGGCAAAGCTCGAGTGGACGAAACTAGGCGGCTCGCAGCGGCAAATTGAGGACGCTGCGGCAATCGTGAGGGCCCGAGGGAAAGAGCTAGACCAGTCCTACCTGGAAAAATGGATCGCTGAGCTGGGGCTCACGAAACAATGGATTCTGGCTCGACAGACAGCTGGAATGATCGACTGAGCCACCTCGTGATTCATCAGCCTCTCGCAATTTGGATCAGCTTCGGCAGAACATCGCCGAATGGCGATCGCTCCGGATTGCCGAATTCGAAATAGATCTTGCGGTAGAGCTCGTACAGTGCGGCATAAATAGCCTGGGTCTCCGGCTGCGGTTCGTAGACGATGTGCTTGGGACAGATCTTGTCTTGCGCTTCGCCGATGGACTTGAATGCTCCCGCGGCCATAAAAGCGAAGATCGCTGAGCCGAGACCTGTCACCTTGCCGCTCGGAACAAGCACCGGGCGTCCGAGAATGTTGGCGTAGACCTGGTTCAGCACTGGATTGTTTTGCGGGATGCCGCCGCCGTTGATCACACGCTGCGTCGGAGCGCCGTACTCGCTCATGCGGTCGAGGATCACACGCGTGTGGAATGCCGTACCTTCGATTGCTGCGAAGAGTTCGTCCTGAGCGGTATGAACGAGATTCCAGCCGAGCGTCATGCCACCCAGGTTCGGATTTACCAGCACGGTGCGGTCGCCGTTGTCCCAGGTCATACGCAGCAAGCCAGTCTGACCTGCACGATATTTGTCCAGTCCCTTGCTTAATTCTTCAACCGTCGTACCCGCTCGGCGCGCGATCGCGCTGAAGATGTCACCCGTCGCCGAGAGGCCTGCTTCAATTCCTGTGAACTGCGGGTGCACGCTTCCCGGCACGACACCGCAGACCCCCGGAATCAATTGCGCCTTGGGCGCGTAGGCGATGATGCAGGTAGACGTGCCGACCACATTCACAACGTCGCCTTCTTTCGCGCCCGCGCCGATCGCGTCCCAGTGGGCGTCGAAGGCGCCGACAGGGATTGGGATGCCCGCACGCAGGCCGAGTTTCTCGGCCCACTGCGGCGCCAACTGTCCGGCGATCTTGTCGGAAGTGGCATACTCCCCTTCCAGTTTGTCGCGTGCTCCGGCCAGCAAAGGATCGACTTTCGCCAGAAAGCTCTCCGGTGGGAGTCCGCCCAGGGATGCATTCCACATCCACTTGTGGCCCATGGCGCAAACGCTACGCTTCACGCGGCGGGGATCGGTGATTCCGCAAAGAGTGGCGGCGACCATGTCGCAGTGCTCGAACGCGCTGGCGAATTTCTCGCGCTTTTCTGGATTGTGACGCAGCCAGTGGAGAAGCTTGGCGAATCCCCACTCGGAGGAGTAGATTCCGCCGCACCACTCGATGGCCTCGAGCTTTTCGATTCTGGCGAGCTCAGTAATCAGCGCGGCCTCGAGCTTGGCACGGTGATCACACCAGAGATAGTAGTCGTCGAGAGGAACCATGCCTTCGCCGACGGGGATCACGCTGGAGCCTGTCGTGTCGAGTGCAATGGAAGCGATCTGGTCGCCTGAAATGCCCGCTGACTTGACCGCCTGGCGCGTGGCGTCGGCGAGGGCTCGCATGTGGTCCGCGTGCGACTGGGTGGCGAAATCGGGATCTTCGCGTTTGCGATGAAGGGGATATTCGGAAACGGCGGACGCAAGAAGCCCGCGCTCGCTGTCGACGATCGAGACGCGGACGCTAAGGGTGCCGAAATCTACTCCCGCTACGATAGCCATGTGGTTCTAACACCCGGGCTAGAGCCCTATTTCATTTTTCGCGACTAACGCGGCCCTTGAAGGGCCGCTCTTCCACGGTGGTTGGCTGCGCCTGTCTATGGGCGCGACAATTGCCGTTCACCACAGAGTACACAGAGTTTCACAGAGCCTTCTCCTCTGTGCCCCTCCGTGCCCTCTGTGGTTCAAAGAAAGCATCCGGAATCCAGGCTTTATGCCTGATTGCCGTGCCAATACATTTGCCAGCCCAGATAGCGGACGCCGGCTTCGTGGACGGCACCCGCCGTGGTGGAGAAGTTCGCTGCGACGTGATGCTCGAATCCGTTCTCGCATATGTAGTGCAGCAGCTTCTGCAATTGCGGAATCTGCACCACGCCGACTCCGCCGAAGGTATTCAGCGAGTCGCTGGTGAATTCTCCCTGGCCGACGTAGCCGCGCATCACGCCGGCGGTGTCGTCGGTCGAGAAGCGGGCGAAGCTCATGGCGCCGGGCTTCACGCGACCAACGACTGTGCCAAATGTGTTCTCTTTCCCAACAGTTCCTGCGATGATTTCCTGGAAGTCCATGCGGACATCCTGGAAGAAATGCTTTGGCAGGTTGCTGCAGTGGAAGCACACCGCCTTGTTCGGATCGTCGCCGTAGTTATTGTTCCAGTCGAGTAGCGCGCTCGGTGTTTCGGAGGCGAGCGCGAGCGCGTGCATGCTAAGCGTGCCGACGACATCAACTTCGCAAGCCGCAGGCAGCAGCTTGTTGCTCATCATACTCATGATGGTGCAAGGCACGACACCGAAGTATTCTTCCATTGACGTCCAGCACTGCACGGCAGTGATCTGCACGTCGGTTTGCTTCATCCATTCATCGACCACGTAGCCAAGCTTGGCCATTTTCATCAGCGCGGCCTCGGGGACGCTTTGTGTGGTGACGTACTTCTTGATTTCAGCAAGCTTGCCCTGCACGCCAGGGTTGTCGTCTTTCGATTTCGCAATGCGGCCGAAGACCTCCGAGAGGTCGAGTGTCTCGACTGAAATTCCGTTGTTTTCGAGCAGCTTCTCGCTGTACCGGACTGTGTTGAACGCGGTAGGCCGCGCCCCGAGGCTACCGATGCGCAGATTGCGGAAGCCGTTGACGATGCGGCATACGGCGGCGAACCAGGCCAAATCATTCTGGAAATCCTGCGAGTCGGGGCTGACCGTGTGCAAGCGGGTCAGCGAGTAGGGGATCCCGTACTGGCGCAGATTGTTGCAGGCTGACATCTTTCCGCAGAAGCTATCGCGGCGATGCAGGATGGTCATCTTCGACGCGTCATCGGGGGTCGCCTGAATCAACACTGGTACATCAAGACGTGCCAGACGCAAGGTGTCAGCGATAGCGCGCTCATCTCCGAAATTTGGCAGTGAGACGATCACGCCATCGATCTTGTCACTATGCTTCTTGAACAATGCCGCGCAGCGCTTAGCCTCCTCGTGCGTCTCGACCGCACCATGCTTGCTATCTTCTGGACCGAGGACGATCGCATCCATGCCCGCCTTGGCCAGCGCCTGGATCATCTCTTCGCGTCCCGACTTGGCTAACTGATCGGGAAAGAATCCACGGTTCCCGATGATCACGCCCATCGTCATTTTCTTGGCAGCCATATAAGTCCTTTTCTCAAATTAAACGTTTTCTGGTAACAAACAATAAAAGCAGGGACGGAATCCCTGCCCGAAACTACTGCTTCGCGACGTTTCTTGCCCGTTCCCGCGCCGGAGAAAACTTCAACGAATAGAACACGCCCACGACTAGCAGAAAACCGCCCCACCAGATGTTGGCGTGCAAAGCGTAGAGCACGACCTTCTCTGCGGGAGGGTACATGGCCTCGTAGATTCCCCTGGCGAAAATCAGAGCTCCGTTCACACCAAGGCACAACCCCACAAAGAACCAAATCGACAAAGATCCGCCGGATTTCATATGTCGCTCCTACCAGAAGATGATTTGCAGAATCACGAACGCGACAGCCACAATTACGCCCCAAAAAACTGGGCTATGAAACATAGATACGTGATCGTCTTTCGGAATTGGCGTCAAGCCATAAACCAGGTCTTTCAACTCCGATTCCGGCTTGGGTTTTGTCATGTAGCTGACGACGACGGTCACGATTACGCAAATCAAACAGCACCATAGAGCGCGGAACATGTTCTGCGCCTGGTCCTGCGCTTCCATGGAAAGCGCTACGTACCGCACAGCCCCCGGGTCGAGTTTGACCCAGACGTACATACCGACGGAAGACAACGTTCCAGCCAGCAGACCCGTCCAGCCACCAGCAGGCGTGGTGCGCTTCCAGAGCATGCCCAAAATCACTGTGCCAAACAGCGGCGCGATGAAGAAGCTGAAGAGCGCCTGGACATAGTCCATGATGCTCTGAGCCTGCATCACCAGAAACGCCGTTCCGATGCTGATGATTACTCCGATCACAGTGACCCAGCGACCCATCCTGACCTTGATTTCATCTGAAGCGTTCTTGTTGATCAGGGTCGCGTAAATGTCATACGTCCAGACCGTGGTGAAGGCGCTCACGTTGCCCGCCATGCCTGACATGAAACCGGCAACCAAAGCGGTGATGCCGAGGCCGAGCAGGCCGGGACCGCAGTAGCGCGCCAGCATCAGAGGCAGAACTTCGTCGTATCCGTGCAGCCCCTGCGCTTGTCCAGCAGGGGACCAGGCGAGGTCCGCTGGCACGAGGCGCAGCAGGTGGCCCTGCGGATCGCGTAGGAGCGCCAGGCCAAGTAGGCCGGGAAGAATGACGATGAGCGGCACCATCATCTTGAAGGCGGCTCCAATGATGGGAGCGAGTTTGGCAGAGCGCAGGTCTTTTGCGGAGAGAACGCGCTGGACGACGAGGAAATCCGTAGTCCAGTAGCCCATCGATATGACCGCACCGAGCCCGAACACAATTCCGACCCAGTTGATGCCCATCGGATTATCGGTAAAGGTGCCCAACGTCGACCAGGCGTGGGTATACGCGCCGGGGTTGGCCACGTGCTGTTCCGTAAGGTTCTGGAGGATCTTTGCCTTAAGCCCGCTCCAGCCGCCTGCCTCTATCAATCCTAGAATCGGTATCAGCAAGGCACCAGCCCAGATCAGGAAGAACTGGAGAACCTCATTGAAGATCGCCGAACGCAAGCCGCCGAGGGCCACGTAAATCATTACCGTGATCGATGAAATCAGGATGCTGAAGGTAATGTTCCAGCCCAGGACAACGCGCATCACGACGGCCATCGCGTACATATTGATGCCGCTCATCAACACCGTCATGAACGCGAATGAAATCGAGGAGATGGCCTGAGCGCCCGGACCGTAGCGCAGCTTGAGATATCCCGGAACAGAGTGGGTTTTGCAGATGTGGTAGAAGGGCATCATCACTAGCGCGAGGAATAGCATCGCGGGGATGGCGCCGATCCAGTACCAGTGAGCCGCGAGAATTCCGTACTTGTAGGAATTGCCGGCCCAGCCCATCAGTTCGAGCGATCCCAGGTTCGCGGAGAGGAATGCCAGACCCGCGACCCAGGCTGTCATCTCGCGTCCGGCCATGAAGAAGTCTTCGCCGGTGTTGGCTTGGCCCTTCAGGTAAAGGCCGATGCCCAGCACCAGGGCAAAGTAGAAAATGATGATGACGAGATCCACCGGCGACAGATGCACCAGGGTAGAAGCGCTCAGCAGCAGAGCAAGATTCATTGTGTCTTGACCTGTCCGTAATAGGCGTTGCGGCCGTGCTTGCGCAAGAAATGCTTGTCGTGCAACGCGCGGGCGAGCGGCCGGGATTCAGCGTTGATCAGAAGCGTGTGCGATGCCATGCGGGCGACGTATTCGAGAATGACGGCGTTGTGAGCGGCATCAGCGGCGGTCGATCCCCAACAAAAGGGAGCGTGGCCAGCGACCAGTACCGCGGGAATCGAATCAGGATCAAGTTTGGAGAACGTGCGGCAGATCGCCTTGCCGGTTTCGAGTTCGTAGTCGGTAGCAATTTCCTGGGGACTGAGGGGCTCGGTGACCGGAACTGGTCCGTGGAAGTAATCGGCGTGGGTGGTGCCAAAGCATGGGATCGGAGTTTCAGCCTGAGCCCAGGCAGTGGCGAATTCTGAGTGCGTGTGAGCGACGCCGCCGATGTTGGGAAAGTGCTTGTACAGCTCGAGGTGCGTAGCCAGATCGGAGGACGGGCGAAGCTTGGTATCTACCAGCATGCCCTCAAGATCGCAAACCACCATGTGCTCTGGCCTGAGTTCCTCGTAAGGAACTCCGCTGGGCTTGATGGCGACGAGTGCTTCCTTGCGGTCGATGCCGCTGGCGTTACCGAAAGTGTAAACCACCAGTCCCCGACGGACTAATTCCAGGTTTGCCTCGAGCACCTCTTCGCGGAGTGTCTTAAGCAGCATGGGGACAGATTGGGATTCTACGGCCTGAGGCCGATCAGGAGCACCTTTTTGCGTAAACGTTTACGCACGGAACATTAAACGGGCATGCCCTTCTTTGTCAAAGTGTTTGCGCTGCGGCGAAGCAAGTACTCGTCAGGCCCAGGTTCGCACTCCAATAAAGCCCCAATACACCAGGTAGGCGGTCGCAATCAACAGAGCAGCCGACACAATGATGGAGAACCTCCGCACTCCTCGGCGAACAGCGGGTGCGGGACTTTGCCAGGAGTAGAACGCGCTGGCGATAGAAGTGACGGCAAAAAGCAAAGTCAGCGCCCAGAGGCTGGCAGACCAGACGGTGAGATTTCCCAGGCGGCCGATCACGTCATCGCCGCAAAGGATGAAAAGGCCAACAATCGCAAGAACGCTAAGCACAGCAAGCAACGGCCACAAACGCAGGGCCCGCTCGGCGGGACGGCGGCGCCGCTTGCTGATGCCTGCAAGAATCCAGAAAGGCGCGTACACAACGATCGAGACGACAGAGAGCGCCACAAAAGCCGTGGCGAGGATTTCTCCCAAGGCTATCCACGCGGGGATCTTCTTCATGGTGGCTTGTTCCACCTGAATGAATCGGCCCTCGGGATTGACGCTCAGCAGTTCAAGCGAGGGAACGGGGTCCGGAGCATCTTTTTTTGGCACGTGGCGAAATTGCATTCCGGTAACGGGCAAGAAGGTTTCGTTCCCGCCAAGCGAGGAGATAATGAGTTTGCCGTCTTGAAAGTGAACCCTGCGGAGACCGAGCAGGCGTTCGAGAAAGTGGAACAGTTCAACGCGTGGCGAATCCGGTTCATAAACTCCACTGTAGTCGGAGGCGTTCGCCGGCAGTGCTGCAACCGGTGGCGGAACAGGTTTCTGCAGCTTATTCACGATGTAGGCGCGGATCGCTTTGCCGACTTTTTCGAAGGCATCGCCGTTGCCGCTGTTGATGCTGAAAAAGTAGCCGACGCCATAGTCGGCCATGTAAGCCATTTCGGTCAGGCCGCCGTCGACACCGCCATCGTGCCCGTGATAAACGAAGCCGTCTGCGACGGTCACGTAGTTGCTCAGGCCGTATCCGAGTTTCAGGCCGTCTTTAGCGGCCCAGGTACTGGCAGGAATTTCCATACGGTCGATATCAGCCGCGGGGACGATTTGCTTTCCCCCGACCGAGCCTCGGTTTAGATAGAACTGAACGTAGGTGGCCATGTCATTGGCGGAAGCATTGATCGATCCGGCCGGGCGCAACAGGATGTGCCAGTAAGTGTTGGGCGTCTTGCCATCAGTGTGATAGAGCGTAGTTGCCGCGCCCGGCGCCGGTTCGAAGTAGGTGGCGGTCTTCATGTCGATCGGGCTAAACAGGTTCTGCTGTACGAAATCTTCGAAGCGCCGGCCGGTGATTTTTTCAACGATGTAAGCGGCAACGGGAGGCCCGGAGTTGCAGTAGGCCATGCGCGTACCCGGCCGCCAACGCGAAGTGCGGGAGTGGTGGTCATAGTCGAGGCCCTCGCGCACAGTCATCGAGTCGGGCGCCTGCTTCGCATATTCGCGCAGGTGTATGTCGTCCCAGCCGGTGGTGTGTTCGAGCAGGTGAACGACGCGGATGGGATCCGTCGATTCCCAGCGATTTTCGAACCAGACCTCTGGAATCAATTTGTGTACGGGATCGTCAAGAGACACTTTTCCCTGATCAGCCAGCATGAGGATCGACAAGGATACAAATGCCTTCGAGGTGGATCCAATGCGGAACAGGGTATCGGCGGTGTTGGCGCGATTCGTGGCGACATCCGCCAGACCCAGGCCGGCAACCCATTCCGGACCGTCTTTGTGAACAATCGACACTGAAACTCCGGGAGTGTGAGTCTCTTTGAGAATCTTCTCCAGCTGCTGGCGAAGTTCGTCGATGGATTGTGCCGGGTTTGGCTTCTCGTCTTTCTTGTCAGCTGCGATGCCAGCGGGAAGAATAAACAGAAAGAAGAGAACGGTCGAGATGATCCTTTTCACCGTGCGGTCCTCCACGTCAGATGGACAGGGACGGATCATCTTACTTCCGAGAGCTCAAATCTGGTAGTCGAGATCGTCCATGACACGCTGCAGGGATTCAGGCACCGGCTCTGTGGTGTGCTCGGTGCCTTCCAGACGCTGGACGCGTTCGCGGAGTTTGTTGACTTCGCTGGCCACTGACGCGAGGGCTTCTGAAAGCGGATCGTTGATCTGCTTGGGATCGGTGATGACGACGCGCTTGCCCTCCCGGAAAACGATATGACCCGGGACGCCAACCACGGTCGAGTTCTCAGGAACATTGCGCAGCACGACGGAGCCGGCTCCGATGCGGCAGTTCTTGCCGACGATGATGTTGCCGAGAATCTTTGCGCCTCCGCCGACGACGACGTTGTCTTCCAGCGTGGGATGACGCTTGCCGTGTTCCTTGCCGGTGCCTCCGAGCGTGACCCCCTGATAGAGAGTCACGTCATCGCCAATGACCGAGGTTTCGCCGATCACGACTCCCATCCCGTGATCGATAAAAAGGCGGCGACCGATCCCCGCACCGGGATGAATCTCGATGCCGGTCAGCCAACGCGCAACTTCAGAGAGCCATCGCGCGAGCAGAAATAGACCATGGTTCCAGAGCCAATGGTTCATGCGATAGAACCAGACGGCATGTAGGCCCGCGTAGCAGAGAAGAACTTCCAGGCGGGACTTGGCCGCGGGATCGTGATCCATCACGTTGGTCACGTCTTCGCGAATTAGCGATAGCAGGTGAGGCATGAGCGTTCATCAGGCCGGCGGAAGTTCTGCGGTCGGAATCTGCAGCGCCTTTTCCCGCAACTCCTGGAATAGGATGCTGCTGAGGTAGCGCTCGCCGAAAGACGGAATAATGACGATAATCATTTTTCCGGCATTCTCCTGGCGTTTTGCCACCTTCAGGGCGGCGACGACCGCTGCTCCGGAGGAGATGCCGACAAACAGTCCTTCTTCGAGCGGAAGCCTGCGCGCCATGGAGATCGCTTCGTCATTGGTTACAGTGACGACTTCGTCGATGTACTCGCGGCGAAGAATGCTGGGAACGAAGCCTGCACCAATGCCCTGGATCTTGTGCGGCGACGGCTTTCCGCCGGATAAGACGGGACTATCGGTAGGTTCCACCGCGACGGCTTTGAATGATGGCTTTTTCGGTTTGATGTACTGGCAGACGCCGGTGATGGTGCCGCCAGTGCCCACTCCGGAGATCAGGATGTCGGCGCGGCCATCGGTGTCGTTCCAGATCTCAGGGCCGGTGGTTTCGAAGTGAATCTTGGGATTGGCCGGATTGTCGAACTGCTGCAGCATATAGCCGTTCGTCGTATTGGCGAGGATCTCTTTGGCCTTGAGAATGGCGCCGGTCATTCCCCGAGGACCAGGCGTAAGGACTATCTCGGTGCCGAACGCGAGCAGAAGCACGCGACGCTCGAGGCTCATGGTGTCAGGCATCACGATGACGAGTTTGTAGCCCTTCACCGCGGCGACGAAAGCGAGACCGATCCCGGTGTTGCCGCTGGTCGGTTCGATGAGCACCGTTTTGCCGGGCTGGATCTTGCCGGCCCGCTCGGCTTCTTCAATCATGCTGACGCCGATGCGGTCTTTGACGCTGTCCAGAGGATTCTGGCTCTCGAGTTTTGCCACAACCTCGGCGACGCAGCCCTGCGTAACTTTATTCAGCCGGACCAGCGGTGTGTTGCCGATCAACTCGGTGACGTCTTTCGCGATCTTCATGTCTGCCTCTTCCGGTCAGAATAGTTGACCCGGTAATACTACCAAGATGGTAGACATGGTGGGAGCCGAACGCGAGAGAGGAGCGGCTTGCCGGAACTATCGATGCGCCAGGTCGTAACCAACCGCACCAGCGGAAGAGCTGATATTAACGATGGAGACCCAGCGTTCCAGTTTGTGGTGACCTGTCTTGTGGAAGAAGTAGCTTACGGACATGACTCCCGCCGTTTCTCCTGCAAAGTTGACAGCGAGCCCGGCAGTCGAGCGGCCAAAAAGCCGGACCACAGGATTAAGTTCTCGTCCTCCGCCCTGCAGATTGGAGCAAGTGATGGCGAAGTCGGCCCCGTTCAACGTGGCAGCCGTGAAGAACGGCACCTTGTTCTCGCGGTCCCAGAATTTGTGCTCGCTTGCGGTGGGTCGAGGCAGAGAGACAAACGTTGACGCGTGTTCGATGAGTGGAACCGGCATGGGCGCATCGGGCAGCGGACCTTGGGCTACGGACATCGGGCAAATGCCGAAGATAGAAATCAGAACGATCGCAACTGCCAGGCCAGAAGATTTGCCAGGAATCATAAGTGCTCGCCGGCTCGGCGAGCAGTATGGAAGGGGCAATCCGACCACCCATGAACCGATTCGGGAATCGCGGCAACCTACTCAGGATTCGATGCTTAGGTTTCCTTTCTCATTAAAATTGCGGGCGATTGTGCACTCTTTTGCAGGTATATACCCGAGCGTTTTCTATTTTGGGGAAGGACTTACTTTTTGTAGATCGTGCCACCCTTCATTACAAATCCGACATTGGTAACGGCTGAGATGTCCGTGAGAGGATCGCCTGTGATTGCGATCACATCTGCTAGATAACCTGGCTCAAGCGCGCCGATCTGTCCTTCCCATCCCAGGAGTTTCGCGCCGCTCAGCAGGTCTGCCTGCAAAACAGCGAGCGGAGACATGCCGTACTTCACCATCAGCACAAGTTCACGCGCCTGCGTTCCGTGCGGGAACGGGCCCACGTCGGAGCCGACTGCCATGGGGATCCCGGCGGCAATTTGCTTCTTGAACTCTTGCACCTTCAAATCGAGGATTTGGTGTTCATGCACGCTCCGCTCGGGCGTTGCGGCGTGTTCCGCAAAATATTCGAAAATCGTAAACGTGGGGACGGCGAAGATCTGCCTGTCCTTCATCAGGCGCATCGTCTCTTCGCTCAGTTGATCGCCGTGGTCGATCGAGACCACACCTGCTTGCGCGGCATAGAGCGTTCCAGGCTCTCCGGTGGCGTGAACCGCCACGTGTTTGCCGAGACGAGCGGCTTCCTTCACAGCTGCTTCGAGTTGGGCCTCGGTGTACTGATATGGGGTTGAAAGCTTGCCGTCCCGGATTGAATCGGCTCCGGTTTCGTAGATCTTGATGAAGTCGGCGCCTTCCTTAAATTGCTGACGCATTACTGCAAGCAACTCGTCGCCATTGTTGGCATAGTCCGCATTGGCAAGAACGTGTTGCGCCGGGTTATAGCCGATGGCGTCCTCGTGTCCGCCGAGGATGTTGATCGCGTTTCCGCTGATGCGTAGACGCGGACCTGGGATGCGGCCCTCGTTGATGGCGTTGCGGACTGCAGTATCGGCCGAACCGGCGCCCTCGGTGCCCATATCGCGCTCAGCGGTGAATCCAGCCATGAGATCATCGCGCGCCGCCAGCGTCGCCGTGATCGTGCGTTCCGGGACAGACTCCTGCACGGTCTGCAGGTCTTCAGCACCGGGATGGAGGAAGAGATGAATATGGGCGTCGATGAGTCCGGGCATGAGCGTGCGATCGCCCACATCGAGAACCTCGGCTCCGGCAGGATGTTTCACCGTAGAACCGACCTCTACGATGCGATCTCCCTGAATGAGCACTTCGCCTGGCTTGATCAGCTTCCTCGCCTTGATATCGAGCAACCGTGCGGCATGCAGCACGACGGGATTAGGCGAGGGGGCTGGAGCCTGACCGGGCGCGCTCAGCGTAAAGGCCAGAGAACAGGACAGTGCCAGCAGAGAGGTTCGTTTGGTCATATGGCCCGCGATGGTAACACTTGAAAGAGGCTGATTCCAGAAGGGCTCTGACTCATCATTGATCACGATCACAAGAGTTGGTGTGAAAGGTCACGCCAAAATTTGGGACTGATCGGTCAGACTAGGCTCTGGCCATGAAAGCCTTTGGGGTTCTCACCAATCGAAAGCGCGCTGTAATCGCTCTGATTCACTCGATTGTGTTTCTGGGGATCGCGTTTCACGGATTCGTTTCGCCAAAGGCTGGCGTTTTACACCGGTCCGGAGCGACGGGTGACTTCATTCTGATTGCGATCTACATGGTCGTGGCTTCGATCCTTATGTGGCTGGTGAGCATTTCGCGCGGTCTCGCGGAACGCGCTTATTTCGCGCTATGTGCCATCAGCGCAAGCTCTGGACTGCTGCGCACGATCTTCGGAGATCATGCAGTTCCCCCGGCCCAATATCTGCGGGTCTTTATGCTCAGTGCTGCCGTCAGCCTCGGCATCTTGATCGTCCGTTCTCATTCACGACCTGCCAATGTGACAGGGGCGCTTCCTTCCGAGGCTTCGGATTGATAAAAAGCCGCCCGGAATCTTTCCCGGGCGGCAATTTCACAGGAGGTTGGGCGAGGCCTTTCCTCGTCCTGGGTCTACGAAAGGAAGAACTCTTTGGTCAGCGCGGCCCAGTCTTCATTGGGCAGGTGCGCGGTGATGTCGTCGACTGCGATTCCTCCATCTTGCGCGAGCGCGGCGGCCATGGCGACGGGCATTCTCTTGCGCAACCGGAGCGCGGAGTCTTCCGTCCACATGCGCGCCAGCGCTCCACCCCGGGCACGACGGGCAAAAGTCTGGACGAAATGGAGCGCGTACACATTCTTCGCGTGCTTGAAGACTGCGGCTTTAACCAAAGCCGGGCCGCCGAGGTGCTTGATATCGACCGCGTCACGCTGCGCCACAAGCTGAAACGCTACGGCTGGACGCGCGCTACGGCGGAGAGCCGGAACTAGGATCGACGCGAGCTGGCCTTACATGAATCTCGTTCACCTGCTCCCGGTCGGTAAAATTGCCGCCTCTTTGCTCGAAGGCTTGCAGGCCGTGATTCCCAAGACGTTGCCGGTTCGCTGCGAGATCCTCCCGCCCACGCTGGACCCAACTCCCTCCTACCACGCCGAACGTCAGCAGTTTCACTCTTCCGAAATCCTGCTGCGCATGCAGAACCTGGTTCAACCTGAGGACTGGCGATTGCTCGCCGTGACTGAGGTCGATCTCTATATTCCGATTCTGAAATATGTTTTTGGCGAGGCGCAGATGGGCGGGCCTTGCGCCGTGGTCTCGACTTTCCGGCTGCGGCAGGAGTTTTACGGTTTGGATCAAGATGACTCCCTGCTGAAAGAGCGGTTGCTGAAAGAATCCATTCACGAACTTGGGCACACCTTGCACCTTCGTCCTTGCCGGGACTATCAATGTGCTATGGCATCGTCCCACTCGGTGGAGTGGATCGATCTGCGGGAGAACCGGATGTGCGACGCCTGCCGATATGAACTCGAATCGAATGGCGCTCTGCGGTAGACGCGGCAGGTCGGCGCACATCACAAAGCGGCCCTCCCGTAGTACACTCTTCGCCATGATCCCAAGACGGCTGATCCTTGCGTGTGCTCTTGTTTTCATCACCGCCATCGGCGGATTGCTCTTCGCACAAACATCTTCGAAACAGAAATCCGGAGTCCAGCAGCAAGACTTCGGCACGCGGGATGGGAGGCCCATCATCTTGTACACGCTGACCAATGCTCACGGTGTTGAAGTCCGCGCCATGAATTATGGTGGCATCATCCTGTCGCTTCGCGTACCCGACCGCAAAGGGCAACTTGCGGACATCGTTCTCGGCCACGAAAAGGCCGAAGAGTACATGCCGAACCCGCCTTACCTTGGCGCTATCGTCGGACGCTACGCCAACCGCATCGCCAACGGAACTTTCACCCTCGATGGGAAGACATACACGTTACCGAAGAATGACGGGCCTAATACTCTGCACGGCGGTGTTACAAGAACATTCGACAAGGTCCTATGGGACGGCGAGCCACTCAAAGGAAAGAATGGTGTGGCATTCACCTTTCTCAGCAAGGATGGCGAGGAAGGCTTCCCCGGCAATCTTAAAGTCACAGTCACTTATAACCTGACCGACTCGAACGAACTCGTCATCGACTACCAGGCTACGACAGACAAGGCCACACCGATCAACGTGAGCCAACACAGCTACTTCAATTTAAAGGGCGCAGGAAACGACGACATCCTGGATCATGAAATCATGATCAATGCCGATAAATTCACTCCGGTGGACAAGAACCTCATTCCTACTGGCGAACTCCGCGCGGTCAAAGGCACCCCGTTCGACTTCACCACGTCGACCAAAATCGGCACCCGCATCGAGGACCCGTATGAGCAGATGGTCCTCGGGCACGGCTACGATCACAACTTCGTTTTGAACCGCAAGGGCGCTGGGCTCAGTTTGGCTGCGCGTGTCTATGAACCCACAACCGGGCGTGGGCTTGAGGTCTCAACCACTCAACCGGCGGTTCAGTTCTATACAGGCAACTTTCTCGACGGCTCCGTCACGGGTAAGGAGGGGCACGTCTACAAGCGCCGCTATGGCTTCTGCCTGGAGACGCAGCACTATCCGGATTCGCCGAACCATCCTGATTTCCCGAGCACGATCCTGAAGCCCGGGGAGAAGTTCCATCAGACGACGGTGTTCAAGTTTTCGGCGAAGTGATTTCTGATGGAATGGAAGCCCACTACCACTGAGGAAGTTAAAAGCATTATTCAGCGCGACCTCGAGAAGTGTGACGTCGAGCAACGAGAAACATTTCGGCGGTATGCAATAGAGCCCTACTTCACGTCCATTCAGAGATACGGAAACTTAGACACAGTTGTCGTCGTGGCTCGCAGGGAAAATGAGGTCACATATTGGGAGGATGTTGAGGAAGGATTCAATGTCTCACTCTTAGCCGAAGATGGGCGAATCCTGGAGCATTGGTGCAATCAAGACGAACTCCGTTTCGCCCTCAACGCCTGGATCGACGACGGGAAGGGCGCTCCAAAGTTGGGCCCTGCTGGTCTCAGTTGAATAAATTGTCTGGCCTCACTCGCTCTTGAGCTCTGCCACGAGCGCCTTTTCCACCTGCTTCTGGTGCTCCGGATTGAGCTTTCCTCCTCTAGAGGTTAAATAGAACGTGTCGATCGCCATCTGTCCTTCAGTATCGATCAGGGCGATTTCGATATTGCACTTCTGGTCAGATAAACACGAGGCGATCCGGTGTAAGAGCCGCGGCCGGTCCTGGGCGATCACCTGAACCAGCGTTGTCGTTGCCGAGGACGAATCGTCGAATTCAATCTTCGTCTCCACTTTCACCTTCGCGATGACGCCCTTCTCGGAGCGTTGCCGGTCCCGCAGCATCTTCTCGAGATCAGCCTCACCCAGCATCACGCTGACAACGCTGTTCTTGAATCGCGCCCACTCGGATAGGTTCAGTTCCAGTGTGCGAAAACGGTCGGTGAAGTGAAACGTGTCGACAACGACGCCGGCTGCATTCGAGAATGCGTTAGCCTTTACAATATTCATCCCCCAGGCGGCTAGAACACCCGAAAGAGTCGCGAAGAGAAACGGGCGATCTTTCGTAACCAGTGTCAGGTCGTACCAATGACGGCCGCGTTTCAGGTCGACGAGCACCGGATCATTTCCGAGTTCCTCCGCCATCTGCATGTGGCGCATCACTTCTTCCGCCGTATGCACGAGGAGATATCTTTGCGGAAATCCTTCGAGGAACGCCTTGAATTTGCTGCCGGTAACGGGCGCCAGTGAACGCAATCGTGCCAGCTTTTCGTCGTTAACTTCGGTGTGCACTCGCTGATCGGCGCTGCGGTTCAGGTAATTGTCCGCAGCCATGTAGAGTTGCCAGACGTTTTCCGCCTTCCACGGAGTGAGCGCCTCAGGATTCACCGCTTTGATGTCTGCATACGTAAGCAGAGCGAGCATCTTCAACCGCTCGGGAGTCCCCATCTTCTCGGCGAAGGCAGCAACTGTTCCAGGATCAAAAATGTCCCGTCGCAGCGTTGCCGACAACTCCAGATGATTCCCGATCAGAAACACCACCTCAGCTCGTTCTTTCGGATCAACATCGAGCCGGTCCATAGCCTGATTGGCGATGTCCAGACTCGTCTGAACGTGATTGCCGTTCGCCACTCCTTTTCCCGTGTCGTGGAGTAACAGCGCAAGGTAGAGCAGTTCCGGATCCTCGAGTTCACCGAGCAATCCGCCATAGCGCTTATCCCATTCCGATTGAGACGTCTTCAGACGATGCAGGGACTCGATTGCAAGGAAAGAATGCTCATCCACGGTGAAACGATGATAGAAATCGCGCACCACCAGCGAGTCAATCAATTTCAACTCAGGCAACAGCAACGTGAGCAGGCGCAGAGAGTGCATCGCGCGCAGAGCATCGGCAGCATAAGGCTGTAACAGTGTTTCCTGCAGATACAACCATAGTTCCGCGCCCCGCGGTGGAGTCGCGGCAAGCGCTGGAAGTGCTTGTTCGATGCGGTACTCCGTGGTGGCACTCAGCTTCAATCCATGGTGTGCCATGAAATGAAATAACCGAAGCAGAACTTCGGGGTCCTGCAAGGCAGACGGCTGTTGCAGGAAGATGAGTCCGTCGACGACCGAGAAGTCCGCCGTTGTAAGCCGGGATCGCCAACTTTGCACCTGGCGATAGAGCGCCGACCAGGCTTCCGGAATCTCTTCCAACAATTGCGTGACTGTACGTTGCACAGAGCGGGCATGGCCAAAGTAGATTCGCATCCAATCGGCGGCCGAAAGTTCCTCAGCACCCGGCGCTCCGATTTGCCGCGCGGCCGCTTCATCCTGCGCTTCCCAACTCAGCGTGTTGTCATCGCGCCCGTGGCGGAAGTGAAGAAAACATCGTGCAGACATCAAGAAATCGAGGGCTGAATCGAGTTGCTTGCGAACTGGCGGACGCAGCGAACTGGCTTCGGGCCAGTCCCGCAGCTTGTCCATGGCGGAAATCAGCGCGAGCCAGCTGGCAACATTGCAGTCGCGTAGCCCGCCCGGAGCCTCTTTCAGATTCGGTTCCAGGTGGTAAAGAGTCATCCCATATTTCGAGTGACGCTCGCGCGTCACTTCGGCCAGGCCTTGAAGCAAGACCTTCGATTCCTTCATGACCAGCTTGGGAATCACTTTGTCGTGGAGTTTGCGGAACAGGTCGCGATCCCCCGCTAAGTAGCGGCAATCGAGCAGGGAGATTGTGAACTCAGTATTGTTAGGATCGTAGCGCTCGCACTCCGAGAGCATGCGCGAAGCCGGACTCAATTTCAGCCGAAGATCCCACAACTCCTGCGAGAAGCGCCGGACCGGATCTTTGAAAGCTTGCTCCGCATCTCGATCATTGAAAAGGAACAAGAGATCGATATCGGAAAAAGGAAACAGCCAGCCTCGGCCAAACCCTCCGGTGGCGACGAGAGTGAAATTCGCGGGGCGAGATTCGTCGGACGAAACGATGTCGCGCCACAGCCTGGCAAGAATCTCTTCCACCATGCGTGTGCGTTGGGACACGCAGGCCCGCCCGTCTCCGCTGGTCTCAAACTCTCGCTGGATGCGTGCCGATTCGTCGCTGATAGAGCCCCGAAGTTCGCCGATCAATGAGGACGCTGCCACCATGAAAGATTCACCCCGCAGCGCCTGCCGCCGGGTGCGTTGCCTTTGAATCTCATCCCGGCAAGATTCCGTTCAAGCCGACGCGAAGTCTACAGCGCCCCTTCCCCGCGCTCGTCATTGCGGATGCGGATGGCCTCATCGACGCGCGACAAAAAGATTTTGCCATCTCCGATCTTGCCAGTGCGTGCCGCTCCCAGAATGGCCTGCACCGCTTTCTCGACCAGCGCGTCAGGCAGGACCATCTCGAGTTTGGTTTTGGGGATAAGATCGACGCTGTACTCGCGCCCACGGTAGACCTCGGTATGCCCCTTCTGGCGGCCATGACCGCGCACTTCGAGCACGGTCATACCCTCAACACCGATTTCCTGCAACGCAGTTTTGACTGCGTCCAGCTTGGAGTTTTGAATCACCGCTTCGACCTTTGTCATGATATTGGCAAGTCCTATCTTCGAATCTGCTCGCCGACTTCAGTTCCGGGTTGTGAGACTCAGACCAACCCTCAAGCGGGCGTTTCCCAATAGTAACCCTCTTCTCCGTGCTGAGAGAGATCCAGCCCTTGCAGTTCTTCCTCCTCAGAAACTCGTAAGCCAATGGTCAAATCCACCAATTTCAAGATCGCGAGCGTGCCTACGATGGCGATGCCCCACGCAATCCCGACGCCGATCGCCTGATTCAACAACTGGTGCGGATTTCCTTCAAGCAAACCCGACGGAAGAGTATGGGCCTGCGCATCTTTAAAGATTGGATTAACAGCGCTGACAGCGAAAACTCCTGTCAAGAGCGCTCCAAGCGTGCCGCCTGCGCCGTGAACGCCGAACGCATCGAGCGAATCGTCGTAGCCGAATTTCGCCTTGACCACCGCCACCATCCAATAGCAGAACACACCGGCGATGAGACCAATGATCAATGCGGGCATGGGCTTTACGAATCCGGCCGCCGGGGTGATGGCCACGAGTCCTGCCACCGCGCCGGAAATTCCACCAAGCACACTCGGCTTACCGGTGCGGATCCATTCAGCCCCGGCCCAACCCAGAGCGGCGGCGGCAGCAGCGAAATGCGTAGCTACGAATGCGCTCGTGGCGAGACTGCCTGCTCCCAGAGCGCTGCCTGCATTGAACCCGAACCATCCCACCCACAGCAGGCACGCGCCGATAAAGCTGAGCACCACGCTGTGCGGCGGCATGGCTTGTTTGGGATACCCCAGCCGCTTTCCCAAATAGAGCGCGCAGACCAGCGCCGAGACTCCCGACGTGATGTGAACGACGGTGCCGCCCGCAAAATCCAGGGTCGGGAAACGCCCGCCCAGCGAGGCATTCAACAGGCCTCCCTTGCCCCACACCATGTGCGCCATCGGGTTATACACGATGATGGACCACAAGATCATGAACACCAGCATCGCGCTGAACTTCATGCGCTCTGCAAACGCGCCTGCGATCAAGCCCGGTGTGATGATTGCGAACATAAGTTGATACACCATGAAAGTCTGCGCCGGGATTGTGGCGGCGTAGTCGGTGTCGGGCGCAGATCCGACACCTTTCAGGAAGAGGTTCTGAAAGCCTCCGATGAAGCTGTTGCCGGATCCGAACGACAGGCTATAGCTGAACAGACCCCATAAAACCGTAATCACCGCCATCAGAGCAAAACTCTGCATCATGGTGCCGAGTACGTTCTTTTTGCGCACGAGGCCGCTGTAAAACAGGGCCAATCCCGGGCCGGTCATCATAAGAACCAGAGCCGCGCTGGTCAGCATCCACGCGTTGTCGGCAGAACTCTTGGCTTCGGCGGTCTGTTGCTCGAGCTTGGCAAGCCGCGCAGCGGTATCGGTGGACGGGCTTGGATTTACTCCGCTGGTTTGTGCGCAGACCACTTGCGCGAACGTCAGGATCAAGACAGCTGTCACCGCAATGGCGATCAGCTTTTCTCGCATGGACACTGTAGGATTGTTCTCCCGTAGACGCAGTCGCGTCGTTGCACACCTATTCGACGACGCCTCACTGTAACGTCCGCCATCCCTTCCCGGAAATCGAAACTATTTATCGTCCCTATCAGGTTTTGTTATTGAATTTTGCGCTCGGAGAACGGATTGAACCCTTAGAACTTGAATTGCACATCGAGTTGCATGCGGCGGGGAGGCTGGGCGGCGACCGGCTTTCCGAATAGCGAAGAGGAGATAGCCCCGATATAGGTCACATAATTCGGATGATTCAGGACATTAAAGGAGTTCAGCGACAGCGAGATCACTTTGGTTTCCTTCTTTGCCTTGGAAAGAGGAAAGTCATGCGACATGTTTAGATCGAGATCAATCATTCCCGGGCCCGGCATCGTGTTTCGGGAGATTCCTGCAGGGCGATCGTTCACAATGCCATCATGATTGTCATCACCGCCCGTTGTAATGTTGACCGGCTTTCCGGAATAGATCGACAACGCAACGCCCAGAGTAAAGAACTTGATCGCCTGAGTCGATGCGAGCAGGTCGAACTTGTGCAGCCGGTCGTTGTCTGATCGCCCCCAATCGGCCGCGGCGTTATAGCTGCTGGCGGGAAAGAAAGTGATACCGCTGGTGTTGTTGTCGGTGCGGCCGGTTGTGTATTGCACCTGCCCGGAGAAATATCTGTTGAGCTTGCCGCGAAAGGTAAGTTCCAAAGCATTCCCTTTTAGATAACCATCCGACTGCATCTCCCGCACCTGTCCCACGGTCGGATTAGGACGGAACACGCTACCGGGAAGCGGCGCATTGGCATCGATGGATCGAAAAGCATCGATCCCCCGGTTGCCGATGTAGACAGCGCTAAACGTCGTTTTCGCGCTGATCTGCCGCTCGACGCCGATGCTATATTGCAGGGCATAGGGAATGCGCGTTCGCGGATCAAGCGTCACGATGCTCGTCGGGACGGCGGAAAGATCGCCCGGTTGTACGGGGAAGTGGGCGGGAGAGTCGAGAATAAACCGAAGCAGGTTGACGCCATTAAAGTGAAGCAGGTCACCGATTGGACTGGGACCGGTTCGGTCGTAAAAGATTCCGGCACCGCCTCGGATCACCGTCTTGCTTTTCGCACTAGGCGCATAGGCGAAACTGATACGCGGCGCAAAGTTGTCGGAATCGTCATGAAAATAATTCTGCCAATAGTAGCGGACTCCCATGTACAGCGAAAAATTTGGTGTCAGGCGAATGTTATCTTCCACGAATCCACACAGCACTCTTTCAAGAAAGGCAACGTGGCCCTGGCCGGTCTGCACGAGATACGTGGCTGGTGTCGCGGAGGAATAGTCGGCGGCGCTGGCAAAGGTGTAGGTGCCGCCGCGGTTGGTGAAATCATCCAAGCCGCGTCGGCTGATGTCCGGAATGTCAATGCCGAAGCTGAGCTGGTGCTTGCCGTTGGCGTATGTGGCAAAATCGGTTCCGTCAAAGTGATACTCGGTACGCCGCGAATCCGCTTGCGCTCCGCCGGCGGTGAATAGGCCTGAAACTGCGATCTGGGCACCAGCATTGACGCTCTGAACAGAATTGTCGTAGTGCCCGACCAGGAATCGAAGCTGGTTCAGCCAGTGTGACGAGATCTGGTGCAAGTAGCTGACGTTGACCTCGTGCTCCAGAAAATGTGTGTTCGTTGCCGCGCTGGGAAGAGTATTGCCACCGACGTTCTGGTTCTTAGAGGATCGATGTTCGTAGGAGTAGCCGATCCAGAACTGGTCACCGTTAGCCAAATCGTGAAAGACGCGTCCGGATCCGAAGAAATGATGGGTGGGGTTGGGAACAGTCTGCACGATAGGTCCGAATCCCAAAAGCTCCGCCTCCGCGATGGCACCGGGCGCGATGACGGCTTGTTGATCATTCAGATCTTCATCGAGAGACAGCAGGAAACTGGTGCGCTTGCTGTGCCCGATCGGGCCGGTCACGGAGCCTTCGTAGTACTGCCTCCGCTCCGGAGGTTTCACGACAGCAAACGCGTTGCTCGCATCGAAGACGGAGTCTCGGAACAGGAAGTTTAAGGAACCGTGATAGTCCGAGGTTCCGCCCTTGGTGATGATTTCGAGCCGGGCGCGTCCGGGACGGGAGAAACGTGCTGAATACGGATTGTTGTTGATTCTGACTTCTTGCACCGCTGACGGCGTTACACCGGGTCCATTGGCTTCGATTCCGTTCACCACCAGGGTTACGCCGTTCGTCCCAGTGGCATTGTCGTCCAGAAACCGTGACATTGCGGTGATGTAGTCCTGGTCGAACACGGGGATGCGATCGAGCGCATTCCGGTCGATGGAATTCGTATTCTGATTGCTCTGGGTGTCGGTGCTGACCAGCGGAACGTTCTCGCCAGTGGCAACTGTCACGTTTTCGGTCTGGACCAGGATCGGCAGAACGACTCGGAGAGCCGATGTTCGCCGGGCGGTGATCGTCGCCTGAACGTGGGTAGTACGAAAACCCTCGGCTTCCACCTCGAGGTCGTACTTGCCGGTGCGAACATTGTCGAAGCGGAATGCACCGGTTGCGTCCGTCTTGGTTTCAAGAGCGGCACTAGCCTCCGTCGTTCGAAGTACTACTTGTGCTCCTGCAATAGAAGCACCGGAAGGGTCCAGGACGACACCAGCCAGAGAACGCGCGACGGCGGACTCAGCTCCGGAAGCGGCCGGCAACTGGTCTCCTTGAGCCCTGAGCAGGCAAGGATGCACGGATCCCGCCAGCATCAGCAAGGTTGGAAGCAGATGGCGCAAGGCAAGATGAAGTCCGATGAAGCTTTACGAGTCGATGACAGATCCCTAGCTAGGAGCATATCGAATCAATATCAAAATCTCCTGAAAGGCGATCTCGACGCCATGCCCCTACAGGATTCTACTTATGGCACATACAGTCAAAATAGGAGATCCTTAGCGTTTGAATAGATCCCAGAATTCCCCGCTTTGCGGGTTCCCCAAGGGAGGGCCACGTGTCAAAGGGTAAGGCAAAAGCGGCTACTACACTTCCCGGTCGGGTCGAAAAAGTCATCCGTCCTCATCCACAAAGTGGCGAGCCCGAAAAAGCGCAGATCTCTGTCGAGGGTGCGGATCATTTATACAAAGAGATCCGAGTTCCCAATCGATTGGTCGACGACAACGGACAGAAAGTAAAGCTAAAGCCGGGAGCCGAAGTCGACGTAACCATTGAGGCCGAGCCGGCAAAAAACACAGTTTCCTCCACGGACGAGGGCAGCTAGGCAGACTCCGTGACTGAAGTAGTTTTTCTGCGCTGTTGCGTTTCCTCTATTTTGCTGGGTTTTTGGGCGGCTCTGGAGCAGCAGGCGGCTTGGCGAATTTGGTATCGTCCACCGGGACGTTCTGCTTCAATTCGTTCACCTGAATTGTGAACCGTCCGCCCGGCCGAGCCAACGTCCAGCGGTACGGGACCTTCACTCCATCCACATCGCGGTAGTCCGCGTAGTCGATCTCAGTGGGGAGCCATCCCAGCGCCGTTTCGCCGAATCGCACCAACCGGACGAGCAACCCGTTTTGCTGATCGAAATACAGGCGGATCGGCGGCTTGCCCTCCCGTTGTCCTACTACGACATAAGCGTCATGATCGCCGATTTTCTCAGTCCCCTCGATTCGTGATTCGCTGAACATCTGCTTCAAGTGTGTGGCTAGATGCAGATCGGCATCGATCGCCGCGCCATCGAGATCGCTGCCGTGCATCTCTCGCAAAGGGTGCCCGGACATCCCCAGCCATCCTTCCCGGCCGTCAAAGGCCGTGATATTGTCGCCCTCGGCCATGTGAGTGAACGAGATGCGTTTGATTGGATCTTTCGCATAGATGTCGATCGGCAGTGACATGCCCCCGAAGTCGATCGTACCCTTCATGACGCGGCTGTTGACGTTTTGGATCGCGGCCTCGCCGCCGGCGGCTTGCACATATTTGTCGAGCAACTGCGCAGCGGTTGGGCCCTCATTGCTTTTCGTCTCCGCCGGCTTTGGCCCCGATTCCATCCCATGCGGCTCTCCCGGTTTGCCGGGAGGTTCATCAGCCATTACGGCTGGAATGGCGGCCGGATGGGCATTCCCGCCATGACAGGAATAGCAGGTAACTTCGCGATGGCCGTCGAAATTATTCTTGTTGATCGCGTACATCATCTCCATCATTTTCCGCGCCGTCTGCTTTGGCTTCTTGTCGTCTTTGTCGAAAGCGTTCTTGACGTGGCAGAACTCGCACTCAACCCCCAACGAAGCCGTGATGAATTGCATGGTCGGGAATACCTGCTCGGCTGGAATGCCCTTTAGAACCTGTATGTTCTTGAATTGCTCCTCGGCCTTCTTCGGGACAGTGGCCCCAACCTGGCGCGCCGGAGCGGGGACGAGCAGCCGTGATTTCCCTATACCGATAACGGGCGCGCACAACGCCATCAGCAGCGCGACTACGGACAGATGCATTGGTTTCAGATTCATCTCGGTTATTTGTCTCCTGCAGAAACTTCAGATTCTACGCGAATGTGCATTACGGTCTGTTGCTGTATACGTACTTTCCAGATTCCTCTGCCACCACAATGCGGTTAGGCAGTAGAGAATCGACTTTCGCCTTCAGATGCGCCGGCACAAAGAGGAAAATCCGACTGGCGCCGCTCCAATCCTGCTGCAGATCAGCATTGGTCAGATAAATGTGAGGAGCATCCGGGAAGGTCGAACCGAACCACATCGACGTCGTTCGTCCTTCGACCAGCTTTATGGGCGTGTCCAGATAAAATAAGAGCGACGAGCCGAATGCCTGATCGCCATAGATCATCACGGAATCCCCCGGGCGCTCTTGAGCAGCGATCTTTTGCGCGAGACCCCTCGACGAAAGATACGGTCCGAATCGCCCTAGAGCGATGTGCGCGGCTACAAGAAACAGTGTCATGCCCAGAGCCGTTGCCCAGGTGGCGGCGTAGTGCCGGCGGCGAATTCTCAGCAGGAAGGAATAAGCGGGTACGATCAGCAACGTCAAAGCTGCAAGCGCGGCCGGCAGCCTAAGCGCCGCGAAAGATTCGTAGCTTAGATCGAGCATGTGAGAAGTAGACAGCGTATCGGAACTCATATCGTGCTTCGCGAGCACGTTACCGATATCCGGCTCAAAAGGAAGGTGTCGCGACTGCCATAAAAGAGTCAGCAGCACCACGGCGGCCGCGAGTCCCACCACGGCCAGGACTCCGGAAGAAATTCGAAGCCAACCTTTTCGAACCCCGCTCTGGTATTCACTCCATTCACTGCGCGCCACACCTTCTGCGATCAGCATCATCAAGGGAAGGTAGGCGGGGAAAGTGTAGTACTCCTGATTCGTAGAGATCGCGAAGAAGACGAGAACGAGGCCTGCCAGTATCCAGCAAAGCAGTCGCGTGCGGGCAGAGAAGTCGCGCCGGGGGGCTTTCCGGACATCGATTATGGTTCGAACAGCCGCGGGCAGGTACAGACTCCAAGGGAACAGCCAAACCAGGTGCAGAGACCAGTAAAGCGCCCAAGGAAGCTTGTTGTAGTCGCGCGGATAGCGCTTTCCGAGAAATCTGAGGAAATGCTCGTTCACAAAGTAGAACCAGAAAAAGCCGTGACCACCCTGTCCCCCGGTATTGCGAAGGCCAGCCAGGATGTGCCAGGGAGCCGCAATCAACAAAAACAGCGCAAGACCTGAGCCCAGGCGAAATTCGCGCCATCGGCGCCATTCTCCAGTGACCGCAAGATAGATAAGGGCCGCGCCACCGGGAAACGCGAGCGCGATCAAGCCCTTCGTTAAGACTCCAAGCGCTATCCACGCGTATCCGGCATACCAGCGCCAGCGATCTGTTTGAGATTCGAGAGCGGTCAAGAAGAAGTACAAGGAGGCTGCGACCAGCGCGCTAAGCAGCACGTCAGGAATCAGGATTCGTGTAAACAGAAAAACTCCCACAGCCGTGTACACAAAGAGAGCAGCATAAATTCCGGCGCGTTCGCCAAATGCGCGGCGACCCCAAATCAGCGCCAGGACGCCTAGCAAGAGCACGGAAATGGCCATGGGTAGGCGCGTAGAAAATTCGTTGATGCCAAACAAGCGATAGCTGCCCACTACCAGCCAATACGGCAATGGCGCCTTTTCCAGATAGCGAACGCCGTTTATATGCAACGTCACATAGTCGCCGCTGGCGAACATTTCGCGGGCGGCCTCGGCGTGCGTGCTATCGGCATCATCGAGCAAGGGTGGAGAAAACAGGGATCCCAAAAACACTGCGGCGAAGACGACAGCCAGCATCCAATAGGATGCGGCGCGCAATCCTGCCGGTACGCTGGCTTGAGTTTCACTGACTTGGACTGTGGAGGTAGGGCTCAAAATGGAGTGGACCCATACAAGGGTACAGAGGATGGACCAGGACCCGCAAGCGGAGATGCTTTAACGAGTCTGCGACTCTCCATTTCTCTCAAAGAACTTCCACTTGTCCATTCCCGCCGGTACGGCCACATCGAAGAAGCCAACCATCATTTCGTCGGAAGTCTGATCGCCCCATGTCACCGTCTTCGTGGGATCAGGATTGTGCGGATTGTTCTTCGAATTGTCGTACCAGGCGATCGCGCGCAATTTCGTTCCCGCCTTCAGCAGACGCGGCTCGGCCAGCCGGTAACTCAGTTGCCAATGGAAGTGATAGTTCACTCGCAGCACCACTTCCACGCTGCGGTCGTCATGCACAATGTCGTACTCGAAGCGCTTTCCGCGCAGATGCATGTGAGGAAAAAAGCTGAGCAGAGTCGCATCGTTGGGAAGAGTGCCCTGAACTTCTACCCGGAAGTCATCGGCGCCGGGGGGAATGATCAGAGCGTGATTGTTCAATTGCAGCGTGATGACTCGTTGCTTAGGCGGAGTTTTCGCAAAGACCATGCCGACGCCGGTTTGATCCTCGGCTGCGGTGCCGTTGGTCGTGTAGTGCATTTGAAAGACCAGGTCCGAGCCGGCCGGAACGAATTTTGCCATTCCATCCGGCCATTGATCCGGGGAACTGCCAGGTGCATACACCAGAAGCAGGTCGCTGGTCGTTTCGTGCGCTTGGCGCCGCTCCATGGGATCCTCGAGCGTCGAAGCCGTGAACGACTCACCGATCGGGGCATGCCGGAGCCACGGCGAATCCGGCGGCCGGATATACACCACCGCGTGATGCACGTGCGCCGGACTTCCCGGGCGAAACTCCGACATCTGGACCCAGCGGTCCTCGGTGAAATGCGTAGGCACGATCTCGTACGTATATTCGACCTCACCTCGCGCGGGAATCTGCACCGGTTTCGGCATGCTCACCACGAGATTCGGCTGAGCAATGTTCCATCCTTTAGCCCAATCTCTTGCCGGCGGAGCATCCAGCGAGTTCCCGGCAGGCGCGCCCGCCGCCACCCAGGCAGAAATCATGCTGATCTGCTGCTCCGTCAACGAAGGGTCGTTGGCAAAACGGCCGTACCGTGGATCAGCGAACCACGGCGGCATCATCTTCATTTGCACTTCATGCGCAATCGCATTTGCCCACGGGCGCGTTTGCTCGTAGGTGACCAGAGGCATCGGTGCGACTTCTCCGGGACGATGGCAGCTCTGACAGTGATCCTGGAGAATCGGTAATACGTCCCTGTAAAAAGTCGGCGCTGGTGCAGGCGGAGAAGCTCGCTGGAACCCAAGGCTCGAGCAGACGACCAGAGCGATGATTCCCAGGATCCCCGCAAACTTAGCCATACAGTAATTCTAATTCGATCACTGGTTCTGCAATGTCCGCTCGCGTTTCTCTTCCCTGCGCCAAAATGCTACATTCAGAGGTTCATGTCTGCCCCAAATTCCATCTTTGTCCGCGCTTGCAAGTCGCAACCTGTCGACCGTACGCCGGTATGGTTCATGCGCCAGGCTGGGCGCTACATGCCCGAGTACCGCGCGATCCGCAAGCAGCATTCTCTCCTTGAGATATGCAAGAAGCCCGCATTGGCCGCGCAAGTCACGATCGAGGCAGTGGAGATTCTTGGGGTCGACGCAGCAATCATCTTTGCGGACCTGCTGCTGCCTCTCGAGGTCATGGGCCTACCCTTTCACTTCTCGGCGGGTGAAGGCCCAGTTATCGAAAAGCCCGTTCGCAGCAAGGAAGATATCGCGAACCTGCGCACCGACCGCGCCACCGAACTCGGCTATGTTTCCGAGGCCGTGGCATTAGTGGCGAAGCACTTTACCGGCCGCGTGCCTGTCATCGGATTTTGTGGCGCTCCATTCACGCTGGCAAGTTACATGATTGAAGGCGGAGGCTCCCGCAACTACGTCCACGCGAAAAAGATGATGTACAACCACGCCGGCGAGTGGGACGCGTTGATGACGAAGCTCGTGTCAGTAACGACCGAGTACTCAGCAGAGCAGGTGCGCGCTGGTGCCGACGCCATCCAGATTTTCGACAGTTGGGTGGGATGCCTGAGCGTCGAAGACTACCGGCGCTACGTCCTCCCACATGTCAGCGGCATGGTGAAGAAGTTGAAGAAGACCGGAGTGCCCATCATCTACTTCGGCACCGACAGCGCTACACTCTTGCCCGCAATGAATGAGACAGGAGCGGACGTCATTGGCTTGGATTGGCGCATTCCTCTCGATGAAGGCTGGGAACGGCTCGACTATCACACAGCCGTGCAGGGAAACCTCGACCCGGTCTTACTGTTCGCGGAGTGGAATGAATTGAGATCGCGCGCGGAAGATATCCTGCAGCGCGCTGACGGACGCCCCGGGCACATTTTCAATCTCGGGCACGGCATCCTCCCGGAAACTCCGGTCGACAACGTAAAGAACCTCGCACATTTTGTGCAGGAGTACTCGCCGACGAGAAACGGTAAGCTCGAGGCCGGAACTCGCCGGCGATGACCCGCATCGCCATCATCGGCGGAGGTATTTCCGGCCTGTCTGCTGCCTTCGACCTTGAGCAGCGCCGCCAGACAGCGCACGACGTTGAATACACTCTCTACGAATCCTCTTCACGACTGGGCGGCGTTCTCCGCACGGAAAAAATCCACGGATGCGTGGTTGAGGCCGGGCCAGATTCCTTCGTTTCCGAAAAGCCATGGGCAGCCGATCTGTGCCGATCTGCGGGGCTCGGAGACCAGCTGATCGGCTCGAATGACGCTGACCGCAAGACTTACATCCTGACTCGTGGCCGCCTCGTCGAGATGCCCGATGGACTGATGTTCATGGTCCCGACAAAGATCCTGTCCACGGGACTATCACCGCTTTTTTCATGGAAGACCAAGCTGCGGATGGCGGGGGAGTTGTTTCACCCTCCACGTGCACTCGATCACGACGAGTCGGTGGCCGACTTTGTGGAACGCCACTACGGTCACGAGATGGTGGACCGCCTCGCCGATCCGCTGCTGTCGGGCATTTACGGGGGAGAATCCTCGAGCCTGAGCGTCCGCGCAGTGCTTCAACGATTCGCTGAGATGGAACGCACGCATGGCAGTCTCGGACGAGCGATGCTGGCGGCGCGCAAGAAAAAGTCGTCCGGGCCGCGAAAACCAGCGCCCCCGCTATTCACCTCGCTCAGTAGCGGCATGCAATCGCTGGCCGAGACAATCGTGTCGCGCCTCAACCCGGCATGTCTCGCAACCGATACGCCGGTCAAAGCGATGCAGCTGGAATCGGGAGGTTGGACTGTTTCCGTTGGCGCACAGGCCGAGCGCTTCGACGCTGTGATTGTTGCACTGCCCGGCCCGGCTGCGGCCAACGTACTGCGCGATGTGGGCAGTGATCTCTCGTCCGAACTCGGCGCGATTCAATACAGCTCTTCCATTACGGTGGCTCTCGCATACGACCTGGACGTACGGCACGCGCTTCCTCCCGGATTCGGATTTCTCGTTCCACGCAGCGAAGGGAAACGCTTGCTCGCCGCGACTTTTGTGCACAACAAATTCCCGCACCGCGCTCCGGAGGATCGGGCGCTGCTTCGATGCTTTTTCGCGGGCAGCAATGCTGAGGGTGTTTGGGATCTCACCGACGAGCAGATTGTTGGCGTCGTTCGTGAAGAACTGCAGCAGATCCTGGGCCCGCAGATCCGTGGTCTGCGGGCTGAGCCCCTGTTTGCCCGTGTCTACAAGTGGAAGTCTGCCATGGCGCAGTATGGAGTGGGACATCTTGAGCGTCTTGAAAGAATTGAAACCCTACGTAAGGCGATCCAGGGCTTGGCCCTGGCAGGGAATGGATATCGCGGAATTGGCGTTCCTGACTGCGTGCGTTCTGGTCGTGAGGCCGTGAAGCAGTTGCTTGCCTAGGCCGGTACCGATTTCTTTTGCGCTTGACCGCGCTTCAAATGAGCCACCACCAGGCGGATTTCATCGTAGGTGATTTCAGGCGGGAGCACATCTTTCAAGGGCTTCAGTCTTTCAATATTCTCGAGTCCGGCACGAATGCACGCTGCCTCGATTACCGAGTGCCGGGTGCGATCGATCCAGCCAGGTTGGTACTCCACCTCACCCGTTTCCACCAAGGTGGCCACTGCATTCACCACCGTTCTGAGTTGCCGCCCGCGAATCTGGGCAATTTCCTCCAGAGTCTTTCCTTCGGAAAGGAGCTGCAGAGTCTCCAATGCCGGAACGGTTTTCTGCTGTGGCAGCGCCGACGCGCGGGCACCTTCGCAATAGCGTTGCAGCGCCGCAAGAATTTCCTGACCGTACGTCGCAGCCTTGCGCTCGCCGATGCCGGTGATGGTCCGCAACTGAGCAATCGAGGAAGGTCGAATCCTGCAAATCTCTTCCAGAGTTGCGTCATGCAGCACAACATATGCGGGCATGCCCTGTTCTTTGGCCGTCTTCCGTCGCCATTCGCGCAAATAGTCTCGCAAATCGGCGTCTGGCTCCATCGCAGCCCGGGAATACGTGGGAACCGCAACGGCCTTTCGCACCGGCGCTTGACTGGCCGCGATGGTCATCCACTCGGGAACACTGGCGCAGACGTCGCACGCTCCGCACGAGGTCCATTTCGGAGTCTCGCCGAAATGAGTGCAGATCTGGCGATGGCGGCAGTGGTTCGATTCCGCAAAATCTCGAATCCTGTAGTATCGCTGCCAGGCACGATCGCGCTCGGCAGCATCGGTAATTTGATTCGCAAAGAAACCAAGCAGCCCGGCATCCTGCTTGCGCCACAGCAATACGCAGTCGGCCGGATTCCCATCGCGCCCAGCACGCCCTGCCTCCTGATAAAACTGTTCGACCGACTTGGGCAGGGCCAGATGGATCACCGCCCGAACCGTAGCCTTGTTGATCCCGAGGCCGAACGCAATGGTGCCGACCAGCACTCGCACTTCGTCCGACATCCATCGTTCTTGATTCCGGCGCCGCTCGTCCGCCTGCATTTTGGCGTGGTACGGAACCGCTTCGATGCCCTCGCCTGCCAGGAAATCAACCGTCTCCTCGACGCGACTGATAGTCGGAGAGTAGACGATCACATTTCCCTCTCGGTAATGGCGTAGCGCTGTGACAAGCAGAGAAGTCTGGTTGGTGTTATCGCACGCACGGACGAGATACCGCAGATTGGGCCGGTGAAAACTGGCGATGTATTTATCCGGACTCTTTAACGCCAGTTGCGCAAGGATGTCATGCCGCACCTGGCGGGTGGCGCTGGCTGTAAAGGCGGCAATCGGCCGGTCGGGGAACTTGTCGCGCAAGCGGTTCAGTTGCCGGTATTCGGGACGGAATTCATGGCCCCATTCCGAGATGCAGTGGGCTTCGTCGATAGCAAAGAATGAGACAGGCACATGCTGCAACCACTCCAATGTGTCGCCCCGCTGCAGTCGCTCGGGAGAAAGATAGAGCAGACGGAATGCGCCACGGCGGGCCTCACGCACCACGCGGCTTTGTTCCTCGCTGCTGAGAGTGCTGTTGAGAACCGCTGCTGGGATCCCCATCTGAGCAAGTTGGTCCGCCTGATCTTGCATCAGAGCAATCAGCGGGGATATCACTACAGCGGTCTTCTCCGACATGACTGCCGGCAACTGATAGCAGAGGGACTTCCCTCCGCCGGTCGGCATCACGACGCATGCGTCATGACCAGCCAGGAGGCTGCGGACGATGCGTTCCTGTAAAGGCCGGAATGTGCTGTAACCCCAGTAGCGGCGCAAAGGAGTGAGCAGATCTGCCTCTGGGGTCATTGGTTCAGTATAGGGTGTGCCGTTGAGATGGACAGCTGGCACTCCACCATTCTCACCGTTTGGCTCCCAAAACAGGAAGGGCGCAATTCTGTTGACGCGGATTGGCGGCTGACATCAATCATTGGGATGATGAGGTCCGGGATGACCCCGGATAAATCCGGTCAAAAGCTGCCCAAACCAGTGTGAGCACCGCGAAGCATAACAGGCTGCCCTCAGGGCCCACGGAGCCTCCCGTCAGCCAGGCCGGGCCACGCAGCGAGGAACTCAATAGATGTCCGGGCCAAACTGTCCCGCTGTCAGGAACCGAATAAAAAAAAGTCTCTCCCCAATCCCAGGCAGCATGAAATCCGATCGCGAACCAAAGACTTCCCGTGCGCCGCAGCGTTAAGCAGAAGAAAAGCCCGATGAGAATAGCAGTCAGAACGCCAGACCAGCGCTCCCCTTCGTTCCCGCGATGGATGAGTCCGAAGATGCATGAAAGCACGAATGCAGCGGGCCAGAATCCGATACCTCGCGCCAACGTGAACTGCGCATAGCCGCGAAAAAGGAAATCCTCAAACAGACCGACAAGCACGAAATAAATCGTCCAAAAGGCAACGAAGCGCAGCAGCCGTTTTCCATGCAAAACGATGTGACCGAAAGAGAACGCGTGCGCGCCGTACAATCCAACGATCACCACACTAATTGCGACAAACCCCCACAAAGCGCCCATCCAGAACCGACGCCCGAAGGCTTGCCTCCCCGGCAAACCGTAGGCGCTCCATGGGCGGCGTTCGACTCGAATCAGCACTACGGCTGGGATGACTGCTGCCAGAAGATCGCCGACTTCCTCGAGCATCCTTGACCAAAGATCACTGTCGCCGAAGCCGTGAACCCAGGCGAGTTGCACAGCAAATTTCTGGATCGTTAGGAAAGCTACAAGATAGAACACGAAACCCCAGCCCGGCCGAAGACCATCTGGTCCAAAAAAGAGAGTCTGCGCATACGACGGTTCGGTTGCGGCGGCAAACTTCGGTTCTTGCGGTGATCCCGCGCCGGGATGGCCTTTCGCGTCGATTTCAAGATCGCTCATGCGTGAAACTTCGCTTTGCTAGCCTCCGACATGGTAAAACACTCGGCTTGACCTTATGGGCCCATATTTCACACGCGAGCGTTTTGGACGTCCTCAATTTCTTGCCGCACTGATCCTGCTGGCATTCCTGGCACAAGCGCTATGGCTAGTTCATGTTGAGCTGAGCAGTGCGCAAAGCATGGACGGGGAAGAAGCCCTTCGCATCGGCGAGGGACTGAAGCAGTGGCACGGACAAGGCATCGCGAGCGCTCCAGTGAGCGATCCAGTCGACGATCCCTTCGTCCATCTATCCCAAAGCAGTGAAAATGGATTCGACACCGAGCACTCGCCCTTGCTTTCTCTGGTTTCTGCGGCTCCGCTCCTGGTTTGGCCAAGCCATCTTAATGCTGAGTCGGCGACTTACTGGCGATGGCTTCCGAAGCTCCCGTTCCTGGCGTGCGGTTTGTTTCTGGGTGCGTCGCTTTGGTACGTTGCCCGCCGCCTTTGCGGAAATACCGGGGGATTCATCGCTCTTACGCTCTATGCCTTCTCTCCCTCGCTAATCCAAGCGGCCGCCGTTTGGCACACGGAGCCCGAGATTGTCGCCGCATGGGGAGCGTTCGGAACGATCTTCACGGCCATTGCCGTGGCTCACACGCTATACGCCCCGCGCGAGGTGGTGCTGTGGAATTGGCGGCGCATCGTGCTGCTCGGAGTTTCTCTTGCGATCGCTATCGGATCCCAATTTTCCATGATGATTGTCGTGCCGATGGCTCTGATTTTCCTGCTCTACGTCGCTCCGGTACGCAGGCGTGCCGGGCTGGTCATCTGGATCGCTGCCTGCGTGGTCGGGCTGATCGTCCTCCTCGGAATTTATTTCTTCCATCTTAGGACGTTTCTTGAAAGCCTACGCCACGCCGTTTTTCTGGGACTCACCTGGCGAGGGTTTACGGTACTCGCAGTCTATACACAAGTAGCAAAGCAGATCGGGGGAGCATTCTCCGTCTTTGTGGTAGCGCTTCCGGTCACCCTGATCACTTACTGCCTTTGGCCGCGATCACGGTACTTTGGCAATACGGCGCCGCTACTGGTCGGCGTCATCTTTTTGATTCTGGCAATGGCGACTCCGCACACGGGCGGAGCAGGATTTCTACTCGCCGCAATTCCATTCTTGCTTATTTTCGTTTCCGGAGTGCTGGCTGACCTGCTGGAAACCAGGCATCGACCCGCGATTCTGGCTGCGGTGCTGACACTCTTAGTCACCTATATTGCAGGCACTCTGCTGGCTCTCGCTCGAGTGACACGAGGCTGAAGCGCCAGGAATTCAGCTAGGCACAACCGGCCGCTGTTCGGCCAACTGGTGCGATAAAAAGTCCAGATACTCGGTCATGCCCTCGCCGGTCTTGGCCGAGAGACGGACAATCTGCATTCCCGGTCGCAGGGATTCGATGCTCTTCCGCGCCGCGTTCCAATCAAATTCCACAGCGGCGGAGAGCTCGTTCTTCGTGATCACCGCGACGTCTGCGCTGTTGAAGATCGTCGGATACTTCTGCGGCTTGTCCTCACCCTCGGTCACCGACATCAAGACCAGCCGTAGATTTTCTCCGAGGTCATACGAGGATGGGCAGACCAGATTGCCGACGTTCTCGATGAAGAGAAAATCGAGTTGATGCAGATCCCAGTCCTGTAGCGCGTTTTGAACCATTGCCGCTTCCAGGTGGCACAGTGTTCCCGTTGTAATCTGTTTGACTGGTGCCTTGCTGCGAGCGAGACGCACTGCGTCGTTCTCGGTAGCCAGATCTCCGACCAGCGCGGCGACCCGATAGCGCGGTCGCAACTGGGTCAGTGTCTTTCAAGAAAGGTCGTCTTTCCCGAGCCCGGGCTTGAAACCAGGCTCACGACGAACACACCGGCAACATGGAACTGATCCCGCAGAGCCCGCGCAATCACATCATTCTGCTTCAAGACATTTCGGCGTACTTCAATCAGGCGCGGCTCGCTCATCCTCTACCTCCAGCGCAAAGACCTCTAATTCCTTTCCCTGAAGTATTTCCCCAGTCGGCGATCAGCACTCTGGACAACTAAACGACTGCACCGACTCCAGCACGCGCTTTTCTTTACATTGCGGACAAAACACCGTGACAGGAACTTCCTCAATCAAAAGTCGAGATCCTTCGAGGGGCGTATCCTGGCACGCTACCTCATACGAGAAAAGCAGCGCATCTTTCACGACCCCAGACAAGGCACCCAGCCTGAGATGCACGGCGCTCACCTGCACGTTGCGCTGCCTCGCCTCATCCATCGCAGCTTCCACGATGCCCATCGCAATCGAGAGTTCGTGCATTCGTGTCCCTGCGGCCAGTCTTATACAGCAGTGTAACGCTTTTGGAGAGGCACGCTGACCATGAGCAGCTGTCAGCGCGCGAAATGGATAGTTACCGATTGCGAAGTGTAGGACTCAGCCTCTCCTTGAGGCATCTGGATTTGCAGTTTCCCGCTCCTGTTGAGGGTTCCGCCATCAACGGATGATACCTGGCCAGCATTCCAAACCCCCAGTTCGTAGCGGCTTCCCGCCCGCCCTGAGACTCCCATGGTCAGCTGATTTCTGGCGGCATTCCACGATTCCGAAATCACACGCAGGTCCCGACTCGCACTACCAAGCGGCGGCAACTCGTTCGTCACTGTCAAGCCAAAGTCATTCCTCACGCGAATTGTGAGCGCATTCGAGCTGCCAGAGACGGGGAAACGAACGAGCACGTGCTGATCGTTCTGATTCGGCTGTACTTTGAACACGAGGGGCCGCCCGTTCAGTTCTACGCTGACGACTTCGGCGCGCAAACTTAGGGGGGGCGAGAACTCGAGCCAACAGTCGCCGGTCCCGCTTCGATCGGCTTCAATCGTCAAGGCGTCTGCGGACTTCTTGTAGTGAATATCCAGTCGTGCATCCCCGACGCGGATGTTGCGCATCGTGAATGAGGTCCAATCCGCCGGGATGTGCGGCGTCAGAGTGACTTGATGCTTCTCGGCATCGATTTGCAGTCCAAACAGCCCGCGCAGAATTGGGCTGATCACCATGGCGGACGACCATATCTGATGTGGAGAACTCGTCGCAAACGACTGGTAGTAATCTCCCGACAGCACTTCGGTATAGTGGCCGAGAGCGCCATCAAAGCCAAGCAAGGCGTTCGCCCGCAAGTTCTCATAGGCCGGGAAAGCGCGATGGTAGCGGTATTCGCCGACCGATGCCCAACCAGTAAACAAAGGCCAGACCGCACCGTAGTGGTAACCAGAACCATCGTAGACCTTCGAATGGTTGGAGATGATCCGCATGCCCCAGTCCGTTTGATGATCCTCGGCCGCGAGTTTCGAAATGGTTTGGTCAGCGTTATTTGGTTCCGCTAAACCAAACCACATCGGTACGGTTGTAAGCACACTCAACTCATCAATCCGCTGATTATTCTGATTGAGCGCAAATGCATAGCTTTTGGCTTCCGGAGACCAAAAGGCACGATCGAGCAACGTGCGGCTCTTCTCGAACTCCGCGGCCAACTGCTTGCTGACGTCATCCTTTCCCGCCAGTCGCGCCAGGTTGGACAACGCATGCAGAGCCTCAACTCCGAGGCCAGCCTGGTAGTACTCATTCTTGACCGGAAGCAGAGGCCCACCCTCGACCCAGCCGTGGCCAACGCCTATGTTTTGCGCCAAGCCGTTCGAATCGTAGGTCGAACGCAGGAATTGATAGGCGCGCCATAAGTTGTCCCACTTCTGGCGTACGAAGGAAGTGTCCCCACTCTGGACCGCATAATCATTGACCGCAATGATGAACAGTGGTGTTGCATCGGCTGATGCCCACGGGTAGGGAAAGTCCTTGAACCACGGAACCAGGCTGGCGCTTTGCGAGATTTCGTGTGGAACCTTGCCGTCTTCCCGTTGAAACTTGCTGATGAAGGCGAGCGCTGCGCGGCTGGTTGCGAAATCTCCTTCCGCGTTCAGAGCAAACGAAGTCCACTCCGAATCACGTCCAAAAAACCATGCGAATCCCGGACGCTGACTCACGCCTGAGGTTCTGTACCCGGCAACGAGTCCCGTGCCCAGGTAAGGATTGTTTACCACGCCCTGCACCGTACTGATGCGCGCCCAATCATAGGCTTGCTGCAAGGCTGCATCCGGCAACTCAAGACCTACAGTTTTTTCGAGATAAGTACGGTAGTAATCTGAGGACTCGCGCTCCAGATCCGAATACGAACTCAGCAGATGCTCATATGTTTTCGTTGCATCTGCGGGCCCCGAAACGGATGCCCCGATCACCACAACCTTTGTTTCTTTTCCCTTTGGCGTGACTCCAAGGCGCATCGAGTCTTCGTCTGATGCAGAGTAGTTCGTCTGGTATGCCGCATGCGGTGCCTCAGCAGTTGGAGATCCCACGAAAGCAGCGTACTTGCGCGCTTCCTCACCCACTAAGAAGGCTCGCTCTTTCGCATCCCATGTCGAGTAGGTACCGCCGAGCCCTGCAGGCCACTCAAGTTGGAAGTCCGGGGTGAATGCCGCCTCGATCTCAAGCGGTTGCTCCGTTTCGACCTCAAGCAAAATCACAGCGCCAGGTTCTTGGACCGGCACGCACAAAGTCTCGCGTACTCGGAAAGAATCCCCGACGAACAGAATCGAGGCCGACTCCGGACGAACCGTCAGTGTCCGCGCCAGGCTCTCCGCAGGAAGGGCTCGATCTCCCACGTGAAACGTGAGGTGAAACTCACGGAAGATCTTCAGGGGGTAGACCCACGCCTCGACTCGGCCAGTCTCGTTCCCGAACAGTCCCGCGCGAGTTCCCACCACAGGCAGAAACTCCCACGTGCGAATCGTGCGCGTTAACTCCAAGCTCTGCTTTGTTTGGGCCTGGGACTGCAGACAGGGAAGGCATACCGCTGCCACGGAGGCGCCCAAAATGCATAGCCTCATCAACAAGCGCCGAATAAGCCTGGAATTCATTGCCTTAGTCTTCTGCATGAGGGATTTGCTTCCGCTAACGCTTGCCAACTCGCGGTTCCCTTGCATATAAGAGGGAAGGGCGAATCTTAGCACGACCAAGCGAGCCAGGTAGCAACCTCTTGTCTTCTTCACGCCGCGCGTTTCTCAGTTCACTCAGCCGTTCCGCGCTGGTTCTTTCTTTGGAAAACGTACTCGCTCTGGCGCGCCCGCGATGGTTGTCGGGCAATCCGCGGCAGAATGCGAATCCTCCGAAAGAGCAGAGTGCCGATCTCGGCATCAGCTTTCTCAACGTAGCTCGCGAGGCGGGGTTAAACGCAAAGACCATCTTCGGCGGAGAGCATAAGAACAAATATCTGCTCGAAACGACCGGGTGCGGAGTCGCTTTCTACGATTACGACAACGACGGCTGGCTCGACATATTCCTTGTGAATGGAACCCGACTCGAGGGCTTTCCCGCCGGCAGTGAGCCTGCGTCGCATCTGTTTCGCAACAATCGCGACGGCACCTTCACTGACGTAACTCTGAAATCAGGCGTCGCTCATTCAGGCTGGGGCCAAGGCTGCTGCGTCGGCGACTATGACAACGACGGGTGGGATGACCTGTTCGTCACCTACTTCGGCAAGAACGTCCTGTACCACAACAACGGTGACGGCACCTTCACCGACGTAAGTGAAAAGGCTGGTGTGGCGGGCAACGGCAAGCGCTGGAACACCGGTTGCGCCTTCGTCGACTACGACCGCGACGGCAAGCTCGACCTTTTCGTCGCCAATTACATCGACATGGATCTGGCCACTGCTCCGGTTCCGGAGTCCGGTCCGTGCCTCTACAAGAGCGTGATGGTTGCCTGCGGGCCTCCCGGTCTGCAGGGAGGCAAGAATATCCTCTATCACAACAACGGCGATGGTACCTTCGCCGACGTTTCGGAGGCAGCTGGAATTCTCGGCGCGAGCGGCACTTACGGATTGGGCGTCCTCACCGCCGATTTTGACAACGACGGCTGGCCCGACATTTACGTCGCCGATGATTCCACCGCCAGCGCCTTATATCAGAACAAGAAAAACGGGAAATTCCAGGACATCGCGATTGAGGCCGGATGCGCACTCAGTCCCGACGGCAAGCCGCAAGCCGGCATGGGCGTATCCGCCGCCGACTACGACATGGATGGCAATCTCGACATCGTCAAGACAAACTTCGCCGGTGATACGCCTTCTCTGTACCACAATCAGGGCGGCGCGAATTTCGAAGACACAACTTTCACCGCCGGACTCGGAGCGCACACGCAGTTCCTGGGTTGGGGCTGCGGCTTCTTCGACATGGATAACGACGGATGGCCCGACATCCTGATCTGCAACGGCCACGTCTATCCGGAGGTCGAGCAACTGAAGACTGAAGCCGGCTATGCCCAGCGCAAGCTGCTCTACCAGAATCTGCGGAACGGCCACTTTGCCGATGTATCGTTTCAGGCCGGGCCCGGTATTTCCGAACCGAGCCCGTCTCGTGGCGCGGCTTTCGGAGACTTCGATAACGACGGCGACATCGATATCGTGGTCAACACGGTCAACGATTATCCGCAACTCCTGCGATGCGATTCGAAACTCGCGCATAACTGGATCAAAGTTCGCACTCTCGGGACCAAGTCAAACCGCAGTGGCATTGGAGCGCGGCTCACCTGTGTCACGCGGCTTCCGGGCGAATCCAAGCCGCACCGCCAGATCGATGAGGTCCGCAGCGGCGGCGGATATTTTTCACAGAACGATCTACGAGTTCACTTCGGATTAGGCAAGGCCGAGAAGGTGGATTTGCTCGAGATCCGCTGGCCGAGCGGCCAGATGGATACTCTAAAAGACATCAAAGCTAACCAAGTCATTTATGTGAAGGAAGGCACAGGAATCGCGCGCACGATGGAATTTTCCAAGAACTCCAAGAGCGGCAAATAATGAATGAAAAAACACTAACCACAAAAGGCACGAAGGTACACCAAGGACTTCTCATTTTCCTTCGTGATCCTTCGTGTCCTTTGTGGTTCATGCAGTGCTATTTCTTGGAATCTGGTTCGGCTGGGGTGCCTTTGCCCTCGGTAAGCGTGTGAATCTGATCCATAGTTAAGTTCGAAAATCGCTCCGTCAATCCGCTGGGCCAGCGAATCTCCACCCATTCGACCTTGTCGACCTTCCCCAGCCCAAAGTGCACGCGCATATCGCTGTTCGAGATATAGCTGGAGCCGCTGCGCACTTCGTCCACAAGAATGCGCGAACCGGCCTTCACGCGAATCCGCGCCCCAATCCCATCGCGATTCGACTTTGTCCCCACCGCATGGATCGCGATCCAATGATTTGCACTCTTGACCTGGTTCACCAGCAGGCTCGGCGCGGCGTTCATGTTGTTGATCACCGCCGATATCCTGCCGTCATTCCATAAATCCCCAACGGCCATGCCACGAGAAGATGCTGCCGTAGTAATGCCAGAACCCGCCGACGCCGAGATGTCGCTGTACGTCCCATCCCCATTATTGTGAAACAGAATTCGCGGCTCTTTGTAGCTGCTGCCCAGATGCTGGCTGTCGACCTCCGGGTAAACGTGGCCGTTCACCAGCAGCAGATCGGGCCAGCCGTCGTTGTCGATGTCGAGGAACATCGTTCCCCATCCCAAATATTGTGTGTAGAGGCCTAGACCAGCCGCAGAAGTAGCGTCCGTGAAGGTTCCATCGCCATTATTTTTGTAGAGCGTTGAGGTGTCATCCGAGAAATTCGTCTTGAAGATATCCAGATGGCCGTCGCCGTTGTAGTCGGCAATCGTCGATCCCATGCCAGCCTGCTCTCGTCCGTCCTCGTTAAACGCCGCTCCTGCGGTCACGGCCACGTCGGTGAACGTCCCGTCGTGATTGTTGTGGTAGAGAATTGCCGGCGTGCTGTCGCACGCGATGTATATGTCAGGCCAGCCGTCCTCATCGAAGTCAAAAGTTGAAACGCTGAACGCGTAATGACCGTCGGTGCGAAGGATATGCGCTCTTGTCGAGACATCTTCGAAGGTTCCATCGCCCCGATTGTGGTAAAGAATGTTTTTCGATCCCGCAAGCCCCCGCGGTCCGCACATCACAGGAACACCCTTCCAGAAGCAGGTTGGCCGGTCTCCAGGCGCAGGCGCGGTGGCGAGATCAAAATCCACATAGTTGGCTACCACCAGGTCCAGCCGGCCGTCGCGGTCGTAGTCCACGAATGCGCAACCGGTTCCCCAATCCTTGCCTGATCCAGCGACGCCGGCCTTCTCAGCAACCTCGGTAAACACGCCGTGATCGTTGTGATAAAGGCGATTCTTGCCGTAATACGTGACGTAAAGATCTTCCCACCCGTCATTGTCGTAGTCACCCACACACACACCCTGACCCCAGCCCGTTCCCGTCAATCCGGCTTTGTCGGTCACATCCGTGAATGTGCCGTCATGATTATTGCGGTAGAGACGATTGGTCGGCGCTTTCCCCGCGGGAAATCCGTCGAGCCTCGTTCCATTGACGAGAAAGATGTCGGGCCAGCCGTCGTTGTCGTAGTCGAAAATCGCGACACCATTGCCCGTGGTCTCGATGATGTACTTCTTAGTGTCGACGCCCCCAAAGACGTTCTGCGAGGTGAGGCCCGCTTTCTCGGCGATGTCGGTGAAGTTGGCGATTGGAGGAGGCGGAGCAGCAGCACTCTTGGATTGTTGGGCGCAAACCGTCAATTCCGAGTACAGGATGAATCCGAAGGCGAATGCGGACCGGATAGTGCGACGCGCCCAGACGCAAGGAATTTTAAATCGCATGGACCCCAATCGATGTTAGGGGTGGGCCTGCCCAGGGTCAAGCCTTCAGCCTCACGCAAGAGGTGACGGGCCTACGCCACGTCTACTTATTTCTCAGATGACGCACCGTCGCGCTCCCTGCGCGTCGCAGGCAGCAAAAAACGGCAGGGCCGACCCCCTGCCGTTCGCGAACCTGTCTTGCATCAGTTATTTCTTGTTGACTGCTTTCTTGAGTTCAGCCCCGGGGGTGAACTTCGCGACTTTGCGGGCAGCAATCTTGATGGTCGCGCCGGTTTGTGGATTGCGCCCATTCCGGGCCTTTCTCTGCGACACGGAGAACGTGCCGAAGCCAATCAACGCCACGCGATCTCCTTTGCGGAGTGCAGATGTAACGCTCTCAACGGCGGTATCAATGGCGGTCGTAGCCTGCGCCTTGCTGATTTCACACGCGCCTGCGATCTTGTCAACCAGATCGGCTTTATTCATAGTTTCTCCTCGCAGGTCTCTTTCATGCCCAGCCCAGGCCGGGAGGCAAAGTGGCGAGGGCTGAGTTGGGAAACCTGACCGCTAGGTATTCTCCTCCCTCTGCGGCGAATGTCAACTGTGAAAATCCGCGCCGGAAGCCTGTTTCACATCTGCCCGGCCCGAATTGGCCCTAGAGGAGCGGCTTTTCAGACCTACAGGCTGGAATTTCCTCCGCCTTCCACAGGTGCTCAGCTTCGTTCACAGGATGTACACAGCCGGTCGTGCATTCCAGCTTGCACAAACGCAGCCCTCCGGTGCAAAGTCAGATCAGAGGATTGTGTGGGGGCGGACGCCTTCGTCCGCCCCGCGAGCAAAGCGAGCGTCCGGAGAAACTGCCTATGCTGAAGAATCTCAACTCCCGGATGAGGATGCCCAGTTGATCAAGGCCCCAGTTCAAGTTTGCCCATTATGTGAAGGCACCGGGTGGAAGACTGTTTCGGCAGGCGACGGCATCCGTAGCCTCAACGACCGACGTGTCACCCGCTGCGATTGCCATCTGCGGGCGCGAGCGAATTCTTTGCTGGCAGCAGCCCGCATTCCGCGTCGTTACGAGCACTGTGAACTCACGAACTACGACACCGATTTTCCCGGAGCCCATCCGTCCCTCGCCGAGGCACACTTCGTCGCATCGAACTTCGCACAAAAATGCGACCCGCGCGGCGATAAAGGTTTGTTGATCATCGGCACGATTGGCACGGGTAAGACGCACCTCGCTGTCGGAATCCTGAAGGAACTGATCGTGACCCGAGGCATTCCGTCCCTGTTCTACGACTACCGGGAGTTGCTGAAGGAAATTCAGAACTCCTATAACTCCACAGTTCAGACCACGGAACTCGACGTGCTACGTCCGGTATTCGAAACCGACGTTCTGGTTCTGGATGAACTGGGCGCCGTGAAACCCACCGAGTGGGTCTGGGATACCGTCAGTCTGATCCTGAACACCCGCTATAACAACAACCGCACCACGATCATCACTACAAACTTCGAAGACCAGCCAGCAGCAGCGGTAGCTGTTTCGTTGTCCCCCGCGAGAGCCGCAAGCCGTAACGAAACGCTGGGGGACCGTATAGGCGAACGCATGCGCTCCCGATTGCACGAGATGTGCCGAGTCGTGACGATTGACGGAACAGACTTCCGCCAGAAATTCCGCAGCGCCAATTTCCGATAATTTCGTAGTGCCGGCGTCTCGCCGGTTGTGGCGAGTGCATCTTGCGCTGGCTGCGTCGATCTGACTGAACCCATCCCGTCGGATCGCACCTGCCGTGAGCTGAACCGACGAGATAACTCCGCTAGAATTGAAGTGTGCTGACGGAGCGCATCGAATTCACCCCGGACCGAGATGCTGACATATTCTCGAGCGTTCCTGCCAGCCCCGCCGTCTTCCACCTGCGTGGCGAGGATGCAACCGCTGAGCCCTACGTCAGCAAGACCGCCAACCTCCGTCGTCGCCTCCAACGCCTGCTCGGCCCTGTCGAAGAACGCACGAAGAAGCTGAACCTGCGCGATCGCGTCCGCATAATTGAATACTCTGCCACCGGCTCCGACTTCGAATCCGGATTCCTACTCTACCGCATCCTGCGCGAAGCATTCCCGAAGACCTACCAGCAGCGCCTGCGGTTCCGATTCGCACCGTTTGTGAAGCTTCATCTGGAGAACGAATACCCGCGCGCCTCCATCACCACGCGACTGGGGCGCCTGACCGGCCGCTCTCTCTTCTACGGACCATTCGTTTCCCGCGTCGCTGCTGAAAAATTCATGAACGATTCCCTCGACTTCTTCAAAATGCGCCGCTGCGTCGACGATCTGCATCCCGACCCTAAGTTCCCGGGCTGCATTTATTCCGAGATGAAGATGTGCCTGGCTCCGTGCTTCAAGGGCTGCACCGACAAGGAATATGAAGTGGAGGTAACACGGGTCCAGACCTATTTCGATTCTCGAGGTAACTCACTGCTGCGCCAATTCTCGGATGACCGCGAAGCAGCCTCGGCTAATCTGGCCTTCGAAGATGCAGCGGTCATTCACGCCAAAGTAGAGAAACTCAAACCTGTTCTGAGCCAACTCCCAGAAATCGTGCAGCGCCTCGACCAGCTGTCAGCGCTGATGATCCAGCCCAGTCACCTCGATGGATCGGTCACGTTTTTCCGAATCACGTGCGGCCGCGTTTCTGGCCCCATCCGATTTACTATCCAGCCTGCGGAACACGCAAAATCACAATCGATGGAAGCGCGCGTACAAGAGACGCTGCAGGCATTTCCGGCGGACATCCCGAAATCAGCGCTGGAAACAATGGAACATGTGGCCCTGCTGAAGCGCTGGTTCTACCGCGGAACCCGCACCGGCGAAATCTTCCTTGCCGACGCCAAAGGAGAACTACCGATGCGACGCGTCGTACGAGGAATCTCGAGGGTTTTTCGTGGCGAAAACCTCGAGGCCACGAGCGAGTTGCCCGCAGCCACCCAGGAAAGTCAAATTAACCCTGCGCCGAAACCGTGACAGGCTGCAAGTGTCAATTGGCGACGCCGCGAACTGTGAAGGGCACGAGTTTACACGTGCCGTAGGAGCGCAGAGATTACCAGCGGTGTTAACAGTCTGCTGAAAACTCAATTTATAGGTGGTGCAGCGCTTTAAGCGCTCCGATAAAGGCTCTATTTTCGACCAGTGCTTTAGCGCCTGAGGCTTGCTTCCTGGAAGGGCGACCCTTACCGATTCTGCATCGTAGTGACTCTATACAACGCACTCGCATGCGGTCGCAAACTCACGTGAACCGCGTCAACCGCCTCGATCGACCTCCGGCCCCATAGGTCGTGCACTGCGGTCACCGTGCCCTGGATCTTCAGATCGCACCAGGAAATACTCGCCTGCTCCGCAGCTTCTCCCAGATTAAACGCGGCGACGTAACGTTCTCCGGCCTGCTTACCATCGGCCACCCACGCACGAATATTTCCTCGCTCCAGCACCTGATGTCCGCCGTGGCTGTTCTGATCCACATCCAGGACCTCCTGGTTCGTAATCAGCGCTTCGGTGGCGCTGTCGGTGCTCGGCAAGTCGCCGCCAAAGATCAACGGCGAACGAAAGATGCTCCACAAAGTCATCACGGTCTGCTGCTCATCTGCCGTGAATTTCGTCGGCGAGCCCCCACCTTCCTTACTCGTAACTCGCAGTTTGCCCAGAGGAAGCATGTCCGCGTCGGGCCAGGTGTCATTCTTCCCGACGAATTGAGCCCAGTCGCGAGTGAAATCGAACTGCTGGCGCAACAGTTTCCAGTCGTCCCAGAAGTCATCGGAGATGCGCCACATCTGCGCATATTTTTCAAAGAACTCTGCTTCCGAAATCGGAGCCGGACCAGGCGAGATGCTCAACACCATAGGCCGGCCAGTCTTTGGAATTGCCATGCTCAACGCCTTCATCTCAGCCGGCTGATAGAGATGGCTGCCCATATCATCGGCCTTGACGAAGTCCACTCCCCACGACGCATACAGGTCTGCAATCGAATCGTAGTACGCCTGCGATCCCGGTTTGGTTGTATCCACGCCCCACATATCCGGATTCCAGCGGCATGCGTTGTCTTTGTCCGCGATGTCGGCTGCGTGATAAGCCGTTCCTCTGATCGGAAGGTTTTTCTCGACCGCCTGCCGGGGAATGCCGCGCATGATGTGAATTCCGAACTTCAGCCCTTTGCTATGAACGTAATCAGCCAGCGGTTTAAATCCGGCCCCGTTGCGAGACGAAGGAAAGCGATTGACCGCCGGAAGCAGCCGTCCGTACTCATCCATCGTGAGGGGCGCGCCGGGCTGGTAGTTATGCCCCTGCGCATTGGGCTCGTACCACTGAATATCGACGACCATGTATTTCCACCCATATTTCGCGAGATGCTGAGCCATCCAGTCAGCGTTGGCCTTTACCTGCTCCTCGCGCACTGTAGTGCCGTAAGAATCCCAACTGTTCCAGCCCATCGGAGGAGTCGGCGCAGGAGACGACTGTCCGAGAAGCGAACTGCTTAGGTGAATGATGATCAGTAGAAAAGACGCCCGCATGTATTTCATGGTCGGAATTGTAGCTGCCGGATGATGCGCGCAGGTCGAAAAGAAAATGACGGCCGTCAAGGCCGCCATTAAGGTTTATATCCGTGTTCATCCGAGTGAATCCGCGGAGAAGAAGTTAGAAGTTAAATGTCCAGGTTCTTCACATCCAGCGCATTCTCTTCGATGAACTTGCGTCGCGCCTCCACATCTTCCCCCATCAGCGTGGTGAAGATCGCTTCGCACTCCGCAATATCTTCCAGCCTTACCGACAGCAGAGTTCGCCGCTCGGGATCCATCGTCGTTTCCCAAAGCTGCGGAGCCGTCATCTCGCCCAATCCTTTGTAGCGCTGGATCGAGAAGTCTTTGCGCCCCTCGTTGATAACGTAGTCACGAAGCTCGCGAACGTTTGTCTTCTCGACAACTTCGACTTCCTTGCGCTTGGGAGTCTTGGCTGCTGCCTTCTTCTCGGCCTTGTCCTCCACAGTCGCCAAGGTCTCGTCCTCGAGAGCGTCTCCGTTGGTCGCTGCGGGGGCTGTCTTGGCCAGCGTCTCGACGACGAACGGCGGCTCCATGTAGGGCTCGATCTGCTTGAACTTGGCAATCAGCTGCCGGCATTCCGCGCTGGATGACAGTTCCCAACTAATGACGTGTTCGGCGCCATGCTTATTCACGAAGTGGACTTCCCACAGATTGTGCTCTTCGTCGAAGCGCGCCTCTACGCTCTTGAAGCCTTCTTCCTTCTGCATCTTGCTGAGTTCTTTTTCCAGGCGCTCGATCTTCTTCGGCGGAGCCTTTTTGTCGCCTTCGAAATCTGCCCGCTTCGCAAGATCAAACTTGGGAATCAGCTCTGTGACGCGTTCATTGCGCACGCGTTTGTCGAGCTTGTCGAAGAATCCGAGATACTCGTCGAGCACTGTCATGAATTTGGCCAGGTCTTTGCCTTCCAGCTTGGCCGCGCCTTCTCCGTAACGGATGATGAGCCCGTCCGCTGCGCGCTTCACCATGACTTTCACGAATTCGCGCTCGTCCTTGATGTATTGCTGCGACTTGCCCTTCTTCAGCGAAAACAACGGCGGCTGCGCGATATAGATGTTGCCGCGCTCGATCAACGGCTTCATCTGCCGGAAGAAAAACGTCAGCAAGAGGGTTCGAATGTGAGATCCATCCACGTCGGCGTCGGTCATCAAAATGACTTTGCCGTAACGAAGCTTTTCGATCTCTACATCGTTGTTCCCCACGCCCATTCCCAGCGCCGTAATCATGGCGCGGATCTCTTCATGGGCCAGAGCCTTGTCGATGCGAGCTTTCTCGACGTTAAGAATTTTTCCCTTCAGCGGAAGAATCGCCTGGAAGCGCCGGTCGCGCCCCTGTTTCGCCGTCCCGCCTGCGGACTCACCCTCGACCAGGAACAGTTCGCAGCGGTTCGGATCACGCTCGGAGCAGTCCGCCAGTTTGCCGGGTAACCCGCCGGAATCAAGCGCACCCTTGCGGCGCGTCAGATCGCGAGCCTTGCGGGCGGCCTCGCGAGCCCGTGCAGCATCGATCGCTTTGTTGATGATCTTCTTCGCGACCGTCGAATTCTGCTCGAAGAACGCTCCCAGCCGCTCATTCACAAACTGCGTGACCGTACCCGCGATATCGGAATTCAGCTTGCCCTTCGTCTGGCCTTCAAACTGCGGCTGCGACAGCTTTACGCTGATGACCGCCACCAGGCCTTCACGAACGTCATCGCCGGTCAGGTTTTCTTTCACGTCGCGGAACAAGCCCATCTGCTGGCCTGCATAGTTAATCGTGCGGGTCAAGGCCGTGCGGAAGCCGGAAAGATGTGTGCCACCATCAACCGTGTTGATGTTATTCGCGAAGCTGAAGATCGTCTCCGAGTAGGCATCGTTGTACTGCAGACCGATTTCCATGTGGACGCCGTTGCGATCGTCCTCCATGTAGATCGGCTTGTCGTGCAGTATCTGCTTGCCCCGGTTGAGATGCTTGATAAACTCGGCGATGCCGCCGTTGTACTTGAAGTCGGTGTGTTTTGCCTCGCCGCTTTTCGCGTCCGTCGTCCGCTCGTCGGTGAGCGTGATCAGCAATCCCTTGTTCAGGAACGCCAACTCGCGCAGTCGCTGTGCCAGCGTGTCGTAGTTGTACTCGGTGACGGTGAAGATGGTTTTATCCGGGACAAAGTGGACTTTCGTACCCGTCTTCACCTTGGCCACGCCAGTCTTCTTCAGCTTGCTAGTGGGATCGCCTTTGGAGTAGGTCTGCTGCCAGGTAGCCCCGTCGCGCCAGATTTCCAGTTCCAGATCCTCACTGAGCGCATTGACGCAAGATACGCCGACACCGTGCAGCCCGCCGGACACTTTGTACGTCGAGGAATCGAACTTTCCTCCGGCGTGCAACGTCGTCATGACGACCTGCGCGGCGGAAACTTTCTCGCCATCAATCTCCATGTCATCCACAGGGATGCCGCGGCCATCGTCCGTCACTGTGATGGAGTTGTCGATGTGGATCGTGACTTCAATCTTCGTGGCAAAACCGGCCAGGGCCTCGTCGACCGAATTGTCGACGACTTCATATACGAGATGGTGCAGCCCCAATTCGCCGGTCGATCCGATGTACATCGCCGGACGTTTGCGCACAGCTTCCATGCCGCCGAGAACCTTGATCGAATCGGCGTTGTAGTCGCTGTTACTGGTACCGTTGCCTCCGTTAATCGGAGTCACATTCCCGTTTTTTGTCTTGGTTTCTGCGATGGGAGTATTAATCTCTTTGGTGGCCATTCCGCTCCGCGAAAATGTCCCGAATTTATTGTTTCTAGCGCCCTGGAATTTGGCTGGAAATTTCGCTCCGACCTAACCGCTTTGAAGTCCCACGAACCAACTTCAAGTTATTGAAATCTAAAATACTTAGGATCGGTTACGAATAGAACAAGTATACCACAATTCGACTGCAAAAATTGCCTCGAAACCTGCCGAATCGACTCAGTAACAGGCCGAATTTCAGAGGCTTACATGGGTGGCTTCATCGCTGGCGCGAGGCAATAAAATGGGCGGCCATCAGGCCGCCCGTAAGGTTCAAAACCAACGATTCCTATGCTGTCGCTGGCCGCTCGCCACCCTTAGCGCGTCCGGGTTGCAGATCAGGCTTAATCACGTGCTGCACACCGTCATCCGGCTTCGACGTCGGAGGCGGAAGCGGTGGAAGCTCCTTGCCATCCACCAGCAGCTTGATCTCGTTCGCGTCGAGAACTTCCCGCTCAATCAGCGCCCGCGCGATGCTCTCCAGCGTGTCGCGATTGTCTGATAGGATCTGCTTGGCCGTGGTATAGCCATTGTTAACCAGCTTGCGCACTTCCTGATCGATTTTGATGGCCGTATCTTCGCTGTAATCGCGATGCTGCGCGATTTCCCGGCCCAGGAAGATCTGCTCTTCCTTCTTGCCGAAGGTCAGCGGACCAAGCTCGCTCATGCCCCATTCGCAAACCATCTTGCGAGCCATATCCGTTGCGCGCTCGATGTCGTTGCCTGCGCCGGTGCTCATCACGTTCAGGAACATCTCCTCCGCGATGCGCCCGCCCATCAGGATGGCGATCTGCGTCTCGAGATAGTTCTTGTAGTAATTGTGCCGGTCGTCTGTAGGCAGCTGCATCGTGACGCCCAACGCCATGCCGCGTGGAATGATGGTTACTTTGTGAAGAGGATCCGAGTGCGGCATCTTCGCCGCTACCAGGGCATGCCCAGCCTCGTGGTAAGCGGTATTCTTCTTCTCTTCGTCGGTCAGGAGCAGCGACTTGCGCTCCACGCCCATCAGGACCTTGTCCTTGGCAAGTTCGAAGTCGTACTGCAAAACGGCCTTGCGATTCTGGCGCGCCGCTGCCAGAGCAGCTTCATTCACCATATTGGCGAGGTCAGCCCCGGAGAATCCCGGAGTGCCCCGAGCCAGCACGGACAGATCGACATCCTCCGCAAGGGGAATCTTGCGGGTATGCACCCGCAGAATCTCTTCGCGCCCGCGCACGTCAGGCCGGCTCACTACAACGCGCCGGTCAAACCGACCCGGTCGCAGCAGCGCCGGATCGAGCACATCAGGCCGGTTCGTCGCCGCCATCAGGATGACGCCTTCGTTCGACTCGAAGCCGTCCATCTCGACCAGCAACTGGTTCAGAGTCTGCTCGCGCTCATCGTGTCCGCCACCCAGGCCTGCGCCACGATGACGTCCTACTGCGTCGATTTCGTCGATGAAGATGATGCAGGGCGCATTCTTCTTCCCCTGCTCAAACAAATCGCGGACGCGACTGGCGCCCACGCCAACAAACATTTCCACGAAATCAGAGCCTGAGATGGAGAAGAACGGAACGTTCGCCTCACCCGCGACCGCCCGGGCCAACAGCGTCTTACCGGTTCCCGGAGGCCCTACCAGCAGCACTCCTTTCGGAATCCGTCCGCCCAGCTTCTGGAACTTCTGTGCCTCGCGCAGGAACTCGATGATCTCCCGCAACTCTTCTTTCGCTTCTTCTACACCAGCCACGTCTTTGAACGTGACCTTCTTCTGCTGCATCGAGAGCAGCCGGGCGCGGCTCTTGCCAAACGACAACGCTTTATTCCCGCCGGTCTGCATCTGGCGGATCATGAAAAACCACAGCGCACCCAGCAAGATCAGCGGCGCCCACGTCCCCAGCAGGGTCAGCGGAATGCTTCCGCTGTTGATATCGTGGAACTTGATTCCCACGCCCTTACTTTGCAGGCCCTTCAGCATCTCTGGAGTGAAGTAATTCGACGGCGCCGTTGTATGGAACTGCTGACCATCACGGTGGTGCCCGTGGACTTCCATCCCGTTGACTTCAATGTCGCGAATATTGTTTTGATCGACGTCACCCATGAACTGGGTGACGGATAGCTCCTGATCCTTCTGGCCATCCCGGGCACTCTTGACTACCTCCCACAGCAGCAGGGCAGAGACCCCAATGAGCAGCCAGAACAGCACAGTCTTTACCGTTGAATTCACCTAGAAGACTCCTAAATGTCGACCACTGTCCGCACCGCGGGGGTCGCCTAATGCGATTAGATGCCCGAGGGTACACTTCGGATCGGCTAATTTCCCAGTCTTACCTCATTCTACATATTCCAGCGTAAAAACATAGGTCCGAACGAGCGTAACTTAAGTCACTGGTTCAGTTGGATTTAACACCGCCTCAAGAGCACATCAACTCGGCACGGGCGGCGAAGCTCCGGGGATTGCGACAAATCCCCAAAACACACCTGTTCTGATCGTGATCCTCAACCCTTGGCCGCGCCCAGGTAGGGCAGATTGCGGTTTGTCTGTTCCACCGCCCCCAAACCGTATCCCACCAGAAACGTCTCGTCGACCAGAAACCCGAAATAGTCCGGCTGCAAGGGCACCCGACGCGCCGCTTGCCGATCGAGCAGCGTCACCAGTTTCACCGAGGCCGCTCCCCGGGCCCTCAAATCGTTCATCAGGAATTCGCTAGTCACCCCAGAATGCACCAGCCCCTCCACCAGCAGGATGTGCTTTCCCGGGATATCCGGCTCATGGCTGAAGAAGATCTCCATGACGTCACTCCCCGAGCCTGCTTCCGGTCGCGTGTACTTTGGCTTGATGAACTGGCAGACGACCGGCACCTCCAAAGCCCGCACCAGATCGGCCTGAAACATGAATGCATTCTCCAGCACCGCCAATATCTGAATGGTTTGGCCTTTGTAGTCGTCGGAGATCTGCCGGGCCAGCTCTTTCACTCGCTTCTGTATCTGCTCGGCTGAAATAACTTGCCGCGGTGGCTCGACTCTGGTTGCATTCATGAAGCTTGGGCCTCTCCCGGCTAACGGCGTTTTTACCTCTCCTCAGCCGTAGCCCCACTACTTTCGGCAATCAGAACCGCATCATGTCCCGGTTTGGCGCCATACTTCGCGTGGGTGTCAAATCCCCGGACCCACACAATCTCATCGCCGCTCAAAACAACCGGCCACAATCCACGCTCCGGCTGCGTCACGTGACGCTCCTGCAATAATTCCTTAACCTTCTTGGGGGATTTGGTGTGGGCCGGCCAAAACCGGTCTCCCGCGCGCCAGTTCCGCACCCTTAACGGTCCGGGCAAGGAATCTGTGTTCAGGAGTCGATCTGGATTATACTCCGCGAGCTTCGCAGCCGGAACGCGCCGCGTTTCGACGACAGCCCCGATCTCAGGCACAACCGCACTCCCGGGCACAGGTAGTTCATGCTCGTAGTCCCGCGGCAACTGCTCTTCACGCAAATCGGGAGTCACAAAGAGTAACTCCTCCGTGTATCGCACGAGCTTCCACCCGAGAGGCAAGCTGAGCTCCCTGCCGGTAGGCCCACCCTCCGGGGCGAAGCGCAGGATCTCCTCCACATGCTTGAACTCCAGCGGAATCCCAGCGTGCTCGCCAATGGCTTTCACTACTCGCCGCTGCACTGCAACGGGCTCACTCAGAAACCAGGGACGGCTGACCGAGGCATTCGCAACCAGCCACGGTGCAAGATCGATCTTTGACTGAAGATCGGTGGCGCCGGAATCGGAGTGCCCCGCCTCAGTGTGCCCCATTTCCAGCGGGCTGTTTGCGCGGGAAGCGGGGATTTTCAGCCCGAGTCCCTTCCCAACCCCGCCGATCTGCACAAATTCATTCACATTCGCCCGCCCTCGAGCCCATTCCGCTTCGGACCAATGCACGGCCGTGCCCATCCAGCCGGCAACCTCGCTTTCCCAGTACTCCTCTTCGCCGCGGGCAATCTCGGCCAGTTCCGCCAGATTCTCGGCGACCGCCGGATTGAATTCCTTCTCCAGCAGTGGAACAACCAATTTCCGCAGCCGGTTCCGCGTGAAGGCATGATCGGCGTTCGTGGAGTCTTCCCGCCAAGGCTGGCCGATGTCTTTCAGGTACTGCTCCAGTTCGCGACGCCGAGTGGTAAGCAGCGGCCGCACGATCTCACCAGAGATTTCCCCGTCATCGTTCTCAACCGTAATCCGCGGATGAATCCCACTCAGCCCCGTAACGCCCGTGCCCCGAATGACCCGCATGAGAACGGTCTCTGCCTGGTCATCCAGAGTGTGACCGGTGACGATCTTGTCCAACGATGAAGGACGCTGCTTTGAAAGAGCGCGCCTTTCAGGCGCGCCGCGGGATTCATCTTGGAAGAGCGGCCCTTCAGGGCCGCGTAAAAGCGAACTGACTGCAGTGGGCCTTAGCCCCCGCGAACCGTCTTTGGGTGGCGCAGCGCTTTCAGCGCTGCGATTCAAGCCTTTGTCTTGATCAGGGGCTTTAGCCCTTGAAGGGCCTTCCAGTAAGAGGTGGCAGAAGAACCCATACCGCAACTCCCGAGCCGCGGCCTCCACACTGACGCCCTCCCGAGACGCATGCTCCGCCACATCGTCGTTGTCGGACAGAAACTCCAGATCATGCTCCCGCGCCAGACCGCCGACGAATTGATCGTCCGCGTCCGACTCTTGCCCCCGCAGCTTGTGATTGAAATGAACGACGGAAATAACAATCCCGAGTTCGCCACGCAACTCAAGCAGCAGCCGCAAAAGCGCAACGGAATCAATCCCGCCAGAAACCGCAACTCCGACGCGATCCCCGGTACGCAGCAGTTCTTCCTGCCGAATGTGAGACAGCAAGCTAAGCGCCAGGAGATGCACGAAAACATGGTACAGCAGTACTTAGCAGTACTACTGTGGGGACAGCCGCCCTCGGCTGTCCGGTCGAGCGAAGCTCGACTGGATTTTGATCTCGGGCAAATCACCCGGTGGGATAACCAAATTGGGCCTCACGGCTCAAGGACAGCCGAGGGCGGCTGTCCCCACATGAACCACGGCACGAGCCTAATCGAGGGAGGGGCTCTTCTCCGCGATCAGCTTTCCAATCTTCTCCACAAACTCCGTCGCCGGCATATCCTCGGTCTTCTCTTTTCCCCGCGTGCGGACATTCACCTTCCCCGCCTCCGCTTCCTTATCTCCGACCACAAGCAGGAACGGCACCTTCTGCATGGCATGCTCGCGGATCTTGGCATTCATCTTCTCGTTGCGCGCATCAACATCCACGCGCACGCCGATCGCCTTCAGCTGACCAGCGACTTTGTTCGCGTACTCCGCATGCCGCTCGCTGATGGGGATCATAACGGCTTGCACCGGCGATAACCACACAGGAAACGCTCCCGCATAGTGCTCAAGCAGCACGCCGAAGAAGCGCTCCACGGAGCCGAACAGAGCACGATGCACCATCACCGGCTGCTTGCGTGAACCATCCTCGGCGACGTATTCCAGGCCGAAGCGTTGCGGAAGGTTGAAGTCGACTTGCACCGTCGAGAGTTGCCACAAGCGCCCAATCGCATCCACCAGCTTGATATCAATCTTTGGCCCATAAAAAGCCGCCTCGCCAGGGATGGTCTTGTACTCGACATTCTTGCGCTTCAGTACATTCTCAAGTGATTGGATGGCGTGGACCCATTGCTCTTCACTGCCCACAAAATTCTTGCGATCATCAGGATTCCACGTCGAAAGCTCCGTCTGGAATTTGTCGAAGCCAAAATCTTTCAATACATCCAGGGCAAAATCCAGGCAACCACCAACCTCATCCTCAACCTGCTCCGGCGTGCAGAAAATGTGCGAGTCATCCTGCGTGAATCCGCGAACCCGCAGCAGGCCGTGCATCACGCCCGAACGCTCGTAGCGATAGACCGTGCCCAACTCTCCCAGCCTCACCGGCAAGTCGCGATACGACTTCAGCGAATCTTTATAAATCAGAATGTGGCCCGGACAGTTCATGGGCTTCAGCCGATATTCGGCGTCGTCGAGTTCCATCGCGTCGAACATGTTCTGCGAGTAGTAGCCTTCGTGTCCTGAGGTGTAGAAAAGCTGACGTCGCGCGACGTGTGGCGTATACACCAGCGAATACCCTCGCTTCACGTACTGATCGCGCATCCAGTCTTCCATCTCTTTGCGGATGATCCCGCCCTTGGGATGCCAGAAAATCAGCCCCGGCCCAGCCAGTTCCTGAATCGAGAAAAGATCGAGCTGCTTGCCCAGCACGCGATGGTCGCGCTTCTTCGTTTCTTCAATACGTTTCAGGTAATCTTCGAGGTCCTTCTTCGAAAAGAATGACGTCCCATAAATTCGCTGCAGTTGCGGATTCTTCTCGTCGCCAAGCCAGTACGCGCCCGCAATATTGAGCAGCTTGAACGCCTTGATCTTCCCGGTCGACGGAATGTGCGGCCCGCGGCAGAAATCGGTGAACTTCCCGGTGCGGTAAATCGAAATCTTTTCGTCGGGCTTAGTGAACTGCTCGACGAAATGACACTTCATGAAATCGCCCTCTTTCTTGAACTCAGCCAGTCCTTGGTCCCGCGGCACAAATTCGCGCGCATAGGGAATGTTCCGCTGCACAAGCTCCTGCATTTTCTTTTCGATCTTTTCCAGGTCCTCGGGAGTGAACGGAGTCGGACGGTAAAAGTCGTAGAAGAATCCCGTCTCAGTGGCCGGGCCGTGGCCAAGTTTGGTCTCTGGAAACAGCTCCAACACAGCCGCCGCAAGCAGATGCGCGGAGGAATGGCGGTATACCTCCAGTGCTTCGGGATCTCTGTCAGTCAAGAGACGGAGATCCGTGTCCTTCTCCAGGGGACGGGTCAAGTCGATCAGATCGCCATTGGTTTTAGCGGCCAGCGCCGCATCCGCCAGACGCGGGCTGATCGACTTCGCGATGTCCAGCGCAGTCGTGCCCTTTGGAAATTCTCTTTCGCTTCCGTCCGGGAACTTGATATGAATGTCGGCCATAAAGGGAAACCTGTAGTGATCCTGAATCTTTCAGTTTATGGGAGTAGATTCCAGAGGGTCAAACGTGCAGGTCTCTCGAATCATTAGGGGAAGGCAACTGCGAGCTTACTCCGTTCCATGGATGGTCTGCGACCCCGCCTCCCGTTAGTCTGCCTCCGACAGCAGTGACTCGCCTATTCGGAGGGCCAGATCGATGCTTTGGACAATTGCAGTATTGCTTCTGATCCTTTGGTTGTTGGGAATGGTCAGCTCCTACACGCTGGGAGGGTTCATTCACATCTTGCTCGTCGTCGCCATTATTGTTGTCCTGATCCGCGTGATTCAGGGCAGAAGTCCGGTGGTTTGACGGGCAAGTAGTCGGGTCCGAAAACCAAGGGCGAACCTGCCCTTGCATTAATCGGAGGGAATCATGAATGAAGATCGTACCAAGGGAAAAGTAAAAGATATCGCCGGTCGCGTCGAACGTCAGGTTGGTGAATGGACTGGAGACACCGACGCGCAGGCGAAGGGAACGATGAAGCAAGCGGAAGGCAAGGTCCAGAATGCCTGGGGTAAAGCGAAAGATGCGGTGAAGCCCAAACCCCGCCGCGCAGATGACAACGTCGACAACTCAAAGGACACTGAAACTGAAGATGAGGAGTCCGTGGCTCTGCGTCGGAAGGCTAGCTAGACAGTAATTTTGGAGCGGTATCTCGGGAGGGCCATTCGGCCCTCCCATTTTTATTTTTAACTCACGTCTTTGACGTGGGTCGCAATGTACCACGTGTTTCCAAACGCGTCCTTCACGGCGGCGTTTCGATCACCGTAGGGCTGATCCGTCGGCTCCTGGGACGAGGTCGCTCCTGCCGCTAAAGCCTGTCGATAGACGTCTTCCATGTTCGGGACATAAAGGTAGAACATGGCCGGCATCGTCTCGTACTTCCCATGCGCTTCGCCCATCTCCAGTACTGAGTCTCCGACGCGAATCATGGCGTGATGCACGACCCCATCCGGCGAAGCATATTTCGCGACTTCCTCTGCCCTGAACGCGCGCTTCAGGAAGTTAATCAGCGGTTCGGCGCGCCGCGGATGCAGGTACGGATTTACGCTGTGCAGGCCCTCGGGGACATGGCTTTCACCCTTGGCAGTTGCGATGTACCAATAGTTGCCGGCCGGGTCTTTCACAGTGCTGGAACGCTCTCCGTACTCCTGATCGCGAAGCTCATCGATGAGCGTCGCTCCGGCCGCCACAGCTTTTTCGGTGACAGCGTCCGCATCTTCCACGTAGATGTGAAGCGCACCCGGCTGCAACTTGCCGGCAAATTTCTTGCCGGCAATACCGCCGCCCATCATCAGCGTGGTATCTCCGATTCGCACCTCACCATGCACCCCGGAGGGCATCACGGCTCGCATGACTTCCTCAGCCCCGAGACCGTTTTTGGCAAACTCCAGAAGCGCCAGGCCGTCTTCGGCGACCAGATACGGCGTCACCATGCGGAAGCCGTGAGGGACTGGATCGACGCCCTTTGATTCAGGAAGCTGCCCAGCCTCGGGTCCCTCGGTCATTCCCTTCATTCGGCGGTGCATCTCGTCCACCGACATTTCCTCTTTCACGGTGTACACGGCCCACGTATAGCCGAAGGGATCCTGCAAGGTAGCGTCGCGGTGTCCGTAGAATTGATCTTTGGGTTCACGCACCAGCGTCATGCCTTCAGCCACGGAATGTTCCGCAAAGGCGTCCACATCCGGGACCTGGATTGACATCGAAATCGGCGAGTATCCGAGCGTCTCAGCGCTGAAGCGGCCTCCCTCGGGCCATTCGCCGGCTATATCGATGGTCGAATCGCCGATCACGATCTCGGCGTGCGGAATCTGCCCCCCAACCTCAAAGCGGAACGTTTCTTTGGCCCCCAAAGCACGCTGGTAGAACTCGATCGCCTTGGCGGGATCTCTAAACGCTAATCTTGGTGACGCAGTCACTCGGACGGCTGCTACGGGTTCGGCAACGGTGGACATACGCTTCTTGCCTCCTAATTCGGATTTCAATCTAGCCTTGAAAGTCGCACTCGGCAGATTGCGCAAGTCCGCCGCGATGCGTACCAGTGGCTCGATCTCCGGTCCGGCCTTCGTGACCCGCCCGTCATTGCGCGCCAGCATCTTCTCGACAGCCTGATTGAGCTGCTCGATCTTCTTCTGGTCGCCACTTCCCGGAGGTAGAGAGCGCTTAGGCATCGGCACCCTCCATGCGCGCCTTCAACGTACTCAGCGCGCGAAACTGCAACTGCTTCACTGCCCCTTCCGTCTTGCGAATTGCACTGGCAACTTCCTTGATGCTCTTCTGTTCGACGAATCTCAGGACGACTACCCGTTTCTGTTCGGCCGGAAGAGTCTCCACCAGCCGGAACAGTGTGGCCCGCCGTTCCACTTCCTCAATCTCCCTCGGACTGACCTGTGCCGATTCAATCACCTGGTCATCCGCCAGCTCCCGGCCCGATCTCTGCCAGCGGTCGGAAATCAGATTCGCTGCGATCCGGAACAGCCACGCGGCAAACGGAATTCCACGCCACTCGAATCGCTTTAAGTTCGCCAGCGCCTGATGAAATACTTCCGACGTAAGGTCTTCCGACTCGGCGCGGTCCTGTACTCGTTTCACGCAGTAGGCATAGACGCGCTGAAAATTGAGCTCGTAAAGGTCCGCAAAGCGAGCGGGGTCCTTCTGCGCAGCTTCGATCAGAAGCCGCTCGTCCGCTTCTTTCTTCAGAGCCTTCAACAAGTTCTCCGCGGTTTGGCCTTACACAAGCTTAAACGGTGGCGCGACGGAAAAGGTTACGCAACGAAGAATACCGAAATTCTTGAATTTCCCGGCGGCTCGGAGTAGCGTATCCGGCATCAAAGTCGCGATTTCTTGTCATCAAGGAGCAGAAAGATGGAATCGGTCACCGGAGTATTCAACACTCGTGCAGACGCCGAGAACGCCTACGAGCAACTGAAACGAGCTGGTATTCCCGCAGATAAGATCACCGTTCTAACCCCCGGAAGCCAGGATCATATGAATAAGGAAATTCAGACGGTCCGCACCGATGCTTCCGAGCAGCCTGGCATGGGTACGGCCGTGGGTGCGTTGCTTGGCGGCGGCGTCGGGATCACTGGAGGTTCGGTCCTGATGGCGCTTGTCCCCGGTGTCGGCCCCATCACTGCTCTCGGATTGCTTGGTGCCGCCATCCTGGGCGCCGCCGGAGCCACTGTCGGCGCGGTAGCAGGCGGCAGGATCGAGAAAGCCAGCTACGAAGGCCTTCCCGAAGACGAAATCTTCCTCTATGAAGACGCGCTGCGGAAAGGCCGCAGCGTGGTGATCGCTCTTGCTGACGATGAGCCCGCTGCGGTTTCGGCTCGCGACGTCTTGAAACAGGCAGGAGCTGAGTCGGTAGACGCCGCCCGCGAACAATGGTGGACAGGATTGCGCAGCTCCGAAGAGACTCGCTACGCAAAATCGGGCAGAAGTTTCACCGAAGATGAGGAGTTCTTCCGTCTCGGTTTCCAGGCAGCCATGCACGCCCGGACCCGCTGCATGGAGTTTGATCAGGTTTCAGGCGAGATGAATGCAGCTCTGGAAGACGTCCAGAGTCGATATCCGGGAAAGCAGGTGGAAGAACCCTTCACTCAAGGCTACCGTCGCGGCCGTGAGCACTATCAACAACTCTGCGACGAACGAAGCAGGGCAGCCTGATTAACCAGGCTAGCATTTCTGTCATGCTGAGCGCAGAACGAGGTCGCGTAGCGAACTCGTTCGGAGTCGAAGCATCCCTGCCCAAAGCGACTGCCGAAGGCAGGGATTCCTCGCCTCTCTCGGAATGACAGCCTTGGGAAAGCGTAAAAGGTTTTGGCTCACACGTTGCTTGAATGCCTTTAGAGCCCGGAATCCAACCGGTAATATAAATCTTCGAGTGCCTTCTGCACTTTCGCCGACAAAGTCTCCATATCCGGCATCGTCAGCCCGGTGGTCGAGATAGGCTCGCCCACCCGCATCTCCAGCGGGCGGCATTTGATGTGGTACGTGTCCATGGGCAGCAATTCGTAGGTACCCACCAGTGCGACAGGCACAATGTCGACCTGCGCCTTGATCGCCAGAAAAAAGGCCCCCGGCAGAAACGGTTTGATTTCCCCGTCGGGCGTGCGTCCTCCCTCGGGAAAAATTACTAGAGGAAGTCCGGCTTTCAGGCCCTTTAACGCGGCACGAATGCTGCTGATCGAATGGGAAGGATTCTGCTGGTCGATGCAGACTTGCCCGGACCGCTTCAGTTGCCAGCCGACCACTGGGTACGACAGCAGCTCTTTCTTGAACGCAATGCGAAATTGAAACGGCAGATTGACGTAGAGCACCGGAATATCGAGCGCCGAAGCATGATTGGCCGCATACACGTGAGGCTTGGAAATGTCGATCTTGTCCAGACCGGTAACCGTGACCGGCGAAAAGATCGTCTTCATGATGAGCCACGACCAGGCGTACGAGAACCAATGCAGCCGACGCCCACTCCGGTCCAGAAAACCACCCGGCAGCGCCAGCACTCCCAGCACGAGCGTGTACAGCCAAATGAGTGGATCGATGATCAGGTACGACCGCAACCGGCTCAGCCGGCCGTAGGTGCGCCCCGGAACCGCGTGTGGACTCTGTCGCGGACGAGCAATCCTCATCTCCTGTGGCCCGCCAAGTTCCACCTGCTCGCTTCCGACCTGATCGATTGATGAATTCACTTCCTTCACACCCATTCTAAGAAAGAATTTTGGACCCGTCTTCACGCCCTCGTCTCAAGCAGCCCGATCACCTCACCCACCAGATAAATCGAGCCAGTCACCACTACGACGGCCTTGCCCTCCGCGCAGGCGCGAGCGCGTTGCCAAGCCGCCTTCACTTCCGGCACGATCTCAATCTCCGCGCCCGTGCGGTTCCCGGCCTGTCGGATCTCCTCGGGCGACGCCGCCCTCGGATTGTCAGGCCGCGTGGCAATCACCCGCAGGGCCAGCGGAAATAAGATCTCCGTCATCTCCGAGATTGCCTTGTCGCGCATCGCCCCGAAAACAAAAACCAGTGGACGGTCGTCATACAGCCCCGAAAGGGCTGATCGCAACGCCCACGCCCCTGCCGGATTGTGCGCCACATCGAGCACAATCTCCGGCCGACCGCCTTCGGCGGGAAGAACTTGAAACCGACCGGGCCAGCGTGTCTCGCGAATCCCTCGCTCAATCGACTGCGGAGTAATCCCGGCAAGCCCCTTCTTGCTCAGTTCTTCGGCTGCAGCAATCGCCAAAGCCACGTTCCGTAATTGATGCCGCCCCACCAGCGGCGATTCGACAAGAATCTGCTTCCCCATCACCTGCAGCGGGTATCGTGACCGCAAGGAGTTGCCCTCGGTACTCGCTACCCGGGACTCGGTAGTGCCCGGCGACACCGGCGGCACATACTGCACCGCGCTTACACCCACTGCGTCCCGATCGAGAATCGTATTGCCGATGACGTCATTCGCTTCCGGCTGTTGGGGCAGAGTCACGACGACTCCTCCGGGCCGAATAATGCCCGCTTTCTCTCGCGCAATCTCGCCCACCGTATTCCCCAGAAACTTCTGATGATCGAGCGAAATATCAGCAATCACACTTACCAGGGGCTCGACCACGTTCGTCGCATCCAGCCGCCCCCCCATCCCAACCTCGAGCACCGCGACATCCACTCGCTCGCGCGCGAACTGCGAGAAGGCAATGGCAGTCATCATCTCGAAAAAGCTCGGATGCCAGGGTAATTCTCCGACTTCCACCAGTCGGTCGGCCACGCGATCCACCTCTCCATGCAGCCGGGCAAAGTCGTCGTCAGTGATTTCCACTCCGTTGATGCGAATCCGCTCGTTGATCCGTATGAGATGCGGCGAAGTGTAGAGTGCAGTCTTCAAGCCCGACGCTTGCAGGATCGACGCCAGCGTCGCCGCGGTCGAGCCCTTGCCGTTGGTCCCGGCAATCAGCGCGCTCGGAAACATCCGCGCTGGATGGTTCAAGGCCCGCAGCAGCACCTGCATGTGCGCCAAGTCGAACTTGTGCGAAGGCGTCTGGGCCAGCTCGTGCCCAAGCGCAAACATGCTCGCGACTGCGGTTTCGTAGGACATAACGCAGGCGTCGGGCGTCAGACCTCAGCCCTCAGCTCGAATCATCAGATTACAGCAGACGTGTTCGCAGCGAAAATCGGCGCAGGAAACGAGTCGGGAAGAAGGGGCAAGCTGGCTTCCCTGAGAACCGAAGTCCGAGGTCTGACGCCTGAGGTCCGACGCCCGCTTCACGCCGCCATAAAGTCCAGCGCCCGCGCGATATAAGACTTCAGCTGTTTACGCGGCACAACGGCATCCAGCATCCCATGCTCCAGAAGAAACTCGCTGCGCTGGAACCCCGGCGGCAGCTTCTGCCGGATGGTCTGCTCGATCACCCGCGGTCCGGCAAAGCCAATCAACGCCCCCGGCTCTGCGATGTTCAAGTCCCCCAACATGGCGAACGAGGCGGTCACGCCTCCCGTAGTCGGATCGGTCAGAAGGGAAATGTAAGGGACCTTGGCTTTGTCCAGTTTCGCCAGGGCCGCTGCGATCTTGGCCAGTTGCATCAGGCTGATGACGCCTTCCATCATCCGCGCCCCGCCCGACGCCGAGACGATGATCAAAGGAGTGCGGGTGTCGGCTGCGCGTTCCACGGCACGGGTAATCGTCTCCCCAACCACCGCCCCCATGCTCCCCCCGATAAACGAATATTCCATCACGCTCGCGATCACCGGGCGCCCCATCAGCTTGCCCTGCGCATTGATCACCGCGTCCTTCAGCCCCGTATCCTTCTGTGCCTGCTTCAAACGGGACGAATAAGGCTTCAGGTCAACGAACTTGAGCGGGTCGGTCGACGAAATATCCCCGTCGAACGTGGTGTACTGGTTGTCGTCGAGCAGCTGCGTGAGCCGAGTACGCGCATCAATCCGGAAGTGCTTGTCGCACTTCGGACACACGTTCATGTTCTCTTCCAGATCCTTTTTCCATATAATCTGCCGGCAGTTCTCACACTTCACCCACAACCCTTCGGTACGCACTTTCTTTTCGCCCGATGTATCCAGCTCTCCGGATTCGCGCTTAAACCAAGCCATAAGACAGTTCTCCGTTTTCAGTTCTCAGGAAAAAGCGATTGCGCTCGTATTGCTGAGAACTGAGAACCGGGAACTAGTATTCAATTCCTCTCTGCGCCATCACGCCCTTCTCGTAGGCATGTTTTACTTGGCGCATTTCTGTAACCGTATCAGCGATCTCGATAATTGTCGGGTGCGCGTTACGGCCCGTCAAGATGACGTGCACCATCCCGGGCTTCTTTTGAAGCCTCTCCACCACCCTGGCCGGATCGAGCATGCCGTAACTGATGGCGTAGTTAATCTCGTCGAGCACCACGAGATCCCATTCGCCCGACTGAATCGCCTTTTCGGCTTCAGCCCAAGCTTGTTCGACCATCCGGACATCTTCCGGATCGGGCTTCTCGGCTCCGACCTTCACGAAGCCGCGGCCCATCTGCTTCATCACAAACTTGTCACCGAAAGCCTGCACCGCATCAAGTTCGCCGTAGTGCCAGGAGCCTTTCAGGAACTGCAACATCAACACTCGCAGTCCCTGCCCGACAGCACGCAACGCGGTGCCCATGGCGGCGGTGGTCTTGCCCTTGCCAGGCCCCGTGTTGACGATGATGAGACCTCGACGAACGTCCGCCATGCTTTCCTAGAGGTTTGATTCTACTAGATCGACCTCGGGCCTGCCCGTAATTGAGACCTCAAGTTGACGAAGAGTTGAGACCAACTTCCTGTCCACTACCGGACACTCCACACCGGGAGTGGACAGCTTGGTGGGAACAACCAGTGCCTTCGTGTTCATTTCTCAACCATTTAGTCCTGTTGCGGGCTGGAAGTGAGCTTGCACCAAATTACACAAAATGGGGCCCCACAACGACTAAAAGACAAACAAATTACCGCTCGATTTAGTCTGTCATGTTAGAAGGCGGACTCGGAGCGAAGGGATGCGACGCTCGCCGGCAGTGGGTTATCAAAAATGATTTGTCAAATCAAGAATTTTTCCACGGAACTCTTGCATCCAAAGTTGCGTAGTTGGGTCCAGCGGATCTCTGTCCCCTCGCAAACCGCGGAGGTCTCATGGTAGTCAACAAGTGTCTAGCGTTTTTGTTCTGCCTTCTGGTACCCCTGCCAGTGCTGGCAGCACAGCGCGTCTCAGCTCGTCCCAAGCCCGCCATGGATACGGGAGACCAGGAATCCATCCGGCAAATCATCGATATGGAGCATCAAGCGCGCGAGGCTAGCCTGCGCCGCGACGTCGAATTTTCGCAGAGAAACCTGGCTGAAGACTACGTCGCGATTACTCCACTTGGCCAGGTCACGACCAAGCAAGACACCGTCTCAGCCCGCAAGAGCGGCCAGCTGAAATACGATACGATCAACGTCACCGACATGGTTGTCCGCGTTTACGGCGACACCGCAGTCGTCACCGCCCGCGCCGACGTAAAGGGCCATCAGCTGGGAGAAGACTTCAGCGGCCCTTATCGCTACACCCGAGTCTGGGTCCGACGCACTGGGCACTGGCTGGCAGTGAGCTACCAGGCTACCGTCACCCAATAGTTGCAAGCCGCTTTCCTCTGTGTTGCTCTGTGCCCTCTGTGGTGGAAAATGAAGCCCAGAGAGGGCTCTTCCCATGGACTGGCTAAACCAGCGGTGTGCGCGTGGCGTCTACCCGAAGTTTCTCGTGGGTGCTATGTTCCTGTGCGCCCTGGTATCGCAAGCTCAAGCTCAAACACTCTCCCCGGCAAAGCGTGCGCAAATCGAGCTGGCAGTCTCCAGGTTCATGGCCTCGACCCACGTTCCCGGCCTCTCGATCGCGGTGGTCGAAGACGGGAAGTATGAATGGGCGGCAGGCTTCGGGTTCGCCGATCTGGAAAACAATATCCCGGCCAGCGAGCACACGCTGTTCCGCCTGGCATCGATCTCGAAGTCACTCACTGCGGTCGGAGCAATGGAACTCTGGGAACACGGTAAACTGGAACTCGATAGTCCAATCCAGAAATACTGCCCGTCTTTCCCGCAAAAATCCGCACCGATTACGACCCGCCAGGTCATGGGACATCTCGGCGGCATTCGCCACTACAAATCGGAATCGCAAGAAGACCCCGAGGTGGGCAATACGAAGCACTTCGACAAACCGATCCAGGCTGGCCTCGACTTCTTCAAGAATGATCCTTTAGTTGCAGAGCCCGGTTCCCACTTTCATTACTCGACCCAGGGCTACACCGTGGTGGGTTGCATAATCGAGGGAGCGTCCGGCTCCAGCTACGTCGACTATATGCGTCAGAATGTTCTCCTGCCGGCCGGAATGGAGCAGACCCAAACCGACGATCGATCCGCCATCATTCCGTATCGCACCCGCTTCTACCAGAAGACAAAATCGGGCACGGTCCAGAACGCCGATTTCCTCGACTCCAGCTACAAAATTCCCGGTGGCGGATGGCTTTCCTCGGCGGAAGACATGGCGCACTTCGAAGTAGCAATGTTCAGCGACAAGCTGATCAAGCGCACCACCCGCAACCTCATGTGGACTCCTCTGAAGCCCACCGACGGATCGAAGGACAACTACGGCCTAGGGTGGGGAACTGCCGATGAGGATGGCGTTCGCGGCTTTGGCCACAGTGGCGGCCAGCAAGGGACGAGCACCTATTTCGTCATGGACCCCGAGCACCGCACCGGCGTCGTGGTGCTCACCAACATGGACAATCTCGATCCTGATCAACTCGCGCTGGAAATTATGAAGGCGCTAATCGGTAAGAACACCCCCGCGAAGTGAGATCCGGGATGGACGGCGCCTACTTAACACCCTTCTCCGGATTCCACGACCCCTGTTCTTTGCGAACAAACACAATTTGCCCCACGTGATACGCATTGTGTGTACCAATGCGAGCGATCTCCGGAGCCCATTTCTGCAGCTTCTGCTCATCGGCGGACTCGACGAATTTCTCTAATTCGCTCATGACCTGGTTGAGCTGCTTGACCGTATCGTTCCATTTCTTGGTGTCAAAGTCGTTGAAGGTCTCGTCGTTGTTGCCGCTGAACTTCTTTTCCGGCTCGCCCTTGAACTTCTCCAGCTCCCGCTGGTTCCAGAACAGCAAATGATAGGTCAACTGTCCCACTGAATGATTCCCTTTGCCATCCGTCCAGGTGGCCTGCTCGGCGGTGAGACCGTCCACCGCGACATCGATGGGCACGAACCAATCTTTCTGGTCATGGGTTGTGTGCAATTGCTCCAACAGGATGCTTCGCAAGGTGACGGGCTTCGAATTTTGCCCAAAGGCGGGAAACGACAGCAACACAATTAATGCCGTAACGACACTTTTCATACGCAGAATCCTCCAGGAGTACCTGATGTAGTGCGTCAAACAGATCTACATTTATCAGTCACCGGCTTCCCCTGTGATCCTCTGTACCCTCTGTGGTGAAAGCCCTTGACCTCCTCGCCGGACACCACGGATCACTCAATGCCCCGAATGATACGGATGTCCCTTCAAGATCGTAAAGGCCCGGTACACCTGCTCCAGCAAGACCACGCGCGCCAGCTCGTGCGCGATTGTCATTTTCCCAAGTGAGATCACGTTTGCGGCAGCCGACCTGGTCTCTGCGGAAAAGCCGTCGGCGCCCCCGATGACGAATACCAGCGGCAGGGGATTGCGGTCCTGATAATCCCCCAGAAACTTCGCGAACTGTTCCGACGGGAATTCCTTGCCCCGCGAGTCCATCAGCACCAGGGTGGACTTAGTCGCGGTCTTCGCATCCTTTCCGAATTTGGCCAGCAGGTCCGCCTCGTCACGCAAAGTAAGCCCCTCCACCTGCGCGTAGTGTGAAATCCGCTTCAGATACTCGTCCGTCAGGGAAGCGATCGCAGGTTCCTTCGTCTTGCCGATCCATACGATCCTGATCTTCACGGACCCCTCATCTCCTTCCAGAAGCCAACACCACGGTCGCCCCGAAGGCGATTTTGTGGCCGTCAGAATACCGGTTCACAGCCCCGTGCACTTCGGCATGAATCCGAGGCCAGAGGTCGGCAGGAACACGCTCCAGCATGGCACGAAACGGAACGCTCACCGATCGCGCGTAGTCCCATACCTCCTCTGCCGGACCAGGCCACTCCCAGGGCAACGTCTGGTTTTCTTCCGTCACGTCTCGAAATCCCGCGCTCCTCAGGATGGCCGACAGGCTGCCGGGCTCGGCGTAGCGGAAGGGGTTGGGACCGTCGGACGGAAGGAGCGGACCTCCCACGTGCCGATGCACGACGCCCATCATGCTCTGCCAATAAGGTTGTTCGAAACTGCCCCACGCGAGGAAACAAGCTCGAGCCCCGGGACGCAGCACACGCGACAACTCGCGAAACGCCAGTTCAGCATCGCGAAAAAACATCACGCCAAACCGCGAGGTAGCAAGATCAAAACTGCTATCTGCAAACGGCAGCGAATGCGCATCGGCCTGCTGGGTAGTGAAGTTGGTCAGCCCACGGTCGCGGGCGCGCTTTTCCGCAATCTCCAGTAGGTCAGCACTCAGATCGAGCGCCATCACCTGCCCCTGTGCCCCGACGCGACCGGCCAGTGTAATCGCTGGCTCGCCAGTGCCGCTGGCCAGATCCAGCACCCGCATTCCAGCTAGCGGCCGCGAATATTCCACCAGGGCGTCGGTGACAGCCCGCCCCGTCGCCGCCGACTTGGCCTTCCACCTTTCGGAAGCCACGAGCCGGTATTGCGATCCCCAACTAGGCTCAGAATGAGGCTTGGAGGTCATAGGGCAGAAGACGTTTCGAAGAAGTTCTCGTTCCAGGCTAAGAAAATGGCTTCCGTTCCGACAAACGGAGAACTGGGAACTGAGAACGGAGAACTGAACCCATTCAGGCCTTCACTCTTCTCTTCTTTTTCGGCGCCGCTTTCGTCGCAACTTTCGTCCCAGCTTTTCGCGCGCGCGGCACCGCCTTCAAGTCGGACGGTTCAAGCCGCTTCGCCGACTTCCAAAGCCGCTCCAGATCGTAGAACTTCCGCGCCTTCTCGGAGAATACATGCACGACGAAATCGACGTAATCAACCAGCACCCATTCGGCCTGGTTGTACCCCTCGACGTGCGTCGGCCGCAGACCTGTCTTCTTCAGCTGCAGTTCCACTTCATCGGCAATGGCCTGCACCTGCCGCGGATTGGTTCCGCTGCAGAGCACAAAGTAGTCGGTAAAGGCTCCCGAACCCTTTTCCATTTCCAGGATGCTGAGTTCTTCGGCCTTTTTTTCGAGGCAGGCTTGAATTGCAGCAGTGATTTGTTTCTTCGTTTCGCTCTTCTTCATTCGCTCATCGGTCGTCGGACGGTAGTCGTTCCTTGAACTTCAATTGTAATCGAGCTCGGTGTCCCGAGCGGGTCGCTATTACTGACCGGACTTCTTGGATTCTGCGGCTGCACGCTCACGCAGTTTCGCCATGGTCGCCGCGGAGGGATCCTTCCGCTTGCCGCTCTTGTTGCGGCGTTTGGTTTTCGTGACGTAATGGTTTTGAGCCATGAAATCTCCTCAATACAGTCCTCGGCGGTTGGGGACGCCAGCCCTTGATTGTTTTGACTTATCGCCCAAGGCGAGGTGGAAAGTCTGGAACTATCATAACTGGTGGGAAGCGTTCGCGCCCTGCAGTTACCGACTATTTATAGAGACCCATCTTCTTGATGTACTCCGCAATGGCAGGCTCGACAAACCGTCCCAGTGGCTTACCCGAGCTCGCCGCCTGTCGGATTGCAGTTGCCGACGCCGATTGATGCAGGTCTTCCACCAAATGAAGGCTCACCCCAGGCAAAACCAGGTCTCCGGTCGCAACCTGTTTGTGAAAAGGCTTCGTCACTTCCGGTCGTGGGCGCAACTTCTCCGGCAAGGCATTCGCTACATCCGCCAGTGAAAACCCCGGCCGTCCCGCCACGATAAATTCGCACTCTCGAAACAGCGATTCCGCTTGATGCCACTGGGCAATCTCCGCGAAGGCATCCATTCCGATCAACAGAAACAGCCGGTCCCTGCCCTTGAATGACTGCTTCAGGCGCCGCACCGTATCAATGGTGTAGTTCGGCTTGTCTTTCTTCCTGCCCTCGCCCTCTTCCGGCGCTTCCAACAACGAGGGCACAAACGTTTTCTCGTTCGCGGTGGCCAACGTGAGCATGGCAAACCGGTGAACGAACGATGTGAGGGGTTGTTTCTGTTTGTGCGGGGGACTATTCGCCGGAACGAAGTAGACCCGGTGCAGTTTGCAACGCTCCGTCGCGGCTCGGGCCAATGCCACGTGGCCACGATGTACGGGATCGAAAGTTCCTCCGAATAGTCCGATATTCATAGCGAGGCGGCGCTAACATCCTCCCAAGTCGATCTAGTGTGCAGATTCTGACCTTTCCTTGCAAGCCCGATAACTAGGGTCAGGCACGGTTAGCCCTTGTCGCGCTGGCCATTGGACTCGCTGCCCTTGTCCTCTCGCCGTAACCAGATGAACTCCTGTAACTATCCTGTTTCCCAATTAGGTACTAGGATGGCCGTTATATGCGAGTAACCCTCCCCTTACTCCGCATTCCGGCCGCTCGTGCACCCATCCTACGGTATGGGGTGGCTGTGCTCAGCACCGCCTTGGCGCTGATCCCCACAGTCCTGCTGGCGGATGTTTCGGAAAGCCGCCTCGCCCTTTTCGGCGTCGCCGTTATGGTGAGCGCCTGGTACGGCGGCTGGAAGCCGGGGGTTGTCGCGACCGCATTTGCCCTGACTGTAAGCGCCTATTTCACTCTGGTGGGCGACCACACGCCTGCGCAGTTGCGGACGGCTATCCTCCGCTTGTCCCTCTTCTTCTTTGTGGCGATGCTGATCTGCTGGCTGAACGCCGCCTTGCGCGCGGCCCAGGAAAATCTGCGCCGCTCCGAAGCGAACTTCCGCTCCCTCGTTACCAACGCCCCGTATGGCATCTGCAGCTGCGATTCCACGGGCAAGATCCTCGACGCCAATCCGGCTTTCCTCGAACTGCTCGGCCTGAGTTCCGCCAACGATGTGATCGGCCAGCACATTTTCAGCCTTTATGCCGATAGCGAGCAGTGGTTCGACCTCGCCGATTACCTGCGCTCCTCGGTCCCCTTTCATGGCTTGACGGCAGAATGGAAGCGAAAGACAGGTACGACCGTGGTGCGAGTCTCTGGCCGCGCGGTTTCCAACGGTCGCAAAGATGGTGTGGTATTCGAGATTTTCGCCGAAGACGTGACCGAGCGCCGCGCCCTGGAGCAGCAACTGCGCCAGTCGCAGAAGATGGAAGCCGTCGGCCGTCTTGCTGGAGGCATTGCCCACGACTTCAACAACCTGCTGATGGTGATCTCCGGGTACTCGGAATTCCTTCTCGAGCGCCTCGGCGGCGAGCCTCATCTGCGCGGCCCGGCCCAGGAAATTGCCAGCGCCTCGGAGCGGGCCTCGTCCTTGACTCGCCAGTTACTAGCGTTCAGTCGAAAGCAGATGCTCGCGCCGCGCATCATTAACCTCAACGACATCGCCACCGAGAACCTGAAAATGCTTACCCGCATGATCGGCGAGGACATCGACCTGGTCATGACCCCAGGGAAGAGTCTATGGTCGGTCCGCGCCGATGCCGGGCAGATCGAACAGGTCATCATGAACCTGGCGGTGAACGCCCGCGATGCCATGCCCTCCGGCGGCAAGCTCACCATCGAGACCGCGAACATTACACTCGACGAGGAATATGCCCGCGTGCACGCACCGCTCCACGCCGGAGACTACGTCATGGCTTCGATCAGCGACACCGGAGCGGGCATGGATTCGGAAACGCAGTCGCACATCTTCGAACCGTTCTTCACTACCAAGGGAACGAAGGGAACCGGTCTGGGGCTATCGACTGTGTACGGCATCGTCAAGCAGAGCGGTGGATATATCTGGGTCTACAGCGAACTGGGCCGTGGCACCACCTTCAAAATCTATCTGCCGCGCGTGCCCTCGATCGAAGAGCCCGCGGTGCATGCCGTCACCGCTCCTGTTCGGTTCCAGAAGGTTGAACCGGGCACAGAAACTATTTTGTTGGTGGAGGACGAAGCCAATCTGCGCTATCTCGCGCGGCAATATCTCGAGAAGCAGGGCTACAGAGTGATCGAGGCCGCTGACGGCGCCGTCGCCATGCAAATCGCGGTGGCGCATGAAGGAATAATCCACCTGCTGCTGACCGACGTCATCATGCCCGGCATGAACGGACGCGAGCTCGCGCAGCGCATTTCTGAAATTCGCCCCAACGTGAAAGTGCTGTACATGTCCGGTTACACGGAAAACGTAATCGGGCAGGACGGCACGCTGGATGCCGGTGTTCGCCTGCTCCAGAAACCCTTTAACCTTCGCGACCTCAAGAGCAAGGTGCGCGAAGTGCTCGATGCAACTCCAACTCCCCCGGAGGCCGTTATGTCCATGCAGTCTGCTGAACCTCAACCCACCACGCGAACCCGGCAAGCTCCGCCAGCTCGCGCGCAACGATTCCAGCTTCACTTGCCGTTACGCTATCGCCGACTCGGCGAAACACAATGGCATGTAGGCAAAACCGAGAACATCAGCCGTTCTGGACTGCTCTTCCAGAGCGACGACGTGTTGCAACCCAATTCTCAGTTGGAAATTAGCCTGGTATTGCCCGCCGAAATCGCCGGTCTCTCCGGCACCGAAGTCGTTTGTCGCGGAGAAGTCGTCCGCACCGTAGAACGGCAGGGCGAATCAGTCAGTCCGGCACTGGCCGCACGGATTCTGCAATATCACTTCCAACACGGCCCTTTACCGAGGGCGTAAACTGATCGCTGGGTTTTGTGGGTAAGTTCGATCTGGGAGAGGCGGCCTGCAAAGGCCGCCTTTGAATTTGCGGCGGAGCTAACCAAAGGCATTCACCACGAAGGACACGAAGTTACACGAAGGAAAACTCAAGGTTTCCTTCGTGTACCTTAGCGTCCTTCGTGGTTTAAGATTTGGAGCCCGATGGAGCTTCCTGTTCTGCGTTCTTGAGGTCGTGCTCGCGCAAAGCTTGGACTACCTCGGCGATCGCGTACTTTAGCTCCTCGATGCCTTTCCCGGTCACCGCCGAGATCTCGTAGAGCTTCAGCTTCTTTTTCTTGGCATACTTCTTGAGCGCGGCCAATTTATCTTTGTTCACAACATCGATTTTCGACGCGACCATGATCATGGGTTTGTCTTCGAGATGGGCGCCGAAGCTGGCCAGTTCCCCAAGAATGACTTCGACATCTTTCGTGACGTCGTCGCGCCCGCTCGAGTCCGAAACGTCCACCAGATGAACCAGAAGCCGGGTGCGTTCGATATGCCGCAAGAACTGGGTGCCCAGGCCGGAACCGGTGTGCGCTCCTTCGATCAAGCCAGGGATGTCTGCGACCACAAAGCTGATCTCGTCTCTTGCGTCGCCGACAGCGACCACGCCGAGATTCGGTTCGAGGGTAGTGAACGGATAATCCGCAATCTTTGGGCGTGCCGAAGAAATGCGTGAGATGAGGGTAGACTTGCCAACGTTCGGATAACCAACGAGCCCAACATCGGCGAGCAATTTCAATTCAAGCCGGTACGTATGCTCTTCGCCCGGCCTGCCAGCCTCGTGTTCCCGAGGAGCCTGGTGCACCGAGGTGGCAAAGCGCGCATTTCCGCGCCCTCCGCGGCCTCCGCGCGCGATGACGAAGCGCTCATCGGCGTTCGTAAACTCGAATGCCTTCTCGCCAGTCTCATCGTCGTACACGATCGTGCCCACAGGAACCTTGAGAACTACGTTTCCGCCTTCGCGCCCTGTCCTGTTCGAGCCTTCGCCGTGACGGCCGCGCCCTGCAGTGTGCTCGGGGTTGAAACGGAAATGAACGAGCGTGTTGTGGCGCTCGCTCGATTCCATGACGACGTCGCCGCCCTTGCCCCCGTCGCCACCGGAGGGCCCGCCACGAGGCACAAACTTCTCCCGGCGGAAGGCCATGCAGCCGCTGCCGCCGTCGCCGGCTTTGACTCGAATTTTGGCTTCATCGATGAACATTGAAAATCAGTTCTCAGTTGCCAGTTCTCAGTTGCTAGTTCCGCTCATTGCTCAGTACCGATGCTCGGCCGTCCCAGCAAAGAAAAAGCCTCGTCCCGGAGGCGAGGCCGTGTGGCGCGGGCGCTCCCGCCCGCGAATGCTTTAAACCTTAGAGACCTACTTCGCTTCTACGGGCTCGACCATCACGAACTTGCCCATGGATCCTTTGTCCATGAACTTGATCCTGCCCGTGATCTTGGCAAAGAGAGTGTCGTCTTTACCCCGGCCGACATTGAGCCCGGGTTTCACGCGCGTGCCGCGCTGCCGCACAATGATGGTTCCACCGGGCACGACCTGCCCGCCAAATGCCTTGAATCCAAGCCGCTGCGAATTCGAATCGCGGCCGTTTCGTGAAGTGCCTTGCCCTTTTTTATGCGCCATATCAGTTCTCAGTTCTCAGTTGTCAGTTCCCAGTCAAAATCCCGAAGCTGACGTCTGCATGAAATTATTTCTTCTTGGCCGCTTTCTTCGCAGCCTTCTTGGGGGCGGCCTTCTTCTTGGCTTTCGCCTTCGGCGCCGCCTCGTGCTCCTCCGCCGCAGCCGCTTTCACCTTCTTCGGCTTCGCCTCTTTCTTAGGCAGATCAGGAGCCTTGAAACTCTGGCCGCCAAAGGCGATCTCGGCGATGCGCACCGACGTAAACGCCTGCCGGTGTCCGCGCAGTTTCTTGTACTGCTTCTTGCGCTTGTAGTGGAAGACAAGAATTTTTGCGCCGCGGCCCTGGCCGACGACTTCGCCGACGACGCGTGCATCGGACTGGTTCCCGACCTGACCTTCCTCGCCGGAAACCGCTACTACTGGAAACTCAACTTGACCGTCGGTCCCGTTCAGTTTCTCGACTCGAATCACATCGCCGGGCGCCACCCGGTACTGCTTTCCACCGGCGCGGATAACCGCGTACATACGTCTGCCTCCGTCAAATGTCTTGTGAAATCAGCCCGTGAACGGCACGTGAAAACGACCCTGCAATGCAGATCCCCGAAGGCGCACACCAGCGCTGCCCGGGGGCCAGCTGATTTCCTGTGCTTGCTGTGTTTCCGCCCCGGCGCTTCAGCAGCCAAGGCAGGCGTCCCCAGAACGGGTCGGCGAGTACAGTCAAACTTGATTATTTTATCGTGCGTTGTGGAAATCGGTCAAACGAAAGAGGATCGCAGGTGTTATTCGGTGCGTGAAATTGAGGTTCTGCGCCTCATCCAGCGGGCCAAGGCCCACACCAACGCACTTACAACCAGTCCCAAACCGCACCAACCAAGCAAAGAAGGCCAAATCGGCGCAGTAGGCCCATCAGACAAGGCGAAGCTGGCCGGATGGATATGGGACCACTCTGCAAGCCACACGATGCTGCCCAGGAGAAGGACCGCTCCAAACACACCCACTCGCAGAGGACTCCACTTTAGCCGCACGTGGCTTCAATCATCGCATGTTTCGATGCCTGGCCACATCAATCAGCGAATTTGCACATCGCAAGGGTCACTCATCGCTTACGTTTGTTGTTTCGTTCCTTCTATGCGAGAATTCCGCCGAATTCCGGAGGAAACCAAATGTTGAAACGTTTTCTTACCGTTTCGCTTTGCATGTTCGTGATCACCCTGTCGGGCGCGGCACAAGCCAAGAAGCCGGCTGCGAAGAAGGCTCCTGCTGGCCCTGCTCCCGAGAAAGCCTATCTGCAGAAGATCTGGGATGGCTGGTCGACTCTAGATGCCGCGAACACCGCCAAGTTTTACGCCACTGGCCCGCATACTTTTTTCGATATCGCTCCGCTGAAGTACAACAGCTGGGAAGAATATGAGAAAGGTGTAAAAGGCGTGCTGTCCGGATACAAGAGCGCGAAGTTCACCGTCAACGATGACGCCGAAATTCATACCCACGGGGACCTGGTCTGGGCGACCGCGACGATCCACGAGGAGATGACCAGCAAGGCAGGCAAAGTGGAGATGGGAAATTTCCGCTGGACCGTAGTTTTCGAAAACGAAGATGGCAAGTGGCTGATCGTGCACGAGCACGTTTCAGCGCCGTTGCAGTAATGCAGGGGCTAGGGGTTTGGATCAGGGGTCAGCAATTACTCGCTAGGTTCAAGTTCACTAGCCGCTGGCCCCTAGCCCCTGGCCCCCTGATCCCTGCTTTTCAATACGACTTCCAGAAGAAGTACACAGTCATTCCCGCGCCGACCAGCACAACGAACCAGCGAATCCACGCTTGCGGCAATTTCTGTGCGTAGTGTGCACCCAGGTATCCGCCGCAAACTCCGCCGAGTATCATCACAATGCCGTGTCTCCAGTAGATGGCGCGGGCAAGGATAAACGTCACCACAGCGACGCCGTTGATAACCGAACCCATCACGCTCTTGAGAGCGTTCATCGCGTGGATATCAGTCATGCCCAAAGCCGCCAGCATCGCCAGCATGACAATCCCCATGCCGCCGCCGAAGTAGCCGCCGTAGACGGCGACACACAGCTGAAAAAAACTTGCCCCGGCCAGTGCAAGCTTGGTGGTCTCGTGCTCGATTACTGACTTTCGTCCTCCCGCAATCTTCTTTCCGAAAGCAAATAACAGAGTCGCGCCCAGCGTGAGCCATGGGAGAACTCGCATGAAAGTGTGAGCGGGAGTCTTGAGCAGCAGAAATGCGCCCGTCACTCCACCCGCCAGGCTAACTACCAGCAGCGGGATCAGGACACGACGTGGCACATCCAGATGCTTGCGATACGCGCCTCCACTTGCTGCTGCGGCCGTCCACAGGGCAATGGTGTTTGTGGCATTCGCCGGAATGGGAGGCACACCGGTGAATAACAGCGCGGGAAATGCGATGAAGCTTCCCCCGCCAGCCACAGCATTCAGGGCTCCGCCCAGAACTCCGGCGACGAACAAGAAAATGACGGTTTGCAGAGTCAAGCAGTAAGGTGTACCAGAAAGGCCTTGGCGCCGCCAATTGGACTAACCCTTGCCCGAGCACCGCGTCTCATGCTGGGGCGACTTATGATTCGAAGATCAATGCCTAATTACTTCTGTAACCAATCGTAAAACCGGCGCCGTTCTCAGAACATCTCCGCCCCCACAGTGTTCATATCGTGTGAGCTGGTTGTGGAGGAATCATGCGCCATTCACTCATGCTGTTCGCCGCTGTCTTGATCTGCAGTGTCGCCTGGGGGCAGACCTCAGCGCCAACGAACGCTCCATCAAATGACCCGTCCACACCAGACAACAATATGTCAGGAATGTCCCAACACGACACGTCGAACATGAAAGACATGCCGATGTCCAGTGATAAAGATGACAGCGAAGCCAGCGCGCATGTCATGCATTCGATGGAAGGCCACATGGACATGGGCCCGCACATGAAGATGACGGCTCTGCGCCAGCCCAAGCCCGGCGATGCCGCCCGCGCGCAACAGGTCGCCGAAGCCGCGCGCAGGGCTTCGGAAAAATACAAGGATTATCACGCTGCGCTCGCCGACGGATTCAAGATCTTTCTGCCGAACATCCCGCAGAAGATGTATCACTTTACGAACTACGGCTATGGCATGGAAGGCGCCTTTCATTTCAATCCAGAACATCCGACGTCTCTGCTTTATGAGAAACAAGGCGTTGACTACAAACTGATCGGGGTGATGTACACTGCGCCGAAGCGGCTCACGGAAGACCAGCTCGACGAGCGCATTCCGCTGAGCGTGGCCCAATGGCACGAGCATGTGAATTTCTGCGCTCCCCCGGCAGACAGGAGGAGCGAGATGTTCCAGCCACACACCAAGTTCGGCCTCAAAGGATCAATCACTACGCAGGAAGCGTGTGACGCAGCCGGAGGAACTTTTCGTCCGGTGATCTTCAACTGGATGGTGCATGTTTACCCCTTCGAGAAAAACGCGGCAAACATCTGGTCAGTGGAGCGTCAGCACGGTGACGCGGACTAGTTCATCGACGTAGTTCAATTTGCTTTTTTGGCGCGCCGCATCGTGCGGCCCTGTGCTTTTTCCTCACAAAACATCGCCCCCATGTTCCTTGCCGCGTTCATCGAATGCATTCGAAGTTTTGCTACCGGAAGCATTCACACATCGTCCAAGTAAGAGCAGCAGGAAAGCAGCAAAGAAGGGAACTTCAACCGCAGGAAGCACGTATTCCTGGGAACGAGTAGACGGCCGGCAGGGGTGATCTGGCCGAAGTAGATTCAATATCGATTGCGGGGTCTGGGGATTCTCTCACACTCGGTTTGGCGGCCCAGGTGAGAAAACCCCCAAAGCGGAGGCGCAGGCTTTGGGGCCTTTGCGCTCAACCCCGGCGGCAGCATTGTAGGCGATGCGCGGCGAAACACAAGTGTTTTCTCGCGTTGTCCGTGAACGGGCCGCCCCTAACCAATTCCGATTTTTCGGGGAAGAAAAAAGGAGCTGCTATGAAGTTCGCGACCGTTACGAAGAGTTTGGTAGTGGGGTTGGCTTTGACGCTGGCCTCGAGTGCGTTTGCCGCCAGCAAGGCAAACTTGACTTTGAACAATCCAACCAGCATCAATGGAACCAGTCTGAAAGCCGGCGAGTACAAGCTGCAGTGGGACGGCAACGGTCCCAACGTGGAAGTCAGTATCATGCAAGGAAAGAAGGTCGTCGCTAAGGTCCCGGCAAAGGTCGTCGACTTGAACCAGTCTTCTGCCAATGACGCCGCCCTGCTGAAACAAAACAGTGACGGCACTACAACTCTCGCCGGTGCGCGCTTCCAAGGCAAGAAATTCGCCCTCGAACTGGGCGAGGCCAGCGACGGCATGCAAGCCGGATCAAGCAAGTAGTTGGCAACATAAAAGGGGAGCGATAAGCGCTCCCCTTGTTTGCTTGCTGCACCGCAGGCTAATTCGGCGAAGCGAGCACATCGTCGCAGTAGCTGAGCAGAGCTCGGCGTGGTTTTGTTTTGAGCCCTTTCACTGGAAGTTTCTGTTCGATGGAATCATTCCCCACCATTCGTACCCGTCCCAGAAAGACGACTTTCCCGTCCGGCATTTCCAGGTATATGGGAATGATCATGCGAAACTTGTCATTCACGTTCGATTGAGTGAGCCTGAAGCTGAATACAACATCTCCATCCGCGCCAGCGTCAAAAGATGAGTCCAGCTTGCAGGATGGCAATTGCGTGCCGTACACGTATTCATTAAAAAACCAGTCCAGCCTGTGATTCCCCTCCAAGTCCATTTCGGGAGCCATGTGCTTCTCTACGATGGCCTTGAAGTCCTCTGTGGTGGCCGCTTTGCCGCCGTAGGTCTTGACGAAATCCTGCATGGTTTCCTTGAAACGCTGATCGCCGGTTTGACGGTCGCGCATCATCATGCGAATCATGTGTAGTACGTAAGCACCCTTGGGATAGATGAGGCGACGGGTTATATTAGAGCCAGTGCGGGTGGTATCGGCGCGATAGCCCAACGTCAATGGGCCGACATCGATGGCGCGAAAACCTTCGGCGTGAAGACGGCTCCGGTCACCTTGCCATTCACCGCAGCCACAAAGCATACCGAGCCCGAGCGCAGGTGGAATGTGCCAGCCTCGCGTTTCAACTTAACATTGCTGACACTTACACTTTCACCGCTCAGGGTTAAATTACGCAGAGACTGGTACGTCGGATCGGAGTTCGGCGCCGGCGCCGCATTCTGGGCATGGATTAGGCCACACGGAAACACCAGGACGACGGATACCAACTGGATGAAAGTTACTGCAAATGCAGAGCGGAAAACGCGAACGATGAATTGTGGCACAGGGCCTCCCCGGAGAAGAGGAACCGAAATTATCCCCGTTTCCCGGAAAATTGCAAGTGCCTGAATCACAACCGAGATGACGGGATGCCGCTTAGAAATAGCTGGCAGGCGCAGAAAAAAGGGAGCGCTTTTAGCGCTCCCTTCACCCGGCAACTGAGAACTCACTTCAGTACTTCGGCACCCTTGGATCCACGCGATCCGACCAGGCGGTAATTCCTCCAGTGAGGTTGTGGACTTTGGTAAAACCCGCCTGCTGAAGGAACGCGACGGCTTTCGCGCTGCGACCGCCCATTTTGCAGTGGACAACGATCTCGCGGCTGGAATCGAGTTCGTTCACACGTTTCGGCAGATCGTTCAGCGGGATCAGGTATCCGCCAATGTTGCAGATCTGGTATTCGTGCGGCTCGCGGACATCGAGCACGAAAAGATCGTCTTTCGCATCGAGGCGCCGCTTCAGTTCTTCGACTTGAATCTCGGGGACTCCGCTGCCCACAGGTTTTTCCTCCCCACGAATGCCGCAAAACTCGTTGTAGTCTATCAGCTTCGTGACCGTGGGATGCGTGCCGCACACCGGGCAGTCGGGATTCTTGCGTAGCTTCAGTTCGCGAAACTTCATACCGAGCGCATCGACCAGCAACAGGCGCCCGATCAGCGGTTCGCCTACTCCGAGAATCAACTTGATGACTTCGGTGGCCTGCATCACCCCGACTAGTCCGGGGAGAATTCCCAGCACTCCGCCTTCGGCGCATGAGGGAACCAGTCCCGGCGGTGGCGGCTCGGGATAGAGACAGCGGTAGCACGGTCCATCCTCGGTGGCGAATACGCTCGCCTGTCCCTCGAAGCGGAAAATCGATCCGTAGACATTCGGCTTGCCCGTCAACACGCAAGCGTCGTTGACCAGATATCGTGTCGGGAAGTTATCAGTGCCGTCGGCAATGATGTCGAAATCACGGAACAGTTCGAGTGCATTGGCGCTGCTCAGCCTGGTGTCGAAAGTCCGCAGATTGAGGAACGGATTGATCCCCTTCAGCTTGTCAGCCGCGGAGTCGAGCTTCTTGCGTCCGACGTCGGCGGTGGAGTGAATAATCTGTCGCTGTAGGTTGGTGTAATCAACCACATCGAAGTCAACGAGACCAAGGGTGCCGACGCCGGCCGCCGCCAGGTAGAGCGCGAGGGGCGATCCTAACCCCCCGGTGCCGATGCACAGCACGCGCGCGGCTTTCAGCTTCTGCTGACCCTCCATGCCGACCTCAGGCATGATCAGGTGCCGCGAGTAGCGCAGGATTTCGTCTTTATTGAGAGTGATTGGAACCTCGGTAGTGGTGGCCATGGCGTCCTCGTTAAGCGTTTCCTTCGTGTACCCTCGTGCCCTTAGTGGTTCAAGATTTTGAATTTCTCAGCCGGAGAATCGTCGCCGCAGCGGACTACCAACAGGAAGGGCAACACTTACAACAGCGCGTTGTATCGGCAGGCTTCATTGCAAAAATCCCGAAGTCTTCAATCAGGCTACGCCCCCGGCAATCGAAGGCACGATGGAGATGTTATCACCGTCTTTCAGCGCGGTTGCTTCTTTCTGTAGATACCGTATGTCCTCGTCGTTGAGGTAGAGGTTCACGAAGGCCCGCAGCTTTCCTTCGTCGGTGTAAAGGTGCTTGCGGAGTTCCGGATGCTGCGCTACCAGCGCATTCATGGCTTCGCCGACGGTCGCCCCCGACACGTCCACTGAAGCCTGCTTCCCGACATATTGCCGCAAAGGCGTAGGAATATGAATCTTGCTCATAGGTTAATTTTAAAGCAATAACTTGCGGTACTCGTACAACGGCATGCCAAAAAAGTCTGTCTCCCGTCCGGATGCAGAATACCCGTTTTTCGCATAGAACCGGACAGCCCGGATCAAAGGTGCGGTGGTATCGAGTGACACATAGCCGCAACCGTTCTTCTTCAACTCAGCTTCTGCTGACTGTAGCAGGGCCAGCGCAACTCCGGTTCCCTGCCAATCTGGCAACACTGCCATGCCGCGCAGGTGCCCTTCCGATCCGTTCGCCGCACAGCCGATGGTCCCAACAATTTCTCCGTCGGAAATGGCAACAAACAAGCACATTTCCTGCAAGCGTTGTCGGACACCATCCGAATTCAGCACTGTGTCCGCATACGCCCCAGCGGTGTATTCATCCCGATGCCGGGCAAAAGCCGCGCTTAAACAACCCGCAATCGCGTCCGCATCCGTAACCTGCGCACTGCGGATTTGAACCGGGTCTTGTCGGACACCTCTTTTTGCCATCGGGCCAGAGTTCTCACTTCTTCCGTCACACATAAGAGATGCCTGTGCAGTGCGGCAAGATTCACTGCCGGCGAAGCTGTCGGTGCGGTCCGAGCGAGGCCCCGCGCCTCACAAGCCACTTATCCTCTGAAGAATCCCGCCATAAGATCTCTCAGGGAGAAACCTCAATGACGATCTTCGATCCAGCCAGAACCAGAGTCATCGACGCGGGCGGCCCCGGCGGCGGCATTCTGCGCCTGATCGGCCTCGGAATTATCGCATTCGTTTTGGTCATCTTGCTGCTCAGTTCGGTGACGCGCGTCGGGACTGGTCACGTGGGAGTGTTGACTCTGTTTGGCCGAGTCACGGGCGAGACACTCGGCGAAGGCATTCACCTCATCAACCCGCTCAAAACCAACAACGAGATGTCAATCCAGACACAAACAATCAAGGAATCTGCCAGCGTGCCTTCGAGCGAAGGCCTGATGATGGCGCTCGACACCTCGCTGATCTATCACCTGAATCCTGACCGGGCCGCCGAAGTGTTCCAGAAAATCGGCGCAGACTACGAGAATGTAGTGGTTGAGCCGACACTGCGCTCTGCCATCCGTGAATCCACCGCGTCGCACACGGCCAATGCGCTGTACACCGGCGAGCGTGAGATGGTGGCGAAGCAGATCTTCGATCAGGTGAACGAGCAACTCCTCAAACGCGGCCTGACTGTAGAGAACGTTCTGTTGCGGGACATTCAGTTGCCGGCCACGTTGAAGGCCGCCATCGAGGCCAAGCAGCAGGCCGAGCAGGAATCGCTGGCGATGAATTTCCGTCTGCAGAAAGAAACACAGGAAGCCCAGCGCAAGCGCATCGAAGCGGCCGGCGTGCGCGACTTCCAGCAGATCGTAGCGCAAGGCATCACGCCCTCTCTGCTGGAGTGGAAAGGCATCGAGGCGACCGAGAACCTGGCGAAGAGTCCGAATTCCAAAGTCGTGGTAATCGGCAACAACAAAAACGGCCTGCCACTAATCTTGGGACAGTAGCCGCCGGGCAGTAGTCGCAGCGAGGGTTTAGGTTTATGTGGGGACAGCCGCCCACGGCTGTCCGTCGCCCGAAAGGGCGACTGGTTTTGGCCCGCGCTGCTACCATGAAAGCCGTGCCTTCCCTGCTCGACATTCGCCATCTCAACATTGAATTCCCAGTGCAGGGAGGAAACTCGGCCGCTCGCGCGGCCGGACAGCCGTTGGCGGCTGTCTCCACAAAATCATTGCCTGCAGTCCGCGATCTGAGCTTCTCCATCGCTCCCGGCGAGGTTCTCGGACTTGTCGGCGAGTCGGGCTCCGGAAAATCAGTTACATCGCTGGCGATCATGCGTCTGCTTCCGCCGCAGGCCCGCATTTCCGGTGAAATCGTCTTCAGCTCAAATGGAGCCGGGCCGCGCGAGCTGCCGCGCCTCGACGATGAATCGATGCGCCAATTGAGGGGATCGCGCATCGCCATGATCTTTCAGGAGCCCATGACAGCGCTCAATCCTGTAATGCGCGTGGGCGATCAGATTGCCGAAGCGGTCCTGGCGCACAATGCCGTTTCAAGGAGAGAAGCACGGAAGCGCGCCGTCGACGCGATGAACGACGTTGCCATTCCTGACGCCGAGCGCCGCGCCCGCGACTATCCGCACCAGCTTTCCGGGGGAATGCGCCAGCGGGTCATGATTGCGATGGCGATCGTCAACCGGCCGCCGTTGCTGATCGCCGATGAACCGACTACCGCGCTCGATGTAACGATTCAAGCTCAGATTCTTGAGCTGCTCGCGGAACTGCGCAGGAAGTTTGGCCTGACGATGCTCTTCATCTCGCACGATCTGGCCGTTGTCTCGCAGGTCGCCGATCGCGTAGCGGTGATGTACTCCGGCTGCCTGGTGGAGCTTGGTTCGAAAAGTGACATCTTTCAGTCTCCCGCGCATCCCTATACACGCGGGCTTCTTCATGCCGTGCCGGATCTGAGGACGGATCGCAATCGTCCCCTGGAGACGATCGAAGGCACCGTTCCATCTCTTCAGGCCTTGCCTCCGGGATGCGCGTTTGAACCCCGGTGCGAATACCGGATCGATGCGTGTACGGCTGATATGCCCGCGCTGGTCGAAGTGACAGCGGGACACTGGGCGCGTTGCCCGGTCGTAAATCGCTAGGGAATTCGCTCCAACTGATCGCGATTCACCCACAACAACAGTCCGAATAGCGCTAGCAGGACGAAGCCAAGATACAGTCCATAGTCGGAGTATGCTCCGAGCCACGGCTGCACAAAGTAAGTGGGCCCTCCGCGGACACGAATTCTATAGGAATGCACCGGGTCCGTTTGGATGGGCGCCCAACGCGCAATCCAGTAAGCGGTCGCGATCTGCAGGAGAATATTCAGCACGAGCACTCCTGCCAGGACTTTCGCCCACCCGGGTGTTTTGCCTTTGAATTGCCACTTCACGTCTCGGATTCTACATCGCGCGCCTCCGTCCGATACACGAAGCATGAACATCAGTCTATAATCGGCAACTTGTCCGGTGATTCGTGCGCATACTGCTGCTCAGTGACATTCACGCCAACCTGGAAGCCTTGGACGCCTCGCTGGCGGCCGCACCCTCATTCGACATCATCGTGAACCTGGGTGACATCGTAGGCTACGGCGCTAGTCCGAATGAAGTGGCGAGTCGCTCCCGCGAATTGGGCAAGGTCTTCGTGCGCGGGAATCACGACAAAGCCGCCACGGGATTGATGGATCTGGACGATTTTAATCCTATGGCCGCGGCGGCCGCGATCTGGACGCGTGAAACGCTCACTCCTGAGAACTTGCAGTGGCTGCGGGAGCTGCCACACGGGCCAGTGCCCTTGCCGGATTTTCCCGACATCCAGTTGGTTCACGGTTCGCCCAACGACGAGGACGAATATGTCGTCTCGTTGGGAGATGCGCTGGCTCCGCTGATCGCCTTGACGATGCCGCTCACTTTCTTCGGACACACGCATCTGCAAGGAGGCTTTTTTGCGAATGGATCGTCGGCCGACGGATTCCGTCCGGAATATCGCACGGTCGGACAGGCAGAATCTGTGGCGTTGCACCTGAAAACCAACGCGCGCTATCTGATCAATCCGGGATCGGTAGGACAGCCGCGCGACGGAGACTGGCGCGCCGCGTTTGCTCTGTATGACAGCGAAGCGAACGTGGTTCACTTCCACCGTACTCCTTACAACCTGAAAGCAGCGCAGGACCGCATCTTCGGAGCGAAGCTCCCCCCTCGGCTCGCCACGCGGCTCGCTGCAGGCCGTTGACCTCTTCGACCGTGCACACTTTGCGATGCATTTTTCACCACAGCGGGCACAGAGAAACACAGAAGAATTAGACTTTCATCATGCCAGCACCTCACTCCCGCAGTTTTTTCGAACCTCACGACAATCCTCCCGCGCACTATCTGGTCGCTCACAGTGATGGCGGTGCGCGCGGCAATCCGGGTCCGGCAGGCTACGGTGTGGTGATCAAGGACGAGTCCGGCCGAACGGTCGCGGCCCTTAGCGAATACCTTGGCCGTCAGACCAACAATTTCGCCGAGTATCAGGGGCTGATAGCGGCGTTGGAATATGCGCTGAAGCATGGTCCGAAGGCGCTGAAGCTAATCAGCGATTCGGAGTTGCTGGTCCGCCAGATCAAAGGCATTTACAAGGTCAAGAACGCAACCTTGCAAGACCTGCACGCGCGCGCGAAGGAACTGATTAAGCAACTCGACTGGTTTTCGATCGGGCACGCGCTACGCGAGCACAATCAGGAGGCTGACCGTCTGGCAAATGAAGCCATGGATCGCGGCACGGGGCGAAGTTCAGATCGTGTGGCCGCGGGCGATCCGCCCGCGAGGGTCTTAGCGCGGTCACTGCCCCAGGAATTTGAGGGAATCGTCCGGCAGGGGAAAGTGGAACTGGAGAATGGCAGTCTGCCCGACGGGACACGGGTGCAAGTAAGGGTGAAGAAGTAAGAATCCTACTTGTGTTTGCATACCGCGAAAATCAACGCCGCTTCGCGGCTGGACCGCCGATGGCGGCTGTCCCCACATAAAACCTATTCCGCGGCAGACGTGTGGTCATGGATGATCTTCCATCCCTCTGGGAACTTGCGGAAGATGAGCGTGAAGCGGCCATGGGGCGTTTTGCCGTCCGGCATCGTCAGTTGCCAGACGCCGCGAACGAATGCTGCCTCAGATCCGAGAACTTCGACACGCAAATCCGAAAAATCCAGCTTCCCCATTTCGTGCCCGGGGCTGGCGTAAGTCGCCCGATAGCGGTCGATCGCAGCCTGCCATCCCTTGGATTCTTTTGCACCGGAGAAGAACGTCAGATCGGGAGAATTCCAGTAGCCCGTCATGAAGGCGTCGAGGTCATGATGATTCCAGGCGTCCTGCTGGGTGAGAAGGACGTGCTCGATCGCGGATTTCATCGGCGCATCGCCTGTGTCTGGGCGTGATGGCTGTGCGAACACGGTTGCTACAAACGCCAGATCGAGGACAAAACGGAAAGACAAACCACCACGCATAGAGCCTCCAACACCCGATTCTGATCGCCCGAACCTACGGTCCCAGAAGCATCGCCGCGAGCGCATCGCCATAGGTGGTTCCATCACCCGCAGTCGGGATTATGTGACTTCCCTCCCCGAATTCATTCCAGGCTTCGATCAGAACCAGCGGCGGAGTTGGAGCAGCCTCCGGGCGGAGCTGCGGATTCGCTGCGGTCCAGGCAATGGCATCCTGAACAAACGTTGCCACGTCCTGCGGCGTTCGGCTGTACCACATCAAGTCTCCGCTAATGGGCTCAACCTCGTTCCACGGACGCGGGTCCCAGCCGCTCATCGCTGTTGGAATGTAGGGCAGCGGACTGCTGAGCGTTGCTTCGTTCCACATCCAGTGCCCGGCATCGGAAAGAGTAGAGAAAGGCAGCACGCCGTTCACCGGCGGAGGCGCGAAAGGATAGCCGTAAAACGCAATCGCATCATAACCATCGGATTGCGCAATGGAAAATCCATCTCCCAGGGAATGCTGCCCCATACTCCCATCGGGCGCCCCGAAACCTCCCACGACGTAGACGCCGGGAAGTCCCTGGCCCTGAGCAGCGGCGCGCAGTTGCCCGAGCGCGGTGATCACGGCGGCGGATGATCCCCAGACTTGCCGCATCGATCCTACGTTGATGACGAAGAATACGGGTTCGCGATTGACTTGTACATAATCCGGATCGGTCATGTAGCTCACCCACTCGTTCACAGCTGTGCTCCAATCGGCTGGCGCCACGTCAAAGGGAGGTCCGGTTACGTAGAGAATCGCGAACTGCATTCCGTGACGATTGGGAAGTTCGTGCATGATTTGGAGCGCGGAGTTGAGATTTTCACCTGGATCCGTGACCGCGACGTTGAAGTACCAGTCGAACACGAAGAAGTCGATGCCGAAGTTGTGCGCTGTTGCGAGTTGCTGCTCGACCGCGCAGGTCGAGCTATCCTGCCAGGCCGAGAAAGGCTGGCGATCCTGGTAGGGCCCAAGAGGCAATTGCTGAAAATGAAAGTTGGTGAGCGGTCCCGACCAGCCGTCGAAATAGTAGGCCCCGACGCGAGCCTTGGTTTGGCTCGCGGCCGGTGCCGGCGGAGGAATCACGCACGGCACGGCAAAGCTCAGGGAGTTCGATGTACCCCCGCCCGGAGCAGGATTCACAACAGTGATGGCGTACGGCCCCGTGCCCGCCACCGCGCTCGCGGGAATACTGGCGGTGACTAAATTGGTACTGGCTACAGTCGTCGGCATGCCGCTTCCAGCCCACTGCACGGTGGCTCCCGAAAGAAAGTTCGAGCCGACCACACTCAAGGTAAAGGCTGCGCCTCCCTGTTCACTGCTGTTCGGAGATATCGCCTGGATGGTGGGAGGATTGGGCGGGGGCGAGACGACTTTAGAGCCGCCGCCGCACCCAAGTTGAACCACTAGAGAAATCGCAAGAAGAGCCCAGAGCGAACCACTGCAGGTTGGCATATCAAGTCCCCCTTGATCGAACTCGGCGCGGGAACCGACTTAAACGGCGCTGCTCAGCAGCGAGGAGTTTATATCGGCGAGGTGGTTTGTCAAACCCGCGTTGTGCGCCAGCGAAGATGCGGGCCGAATGGAACGTGGCTCATAAATATGGTTTTGACAGGGCGCGGCTTTGCGCGCCCGTAAAAGCCAGAAAAGAGGTGGGCTTCAGTGTGTGCGCGAGATCTTACTTTGCAGATTCAGGGTGGAAACTAGGCCAGCGGTTTCTAGCCGCGAAGCGGCTAAAGAATACAGCCCAGGTCGTAAGCCGTGGGTACTAGTCGGAAATGATCCAGCCCCATCGGGGCGAAAGAGGAGTTCTCACGCACACTCTTTAGCCCCCTGAGGGAGGAGCCTAGCAACCCGATTTATGAGACCAGCAGACCAGCTCTAGTGCGATTCTTCGGTGGCTGGTGCGGTATCTGGCGTGTCGACTTTTTGGGCTGCGTGCGACGCGATCGGCGAGGGCTGGAAATCGCCGACGTCCTTGCCGTTCATCGCAACCGTCATGAAGTTCGCCCAGATTGGCAGCCCAGCATGCGCGCCGGTTTCTTTTGCCCCAAGCGATTTCTTTTCGTCGAAGCCGACCCAGACTCCACACGTCATGGTTGGCGTGAATCCCACGAACCAGGCATCGGTGAAATCGTTCGTCGTGCCCGTCTTGCCAGCGACAGGAAACGGGAGTTTCGCGGCGGCAATACCGGTGCCGTGCAGCACCACTTCGCGCAGCATAGAAGTCATGATGCGGGCGGTGCGTTCGCTGATCACATCTTTGACGTCGGGAAAATCTTCCTCCAGCACGCGCCCTTCGTAGTCGGTAACACGCGTGATGTAGCGCGGGCTGACGCGCACTCCATCATTAGGGAAAACGCTGTAGGCGGAGGCCTGCTCCAGCAGCGTGATTTCTGCCGATCCCAGCGCGACGGGCAAGTATGGAGGCAACTTCGACGTGACCCCGAAGCGTTCGGCGTAATCGATCACGCTCTTGATGCCGACCTTGTTGGCAAGTTTTAGCGCCGGAATGTTGCGCGACTGGGCCAGCGCCCGCCGTAGAGTGATGATCCCTTCGAATTTCTCATCATAGTTGTGCGGAGTGTAAGGGCCGGAAGGCGTATCAAAGCTGACCGGCTCGTCGAGGATGGTATCGTCCGGACTGGCCCCGCCGTCGATCACGGTCGTGTAGACATAAGGTTTGAACGAAGAGCCGACCTGGCGGAGAGCCTGCGTAGCGCGATCGAACTTCGACGTGTTGAAATCGCGTCCGCCGACCATGGCCTTGATCCCGCCGGTGGCGTTGTCGATGGCAATCAGCGCCGCTTGCGCGCCCGAATCTTGCTCGAGGCCGACTTTCGCCGCGCCGTTCGCACCGAGAGAAACAATTTTGACGTAGCACACGTCGCCGGACTTCAGGATGTCGGCGAGCTTGTGCTTGGTCCAGGCGACATCAGACTGCCCAAGAGCCGCGGTATAGCGGCCGAACTTCAATGTGGCGATTCCCGGACCGGCAGAGGTCACCAGCGCGTGAACGTATCCGCTGACCTCGGGTTCGTCGTCCCAATCGGGGTGGGAGTACTTCTGCAGAACTTCGCCGTCGCCCACGACATTTTCTAGATGGCCCTTCCATCCGTGACGGCGCTCGTAGGCGGCGAGGCCATCAAGCACAGCCTGGTTAGCGGCCTTCTGCATTTCTACATCGAGAGAGGTATAAACCTTCAACCCGCCTTCATGAACCTGATCGGTGCCGAACTTGCCCTCCAGGTAGCGGCGAATCTCTTCGACGAAGTACGGGGCCAGCGAGTTCGGGTCGTGCGCGAGCCGCAGTGTAAGCGGAGCGGAACGAGCGTCGTTGGCTTGTGCGGCGGTGATCTTGCCGTCCTCGAGCATGGCGTTGATCACCAGATTGCGGCGCTTCTGCGCGCGATCAGGATGGTTGATCGGCGAATAGTAGCTCGGCCCTTTGGGAAGACCCGCCAGCAGCGTAGCCTCGGGCAGCGTCAACTGCTTCGCGGGCTTGCTGAAGTAGAACTCCGATGCAGCTTCGAATCCGAACACCCCGTGTCCGAGGGCGATCTGGTTGGCGTAAAGAGTGAAAATCTGCGGCTTGGTAAAACGGCGCTCGATCTGGATGGCGAGCATGGCCTCCTGCACCTTGCGCTGCCAATGGCGATCGGGGGAAAGGAAGAGGTTGCGCGCGAGTTGCATGGTCAGCGTGGACGCGCCCTGGACTTTGCCTCCAGATTCGATGTCGCGGTAGGCGGCGCCGACGATGCGCCAGAAATTGATCCCGGAGTGACGATAGAAATCTTTGTCCTCGATCGACACCAGAGCGTCGCGGAGCAGCGGCGGGAAATCGTCGTACCCCACGACTACGCGCCGCTGCAGTGCGAATGAGCCGATGACTTTTTCGTGATCGTCGTAAAGCTCGGTAATCGAGCTGGGGCGATACGCTTCGAGCGCATCCACCTGGGGCAGGTCGGTGGTATAGACGAGCAGCAGGCCACCGGTGGCGCCGACCAGCATCGCGATCAGGATCAGTAGGCCAAACAGGACGCGGCCCACGAGCTTGCGCCCGCCGATTTCGACCTCGGGGAGGTTTTCGTAGAGAACCTTCATGGCGCGCTGAGGTCAGGATAGCACTTGCAGGAATCGTCGACAGTGGACTTGGATGGGTGGGGCGGCGAGACGCCGCCCCGACAGCCGGCGGGACGCCGGCGCTACGGATTTGCGACTGCTTCCGGGACGACGGCCAGCTTTTCTCTCGCGGTAGCACGGCTCAGGAAAATCGCCGAGCCCAGGTACAGGATCGCGGCCAGGATCGTGAGTGACCTTAAGCCGAACCACAGCGAGGCAGATTCCAGAAGGCCGCCGATTAATGAGCCGAACAGGTTCGAGCCCAACGCGCTGCCGCGGAAGCCTGCGCGAGCAAAGCTGGAGACAAAGATGATCCCGGCGAAGAACACCGGGGTGCAGAGAGCTAACGTGGCTACTATCGCGCGCCGTGACCACGACTCGAAGAACAGCTTCTGCATAGGAACGACGTACAACACCGCGAGGACCAGGAAAAGGCCCGCATAGGCCGCGGCGAGCGGGATTCGCGGGAAGGCCCCGTACACCAGATTGGCTCCAACAATCAGGAATAGCAATCCCGAGACAACCACTGCATTCACCACCCACGTAGTGCCGAACAGAAGCGCCATCTTGCTGACGATCTGGGCTTCGAGCAGCATGAATCCCGCGCCTAGCAACATGAAGTGGAAATCGAGGCGCTCGCCCTCCCCGCTGGTTTGCCGAAGGAACCATCCGAAGACTACCAGCACGGCGATCGAAACCAGAATCACGATGATGGGGAGACCGGGCTCGTGCTGATAGAAGTAGGGCCAATCGTCCGTCGTGACGCGGGCGGATTCCATCGGCATATTGCCGTGGGAACCGAGATACGCAGCGAGCGCAGGTTCGGCCATGGCTTTAGCGAGGCGCTCGGGCGATCCAGAGAGGAAGAATCGTCCGGAACTGTCATAGCCCCCAATGTCCGTCTGAAATTGGATGGGATCCTGATTGAACGTGTCGTGCAACAGCTTGTGGAGGCGGCCGGCAATCCAGGGAGTCTCGACCTGGAACTTCACGATGAACAGACCATCGGGCTTCAGCAACTGCCGGGCGCGCTGCAGCGCCTCGCGCGTGTAGACGTAGTTATCGATACGGATGTTGGTGAAGTGCGAGGTAGTCGTGTGCGAATCGAGCAACGAAAACACAATGAGATCGAACTGATCGTGACTGTTTTCGATGTAGCTGCGAGCGTCGTCGAGAGTGACGTGCACGCGGGGCGACTGGTACGGATGCTCGAAGTGCAGTTCGCGGCCGAGTTTCAGAATCAGCGGATCGATCTCAATGGCCTCAACCCGTCCAGCGCCGTTGCGAAGAGCAGCAGCGACGTCGTTGCCCATGCCCGATCCCAGCACGAGCACTGAGGGTGGCGCAGGATAGAAACGGTAGGGCATGTTGTAGGAGATCTGATTGAGGGGATGACTCCGGAATGTGGCGGCGTGAGACTGGACGAAATCAGGCGAGAAGTTGAGAATCTGCTGGTACCAGGCGTCGTTCGTGTTCAGCAGATAGGCAGCAATTTGCCCTCTGGCGTAAAGCGGCTGCAGAGTCAGCTTCTGGTACGGCGACCAGTACGTCTTCGCGTTGGGAGTGTCCGGAATTGCGAGAAGGTAAGCGCACGCCAGGAAAGTTGCGGCGAGTACATTCCGCACACGCGGATTTCGCCAGAACATCAGGACGCAAATTGACCCGGCCGCCAGAAACCAGACCCACGGCGGCTGATGAAGGAAGCACAGCAAAGTGAATGCTGCAATTCCGGCGAGGCTGGCGAGGACATTGACACTGTACGCAGCGACCCCTCTTGGAGAGTTTTCCAGATACCAACCCACGAATTGTCCGATGGGAATGAAAGTTGTGGCAATCAACGCGAACACGGGGACGACGAAACAGAGCGCAAGCAGCATCCCAGTCCAACTGGTGGGCAGCGCCGGCACTCCCCATACGTGAACTTCGACCGTTGCCCCCAGCAAGGCGGGAAGCGCCGAAATAGATCGGCGCAACGGGGATATCGGCGCTTTCAAAATAAGTGTCAGCAGCAGGAGCGGCGTGACCATCGCCATGAGCTGTACGCGGCGGCGGCAGAGGTAACAGCCCAGGCCGAATCCCAAGAAACACGCGACCAGGACGAAATTCTTGAAATAGGCAAAGATGCGGATCTCCGAAGAGACCCAGCGGATCATCAGCATCTCCACGAACAGGCTGAGCAAACTGATCAGGACCAGTTGGCGGTAGCTGAATCCGCCAAGCTCCTGAATATCCACTTCCAGGCGACCGGGCGTGGCCGGTGCGGTTCGAAGGCGATGAAAGAGACGGTAGACAACGAAGACCGCGAGAGCGGAAATGAGCAGAAGGAAGGTGAGCGAGCTGAACGATTGTCCGATTGTCTCCATCGAATAGGCAGCCTCGATGACGATATCAGAATTGAATCGTCGGAAAGAACGCACTGCAAATGCAACCAAGAATCAGGCTGGGATCTTACTTCGATGCTCGGAGTCTTCCGCCAACTCGGAAGAATGGGCGAGTGGAAGGACTACCGTCAGCAGCGTGCCGTGGGGATCGGAATGGATCGTCATATAGCCGTCCAATTCGCGGACTCGTTCTCGCATTCCGGCGACGCCGACGCCAGTCTTCCCGGCGCCTTCGTGCAACTGGCGCAGGGTCTCGGGCGCCATGCCGTTTCCGTAATCCTGCACTTCAAGCCGAACCTGATTTCGTGCAAGAGTCAGGCGGATATCCGCTTTCGCGCTGCCGGAGTGGCGGTGAACATTGGTCAGGGCCTCCTGCAGCGCGCGAAACAAAGCGATTTCAACATCACTGCTCAGCCGCCCGAGGTCAGGCGGCAGGCTAAGGTCGACGGCCACGCCGCTGCGCTGGGCGAAACCTTCGACGAACCAGCGGGCGGCGGAGCCGAATCCGGCTTCATCGAGCAAGGGCGGATGAAGTAGGTGAGACACGGTTCGAGTTTCGGTGATACACCGGTCGACGATCCCGGAGGCCTCTGATATCAAGCTGGATTGATCGCCCTCGGACATCGAAATGAGGCCGAGCTGCATCTTGAGAGCCGCCAGGTATTGACCGAGGCTGTCATGTAAGCCGCGCGCGATGCGGCGGCGCTCGTCGTCCTGCAAGCTGAGGATGCGTCCGCTAAGGCTTCTCGCGGCATTCTCGGCGCGCTTGCGGTCCGTGATGTCGGTGTTGATTTCCATCCATCCGGCGGGCGCGCCGGAATCGTTGCGTAACATGGTCCAGCGGCTGGCGACAATAATGCGCCTCCCGTCGCGCGTGGTGTGTAACAGCTCGCCCTCCCAGACTTCGTGACGTTCGATTTCCGCCAGCGGAATGGGATAAGAAGTGTGCAGCAGTTCCGCGGGATCCCGGCCGAGCGCCTCGCTGGCGGTCCAGCCGTACAGCCTTTCAGCTCCCTTGTTCCAATAGGAGATTGTGTCTTTTGGAGTCTTGGTCTTTATAAAAATTGCGTCATTCGCCAGATCGAGCAGCGTGGCTTTCTCGACGACTTCAGCGGTCCGTTTCTGCAGGTCGGCGGTGCGCTCGCGCACCCGCTGCTCGAGTTCCTCCTGGGCTCGAAGCAGATCTTGCTCGGCCTTCTCTCGCTTGGCGATACTGCGGCGTGTCGACTCGCCGAGAGAAATTATCACTGCCGAGAAGACTAAGAAACCGAGGAGTCCGGAAACCTCCGGTACAGCCTTGCCATTGAGTTGATGAATCGGCGGAAGAAACCAGTACCAGATTCCGGTAGCCCCAATGATGACGGTTACGATGGAAGGCCCCAGGCCGCAATACCAGGCCGAGAAAACTACAGCCAACCATGCGGTGTGATAGGGATTGCGTTCACCCAGGAATGGGCTGAGGAAATCCCTCAGCAGAAGTGAACCCACACCGGCAAGGATTCCTAGAATGTAGCGGACCACGAGGGACGCAGTCGGGGAAAGAGAGGTAAGTAGCGCGGATTTGGGTGTGGTCGCTGTCACGGTAGTGCTCCGTGTGCAATCTACGCTGGCGTCTACTTCAAAACGTGTAACTGCGGAATGGCTGGAGAAAGTAACCCCGTATGCCTTGTCAATTAGGATATACGCTCGCAGGACGAAAGTGAATCAGCTTGGTATTAAAACCCTGGGGTCGCCGTCGCTCTGTTTAGCGGGCACGGAGGAGCAGGACGGGGACGCGGATGCGGTGCTGGACGCGGGTTGCCGTGGTGCCCAGGAAGAGATCGCCCAGAAAGCGATGCCCGTGGGTGCTCATGGCGACCAGGTCGCAACCTTTGTTCTCGACCCATTTGATGATCTGGTCCGCTGGTTCTCCATAGGCGAGTTCGGCCTCAGTAGGAATGTCAGCGGCCTGCAACTCGGATTGGACTTTGCGGAGATAAGCGGTGTCGTCGACGATTTCCTGACTGACCGCGTCAGGACCATAGGTTCTGGCGGCCCATCCATCGGCGACATGGAGCAGCACCAGGCGGCTGTGGGCGAGCTTAGCCAGATTTTTTACGTGTTCAATGATGGCCCGGTCGGTCGGAGTGCCATCGAGAGTGACGAGGATTTTGTCGTACATGGTTTCCTATTCGGCTGTAATCCAGAGGGTGCTCCGTCCTTGCCGTGCATTTTGCGACAGGGCGGGGATTTTGACTTTCCCACGTATCGGCTGCAGATCGCCGTTAAACCGCACGTTCCCCCTCTTCATCGACCACCACTGACCAGCTGCCAGGCAGTTTTCAGCGAGTCCGGCAGCCCATAGATGTCCATGAAACTGATCAGGATAGCACTGGCCCATCCGGCCGCCAGCAGGAAGAATCCGTTCTTCCATTTGCCCATCCGCTTTGGGGAACTGGTGAAGTGAAGCAGCGGGAACATGGCGAAGGGAAGTTGCAGTGCGAGTACGACCTGACTCAAAGTGAGCAAATCAGTGACGCTGTTGTCGCCGCGCAGACCAATGATCAGCACTGCCGGCAGGATGGCCAGGGAGCGAGTGATGAGTCTGCGCACCCAGGGCTTGATCCGCCAGTGCATGAAACCTTCCATGACAACCTGGCCGGCAAGGGTGCCGGTGATGGTGCTGCTCTGCCCGGCGGCCAACAGGGCAACCGCGAAGAGTGTGCTGGCGGCGGTTGCGCCGAGCAGAGGGGCAAGCGTCAGGTAGGCGACGCGGATCCAGTCGCTTTCGGGGCTGAAGGCGATAAACCTGCCTCCCGGGACAGTGATTCCAGACTTGCCGAAGAAGACCGTCGCAGCGAGAACCATGATGGCCGCATTGACGAAGAAGGCCACCGTCAACGCAACGGTGGAGTCGAGGGTATTGAACTGCAGGGCGCGCCGGATAGACGAGTCGTCTTTCTGCAGGCGGCGGCTTTGGACGAGCGCGGAGTGAAGATAGAGGTTGTGGGGCATCACGGTCGCGCCAATGATCCCGATTGCGACGTAGAGCATGCCGGCCTGGCGGAGACGGGGATTCAGAAAGGCATGGCCGAGTTCGAGGAAGCCGGGTTGTGTTTGCGGCAGAACGAAGATCTCGATGAAGTAGCAGGCGCCAATCGTCGCAACCAGTAGCAACACCACCGCCTCGATGGTGCGCATGCCGAAACGCTGCAGGGCAAGAAGAAGAAGTACGTCGAGGCCGGTAATGATGACTGCCCACAGCAGAGGGATGTGGAACAGGAGATTAAGCGCGACGGCGCTGCCGAGCACTTCGGCCAGATCACAGGCGCCGATGGCGATTTCGCTCATCAGCCAGTTGGGCCAGCGCGTCCAGCGCGGGGCCCAGTCGCGGCAGCATTGGGCAAGATCTTTTCCGGTAACGACGCCAAGGCGCGCAGAGATCACCTGCATGAAGATGGCCATGAGGCTGGCCAGACCGACAACCCAGAGCAAGCCGTATTTGAACTGCGCCCCGCCCTGCAGATCGGTTCCCCAGTTGCCCGGGTCCATGTATCCGACGCTGACCAGGATGGCTGGGCCGACAAAGGCTTTCCACTGCTGCCAGAAGCCGGCTTGATGATGGGGAACCGCAATGGAACTGTGGACATTTTCCAGAGAACGATGTCCGTTGGCCGTGACAGCGTCGGCTGCCGTGGTGTTTAACGGCGAAGACTCGGCGGCTCCAGTGAATCGGTCGTCGCTGCTCATGAATTTACAGGCGTTTTCCCAGATAGCAGATGTTAACGAGTATACACCAGAATTAGTTAACTACAGTTAACTATAGTAATCCGAGCAGCACGAAACATGTAGCCCCGGACGCCTCGTCCGGGGTTGCGCGAGGCGCGCAATGCAGGGTGCTGAGCCTGGCAGGTCACGCGGTGATCGACGACGCCGCTACGCCTCGCTTCGCTCCGCGGGGCGGACGAAGGCGTCCGCCCTACACAAGCGTGTTCAACGGTGCGCTGGGGCTGACTTCTGGCAAGGAAGCTCGGACTTCCCTTTCTAGATGTGAATCCAGTTCAGGAGAATCAGCGCGAGCGTGGTGCTGCCGACGATGATCCAGAGCGTCAGGCCTTGGAGCAGCGGGCGGATGCCCACCTTTTTCAACGTTTGTTGGTTGAGGCCAGTGCCGATCAGGAAGAGGGTGACGGTGAGGCCGATGCGGCCCATATGGCTAAGCGCGGAGAATGCCGGATTCATCACCGGGAGCACCGTGTTCAACAGGGCCGCGATGCAGAACAGCAGAATGAACCACGGCCACTGGACTTTCGCTTTGCTCTTGAGGGCAACAGCAGTTGCGATCGAGAGAGGGACGATCCACAGAGCGCGCGCGAGTTTGACAGTTGTGCCAATCGCGAGTGCGGCAGAACCGTAGCGCGCGGTGGCGCCGACAACAGAACTGGTGTCATGAATCGCGAGCGCGGACCACAGGCCGAATTGCGATTGGCTCATGTGCAGAGCAAAACCGATCGCGGGGAACAGGAAGAGCGCAACTGAGTTGAGAATGAAGACTGCTCCCAGCGAGACGGCCATTTCTTCCTCGTTGGCATCGGCAATGGGGCCGACGGCGGCGATGGCGCTGCCTCCGCAGATCGCGGTGCCAGCGGCGATCAGGAACGACGATTTCTTGCCCACGCGGATTAGATAGCCGAGGGCGAGGCCTAGCAGCATGACTGCAGTAATGCTGACGGCGGTGTAGAGAAATCCAGAGCGGCCGGCGTGAACTACCTCGTGCAGGTTCATGCCGAAGCCGAGCCCCACGACCGATGCCTGCAGAAGAAATTTTGCGAGGCTCTTGCTCTGGACGTTGAACGGGTGCGTCAGGACCAAGCCGCAGACGAGGCCTCCGAGCAAAGCGAACGGCGGGGAGATCAGGCCGCTGGCGGCGAGAATCAGTCCGACCAAGAACAGTCCCTTATTCACTTGCTGAGTGTGACTCGCGGGCGGCAGCCCAGTCCAAGCAGTAGTTTCAATTGGCGATAAGTTTGGCTTATCGGGCGGAGGGCCGCTGCCGACGCGGCTTTCCTGAGTTCGATTGAAGTTTGCCGCGGGTAAGCGCGAACCGGCGGAAAGCTTCCGTCAGGCCTTGCTGTGTGGGGCCGGTGCGCGTGACGAGCGAGAAGTGGCGGGCCATGGTGAGTCCGCGGACTTGCGCGACTCTGAGCGCGCCTAGTTCTAACTCCTTCGAGATCGCCCAGCGCGAGACGAAACCGACGCCGAGCCCCGCTTCGACGGCGGACTTGATGGCTTCGGTGGAGTCGAGATCCATCACGCTCTTGAACGACTTCAGCTTCAGTCCGGATTTTTCGAGCGCGGCTTCGACGACGTGGCGGGAGCCGGAACCCTGCTCGCGCATCAATAGACTCGACGCCAGAAGCTGTTGGGCGGAAAAATGGGCCGGATCGAAATTCGGGGCCACGATCAGCACGAGCTCGTCGCGCATGAAAGGCTCGGTGTGAACTCCGCGCTCGCGGGCGGGGCCTTCGATGAGTCCGATAGATACGTTGCCGTCGAGGACCAATTGAACCACCTGTTCGGTGTTTCCGCTACGCAGCCCGAGTTGCACGCGCGGATGTTCGTCGAGGAAAGCACCGATCAGCCGCGGCAAGACATATTGCGCAATGGTCGTGGAGACGCCCAGGGAGAGTTCTCCGGAGAATTGTCCGCCTTCCGCGCCGAGTTCATGTTCGGCTTGCGCCGCGAGCGCTGAAATCTTTCTGGCATACCGCAGGAGGACCGATCCCTGGGCAGTGAGGGCGACTCGATTGGCTGAGCGATCGAACAGGCGCACTCCAAGATCGTTTTCGAGCGCTTTGATCTGGAGCGTAACCGCAGGCTGTGTGAGGAATAGATGTTCGGAGGCTTTGCGGAAATTCAAATGTTCAGCGACCGAGCGGAAGACTTTGAGGCGAAAATTCTCCAGTTGCGCCACGGGGAAAGATTATCGATCAGGATTGAGTCTGTCACGCAGCAACGGCAATTAGCTTAAGGAAAGATTCTGATTTCGGAAAATATGTTCGCAAATAAATCCATTTTGTCATTCCGAGCGAAGGGAGTAATCTGCGCTCTGCCGACAGCGTTGGTGGCGCAAGCGACAGCGGATTCCTCACGGCGAAACGCCGTTCGGAATGACAAGGGTTACCAGAAAGCGACTGCGGGTCTGCAACCTGCGAACTCAGTTTTTCGCCCGGGCGGTCGTCGAGAGCCAGACTCGGTTGGACGCCGCGGGACCCAGCGAGACGGTGCCGGCGGGAGTACAGAGTGTAAGCGTCTGATCGTAGTTGCGCGCCAGGACCCGCAGCTTGGCGCCGGGCCGGATGCCACGGTGCTCGAGGAATTCGAGCAACCCGCGATCGCGTTCATAGATTCCGCTGACCACGTAATTCGTATCGACCTCCGCCTCGGATAGCAGGACTAATCCGCGGCGACGGCGGCTCGCGGAGCTTTCCACCTCGCTAAGATTGCCGTGCGGGCAAGCGCCGCTTGAGCCTAGCTTCGCCAGGAGCTTGGCTTCGAAATCGGGCGAGACGGCGTGCTCGAGGCGCTCGGCCTCGTCGTGAACTTTCCACCATTCCATGCCGAACATCTCTGAGAGCATCCGTTCGATCAGGTGATGGCGGAGTGTGAGCTTGCGGGCGATCTTGCGTCCCGCGGCGGTCAGACTGACTTCGCCCTTAGCGCCGACGCGGACTAGGCCGTCTTTCTTGAGGCGGCGGAGGGCCATGGTCACTGCGGGCGGCGAGACTTTGAGGAGATGAGCGAGGCGTGCGGAGATTACGGTTTCGCCTTCGGTCTCGGCTTCCAGGATGGATTTGAGATAGTCCTCCTTGGAGACAGTGATCATTCACGGGATTATACGATGGAGAGTTAATTGTGGTTAATATGTGGATCAAAACCTACGTCGCTGGCGCGCCGCGGACGGGCGAAGGCGCCCGTCTCCACACGATCAAAACCGAGAAAGCAAAAAGGACAGTCCGGAGCCCCCGAGACTGTCCTCCAAACCCTCCCGGTTAGAAGGGCAACTTGATGACTCTACGGTACTGCTGAGATGTTGCAAATGGATTGCGGAATGATGAATATCTGGTGAATTCGATGCTTGGGGCGCTGCTATATTAGTCGTTTGCGTCCGAGACTTTGACATCTGTTTTCTCCGTGTCGAGAGGAATTGATGCCTTCCACAACCTTGCGCAAAACTGAACAATCACGGCGCCTGCAACAGCGGGCAGAAAGCATGATCCCGGGGGGAGTGAATTCGCCGGTGCGGGCATTTCGATCGGTGGGTGGCGATCCGCCGTTTATCGTCCGAGGCAAGGGCTCGCACATCTGGGACGCGGACGAAAACGAGTACATCGACTACATCGGGTCATGGGGGCCGCTGATCCTCGGGCACGCGGAGGCAAACGTGCTCGATGCGATCGTGGGAGCGGCCTGCAATGGGACCAGTTTCGGGGCGTCGACGCCGTCGGAGGCGGACCTGGCGGAGTTGGTGCTGGGCGCGTTTCCGAACATGCAGAAGCTGCGCTTCGTGAGTTCAGGGACCGAAGCAACGATGTCGGCGATCCGGCTGGCGCGTGCTTACACGAAACGCAAATACATCGTGAAGTTTGAAGGCTGCTATCACGGGCATGCGGATGCACTGCTGGTAAAGGCGGGATCGGGCGTGGCGACGCTCGGGATCCCCGGATCGGCGGGCGTTCCAGAAGAATTCACCATGTTTACGCTGGCGCTGCCGTTCAACAATCTGCCTTCGGTCGAGTACGCTTTTCAAAAATTCAAACATCAGATCGCGTGCGTGATTGTCGAGCCGGTCGTCGGCAACATGGGATGCGTGCCTGCGGCGGATGATTACCTGGTGGGGCTGCGGTTGATCACGCAGCGCGAACACTCTGTGCTCATCTTTGACGAGGTGATGACCGGGTTTCGCGTAGCGTTCGGCGGGGCGCAGGAGTTGTACAACATCAAGCCGGATCTGACGACGATGGGCAAGATCATCGGCGGCGGATTGCCGGTGGGGGCCTACGGCGGGTCGAAGGAGATTATGGATCTCGTGGCGCCGCTGGGGCCGATGTATCAGGCGGGGACGCTGTCGGGAAATCCGCTGGCGATGGCCGCGGGATGCGCGATGCTCAAGCAGTTGCGCGATCGTAAGGACGACATTTATCCGAAGATCGACAAGCTTAGCGGAGAGTTGGTGGATGGCGTGATGGCGGCCGCGAGAGACGCCGGAGTATCTCTGTGCGCGAACCGTGTTGGATCGATGTTCACTTGGTTCTTCCAGAAGGGGCCGGTCACGGATTGGGATTCGGCTTCGAAATCGAATACGGAAGCGTTCGGGAAATTCTTCCACGCGATGCTGGATGCGGGAGTTTATTTGCCACCGTCGCAATATGAAGCCGCGTTTCTGGGATCCACGCATGCAGAAGAAGATGTGCAGCGGACCGTTGCAGCGGCGAAACAGGCGTTTGCGGGGATGCGAGGCTAAAACAGCGGCCTAAAGTCGTTGGGACGTCACGTCTTTACGCCACCAACGCAGGGACTCGGTGTTGGGAGAAGTCGTCGAGCGCGGAGACAGCGAGTTAAGTTCGGCTCTAGGAAGCGGATATAATCTCGCGAATACAGTCAACGCTGACCACAAAAGGTGGAAGTCCCATGCTGCGAACCCTCTCCGCTCTCTGGTTCATCCTGATAACCACGACTGCATTTCGCGCCTCAGCCCAAGTGTATCCGTATCGGGACGGGACTCCCGGGGTCACCGGATACCGATCGGAAGTCATGGCCGAAGTCATGATTCAGGAAAGCGAATTCGTTCGCCTTGCCGAGGCCATCCCCGCTGATAAATACACATGGCGTCCTTCCGCGGATGTTCGCACCATCGCCGAAGTTTTCCTGCACGCCAGCGCTGCCAACTACAACCTTTACAGGCTCGTCGGCACTCCCATGCCGGCGCGGGTCGATACGAAAACCTTGGAGCAGTCCACCACCGACAAAGCAAAAGTTATCGCCACGCTCAAGGCTTCCTACGCGCATGCCAAGGGGGCCATCCGCGCTATGCCCGAGTCGGACCTGGAAAAGACTCTCGACTGGAACGGAGGAAAGATTACCGAACGCGGAGTCCTGCTCTACATCGTTCAGCACATCGCGCAGCATCTGGGTCAGCAAATCGCCTACGCTCGCTCCCTCGGCGTCGCGCCGCCATGGACAACCGATCCGCCGCGAAAGAATTAGGCAGGCTGTTGGATGTTAGCTCGCAATGCTGAGGCTTTCTCGGCGGGTAAAACCGCATCTGCGACCACTTCTCTCCAGTCTCATTTGTGCGACGGCAGGACTGACCAAATCTGAGGATCCTCTGCGCCGAGTACCCACGAACAGAATCCCTGCAAGCCGCGTTCGTGCACCAGATTGAGGCGCTCCTGGAATCCGCGTTTGTCGGTGTAGAAGGCCCAATCGCGCACGTCGTCGCGATAAAAGTAAAACCACGACACCCGATCCGCCGCATCCCATTCGACCTGCGGATGATAGGCGGCGATATATCCATCGATCTCTTGTTGCCCGATGTATTCCGCGGTTGGATTCGGCTTTTCATCTTTACCGGGATCGCCGGCGAACCAGTGATATCCGTAGACCGGAATTCCCATCGACAGTTTTTCTTTGGGGACGAACTGCAACGCGTACTCGACGTTCTGCGCCGTCCACGGATAGCCGGCGACCGGCCCGGGCATGGTCCAGCGCGTGTTCTGGTCGTAGGTCATGAGGCAGATCAGATCCACGCTCTGTGCCAGGGTTTTCAAATCGAAGGAGCCTCGCCAGTTCGCGTACAGCCAGTGGGAATAGGGACTCTTACCGGGATATCCGGGCGCGTTGGGGACAGTCGCAATCGTGAGTTGCAGGTTTTGCTTGTGGAGAGCGGCGGCGGTTTCGGCGACCAGAGCGGAGAGCAGGTCGCGATCGGTCCAATTCACGTTTTCGAAATCAATCTGGAAGCCGCTGTATCCGTTCTTCTTGCACTCGCCGAGAAGCGCGTGGATGAATGCTGTCTTGGCCGCTTCAGAGGCGAACAAGTTGTGGAGTTCCAGTTGCTTCATGAGAGCTACGATGGGCATGACGGGGACGTGGTGATTGGCCGCGGTCTTGAGCACGTCAGGATTCGGACCTCCCCAGACAAGGCCATTGCCATCGACGGAGTACCAGGCGGGCACGAGGATGTCGATTTTGTCGGCGTGCTCGGTGAAGGATTTTACCGAGTTCGGAGTTTCAATCATGTAGAAAAGCGCTTTGGGCTGGGCGGCGGCGATGGCAACGGTCGAGAAGAGCACGAACAAGAGGCGCATGATGGAAACTCCTGGAATTTGAAATCCGAATCAATCCCGAATTGTTGACAGAGCCTGTGTTCCGACGAGCATTTGCTGGATAGTTAGGAAATCGTAGCCTTCCGATTTGCAGCGGGTGATCAGATGGTCCGTCGCTAACACCGTCTGTGACCGGTCTGCGCCCATTTGCTTGTGGCCGCCGTCATGAAGAAGGATTACGTCGCCACCGCGAATTTGATTTGAGACTTTCTTCTCGATCACCACGGCCGGAGGAGCGCTCCAGTCGTAGCCGGTGACATTCCACATGATGGGCTCGAGGCCCAGCTCGCGGGCGATGCGCAGGACCGCGGGCCGTCGTCCCCCGAAGGGCGGGCGGAAAAGACTGGAATGCTTGCCAACGGCGTCTTGAATCGCCGAGCGGCAGTCAGACAGTTCTTTACGGACTTCGGCTGCGGTCTTGAAAGTTAACAACGGATGCGTGAACGTGTGGTTTCCGATGACGTGTCCCGCCTTCACGACTTCGCGAACAATTTCGGGACGTTGCTGGGCACAGCGTCCGATCAGGAAGAAAGTCGCACGGACGTTGTGCTTTGCCAGAACCTCAACTAGACGCAGCGTATGCGGATCGTTCGGGCCGTCGTCGTAGGTGAGGGCGAGTTGCTTTGTGCCGCGCGCGAGACTGGTGAACGTGCGCCCGTACCACTGGCCGGTCGGGGCCATGGACTGGTAGCCGGCGGAGAGTGCAGCCGCGGAGACTGCAACTCCGGCGAGCCCGATTGCTAGCATGCAGAGATTCTAAAACGATTGCAGATGTTAGATTGCAGATTTCAGATTTACGCGCGGCCGGCTGCAAACGTGGTCAATCTGCAATCTCAAATCTGCAATCTGAAATCTAGAACCGTTTTCCTCAGTGTTAACTCATCGCACAATTGCCAGTGAGACGCATCCGGGATATCCTGCCACTTCCGAGACATCGCACGAGCCCATGGCCAACCTTTTCGAGCTTCCCCGTTACATTGCTGTGGAGGGACCCATACGGGTCGGCAAGAGCACGCTGGCGGGCTTCTTAGCCGAGCGCTTGAACGCACAGCGGGTGATAGAGCCGGACGCGAATCCGTTTCTGCCTGCATTTTACGAAGGTGAGCGCGGGGCGGCATTTCAGGCGCAGTTTGCGTTTCTGGTGCGGCGGTTTGAGCAGTTGCACGCGCTCGATCTGGGTGCGCGATCGAACAAGACCGTGGTGACAGATTTTATTTTTGAAAAAGACAAGCTGTTTGCCTGCCTGAACCTGACCGATCAGGAACTCGACACCTATAACCGGTATTACAACCACTTCCGCGAACAGTTGCCTACGCCGGATCTGGTGATCTACCTGCAGGCAACGCCCGAGGTCCTGAGGAAGCGGCTCAAGAAAAAGAATGCGCCGGGCGAGAAAGCGGTGAGCGACGAATATCTTGAAGAAGTGGTGAAGGCCTACGAGCACTTCTTCTTTCACTACACGTCGTCGGACCTGCTGATCGTGAATACGTCGGAGATCGACTTCGTGGACCGCAACGAGGATCTGCAGGAGTTGCTGCGCAAGGTGACGGAGCCGATCAAGGGCACGCAGTATTTCCTGCCGCTGGGTGGGCAGGAAGCTGCCAGCGCGTAGGATCACTGATCGGAGTTGGGTACTACTGCGGCCCGTTTGGCTCCCCTCTCCCGTTGCATAGCGTGATGCCTCACGGCGAACCTTTCAAGCAACAGAGCCAGATTCCCCACCACAGCGATAACCAACGCAGAAGACATTGGCTGTTGCGCGCAGAATCCCGCAATGGATCCTAGGAAGCCAGCGCATGCGAACATCAGAGTAATGCGGTCACCCGCACGGACCCTTTTCAACTTGCTGAATCGGAAGCTCAAGACTGCCATCATTGGCCATCAGAACGGGGAACCGGACAAAAATGAATCCTCGAGGGGAGAACCAGCCCAAGATCATCCAGATGGATGAACGCATGGCAACGTAGCCGGGCAAGAAATAGAACCAGCGACCCCAATACTGAGCCCTGGCTGACAGGACGATGGTGACTACCGCCAAGAGAAGCCACCCTGCGGTTACGTGATTACCACCATCCAACCTGGCGATTCGGATGTAGGCGCTTGCGATGAGTCCCAAGGCTGCGGCGGTTGCGACAGTGGCACCGGCGATCTTCACACCTGAAGTTGCTTGTTGCGTCCATGTGCGGCGATCGCGGCGGAGGTGCATTTGGAGCAGAACCTCACAAACAGCGTACTTCTGCGAGGACACATGATCTCACTTTTCGTGACGCGGCAACGGATGCACCGACAATGCCTTCCCCAATTTTGAGAACTCAGGATCGGCGGTTACCAGCCATGCTGAGCGTTCGATGGCAAGTTCGGCGGCGAAGGCGTCAGCGTACCCAAGAATGTGTTTTTGCTTGAGAGTGGCAGCGCGCGTGGCTCGCTCGCGATCCACAGCCACGACCGCAATCGGTAGTTGCCTCAGTTTGGCTTCTGCTTCGAGCGCATGAACCTCGCCATGGAGCCTCCAGGCGATGTAGAAGACCTCTCCCCAATTGACGGCGGAAAGCAAGACCGGCATTTGGTTCCTGGAGGCATCTTCAAGAATCCGTCGGACGCGCTGGGCTGCCCCCGGACGATCCTCAAGAAGAGCGATGACCGCGTTCGCATCAAAGACAAAGCGACGCAGTTGACCACGGGAGGATGCAGTCACACCTTTTTCCTCTCACGTTCGCGTTCTCTTTGACGCTCTTTGAACAGCTCGTCGAACATCGATGGTTCACCCGGAGCCGGCTTTAGAAACCCTTGTATCTCGTCCAACAGGCGTTCGATTGGAGTGAGCACAAGCTGGCCCTTTTGCTCCATCCATACCGCTCGAGTGCCCTTTTTCAATCCGAAGCGTTCACGCAACTGCGCAGGAATGACCACTTGTCCTTTCGAACTGACTACAGTTTGGTAGGTCGACATATAGTTTATCTTACCACATCGCTGAGGTAGGACATTTAGTTGTTGTCTTACTTTGTGAAGCATGCTTTCTGTTAGTTACATCCACCTCTCGCCGGATCGGTATGCGGCAATCCGAGCGCGCACTCGAATGTTTGGAAGACGCTGAAAACAGTGGAGCAACGGGCATGGACCCAATGTTGGATTGCAGCTAAAATATTCCTAGCGTCATCCAATGGTGTAGACGCCACGATGCGTGCACAGGCTCTATCCGGCGATGCCGGAGGGGCACTGGAGGACATCATGAGCTTGACCCCACTCGGGGGCCGTCTGTTTGACGGTTCCGGCCATAAGGTAACTACCACCTCTCTTCGCGAGCAGAAACTCCACCACGATCCCATTACCTGCCTTACCGCTTACGACTACGCCACGGCGCGTCTGGTCGACGAGGCTGGCATCGAGATGGTGCTGGTGGGGGATTCCCTCGCGCAAACCATGCTGGGGTACGAGAACACGCTCTCGGTCACGATGGACGAGATGCTGCATCACGTGAAGGCCGTCCGGCGCGGGGTGAAGAATGCAGTGCTCATCGCTGACATGCCTTACGGGTCGTACCAGGTTGATCCCAAAGACGCCATTCTCAATGCGGCGCGCTTCGTGAAAGAAGGTGGCGCCGAAGTGGTGAAGCTGGAGGGCGGCGAGCGGCGGGCAGACTTGATTCGACGAATCATCGACGCCGAGATCCCGGTGGCCGGACACATTGGGCTGACTCCGCAATCGGTCAATGTGATGGGCGGCTACAAGGTGCAGGGGAAGAACCTGGGTGGAATCGAGCTACTGATGCGCGATGCGGTGGCGTTGGATCGCGCAGGGGTGGCTTGCCTTTATCTGGAAGGTATTCCGCGGGAAGTGGCTGCCATGATTACGGCGGAGGTGAGCACGCCTACGATCGGGATCGGCGCGGGGCCGGAATGTGACGGGCAAGTGCTGGTGTTTCACGACATTCTGAACCTGACGTTTGGTCCGCCTGCGAAGTTCGTGCGGCGGTATGGGGATGCGGCGGCTTTGGTCACGCATGCTGTGCAGGCGTTTCGGGCGGATGTGCGGTCGCGGCAATATCCTTCGGATGAAGAGTCCTATCATCTGCCGAAGGAGACACGAGCGGCGCTGGAGACGGTGCTGGCGCGGAAGCGGGCGATGGGGCGATGACTTCGGGTTCCGCGGATTGCGCGGAGGAACGCGGATTTAAGGCTTTACACTGGCCCGGTGAGGGTACGATTTCGCTTTCACGCAAAACTTTTGGATGGGTTCGCTACGAAGTCAAAACCCCCACCCTGTCCCGCCAAAAAGCAGTGGGACAAGGATGGGGCACCCGCAACCATTTGAAATCAGAAATTTCACTTCGCTGCGGAATTGGAACTTGGGCGGATTGTTTTCCGTATCATTCTTGTGTGGTAATGGTTTCTTTCGTATCCCTGATTCACCGAGATAACGGTGAGTGCTACGCTATTGGGAGGTAGCTATGGTTCTGGCACACTTTTTCTTTTTCCCGTTCTTTGGCTTCGGCACGTTGATGTATTTTTTGCCGGCGATCATTGCGCTGGCGCGGAGCAAGCGCGATTTGCTAGCGATCTTTCTGCTGAACTTGTTTCTGGGATGGAGCGTGATCGGGTGGATCGTGGCGCTGGTGTGGGCGGCGAAGAGTGATGTTCCCGCAACCGCGAGGTATTACCGCTAGTGATCACCCGGCGAGCGTTGTGGCTATTGATTTTTCTGTCCGCTTTGGCCGGGTGTACGAAGCAGCCGGAACCACAGGGGCCTGATCCTCAGACCATTCTGCAAGCGATCCCTCCGGCAGACTCCGCCAAGTACGAGCACATTCGGAATATGAGGAACTGGCGCAATCCTTACCTGATCGTGCGCGCGGATGGAGTGGCGCTGTTCGATGTAGCCGACAGCGCGGAGATCGTGATGAAGCCGGACGAGTTGCTGCCTGCGCTGGCGAAATTGCCAGCTTCGAATTGGCCTTATGGGCGCGTCGTTGCGGCAGCAGAAGCTGGCGAGGTCGGTTCCGAGCGGGATAGTGTGGCGATTCGCCGCAATAAAGGCATTGTGGGCGGATTGCTGCAGGGGGCGCATATCGCGGTGGAGTGGGTGCCTGCGGCGTGATGCGCCGGCCCTTTACTCACCATCAGCCAAAGGCACGTCGAGCTTTGCTCGACGGACAGCCGAAGGCGGCTGTCCCCACATTCAAACCTTGAAAATCTTTTCGACTATTGACGAGATGAGGGCTGCTTCGCGGAGGGTGCGGCGCGACGGAAGGCCGCTCGCGTTGGTCCCTACGATGGGGGCGCTGCATGAAGGGCATTTGTCGCTGGTACGGGCTGCGCGGACGGCTCGCAGTGCGGTGGCGGTTTCCATCTTTGTGAATCCTACGCAGTTTGGGCCCAGTGAAGATCTCGCGAAGTATCCGCGGTCATTTGAGCGCGACTGCGAGATGCTGGAGTGCGAGGGTGTGGAGTTCGTGTTTGCGCCGTCGGTGGAGGAGATGTATTCAGCGGGGGCGGTGACGTGGGTGACGGTGGAGGAGTTGAGCGGGAAGCTGGATGGGGGCTCGCGGCCGGGGCATTTTCGCGGGGTCACGACGGTTGTTGCTAAGTTGTTTCACATCGTTGAACCTGACAATGCGTTTTTCGGGCAAAAGGATGCGGCGCAGGTGGCGATCATCCGGAGGATGGTGCGGGATTTGAATCTGCCGGTGGAGATCGTGGTTTGCCCGATTGTGCGTGAGGCGGATGGGTTGGCAATGAGTTCGCGGAACGCTTATTTGAGTGCGGAGGAGAGGAAACGGGCGCTGGTGCTGCATCGGTCGTTGGAGCGCGTGAAGCAACTGGTTCATGCGGGCGAGACGGGTGCGGCGCGTCTGGTGGCGGCCGGGCGGGAGGAGTTCGCGCGCGAGAATGGGGTGCGGTTGGATTATTTCGAAGTGGTGGATCCGGATACTCTCCATCCGGTGGCGGATTTATTGGGGGGGGCTTTGGTGGCGGTGGCGGCTTATGTCGGAGCGACGCGGCTGATCGACAATGTTCTGGTGGGGCCGGCTAAAAGCGATAACCACGAAGGGCACTAAGGATCACGAAGGAAAAAAAACTTCGAGAGCGCTGGTGCGGGCGAGATCGGTCTCGCATTCGATCGGAGGAAATCTTGTCAATGGGCAGAAATTACACGATCGGGGTTAAGTGCTTGGAAAGACTTGGAAAATAAAGTTTGGAATTTTTCCGGGTAAATACGCCTAATTTGCTATTCTGAAAGTAGAGAGTAGAAATTTGAAAGGCGCGGCCTCTAGGTCGCGCCTTTTCTATTGCTCAAAAGGGTAGGGAGGAGCTCAGAGTGTTGGATGGCGCGATCAACGACGCATGGATATCACGTTGCTACGCCTGGCTATACCGCTCCACCGCTAGGCTAAATGCGTGTATCCACAAGCCGACACAGGCCCTCTTATCCTGGATAGGGATCAAGGACATAGGCCGGCGAGACATCGGCGTAGATCCAGGGGTTGTACCAATAGGAGGGCCATGCCCAGAATGGACCCCAAGAGGCCCAGCCGATTCCCCAGCCTCCCCAACCCCAACCGAATCCCCAACCCCAACCGCAGCAACCCCAACCCCATCCCCAGCCCCAGTTCCAGCCGGGCCATCCCCAACCGCCGCGCCATCCGAAGCCGTTCCCCCATCGGTTGCCGCGCCAACCAAGATTGTTGGAAACCAAGCCGGCGCGGTTGAAGGTCGTGGTTGTAGACGCACGAGCAATCTCAGTCCGTTGTGCGGCGAAAGAGTGCCATTGTCCGTCGGCTACAGCGGAGTGATTCGGCGTGTCGGCAGACCTTGCTGCCATGGAGGAAGCGCTCGACCGGGTCACAGGACTGCCCCCTCCTTCGCGACCTACGGTCCTTGGGTTGCTGGATGGAAACTGATGCCATCCGGGAGATGCGTCGCGGGAGCTGTGACCTTCCCAAGACCATGGATGTCCGGCACTTGCACCGCCTGGGGATCGGGAGCTAACGCCAGGCCCCGCGGACGATCCCCGACCGCTGAAGCCGGAAGCACCGCCATGATAGCCGCCGCCATAACCGCCGCCGCCGTGGAGGCCGCCAGAGGAGGCGCCTCCGCTGTGGAAACCTCCACCGCCCCCGGCGTGCGAGCCTCCGCTACCGCCACTGTGACCACCTCCATGTTGAGCGAAAGCGGACGCGGAAAGGAATACGAGACCAAGGAACGTGGTTCCTAAGAGAAGGGCTTTCAGCAAGCTGGATCTGTTCATAAGGCACCTTCCACCGGCAATGTCAGGGTGGCTGGGTTACTGCAGAGGTAATCCTATACTCGTTGAGAACCCGATTTCAGGTTAAAAGTTGCACGAATCGTTTCTAGGGCGCTGCCAGAAACTCACTCGTGACAGCGTCCCTCAGCGGCTAAAGCCGGGTGAGGTTGCGGCCTTTGGCGGCACGGCGGGAAGCCGTGCCCTTTCAAATCGGCTCGCGCTGACATTCTCAGTACCTGGCTATCTAAGGAGCGGGATTGGCGGCTAGGCGGCTGAGTTCGGGCGTCATGCGCTCCAGAACGAGATTTTCGACCTGCGTCCAGATGTGGGGATCGCATTCGGCCTGCATGTGACTTGGGGTGATGATGCGATCGAACCAGGAATATCCTTCGCAGCGGACGGGCGTCTGCCGGTAGTCGAAGCGGTAGGTCCCGAGGATCCGGGTTTTGGAATCGTCGGCAGCCTTGATTGTGGAGCGGCCATGGATGATTCCGTGTGGCTGGTAGAAGTTGACTGCTGCTGCCACGTTTTCAGGGATGACGGCATCATTCTGCCAGGGCTTGGCGACGCTATCGACCTGAACGGTCAGCATCACAGGGACGCCGAGGCGATTCAGTTCGCGCGCCAGGAGCACCGCGGCAGAGCCGCCCCAGCTGTGGCCGAAGAGCATGATGTGCGCCGCGGCTTTTTCATCGTCGCTCAGCACGCCGTCATGGTTTGCATCAAGCAAGCGAAGAATCGTTTTGAGGGCTGTCTTGCGATGGCGGTTCTCGAAAACTTCGATGTAAGCATCTTTGGGGGAATTCTGCTGAAGAAGCCGTGCGACCTTAACGGGGTTATGGTGCGCATTGTCGTGGCGTAGGAATCCGCCGACGAATCCGACAAGGATGTAGGTAGGAGGCTGCGGATTGCTGACGCTTCCGCGTTCGGCTGCGAGGACCACTGGGGTCGAAGCCGCGATCAGGAGGAGCACCGAAACAAGAAGACGGGTTCCAACGAAACGATGCACGCGGAGTTTCCTGACCGATAAGATGACGCAGCTTCTAGAAGGGATGCGGCTAAACCTGAGGTGCAAGCTAAAGCGCTTCTCCAAAAAGCGACCTCGCCACAAGCCTTGGCCGGCAAGGCTTTTGGCCTATTCCAGCCCGAGCGCAAGTGTACACCTGTTGTCAAGGATCGTCTTTGCGCCGGAATGGTCTTAAGCCCGCAGGGGTGGAGACGGGAATCTTTTGGTTGCGGAGACGAATCGGTTTCCGGCGATGAAATAACGCAAAGGCATCTCGGCGGCCTTGGTGATGCCGATGCGAGGAGTCACCGCAACGCGACGCGGGTGGAAGGCGTCGTCGCCGATCCAGAGGCCGGACTCTGGAGAGGTGAGGTCGAGATCGTTATCGCGCACGCGTGTGATGCCGAAGGCTTGGCAAAGGCGACCGGGACCGGCGGTAAGTTTGGGCCAGTCTTGGGGTCCGCGAAGTTCGATGCCGCGAGATCGCGCCATTTCTTCGATTCCTGAGAGGGGCTCCAGCGCGCGAAAGAGGACGCCTCCCGCTTTGCCTTCGGGTTCGCAGGAGACGTTGAGGCAGTAATGATTTCCGTAGATGAAGTAGATATAGGCATGGCCGGGGGGGCCGAACAGCACGGCGTTGCGTAGGGTGCGGCCTGCGGCGGAGTGAGCGGCGGGATCTTCGGTGCCGAGGTACGCCTCGACCTCGACGATGCGGGCGGTGAGTCTTAGAGCCGGGAGGTCTCGGATCAGGATCTTGCCCAAGAGTTGGCGGGCTACGCGGCGGGGGTTGCGAGTGAAGAAGGCGCGGGGGAGGGGATGGATTCCGGCGAGGGCGCTCGGGGGGGTCGAACGGGGCATGCAGGGGATGGTAAATGGGATGACCGGGGCTTGTCCGTCGAGCCACACCGCCGCAGAGTCGCGCTGGGTTGCTGATTCAACTCCGCATTCGGTCGAACGCGGGCTTTGCCCGCGGGACGGACGAAGGCGTCCGTCCCGACACTTGCGCTTGGCTTCGCCTTTGCTGGGCGGCCGAAGGGGGCCGCTCTTAGCGGAGTATTCGTTACGCAACGGCAGACTACAGTATCTTTTGCAGCGAGATCAGAGAGAAGTCAAAATCCCCACCCTGTCGCATAATACGCGACAAGGATGGGGCACCCTCTGGACTGTGGTCGGCTCAAGACTTGTTCTTGGCTGACTCTTTCAGGTATGCCAGGACCTCTTCGGCGTGGATGTTTGGCTTTACCTTTTCGAAGATGTGCTGGATCTTGCCGTCGGGGCCGATTATGAACGTGGTTCGGGCGATGCCCATCACCTTTTTGCCGTACATGTTCTTTTCCTGCAGAACGCCGAAGGCGATGGCGACTTTTTTGTCGGCATCGGCCAGCAAGGTGAACGGCAAGGCTTCTTTGTCAGCGAATTTTTTTTGCGCCGAGGACTTATCCGGGGATATGCCAAGCAGCACGGCGCCGGTCTTTTGAATCTGTTTATATGAGTCGCGGAACCCGCGAGCTTCTACCGTTCAACCGGGCGTGCTGGCGCGGGGATAAAAGAACAGAATGACGGTTTTACCGCGCAGGTCTTTCAGCGATACATCTTCGCCGTTCTTGTCCGGCAGAGTAAACTCAGGGGCTTTATCATTAACTTTCATGACAATACCTAACGTCAGATCAGAAGTAAAAATCAGAACCAGCCAACCAGCTTTTGGGCGACCAGCTTTCTGGAAGATTCTACAACGTCGAGTTGCGGGGGGCTGTGCAGTACTGGTTACGCTTGTCGCGTGTGTTGCTGGGAGCGCGATTGTGGCGCCCGCGCAGGAGGAGCGGCCGCAGATTATCCCGGGAGAGAGAAAGGCCCCAAGGAAAAAAGATTCCGGGCCACGAGCTGTAGGAGTGCTGCAGATGACGGCGAACGACAAGGCATCGCTGGTGCCGATCGCGATTTTGATCAATGGGAAGTTCTGGGACGCGAGCGCGTACAAGGCAGATCCGGTTCCAATGGCGCTGGACTCTGGCACGGTGTATGAGGCGGAGCGCGCGGGAAATTCGCTGGGATTGTTCACGGTGTCCAGCGCGCTGCACAGAAATAGTTCGGCGCCGGGCGCTTTGGCCACTTGGCTCGGGACGGGGGCATTTCGTCCGAACGGATCGGAGCCGGATACGAAAGGTGCGAAAGCCGAACCGGTGCCGGTCGGAATCGACACCAGCGAGGGACCACCAAGATTGACGCGGGACCCGTCGGCGAAGGATAAGCCACCGGACAGTGCCGCGCCATCGTCGGGAAATGCGCCAGCGGGATCGAGCGCGCCTAGTGCGCCCAAGTCGAACGGGCCGTCCGCTTCCGGCGACGAGCCGCGGTTGAGCAAGCCGGCTTCCGCCCCGGAGCCGCCGGCCGATTCGGCGCCAGGTGCAAAGCCATCGGGGTCGGACAGCGGGGCCAAGGCTGGTGCTGAGAAGGCGGGTCAGTCTAAGGCGGACGATAGGGCAAACGTGCCGGCATCGGACAGCGGAGCCAGTGAGGCGAACCGTCCGCGACTGCGGCGGGGGAAGCCGCCGGAAGTGGTTGCGGATGAGGATGTGCCGGGGTATAGCAAGGTTGGCGTGAAGTCGACATCGACTGAATTGAGCAAGACCCCTGTCGCTACGCAGGGAGATGTGCAGCTGATCCCGGCGATTTCCGATGCGCGCGGACCCGAGATTCACTCGTTTGTCTTTCAGTGGCTGAAGGGGGAGGAAGACGATCGGCGGAAGCAGATGACGGATCTTGCGAAGGAACAGCTGCGCGGCTACATCGCGGCCCGAGCGAAGGCTGACACGGCGGTGAAGACCGTGCGCCCGGGGGCAGCGAAGAATACGGTGAAAGATCCGATTCTTGAGAACGTGCACATGGTTGCGTATGATTTGTGGCTTTCGAACCAGCCGGTGATGGTTCTCACCGCGGAGGGGCACAAGGCTCCGCCCGCACCAGGAGTGGCGCACTCGGAGGTTGACTCGGAGATGCAGTACTCGGTGGTGCTCGTGGCGTATCCGGATATTTACGGGAATTTGCACAAGCTGCATGTGGGGATTACGGATAAGTTCCATCTGGATATGACGCCGCGGCTGGAGCTGATTGACGCGCTTGATGCCGACGGAGACAACCGCGGTGAGTTGCTGTTTCGGGAGACTTCCGATCAGGGGACGGGATGGGTGATTTATCGGCCGACGGCTGACAAGTTATGGAAGATGTTTGATAGTTTGAGCCCGCAGTAGGATGTCCTGCAAGCGTGCCGTCCGCTGAAAGCGGACTCGGTTTGTTCCATCCATTTTCCCGGCACTGCCGTGCCGGGCTCTCACATTCCGCCGCTACGCGGCTGCTCCGTGGTCTGTGACGCCATGGTTAACGCCGCTGTCGCTTGATGGAGAGGCTGTGCCATCCTCGAGCAATCAAGGCAATCCTTGGTAGTTGCGGAACTTTCCTTTAGAATGCCCGGCTGACTCGCCAAAGGAAGAAGGTTCATGCGCGTGGACAAAGTTCGGATTGTGCTTATCGCAGTGGTGACGACGGTGGCCCTGGCGGCCGCTCAGGATCAAGACTTCAGCAAAGTGCAGATCAAGGTCACGAAGGTGGCCGGGAACGTGTACATGCTGCAGGGCGCGGGCGGGAACATCGGCGCGTCGGTTGGTGAAGACGGCATTGTGGTGGTGGACGATCAGTACGGGCCGCTGGCGGATAAGATTCAGGCGGCGCTGAAGGGGATTACCGCATTGCCAGTGAGGTTCATTATCAATACGCATTACCACGAAGATCACACGGGCGGGAATGCGTACTTCCAGAAGCAGGCGCCGATTATTGCGCATGACAATGTGCGCAAGCGGCTGGAGTCGGGCGGTGCAGCCGGGAATGGCGCATCGGTTCGCTTTGACGCGAAGCCCGCACCGAAGGAGGCGCTGCCGATCATCACGTTCGATCACGATGTGACGGTGCATTTGAATGGGGAGGATATCCGGGCGCTTTATTTTCCGGCGGGGCATACGGACGGGGACTCGGTCATTTTCTTTCCGAAGTCGAATGTCGTGCACATGGGCGACGACTTTGTGACTTATGGATTTCCGTTTATCGACGTGGATTCGGGCGGCAGCATCGATGGCATGATCGCTGGCGTGGAGAAGGTGATTGCGCAGGTACCGGCGGACGTGAAGATCATTCCCGGGCATGGATCGATATCGAGTGTGGCGGATGTTCGAGCGTACCTGGATATGCTGAAAGGTACGCGCAACGTCGTTGCGAAGGCAATCAAGGACGGCAAGACGCTCGATCAGATGAAGCAGGCGAAGATGCTTGATCCATGGAAGAAGTATGCGGGGGACATGATCAACGCGGATGTATTTCTGGAGACGATCTACAACTCGCTAACAGGGCAGAAGAATGGGAAGTTCATCAAGCACAATTGAGCGGGACTCGCTCCACATCGGAATTTCAGATTTTTGATTTCAGATTGCAGATTTGAATTAGGGAGAATGAAATCTGCAATCTGAGATCTTCAGTCTGCAATTGTCTTACTTCCCCTGCATCACCAACTCGCCGTTTTCGACCTTCATGGTGCCGACTCCGTCGGGGAGTTTCAGGCGATCGCGTTGCTCGGCGAGTTTTTTCTGGAGCGCGGGGTTCACCAGCGATACGGGCACATTCAGATCTCCAACTTTGAATTCCGTGGGATCGAAAGTGGCGTAGCCATCTTTTTCGCCGATGTGGCCGGAGATGGTGATCCAGACATCTTTGCCGCCGATTTCGGTGAGGAACTGGCCGTGGACCTGGTCGCCATCCATACTCACCTGCTGATCTTTAATGACCGGGGCGCCGCTGCCGACGTTGGAGGTTGGGGTGAGTCCCTGGGCTCCGGCGCTGCCTAGTGTTTGCGCAAGGACGGCGCTGACTTCGTCGGAGTTGATGTGGACCTCGGGCTTCGAGGCGAGGGAGGCGGGCTGGGCAGCGTCTGGTGCGAAGGATGGCTGCGGGTTGTTGGATTGAGATTGTTGGGTGGCCTGCTGGAACTCGCTCATCTTTTGGTCGAAAGACTGCGCGTGTTCCGCGACGGCCGCGGGGGCCTGGGGCTGGGCCACGGGAGCGGGCTTCTTTAGGACCAGGATGATGGCGACCAGGGCTGCGATCAAGGTCGCGATGCTGATGATGCGGTCAAGTTTCAGTTTCATGAAAGATTCCCCGGCGGGCGGCCCGGCATGATGGGCCCTATGTGATCGTATCGACAGGCTCGGGGGAAGATCAGATGACCAAAGTCACAGGTGCGAACTAGTAATGGTTCCCATGGAGCGGTTAGGATCAGCCGGCATTTCACACTGGGGCTGAAAGCCCATATCACTTTGAAGCCCTAACGCGGCCCTGAAGGGCCGCTCTTCCACGAAGTCCTCCTGCACTTGTCAGTACGAAGTCTCGAGTGGCGGGGTACTATCCCAACTTCTTGGCTAGCAGCTCATTTACGATCTGAGGGCTGGCTTGGCCTTTGGAGGCTTTTATGACCTGGCCGACGAAGAAGCCGAGCATCGTCTTCTTGCCGGAGCGATACTGTTCGAGCTGTTTCGGGTTCGCGGCCAGGATTTCGTCAATCACTTTTTCCAGGGCTGAGGTGTCGGTGGATTGCTGGGGGCGGCCTTCTTGCTCGTAGACTGCGGGGAAATCCTTGCCGCGCTCGAAGGAGAGGTCATAGAGATCTTTGAGCATCTTGCCGGAGATGGTGCCGGCTTCGACGAGATCGGCGGAGGAGGCGACGCCTTGCATGGAAATGGGTGACTGCTCGATGCTGATTCCCTTCGCTTTTAGGCGGCCCATCAATTCGCCTTGCACGAGGTTGGCGACGCGCTTGGCGTTTTTTGCGGCTTTCGCGGCTTGCTCGAATTGATCGGCAAGCGACTTGGAAAAAGTGAGGACCTGGGCGTCGTATTCGGTGATGCCGTACTCCTTGACCATGCGAGCGCGCCGGACCTCGGGTAGTTCGGGGAGAGCGCGGGCGATTTCCTTCTTCCAGTTCTCATCGACGACTAGCGGGAGCAGATCTGGTTCCGGGAAATATCTGTAATCGTGCGCTTGTTCCTTTGAGCGCATGGCGTAGGTCTTGCCTTCGTTGGCGTTGTAGAGGCGCGTCTCTTGCGTGATCTTGCCGCCGGACTCAATGACGTCGATCTGGCGTCCGATTTCGTATTCGAGGGCTTCGCGAATAAAGCGGAAGGAGTTTACGTTCTTGATTTCGGTTTTGGTGCCGAACTCTTTCTGGCCGCGGGGACGCACGCTGATGTTGGCATCGCAGCGCAGGGAGCCTTCTTCCATGTTGCAGTCGCTGACGCCGGTGTAAAGGATGATCTCTTTCAGGCGAGTCAGATATTCGTAGGCTTCGTCGGGCGTGGAGATGTCGGGCTCGCTGACGATTTCGATCAGGGGGACGCCGGTGCGGTTGAGATCGATCGCCGTTTTCTCTTCGGCGTCGGGAAATCCCTCGTGCAGGCTCTTGCCGGCGTCTTCTTCGAGGTGGACGCGGGTGATGCCAATTTTCTTCTTGCCGCCCTCGGAGGGGACCTCGATGAAACCGAACTCGGCGAGCGGCTTGTCGTACTGCGAGATCTGATATCCCTTGGGGAGATCGGGATAGAAGTAATTCTTGCGGGCGAAGATGGAGGTTTCGTTAATGCGGCAGTTCAGGGCCATGGCCGCCAGTGTGGCGAACTCGACTGCTTTCTCGTTTAGAACGGGGAGCGCGCCGGGCATCCCTAGACAGACAGGGCAGACGTTGGTATTGGGCGGAGCGCCGAAGCGAGTGGAGCAGGAGCAGAAGATCTTGGTCGCCGTCAGGAGGTGGACATGGACTTCCAGTCCGATTACGGGCTCGAACTTGGGGCGAGCGGCAATGGATTTCTCGGCGGTGCTGGGCATGGAGGTAATGATTATAGCGGCTCGCTCCGCGTTACCGGACAGCCGAGGCGGCTGTCTATACGCGGCCTAAGAACCATTAACCACGAAGGGCACTAAGGTACACGAAGGAACTAAGGATTCTGGGGAGCGTTTACGTAGTTGTCCATCGGGATCTCGAAGAATAGGAGCTCATTTCCTTTTGCGTCTGCCAATCCCGAGATATCGATCGTCGCGTTGCGCAGTGGGGAGTTTAGGTCGGAGACATCGAAGAATACGAATCCGGATTGCGTGGTGTGGGGTTCGACGGCGCGGGCGGCGAACTGCGAAGATTCCATCTCATCCATTTGCTGCTTGGTGACGCCACCTTTCACCTTGCGCGGAAATGGAAGCGGGTTGTTGGTGCCGGTCTTGGCTTGGGGATTCGACAGGCGGCGGTAGAGATCGTCGGTACCAATGGGCGTGAGCTTGGAGCGGTTGGCGGTGATCAACTTGATTTGCATGCGCACGATGGAAACGGGTTGATCGCCGTCATTGGTCACGATGAAGAAGATGGGAAGGAATCCGTGATCGGCGAAATTGATGGTAAAGATTTTGGCTTTCTCGGGATTGTCGTAGGGGTCGGCGGCGATAGAAACCTTCTCGTCGCGATGAAGGTCGTGCGCGGGATAGTTGAATGCAGTCTTCGCGACCGGCTTTACAAAGCTCTTGCCGGCCATTAGCAGAATTGGAGCCAGCAAGGTGAAAACCGCAACTGCGGAAATGCGACGGATCGAACGCAATGACATGCGCTGCATGCGCTCATTATAGAAGGCAGGCCGTCATGGTGCCGATGGCGCGGTTTAGAATGGCTCAACTTGAGTTATCTCTTCTACAGTCTGGCCTTGGCGCTGGCGATGCTGCTCAGCTTGCCTTTTTGGCTCTACCAGATTTTGCGCCATCGAAAGTATTGGCGCGGATTCTCGGCACGCATGGGGAAGGTGCCGGAGCGACTGAGGGCCTCCGGACAGCAGATCATCTGGATCCATGCGGTCTCGGTTGGCGAAGTGCTGGCGGTCGGTGGGCTGGTTGGACGGATACGACGGCAATTCCCGCAGTGGCGGGTTGTGGTCTCGACTACGACGGACTCAGGTCAGGATCTGGCTCGCAAACGATTCGGCGAGGAGAATGTTTTCTACTTCCCGATGGATTTCGCGTTCGCGATCCGGCCCTACATGCGGGCACTGCGGCCTGCAATGGTCGTGCTCGCTGAGACCGAGTTTTGGCCTAATTTCCTGCGGATCACGCACGGCAGCGGAGCGCGAGTTGCGGTGGTGAACGCTCGTATCTCCGACCGGTCGTGGCCGCGGTATCAGCGATTCAGGTGGGCTCTGCGGCGCATGCTCGCAAATGTGGACCTATTTCTGGCACAGACCGAACAGGACGCGGCGCGGCTGAAGTCGATCGGCGCCGATGCGGGACGCGTGCATGTTTCGGGGAATTTGAAGTTCGATGTCAGTTTGCCGGCACCGCCAGCGATTGTTGAGACGCTTCGGCATTCTTTGGCGGGGGAGGGAGCGGGGCCGGTGCTGGTGTGCGGAAGCAGCGTAGAAGATGAGGAACCCCTTCTGTTGCGGGCGTTTGAGAATTTGCTGGTGAGTCATCCGCGAGCTGTGATGATCCTTGCGCCGAGGCATCCCGAGCGATTTGAGGCGGTTGCTTCTCTGCTGCAGGAAATGGGAATCGCGGCGCACCGGCGATCGCGGTGGCAGGGAGAATCGCTGGCGGGCGGAGTGTTGCTTGTCGACACGATTGGGGAACTCGCGGCGCTTTACGCCCTCGCAGATGTGGCGTTTGTGGGGGGAAGCCTGGTGCCGCGCGGCGGGCATAACATTATTGAACCGGCGCAGCACGGGGTGGCAATTGTCACCGGAAATCATACAGAGAATTTTCGGGATATTGTTGGATTGTTCCAGAGCCACGATGCGGTGCGGATCGTGGGATTGGCAGAGTTGCCGCTTATGTTGATGCACTTGATGGACTCCGACGTCGAGCGGATGGCGCTGGGACGGCGCGCGAAAGAGACGATACTTTCGCAGATGGGCGCGACGTCGCGAACGCTGGAGGCGTTGCAGGGCTTGCTCGCACTGCATGACGACTCCCGGGTAACCACGCTGCGGGCAGCACATAAAGATTGAATCCACTCTCCAGCATCTACGGAGTTGCCGTGCGGGCGCGCAACGCGCTCTACGACCGCAAGCGGCTGCCGGCTCGGCGCCTCGAGGGACCCGTGGTCAGTGTGGGAAATCTCTCGGCCGGCGGGTCGGGCAAGACTCCATTTGTGCTGCTGCTGGGGGAGTTGCTGCAATCGCGAGGGGTGAAGTTCGACGTCCTCTCGCGAGGGTATGGGCGCGAGAGCCGGGGAGTACGGCTGGTGGATCCGGATGGTCTGCCCCAAGAGTTTGGGGACGAGCCATTGCTGATCGCTCGCAGGCTGCAAGTTCCAGTGATTGTGGGTGAAGATCGATACGGAGCGGGACGCTTTGCCGAGGCCAAGTTCGGGGCACAATTGCATTTGCTGGATGATGGGTTTCAGCATCGGGCACTGGCGCGGAATTTCGATATCGTGCTGGTTACACCGCAGGATACTAGCGACCGACTGCTTCCGGCCGGGCGGCTGCGAGAACCGCTAACTGCATTGCGACGGGCCGATGCCGTGGTGCTGGCTAGTGGAGCTTCCGAGGAAGCATTTTCACTTCAGGGGAAGCTGGTGTGGCGGGTGAAGCGTGGGATTGTTGCCGAGGGTATACCGGCGCGGCCGGTTGTCTTTTGCGGAATTGCGCGGCCGCAGAATTTTCTTTTGCAGCTGCGGGCGGCCAATATCGAACCGGCGGCGCAAGCGTTTTATCGGGATCATCACGCGTATAACGAGAAGGACGTGCGCGAACTGCTCGAGCTCAGGCAGCGCAGCGAGGCGGGAGGGTTTGTGACTACCGAGAAGGATGCGGTGAATCTGGGGCCGTATTTGTCGGCGCTGGCGCCGCTGGCGGTGGTTCGGGTTCGGATGGAACTTGTTGATGCGGCTAACGGCGTAGATACCGTGCTGCGCAAGATTGAGGAGCGGCGGAGCGGCGCATGAGAGAATTTGGGCTGCGGCCGCTTTGAACCGCGCACGGGCGAGAGCGCCCGTGCCACACAACCCAACCATGAAACATCCGAAAGAAGGGGAACGGCTCCGGAAGATTGTTGAGGGGTTCCCCAACATCACGATCACAGTACTGGCGGATCTTGTGGCGGATGAGTTCGTTTTCGGCGAGATTTCGCGCGTCTCGCGGGAGGCGCCCGTTTTGATCTTGAAGCACCGCGAGCGGACGATTGTTCCTGGGGGCGGAGCGAACGCGGCGAACAATCTGGCGGATCTGGGAGTGAATGTGCTGCCGGTGGGCATCGTGGGTGACGATGAAGCGGGGCGACTGTTGATCAAGTTTTTCCGGCATAAGCGGATTGCGGTGAGCGGCGTGCTGAAGGATAAGAGCTACACGACCGTTACGAAAACACGGATTCTCGCGGGCATGACGCATACGTCGCGGCAGCAGGTGGTGCGAGTGGACCGGGAACCGGAGGAGGCGCCGAACAGTCATCTCACCCGCGAGTTGTATCTGGCGGCGCGGAATTATGCACATGCCTCTGACGCGCTGCTGGTTTCCGATTACGGATATGGGGCAGCGACGCCGGCGATCGTGAGCACGCTGCGCGGGAAGGGCAAGCTGGGATCGGTGCCGATCGTGCTCGATTCGCGTTACCGCATGTTGCACTACGAAGGTGTCACGGCCGCGACTCCGAACGAACCTGAGGTGGAAGAAGCGTTGGGGATTCGGATCGGACAGGACTGGGATAAGGTGCTGGCCGCGGGGGAGCAATTGATGGCGCGGATGAAGCTGCAATCGCTGGTCATCACGCGCGGGCGCGACGGCATGGCGGCATTTAATCATAAGCACAAGCCAGTGGATATTCCGATTTATGGCTCGGATCAGGTGGCAGATGTGACGGGTGCGGGCGATACGGTGATTGCGGCGTTCACGGCGGCACTGGCCGCCGGAGCAACGACCGAAGAAGCGGCACAGGTGGCCAACTATGCGGGTGGAATTGTGGTGATGAAACGGGGCACCGCGACCGTATCCCGGGACGAGTTGCTGCAAGCGATTGAACAAAGCCCGCCGGCCACACGATCTCATTGAACACAAGAAGCAAAATCCTGAGCCGAAGCGAACTTCGCCAGCGGGTGGAGGAGTGGCGGCGCGCGGGCGAACGCATCACGCTGGCTAACGGGAATTTTGATTTGCTGCATGTGGGGCATGTGCGTTATCTGCACGGGGCGAAGGCGCTGGGTGGAAAGCTGGTCGTGGCGATAAATTCGGATGATTCCGTGCGGACCCTCAAGGGCGAAGGGCGGCCCGTGATGCCGGAGCACGAACGTGCAGAGATTGTGGCAGCACTGGCGGATGTGGATGCCGTCGTGGTGTTTCCGGAGCCTGATGTCCGCGCCATCATTCGAGAGATTCGCCCTGATGTTCAGGCTAAGGGCACGGATTACACGGCCGACTCCGTTCCCGAACGCGACACCGTGGCTGAGTGCGGGGGGAGAGTTGAGATCGTCGGCGATCCGAAAAATCATTCCACCAGTGAAATCCTGCGTACTCATCTTTCTCCGAGGAAAGCTTGAGCGCGGCTGATGACGGAAGGATCGAGCGGCTGCTCATCGTGCGGCTGAGCGCGATGGGAGATGTGATTCATACGCTTCCGGCGGCGCGGGCATTGCGCGAGGCTTATCCGGAGGCCATGATCGGATGGATCATCGAGGAACGGTGGGCGGAACTATTGTGCGCGCCGGGGGCGGCGAGACGCGGTGCGCGGTCGGCGCAGCGGCCGCTAGTGGACTGGGTGCACACGGTTAACCTGAAAGGCTGGCGCAAGGCACTCTTTTCGTTATCCACGATCGAGCAGATTGCGCGAATCGGGAACGATGTGCGCGCTGCGCACTACGAGGTCGCAATCGATTTGCAGGGAGCGATCCGGTCGGCGGTGCTGGCGCGATGGGCGGGGGCTCCGGTTGTTTACGGCACCAGGGAACCGCGGGAGAGTGCTTCGGCATTGTGGTACACGCGGCAGGCGACGGCCCGTGGGAAACATGTGATTGAGCAAGGTCTGTCGGTTGTGGAGTCGCTTGTGGGAAAGAAATTGCTTGTGCCGGCGGCTCAATTTCCCCGGGATGTTGGGGCTGAGGAAAGAATTGAGGAGAGGCTGCGGGAGTTTGGGATCGAGAAGTTTGCGATTCTCAATCCGGGTGCGGGGTGGGGAGCGAAGAGGTGGCCAGCGGAGCGGTATGGGCAAGTGGCGCGCGCCCTGGCGAAGTGCGGTGTGCAGTCGGTTGTGAATTACGGGCCGGGTGAACAGGATCTTGCACGGGCGGCGGAGACAGCGAGTGACGGTGCGGCTCGGGCTTTCCAGTGTTCTATCAGCGAACTGATCGCGCTCACGCGGCGAGCGAGGCTGTTCGTTGGCGGGGATACGGGGCCGCTGCATCTCGCGGCGGCGTTGAAGGTTCCGGTGGTGGCGATCTTTGGTCCGACGGACCCGGCGCGCAACGGGCCGTATGGTACGCAAAGTGTGGTGCTGCGGAATCCGGCAAGTATGACGACGCACGCGCGGAATCCGCGGACGGACGAGGCGATGCTCGGAATCGGCGTCGAGGAGGTTGTCAACGGCGCGCAGTGTGTGCTCGCCGGAAAGACTGCGGAGGTCGGGCGTGGCTGAGTGGTCGCGGGTCGCGCGCCGGATTCGAGTTCCGCTGGGATTTGTGTTTGCGGTGCTGTACTTCTGGCTGGCTCGGCCTACGTGGCGATTCCTTGCGTTCGGCGCGGTGCTGATTGTGCCGGGACTTTTAATTCGTGCGCTGGCATCGGGTCACGTGCGGAAGAACGAAGCCTTGGCGACTTCGGGACCGTACGCCTATACACGGAATCCGCTGTACCTGGGGTCATTGCTGATCGGAATCGGATTTGCGGTCGGGGCGCGGAGTTGGTGGGTAGGCGCGCTGCTGGTCGTAATGTTCTTTGCGATTTATGTTCCGGTGATCCGCGGCGAGGAAAAATTCCTCAAAGAGAAGTTCCCTGAATTCGAGGAATACGCGCGGCGGGTGCCACGGATGCTGCCTCGCTTTAATTCTTCACGATCCGGCGAGGATGGGGGCGGATTCTCGATGGAACTCTATCTCAAGCATCGCGAATGGAACGCACTGCTGGGGAGCGTGCTGCTGACTGGCGCGCTGATCCTTAAGATGAAATTCTTTCCCTGAATCTCGAAACTCAGCGCACACGTTCAGCGGACAACCGTTCAGCGGGACAGTTCGGGCATCGCCGTTCGGGGCGTCTTTGCCTTCGAGAGTGTTTCCTTTCCTGGCTAGATCTGTTCCGCCTCCGATATTCCATTGAATGTGAATCGTGTCGCCGTTGTCGGTCCAGTGCCCATAAGATGCGCCCGCGACAGCGGCGGGATTGGCAACGTCCATGGTGGCGAAGCCTTCGGCCTGGTGATGTCCGGCAAAGTTGTCGGCTTTCAAATCCGTTTTTGCAACGATGCCGTCTGCGAACAGCAACAGCTGCGCCTTGGGACAACCTGTCCCACGCCCATTGTGATGGGACAAGGTGACTCGTGATCCCGTTGTGGGGTCGATGTAAAGACTTTGTAATGAGCGAGTGTGTTGGCTCTCACCTTGCAATAGAAGCCTGTTCCTCAATCCGTCCTCAAGACAGAGAGTGTGCCACTGATGGTTTGGAAGCAGAACTCAACTACGCCTGGAAAGCGCAACGAGCGCCACAGTGCAGCTTGGGGAAAGCGCTTAAGCCTCGCGCTACTGCTGTTGAGCGGAACCGTATTCGGACAGCCAAACGCCGCCAGCCTGCGGGGAATGAAAGCGTCGGACCGGCTCGATCCGGAAGTAACGAAGATCATGAGCCGCTTTGCTGCGCGTCCGAGCCAGCAAGTGAAGGTGATTGTGCAGTACAAGCAGGCTCCGAAGACGGCCGCATTCTCGCGCGTGCAGAATATGGGCGGCAGAGTCGGGCATCATCTGGGCCTCGTCAGAGGAGCGGCTTTCACTGTGCCTGCGGGTTCGTTGCAGGCCCTGGCGAACGATCCGGAAGTGGCGTTCGTTAGCCTGGACCATCCGCTGAAGAGCATGGACGACTACAGCGACGCGGCCATGAATGTGACTGCGGCGGTGAACGCGGCCTACGATGGAACGGGCATCGGGGTTGCTGTGATCGATAGCGGGATCAACGATACGCACGCGGATCTTGCCAAAGGAAATGTGTCCCGCGTTCTCTATCATCAAGACTTCACCGGAACTACGACTTACTTGAATCGCAAGCAAGTGTGGGATCTGTACGGACACGGCACGCACGTGGCGGGCATCATCGGGGGAAATGGGAGCAAATCGAACGGGCGGTATGCTGGAGTGGCGCCCAACGTGAACATGATTGATCTGCGTGTGCTCGACGCCAACGGCGCGGGCAGCGACAGCGAAGTGATCGCCGCGATTCAGCAAGCGATTGCGCTGAAGAACACCTACAACATTCGAGTCATCAACTTGTCTCTGGGACGAGGCATCTTCTCGCGCTATGCGCAGGATCCGTTGTGCCAGGCGGTAGAGTCGGCGTGGAGAGCCGGGATCGTGGTGGTGGCAGCCGCCGGAAATTATGGGCGGATCGTCTTGAATGGCAGCGATGGCTACGGAACCGTTGCGGCGCCCGGGAACGATCCGCTGGTGATCACGGTCGGAGCGATGAAAGCGATGGGAACATATTCCCGGACGGACGATCAGATCGCAAGCTACAGCTCGAAAGGTCCGACGACGTACGACCACGTGGTAAAGCCTGATGTGGTGGCTCCGGGGAACCTGGTGGTCTCGACGAATTCGCGTGGGAGCACGCTGGAAACCGAGTTCCCGGGCAACGATGTGTCAGGTAACAGTTCATCGAAGGACTACTTCAGCCTCAGTGGTACGAGCATGGCTACTCCCGCGGTAGCTGGTGGCGTGGCGTTGATGCTACAGCAGAATCCGAACCTTACGCCGGACCAGGTGAAGGCGCGTCTGATGAAGACCGCATACAAAGCGTTTCCGACGTACTCGATCGCGACTGACCCGGCGACCGGTCTGACGTACCTTTCTTACTACGATGTGTTCACGGTGGGTGCCGGTTACGTCGACCTGGGAGCGGCCTTGTCTAACACTGACCTCGCGCCTGCGAACGTCGGGGCGGCGCTGTCTCCTACGGCCACGTACAACAGCCGGACTGGGATGGTGACGGTTTCGAATGGCAACGGCACTATGGCCTCGTCCTCCGTGGTATGGGGCTCGTCGGTCGTGTGGGGCTCATCCGTGGTTTGGGGCGCGAACCTGACGGGCAGTTCGGTGGTGTGGGGCAGCTCGGTGGTTTGGGGCAGCAGCACCGCCACAGGATTCAGCGTCGTGTGGGGATCGTCGACTGACTCGGCCAGTAGCGTGGTCTGGGGCGCTTCGTCGGACTCCAACGGGGCATTTTCCGCGACTGATACGGAAGAATAACTTCCGGAGCTGCTTGTTTCTACGTACTTTCTCCGAAGCTCTAGTGAATCGGGCTGCGCTAAAACCTTTTACCGCAGAGTTCGCCGAGAAAGCCCCGGAGGACGCAGAGGAGATTCGTAACCGGCTCCCAGCTGGGCAACGCCTTGCTCACATCTGCCGCGCTGTGGAAGACTACATAGACACAATTGCATAAAGGGGAGTACGGGCCAATCGCCCGCTCCACGGCCGGCTGGATGCCGGCGCTACTATGACGCGCACATTATTCGAAAAAATTTGGGATGCACATCTGGTTACGACTCCGTCGGGCCGGTCGCCGATTGTCTACATCGATTTGCATTTGGTGCATGAGGTGACTTCACCTCAGGCCTTTGATGGACTGCGGGCGGCAGGGCGGAAGGTGCGGCAGCCTGCTCGCACGGTTGCGACTGTCGATCACAATATCCCTACCGAGCCGCGTGGAACTCCGATTGCCGATCTGATTGCAGCGAAGCAGATCTCAGCGCTGCAGGCCAATTGCAAGGAGTTCGGGGTCCGGCTGTTTGATATGGATTCGCCGGAGCAGGGGATTGTGCATGTGATTGGTCCGGAACTGGGGCTGACGCAGCCCGGAATGACGATTGTTTGCGGCGACAGCCATACCTCGACGCACGGAGCATTTGGCGCGCTGGCGTTTGGGATTGGAACGTCGGAGGTAGAGCATGTGCTGGCGACGCAGTGCGTGGCGCAGCGGAAGCCGAAGACGATGAAGATCGACGTGCGCGGGAAGCTTGCTGATGGCGTGACGGCAAAGGATCTAGCGCTGGGGATTATCGGGCAGATTGGGACTGACGGCGCGACAGGGCATGTGATCGAATACATGGGGCCGGCGGTGCGAGCGCTTTCGATGGAAGGACGGATGACACTATGCAACATGAGCATCGAGGCGGGAGCGCGAGCGGGGATGGTCGCGCCGGATGAGACTACGATCGCGTACGTGAAGGGGCGGCGGTTTGCTCCGACGGGGACCGATTGGGATAAGGCGGCGGCTTGCTGGCGGAGTTTGCCTTCCGATGCAGGTGCAGCGTTCGACAAGATCGTGGAGATCGATGCGGCTCAGCTTTGTCCTTTTGTGACTTGGGGGACAAATCCTGGCATGGTGGCGCCGGTGACGGGACGCGTGCCGGAGGTTGGTGCAATGGAAGAATCTGACAGGCGAGCGACCGAACTCGCGCTGCAGTACATGGGTCTGGAGCCGGGCAAGAGGATTCAGGACATTGGAATTGACCGCGTGTTCATTGGATCGTGCACGAACTCGCGGATCGAGGATTTGCGGGCGGCGGCGCGAGTGGCGAAGGGGCATCGGGTGAATTCGAAAGTTCGCGCAATGGTCGTGCCCGGGTCGCAGACCGTGAAGCGGGTGGCGGAGCAGGAAGGGTTGGATCGGATTTTCCGGGATGCGGGATTTGAGTGGCGGGAGTCGGGATGTTCGATGTGTCTCGGGATGAATCCTGATATTTTGCAGCCGGGGGAACGGTGCGCGTCGACGAGCAACCGGAATTTCGAAGGGCGTCAGGGGCGCGGGGGGCGGACGCATCTGGTGAGTCCGATGATGGCGGCGGCGGCGGCGATCGAGGGGCATTTCACCGATATTCGAAAGTGGAAGTTTGAGTAGGAGTCAAAATATCAATTAAGGATGCGAGCCAGCCGCAGATCCTTCGGCGCCAAAAGCTGGCGCCTCAGGATGACAAGGGACGAGAAGATCATGAAACCTTTTACGGTGCATCGCGGGCGGGTGGCGCCGCTGGATCGGGTTAACGTAGATACCGACCAAATTATCCCCAAGCAGTTTTTGAAACGGATTGAGAAGACCGGGTTTGGGCAGTTTTTGTTTTATGACTGGCGGTTTGGGACGGACGGGAAAAAGAATCCTGATTTCGTGTTGCACGAACCGCGCTACGAGGGCGCGACTGTGCTGGTGGCCGGGAAGAATTTCGGGTGTGGATCGTCGCGGGAGCATGCCGTCTGGGCGCTGGCGGATTTCGGATTTCGCGCGGTGATCTCGTCGTCGTTCGCTGACATCTTCGCCAACAACTCGACGAAGAATGGATTCCTGGCCGTCCTGCTGACGGACGATGAAGTTGCCACGGTGACGAAGCGGGCGCAGGATATCGCCAATTACGAAGTCACGATCAATCTGGAGAAATGCGAGGTAAGCGACGATCAGGGATTCTTGGCCAAATTCCCGATCGATGAATTTGTAAGACATTGTCTGCTGAATGGGCTGGATGACATTGGGTTAACATTGCAGCATGACGCGGAGATCGCCGAGTACGAGAATCACCATCCGGCGCCTGCTCCGCTCAGAGTTTGACAAACCGTCAAGACAAGTAAAAGTATGTAAAACCTCTGCGCCAGTATTGACCCGCCATAGGCGCGCGGTTGATCCTATATTGGCGCGGTTCTGCCTATTGGTGGAACTGTGGGGCGTCCTCTCTGCTTCCACAGGCGCGGGCAAGTTGCTCGCGCGACAGCCGGCTCGTAGCCGGCTCTACCCAGGTCAAACAGCGAGTTGCGGCAAACCGAGTCTTAATGCTTACGTCTAATACCCTGGGTTCACACCGGACCCGGCTCAAAGATGGTGACGGACTAACCTTGTGAAAATCATTGATTGTCATAAAAAACGACGTCAGCTGCGGAATGCGCAGAGCCTGGCGGCGGTTATTGTTCTTGCGGCAGTTGGCGCGATTTCCATTGGCTGCAGCAGTGCGGCTGACCCTAAGTCGAAAGCCCAGGCGGCGGGCCCGGTGCGGGCAGTTTCCGTGGCCGTGGCTCCGGTGCAGAAGCAGGATGTCCCGGTTTATCTATCTGGGCTCGGGGCAGTGACCGCGTTCAACACGGCCAATATCAAGAGCCGCGTTGACGGGCAAATCATGAAAGTGAATTTTCGCGAAGGGCAGGACGTCCGCCAGGGAGAGCTTTTGATCGAAATCGACGCGCGGCCCTTCGAGGTGCAGGTGGAGCAAATGCAGGCGCAGTTGTTCCGCGATCAGGCACAGCTGCGGGATGCCAAGCTCAACCTGGAGCGATATACGTCTCTCATTCCTTCTGGAAGCATCGCGCAGCAGCAGGTCGACACGCAGAAGGCGCTAGTGGATCAACTGGATGGAACGGTGCGCAACGACCAGGCGCAGATCGACTCGGCGAAGCTGAACATCACGTATTGCCATATTACGGCGCCGTTCACCGGGCGGGTCGGATTGCGGCAGGTGGATTCGGGAAACATCGTGCATGCTTCGGACGCAAATCCGATGCTGATTCTGACCCAACTGCAGCCGATTGCGGTGATCTTTACGCTGCCCGAGGATGTGCTGCCCAACGTTTCGCAGCAGATGCGCCGACGGACGCTGGAAGTGGATGCGTTCAGCCGCGATGACCAGACGAAACTGGCGTCTGGGAAATTGCTGACGATCGACAATCAGATCGATCCTTCGACCGGGACGGCGAAGCTGAAAGCGGTATTCGACAATAAAGACAACCAGCTGTGGCCGAACCAGTTCGTGAACTCCGACCTGCTGCTCGAGACACGCAAGAACAGCATCGTGGTGCCGACGGCGGCGATTTTGCGCGGACCTCAAGGCCCGTTCGTATATACCGTCAATCCCGACAAGACGGTGCAGGACAAGGCGGTCACGATTGCGCTGACGCAGGGCGACGTCACGGTGGTAACGGATGGCGTCTCTCCCGGCGACACGGTGGTCACCGACGGACAGGACAAGCTGCAGAGAGGCTCGCACATTGAGCCGCGAGGCGGTCCGCCGAGCAAGAACACGACGGCGCCAGTCACGGGAGCGGTGGAGCGTCCGGCGGCTGGTTCGGGAGGATCGAGCGCAGCGGAATCGGCGGGACGGCGTTCGCATGGTACATCGGCACCTGGAGCAGGCAGCAATTCAGCTCCCGGCGACTAGGCCTCATGAATCCCTCACGCATATTTATTCTCCGCCCGGTCGCAACCACGCTGTTAATGGTGGGAGTGCTGCTGGTGGGTTGGGTTGCGTTCATGCAGTTGCCAGTCTCGGCCCTTCCTGAAGTCGACTATCCCACAATCCAGGTCGTGACGTTCTATCCCGGCGCGGACCCGGAGGTGATAGCGTCTTCGGTAACCTCGCCACTGGAGCGGCAGTTCGGGCAGGTGCCCGGGCTCACCCAGATGACGTCGACGAGTTCATCTGGCAGCTCGGTCATCACGCTGCAGTTCGGACTTGATCAGAACATCGATGTGGAAGAGCAGCAGGTACAGGCGGCGATCAACTCGTCTGGGACATATCTGCCTGTCGATCTGCCCAATCCCCCGATCTACAACAAGGTAAATCCGGCGGACGCGCCGATTCTAACGCTGGCTTTGAGTTCCGATTCGCTACCGCTGTCGAAGGTAGAGGACGTAGCCGACACTTCGCTAGCGCAGAAGATTTCGCAATTGCCGGGAGTCGGGCTGGTGTCGATCAGCGGCGGGCAAAAGCCGGCGGTGCGAATTCAGGCGAATCCGACGGCGCTGGCTTCGTACGGCCTGAGCCTGGAAGACTTGCGGGCCGCGTTGGGGCAAGCGAACGTGGACCAAGCGAAGGGCGTGATCGACGGGAAGCGGCAGTCGTACACGATCGGGGCGAACGATCAACTCTTCTCCAGCGAGCAATACAAACCGATCGTGATCGCCTACAGGAATGGCGCGCCGGTGCGGCTGAGTGACGTGGCGAACGTCATCGATGGCACGGAGAACAATCAGCTCGCGGCGTGGATGAATCTGACGCCCGCGGTGATCGTAAATATCCAGCGGCAACCGGGCGCAAACATCATCAGCGTGGTGGATCGGATCAAGAAACTGCTGCCGCAGCTGCAGGCGTCGCTGCCGAGCGCAGTCAAAGTGCAGATTCTCACAGACCGGACGACTACGATCAGGGCGTCGGTAAAGGATGTCGAGTTCGAACTGCTGCTGGCCATCGGGCTGGTTGTGATGGTGGTGTTCCTGTTCTTGCGGAATCTTTCGGCGACGGCGATTCCCAGCGTGGCCGTGCCTCTTTCGCTGATCGGAACATTCGGCGTGATGTACCTGCTTGGGTACAGCTTGAATAACCTGACGTTGATGGCGTTGACGATCTCCACTGGATTCGTAGTGGACGACGCGATCGTGATGATCGAGAACATCGACCGGTACCTGGAGGCCGGCGATTCGCCTCTGGATGCGGCGCTGAAGGGAGCGGGGCAGATCGGGTTCACGATCGTCTCGCTGACGGTATCGCTGATCGCGGTACTGATCCCGTTACTGTTCATGGGCGACATCGTGGGCAGGCTGTTCCGCGAATTTGCGGTGACTCTGGCGGTGACGATTCTGGTTTCGGCCGCGGTGTCTTTGAGCTTGACGCCGATGATGAGCGCCAAACTGCTCAAACATCGCAAGGAGGGCGAGAAGGGGCGGTTCTACGAGGTCACCGAGGACTACTACAACCGCATCATTGCGTTCTACGGGCGGTCGGTGAAGTGGGTGCTGAAGCATCAGACGGCGACTTTGCTGGTCACGGCGGCGACCCTGGTGCTGACCTTGTACTTGTACGTGATCGTGCCAAAAGGTTTTTTTCCCGTGCAGGACACCGGGGTGATTCTGGGAGTCTCGGAGGCGCCCGATTACGTTTCGTTCGATGCCATGGCGGAGCGGCAACAGGAGCTGGCGAAGGTTATCCTGCAGGATAAGGATGTCGAGAGCTTGTCGTCGTTCATCGGGGTCGATGGAACCAACGTGACTCCGAATTCGGGGCGAATCCAGATTAACTTGAAAGCGCGAGATGAGCGCTCCGATGATGCATCGGCGATCATCCGGCGGCTGCAACCGGAGTTGAACAAGGTGCAGGGGATCACGTTGTACATGCAGCCGGTGCAAGACCTGACAGTGGAAGATCGAGTCAGCCGGACCCAGTTTCAGTACTCGATTGAAGATGCGGATGCGCAGGAGTTAGCGCAGTGGACGCCAAAGCTGGTAGCCAAGCTGCAGAGTATTCCTGAGTTGCGCGATGTGGCGACCGACCAACTGAACAACGGACTCAGGACAAACATCACGATTGACCGCGACACCGCTTCGCGGTTGGGGATCTTTCCGCAGGCGATCGATAACACGCTGTACGACGCATTTGGACAGCGACAGGTATCGACGATTTTCACGCAGCTGAACCAGTACCACGTTGTATTGGAAGTGCTGCCGAATTTTGCGCAGACTCCCGAGAATTTGAATGACATTTACATACGGCCAAGCGTGGTGACGCCGAACACTGGAGCGCCCTCGGCGAATGTGGCGGCGGTCACTACGAACGGAGCACCCGTTCCGATCTCGGCATTTACCCGCATGAATTCAACAAGCGCGTCGCTCGCCGTCAACCATCAGGGACAGTTTCCGGTGGTGACGCTGTCGTTCAACCTGGCGCCGGGGGCATCTCTGGGCGACGCGACGAAGGCCATCCAGCAGGCGGAGAAAGATATTCAGCTGCCGCCCAGTATTCACGCTTCCTTTCAGGGCACTGCGGCGGCGTTTCAGAATTCACTGTCGTCGGAGCCTTTCCTGATTCTGGCGGCGGTGATCACGGTGTACATCGTGTTGGGAGTTCTGTATGAGAGTTACATTCATCCCATCACGATTCTGTCGACGCTGCCTTCAGCGGGCGTAGGGGCGATTCTGGCGCTGATGATTACCGGGAACGATCTGACGGTGGTGGCGCTGATCGGAATCATTCTTCTGATCGGCATTGTGAAGAAGAACGCCATTATGATGATCGACTTCGCTCTAGAGGCGGAACGCGAGGAGCACAAGCCACCCGAGGAAGCGATCTACCAGGCGTGCCTGCTGCGTTTCCGGCCAATTATGATGACGACGATGGCGGCGCTGCTCGGTGGATTGCCGCTGGCACTTGGTACGGGCACAGGTGCAGAGTTGAGGCGGCCACTGGGAATCACGATTGTCGGTGGGTTGCTGCTCAGCCAGTTGCTGACGCTTTTTACGACGCCGGTAGTGTACTTGTGGTTTGACCGGCTGGCGCAGAGGTTCTCGCGATACAAGATCGGGAACGAGATTCCGCGGGAAATGCCTGCGGATTAGATCTACAGGGCTAGAACAGAAGTCACCAGTAAAAGCGAAGCACCTCAGCGGCTATAAAGCCGCATTGAAAGATGAGTGAGTGATCGCAGCGCTGAAGCGCTGCGCCACCCGCACGGAGCGACACTCCGCCGGACAGCCGAAAGCAGCTGTCCTCATATTCGACGATGAGCATCTCGGGTCCATTTATCCGGCGTCCGATTGGGACATCGCTGATGGCAGCGGCACTGCTGCTATCGGGAATCCTCGCGTTCAATTTCCTCCCAGTAGCTTCCCTGCCGAAGATGGACTTCCCTGTGATCAGCGTCGGGGCGGGACTGCCGGGAGCGGATCCGCAGACCATGGCGTCTGCAGTGGCCACGCCCCTGGAGCGGCAGTTCGGGCGCATTGCGGCAGTAAATCAGATGACTTCTTCGAGTCAACTGGGATCCACCGGAATCGCGCTGCAATTCGATCTGAACCGGAATATTGATGCTGCTGCGCGCGATGTACAGGCTGCCATCAATGCGGCCCGGAGCCAGTTGCCTGCGAACCTGCCAAGCAATCCGAGCTATCGCAAGGTGAATCCGGCGGACGCGCCGATTTTGTTGCTGGGGCTAACGTCGGACACCATGACGGTACCGCAGATGTACGACGCGGCCGATTCGATCCTGGCGCAAAAGCTGGCCCAGGTGGATGGGGTAGGGCAGGTTTTCGTGTGGGGTTCGTCGCAACCGGCGGTGCGTGCGGAAGTCAATCCGACTTTGTTGAACAAACTCGGAGTAGGGCTGGATACGGTCCGAAATGCGCTGAACGCCGCCAACGCGAACCGCCCGAAAGGCAAGGTATCGAACAGCACGACGACGTATACGTTCAGCGACACCGACCAACTGTTCACCGCAGATCAATATCGGCCATTGATAGTGGCCTATCACAATGGAGCAGCGGTGCGACTTGGGGATGTCGCGGAGGTGACGGACTCGGTGTCGGATGTGCGCAATCTGGGCCTGATCAACGGCAAGCATGGAATTGTAATGCCCGTTTTCCGGCAGCCGGGCGCGAACATCATCGAGACGGTGGACCGGGTGCGGGAGCTAATCCCATACCTGCAATCGTCGGTCTCGCCGGCGATGCAGCTTTCGATCGTGATGGACCGGACGACAACGGTGAGAGCTTCGGTCAAAGATATTGAGAGGACACTGCTCATCTCGATCGCACTTGTGATCATGGTCGTGTTCGTGTTTCTGCGCACGGTACGGTCAACGATCATTCCCAGCATTGCGGTGCCGCTTTCGCTAGTAGGAACGTTCGGGGTGATGTACCTGCTGGGATACAGCCTGGACAACTTGTCGCTGATGGCGCTGGCCATTTCGACGGGCTTTGTGGTGGACGACGCGATCGTGGTGTTGGAAAACATTACACGCTACATCGAGCACGGCATGGGTGTCGTGCAAGCGACCTTTAAGGGGGCGGCGGAGATTGGATTTACCGTCCTATCGATGAGCACTTCGCTGGTGGCAGTGTTCATTCCTCTGCTGCTGATGGGCGGGATCGTGGGACGACTGTTCCGCGAGTTTGCAGTTACTCTGAGTGTCGCGATCGGAGTATCGCTTCTCGTCTCTCTGACCACGACTCCGACATTGTGTGCGAAATTTCTCCGACCCCCGAAAAAGGACGAGAAGCACAACATTTTCTACCGAGCCAGCGAGTGGGTGTTCGATCGGTTGCTGGGGTCCTACACGCATGCTTTGAAGTGGGTGCTCCGGTATCAGGCGGTGACGGGCATCGTCACGATTCTGGTGGCCTTTCTTAGCATCTACCTCTATACGCAGGTGCCGACGGGCTTCTTCCCGCAGCAGGATACGGGGCGCATTTCGGGGGCAGTCATCGGAGCGCAGGACATCTCGTTCCAGTCCATGGCCGACAAAATGAGGCGCTATGTGAAGATCGTGATGGCGGACCCAGCGGTTGATACCATGGCGGGGTCTACCGGGGGAAATACCGCGCTGAATCAAGGGCGCTTCTTCGTGATGCTCAAACCACTGGAGCAGCGTGGTCCATGCCAGAAGAAACATTTCTGGGACCCATGCGGGTACCCTAGCGCCGACGACGTGATCAACCGCCTGCGCGGGAAGCTGGCGGTGGTGCCGGGCGCGACCCTTATTTTGCAGTCGGCGCAGGAGCTTACGATCGGCGGCCGGTTCGGCAACGCGCAATATCAATACACACTGCAGAGCGGGAGCATCGAGGAATTGAATTCATGGGCTCCGCGTTTATTGCAGAAATTGAGGGAATTGCCGGAACTGCGAGACCAGAATTCGGACCAGCAGGATAAGGGGCTTCAGGCCAGACTCGTGATTGACCGCGACACGGCGAGCAGGATGGGGATCACGCCGCAAACGCTGGATAATGCTCTTTACGACGCGTTCGGCCAGCGGCAGGTTTCGACGATGTACCGGGCCCTTAACCAGTACCACGTGGTCATGGAGGTGGCGCAGCAATATCAGCAGACTCCGGAAGCGTTGCAGAATATCTATCTAAAGTCGACGACAGGGAGCGCGATTCCCCTTGCCGCCTTCACTCATTTTGAGCCTTCCAATACAGCGCTCGCGGTAAATCACCAGGGACAGATTCCTTCGGCAACGATCTCGTTCAATCTCGCTCCGGGTGTATCCCTGGGACAAGCGACGGATGCGATCGAGAAAGCCGAGCGTACGATCGGTTTTCCTCCGACGATCCAAGCGAGCTTTCAGGGCACCGCCGCGGCGTTCCAGGATTCGCGCTCCAACATGCTGATCCTGATCCTCACCGCGCTGGCTGCGGTCTACATCGTGCTAGGGATACTCTATGAAAGCTACATTCATCCCATCACGATTCTTTCCACGATTCCATCTGCGGGGGTCGGGGCGCTGCTGGCGCTGCTTTTGACGCATAACGAGTTGAATGTCATTGGAATGATCGGGATCATCCTGCTGATTGGGCTGGTGAAGAAGAACGCGATCATGATGATTGATGTGGCTCTGGAAGTGGAGCGCAACGAAGGGAAGAAGCCAGTGGAGGCCATTTACGACGCCTGCATCCTGCGCTTCCGGCCGATCATGATGACGACCATGGCGGCTCTTCTTGGCGGTTTGCCGCTGGCATTGGGGAGGGGAACAGGATCAGAGTTGCATCGGCCGCTCGGCATCACGATTGTGGGAGGGCTGATAGTGAGCCAGATGCTCACGCTGTTCACCACTCCGGTGGTGTACGTATACCTGGATCGCTTTAGACTGTTCCTGAAAGGCGAAGCCGATCATGCTCTGCCGGACACGACGGCAGGGGCGGCCCGACCCAGCCCGGCGCATTAAGAACAGCAGTTTCGCCTGCTGCAATGCAAAACCTCAGCGGCTAAAGCCGCGTTGGAGCGCGGTAGGCGATGGCAGCGCTGAAGCGCTGCGCCACCCAAAATCTCGTTGCGTCGAGACGAAAACAATCCAGATGGAATGCCTGGGACGTCTCCGACACGGCAGTTGGCCCGGGGTACAACCTCACCCGAGAAATTCTGCATCGCAGAGGAAAGAAACCCAACGGCTGCGCGCGGAACCGCTTGTCCCGTATGATAGGGGTTCACGAGTAGAGCCACCTGGGAGCGACCGGTGTTCAAGGCCACCGGGCAGGCCAGCGTTCCGAATTTCGTTTTCAACAAATTCCTCGAGGAGTTACGGATGCTAAAGAAAGCAGCGGCTCTTTTGCTGGTTTGCGCAAGCATAGGAGCATGGTTGGGTTGCGGCACGACGACCAGTCGATTCCTGTTTGCGGCGATTCCCAGTGGCGCCGGAGGAGGCCAGATTGTTGCCTATCGAGAAGACCCGAATGCGGGAGTATTGAACCAACTGTCGGGGAGTCCGATTGCCGCAGGATCAGCGGTTGAGGCATTAGCGATTCATACTTCAGGAAAGTATCTGTACGCGGCCAACTCCGGCAGCAACAACATTTCGGCGTACACGGTTTCGAGCACAGGGGGACTGACGGAAATGACGCCCAGGCAGCCTGCCGGCACGTCACCCACGCTGCTGGTGATGGACCCATCCGGGAACTTCCTGTATGCGGCGAATTCGCTATCAAATGACATTTCAGTGTTTTCGATCGGGACAGGTGGCTTGCTGGCGCCGTTGCAGCAGACGAATGGCGCGACTGCACCCATCGGCCTATCGGCTATGAACATGGCTTTGGCGCCCTCGGGAAATTTTTTATACGTCACGGGACAGGAAGCGCAGGGTTGGATCGAAGCATTTCCCGTGAGTCAGGGCGTGCTGGGAACTCCGACGGTTACCTTGACTGGAAACAACCCTTTCGGGTTGGCCATTGACTCTGCCGGATCGCACTTGTACACCGCCAACAAAAAAGACAGCAGCATTTCGACGTTCACGATCAATTCGGACGGATCGCTTACCCCGGTCGGCACGCCGCTGGGCGAGACTTTTATCGGGCCCGTCAGCTTGCTCATCGACAAGTCCGGGAAGTATCTGTACGTGGCAAATCAGGGATCCGGCAATGTGTCTGCATACTCGATCGGGTCTGATGGCGGGCTGACTCTGCTCACCACTTCGCCCTTCGCGACTGGCTCACAGCCGAGTTTCATTGCCTCAGATTCAAGCGGCAAGTATTTATTCGTAGGGAACCAGTCCAGCCCGGTGATTCAATCGTTCAGCCTGGATACGGGCAGTGGAACGCTGACATCGATAGGGTCGTACTCCGTTCCGGCAACGCCAACTTCGATCGTGATTACTCCTTAGGGTTAGAGTACAAAAAATGGGCACAGCAGTTCACATGGTTGAATCGGAACACGTGTCAGCGCGGTACGCGCAACATGTTAATCCACAATGGGCGCGCCTGCTCGGATTGCTCGAGATGGACGTGCGCTACGAGAGGTGCGTGGGAGCGGAGCTGTTTACAGCCGACGGCCGCAGGATTGTCGATTTTCTGTCCGGCTATTGCGTTCACAACGTTGGACACAACCATCCGGATGTCGTAGAGGCGCTGCAACGAGAGCTAGCACGCTGCGGCCCCGCGATGATTCAAACCCATGTAGCTGACCTTGCGGGGGAGTTAGCAGAACGGCTGTGTGCCAGGGCTGGGGGACGGTTGAGCAAGGCCTTTTTTGCTTCCTCGGGGAGTGAAGGCGTAGAGGCGGCCATCAAGTTTGCGCGAGCACATACCCGACGGACAGCGATACTGGCCGCCGAGCATGCGTTTCACGGCCTAACCTGCGGAGCGTTGTCGCTCATGAGCGACGAATTCTGGAGAGAAGGCTTTGGACCGCTGTTGCCTGGAGTTGAGACCGTTCCTTTTGGCGCGCTGGAGCCTCTGGAGCGTGAACTCAAGAGCAAGCAGTTTGCGGCGTTCATTGTGGAGCCGATTCAGTCCGAAGCCGGCGTGCGCGTTCCTGACGCGGATTATCTCCGGAACGTCGAGGCCCTGTGCCGGCGCTACGGAACGCTGTTTGTATTGGACGAAGTACAGACAGGGATGTATCGCACTGGAACATTTCTGGCCGCGCATCAGTTCGGGGTCGAGCCGGACATAGTCGTGCTAGCGAAAGCGCTGAGCGGCGGGTTGGTGCCAGTTGGCGCCGTGTTGATGTCGGATGAGGTGTGCGATTCCGTCTACTCATCTCTTCCCCGCGCGTTTGTGCATACATCGACGTTCGGCGAGAACAGTCTGGCGATGCGCGCGGGATTAGCGACTCTCGAGGTTCTGGAACATGAAGGATTAGGCAAGCGCGCGATCGAGAGCGGGAAATATCTGCGTGACCAACTGACCGCAGGGCTGCGGGAATTTGAAATGGTGAGAGAAATTCGTGGTATGGGGCTGCTGATGGGAATCGAATTTAAGGCACCGAAGCAGCTTCGACTGCGAATTCCATATGAGGCGTTTGGAGCGGTACACGGCGGTATGTTCGGGCAGATCCTCGTGATGCGCCTGTTTCGTGATTTCGGATTCCTGACCCAAGTCTGCGGGAATAATTTCACGGTGCTGAAAGTAGCACCGCCGCTCGTGGTTGAAGAAGTCCAGATGGATGCTTTCGTCGCTGCTGTACGGAGCGTCATGGAGCTCGCGAATTCCCCTGGTGTGTTCTGGTCCGAAGCGCTGGGTCTCGCGCGACGGGCATTCCGCAGCTAGTTTCTAGGGTATTATCGTGTCCAGTTTTCTTTAACGATCGCTGACAATTTTTGACGATCGCATGACAATTGTGGCTCGCAAGATCAGCACAATATAGCCACGGCAGGTAGTGCACGAGTACAACCCGTATTCCGCGCGCGGCCATCTAACTGCTTATTCACGAAGTCCCGCGGGTGTACGGCGCTGACTCTTCGCCGGGACTGGGGATTCAGACCAACATGCAAATAGCCAGCGCCGCGAGCGCCTTTCCCAAGCATTACTACCCTCAGAAATTCCTGCTGGAACAACTGCAACAATATTGGGGTGATCAACTCAAGAATCCGCTGATGCTGGCGCGGTTGCACCGTAATGTTGCGGTTGAGGGACGGCACCTGGCGTTGCCGTACGAAAAATATTACGACTTGAAGACCTGGGGGTGTGCGAACGATGCCTGGATTCAAGTCGCGCAGGAACTGGGGGAGCAGGCGCTGTGTCGTGCACTGCACCATGCGGGTATTGATAAGAGCCAACTGGGCGCACTCTTCTTCACATCAGTCACCGGCATCTCGAGCCCATCGATCGATGCTCTTCTGATAAATCGGATGGGCCTGCCTGCAAATATCAAGCGGCTGCCGATTTTTGGCCTTGGCTGTGTAGCGGGTGCGGCGGGAATCGCACGCGCAGCGGACTATGTGCGCGCCTATCCATCGCAGGCTGCGGCGCTGGTTTCGGTCGAGCTGTGTTCTCTGACGATCCAGAAACAGGATCTCACGGTGGCTAACCTGATTTCGTCGGGACTGTTTGCGGATGGCTCGGCGGCGGTCGTGGTCACAGGAAGTGAGCTGAATGCAGATGGGCCGGAGATTGTGGCGACGCGGTCAGTTTTTTATCCGGACACGGAAGAGATGATGGGCTGGAAGGTGAGTGAAAGAGGCTTCAACATCGTGCTGTCTCCGAAAGTCCCGGTGCTGATTCGCGAACATCTGGGGCACGATGTGGATTCGTTTCTGGCGGATCACGGCCACCAGAGAAGCGACATCGGGAGTTGGGTACTCCATACCGGAGGACCGAAGGTTTTGGAAGCGACGGCTGCCGCACTGGATCTGCATAACGGGCAGCTCGACGCTTCCTGGGATTGTTTGAAGAGGGTGGGGAATCTGTCGTCGGCCTCGGTGCTGGTCGTGCTGGAAGATGTCATGCGGAACCGGCGCCCAGAGCCTGGAACGATTGGTGTGCTGGCGGCGATGGGACCGGGATTCTGCTCGGAGCTCGTTCTTTTGAAATGGTGAGGATTTCGATTTGGTGAACTCAACGGACGTTTTCGTGGTTGGCGGTGGACCCGCAGGATTGGCTATGGCCATCGCGGCGCGACAGCGAGGACTTCGCGTGACCGTCGCGGATGGCAGGCAACCGCCAATCGACAAGGCGTGCGGAGAAGGCCTGATGCCGGATGGGCTGGCTGCACTGGAGCGGCTTGGCCTTCAGTTGCCTCTTTCGGAGGCGTATCGGTTTCAGGGCATCCGGTTTTTGAGTCGCGAGTTGTCTACAGATGCTTTGTTTCCGGCTGGCGGATTCGGGCTTGCTGCACGGCGGACGGTCTTGCATCGCGTGATGACCGAACGCGCCGCACAGGTTGGTAGTGAGTTGCTTTGGGGCACGGCGGTGACGGGCGTCAGCGCGGATGGAGTCCATGTCGGAAAGGACATTGTGCGGGCGCGCTGGATTATCGGGGCGGATGGATCGAACTCGCGTGTTCGGCGGTGGGCGGGTCTGGAGGCAGGCTACCGGCCTCGACTGCGTTTTGCCTTCCGGAGGCATTATCGCGTTGCTCCGTGGACAGATCACATGGAAGTGCATTGGGGCGAGCGCTGCCAAGGTTACGCGACCGCGGTAAGCGATGAGCAGGTGTGTGTTGCGATGGCGTCACACGATCCCAGTCGGCTGGAAGATGGTCTGAAGGAATTGCCAAGGTTGAGTGCGCGGCTGGAGCGAGCGGAGGCGGTGACGACAGAACGCGGAGCCGTGACAGGCAACCGGCGGCTCAAGCGCGTGTGGCGTGCCAACGTCGCGCTGATCGGTGATGCGGCAGGCACGGTGGATGCGATCACCGGAGAAGGTCTAGGCTTGGCGTTCAGCCAGGCAGTGGCGCTGGCCGGATGCATGGAAGCGGGGGACCTGAGTCCCTATCAGAAGATTCACGACCGGCTGGCGCTGCGTCCGCTGCTGATGGCGCGACTCATGCTCACGCTGGATGGACGACCACGGCTACAACATCGGACCTTGCAAGTCTTTCGGAAGCGCCCGGAATTGTTTCGGCGACTGCTGGCTCTGCATGTGGGAGCGTTGCCGCCACGAGATTTGGTGTGGGACGGATTGACCCTTGGATGGGGGCTGATCAGCGCTTAGCCATGGATAGGATGTATAGCTGGGTTCGCAAACGAATTGTCTTAACAGCCTTGCTCCTGCCTGTTGGCACCGTACTGGCTGCGGCTCAGGACGCTGACTACAGGGTCGATCCGGCGCAGAGTTCTGTGAAGTTCACCCTGGGGGATGTGCTTCACACTGTGCGCGGAACCTTCAATTTGAAGCAAGGGGACCTTCAAGTCGAAGCGGACGGAAAAGTATCGGGACAGGTTGTGGTGGATGCCGCGAGCGGGGATAGCGGCAGCGGGATGCGCGATCGCAAAATGAATAAGGAAGTCCTGGAAAGCACGCGCTATCCGGAGATTGCATTCCGTCCTGACCGGATCGATGGGGTGGTTGCGAGTTCTGGTAAGTCCTCTGTGCTTATTCATGGCATGTTCAACATCCACGGGACGGACCGCGAGATCACTGTTCCCGCGCAGGTGGAAACGAGCGGGGAGCAATGGACGGCAACCGTTCACTTCACCGTGCCGTATCAGAAGTGGGGAATGAAGAATCCCAGCACCTTGTTTCTGCGGGTCGGCGATACGGTGGAGATTGATCTGGTGGCAACGGGGACAGTCGTGAGACACTCGGCTCATTCCGGTCAGTAACGATCCCGCGGGACAATTCCCTTTCCTTCCGTGCAGTCGTAGGCACGGCCTGCAGCCAGATTCTTGAATTCTTGCGTTTGTCCGCTGGGCCAATCGATTACGACGCGATCGATGCGATCATGCTTCTCCACTCCGAACGTCAGCGGGAGTTCGGACTGTGAAAGATAGCTCGAACCGCCCTTGACTACGCGCGACTGCGCCATGCCGCCGGCAAAGATGCGGACGGTAGCGCCGATGGCATCACGATTGGATTTCGTTCCGACGAGCTGGAAACGGATGCTGCGGTTCCCAGCAAGCTGGTCGTTGCGATAGAGGTAAGCGGGGCCATTGTTGGTCGTGATCAAGAGGTCTAAATCGCCGTCACGATCGAAATCGCCGTAGGCAAGGCCGCGGCCGACTTTGGGACGGTCGAAGCCTTCACCAGCATCTGCGGCAACCTCACGAAACGTCCCCTTGCCGCCGTTGAGGAAGAGTTGCGGTGGCTGAGCGTATCCGACATTGCCGCGAATGTTGCGAACCGTTTCGTCGATGTGTCCGTTGGCAACGGCAAAATCCAGCCAGCCGTCGAGGTTGACATCGAGGAAAGAGCAGCCGAATCCGAGGCTATTGCGAGAGGCAATGCCGACTCCGGATTGCGGGGCAATGTCTTCGAAACTCTTTCCGCTGAGACGATACAGGCCGATCATCTCATTGTCGAAATTAGTGATGGCGACGCCCGATGTGCCGGAGTTGTCGAAATCGGCGACGTCGACTCCCATGCCGGCGCGCGCTTTGCCTTCACTGCTGAAGGCGATGCCGGCCTCGACTGCCGCATCTTTGAAGGTGCCATTGTGCTGATTGCGGTAGAGCTTGTTCGGCTGAGTATCGTTGGCCACCAGGAGATCGGGCCAGCCGTCACCATTTTCGTCCAATAAAGCTACGCCCAGAGATTTAGAGCTGCTGTCGAAGACTCCGCTGGTCGCCGTCACATCTTCGAAGGTGCCATTGCCGCGATTGTGAAACAGCCAGCAGGTGGCGCCGCGATACGCTTCTGGCGTGCAGTACGACTTATGCTTGCCGTCGAGGCTGCAAAAGATGTCGGCTTCGAGAGACCACTTCACGTAGTTGCAGACGAAGAGATCGAGAAGGCCGTCGCGATCGTAGTCGAACCAGAGGGCAGAAGTGCTGAAGCCTTCCCGCTTGCCGAGTCCCGCGGTATTGGTGACATCAACGAACGTTCCTTTTCCCGTGTTACGGAAGAGGCGGTTCTGGCCAACGCACGTGACGAGAATATCGGGATATCCGTCGTTGTTGTAGTCGCCCACGGCTACGCCCATGCCATAGAGCTCGACATCAAGGCCGGCACGAGCGGTTACATCGGTGAAGGTGCCGTCGCCATCGTTGTGATACAGGCGAAGCGTGCTGCGGGATTTCTTGTGACCAGGCCAGTCAGAGCCATTGATGAGAAGGATGTCTTGCCAACCGTCGCGATCATAGTCGAGAAAGGCGCATCCGGAGCCGAGAGTTTCCGGCAGGAATTTGCCGCCGAAGGCGCCGCTATTGTGCCGAAAATGGATGCCGGCCTGGCTTGTGACGTCCGTAAACCGGAATCCGAGGGCATTGCTCGCGGCGGATTGTGCCGCGAAGGATTGCAGCCGCGAAAGCTGCGACCAGGATGCCAGTCCAGCCATTCCTCCCAGGAAAGACCTGCGATTCACGGAACGTTCACCAGGCCGGCACGGATGGCATAGACGACGAGTTCAGCGGTCTTGTGAATGCCGAGTGTGTTCATGATGTTCGCGCGGTGAACGGCGACGGTGTTCGCGCTCAAGTCAAGCGCCGTGGCAATCTCTTTGTTCGACTTGCCATCGACGATCAGTTGCAGCACTTCGAGTTCGCGTTGAGTCAGGGCAGCGTTACGCTCGCCGCGGAGGGCGGTCTTTTGCTCGACTTTGGGGTCGAAGACTGTTTCTCCGGCGGCGATTTTGCGGATTGCCGGGCCAAGCTCCAGATCCATTGCGTCTTTTAGAACATATCCTTTAGCGCCGGCTTCGATCGCCTGTCGGACCCAGGTGCTCTCGCTGTGCATGCTGAGCATGAGAACGGCTGTTTCGGGAGAGTCTTCGATGATCCGGCGCGTGGCGTCGAGTCCATTCATACCGGGGAGAGCGCAGTCCATGATGACCACTTGCGGATGAAGTTGTTTGGCGAGCTTGACGGATTCCTGGCCGTCTCCGGCTTCGCCAACGACTTCCATGTCGGGCTCGTCCTCGAGCATACGGCGGAAGCCGCGCCGGACGAGGCTGTGATCATCGACTAGCAACACTGTGATCTTCTTCTTTTGCATAAGACTCCGCTCTCTCCCGGGGAACCGTCAGGTGTACCAACGTGCCGCCGTCACCATCCGCGGGGCGTGTGACGATAAGTTGTCCGCCCATCAACTCGGAACGCTCACGCATCGCTACCAGTCCGATGCCGCGCCGGTTGGGTCCTTCGGCGAAGCCCGTGCCGCGGTCGCGAACCTCCAACTCCAGTGTCTGCGGCAGGAATCGCAATCGTACCCACGCCTGCTTAGCCCCGGAGTGACGCGCGACGTTGTTCAACGCTTCCTGCAGAATGCGGTATACGTGAACACCGGCGGCGCCATCGACTGGAAACGGCTCCCCCTGCTTGTCATAGGATATGGCAATTCCCGTTTGTCTTTCCACGGTGGGGATGTACCAATCGAGCGTACTCTCAAGTCCGGCTTCCTCAAGCATCACGGGATGGAGAGCTTGAGAAAGGCTGCGCACTTTGTCGAGGGTGGACTGGACAGTTTCAAGAACCTCCTGGAGATCTGCGCGTAAAGATGATCCTTCGGGGGCATGAGTTCCGGCACGTCGGAGCATCGATCCTATTGCAGTAAGGATTTGGCCGAATTCGTCGTGGAGTTCGCGGGAGATATACCGCAGTGTGGATTCCTGAGTGGAGATCAGCTTCTGGGCCAGTTCGCTGCGGCGCTCGGAGATTTCAGCGAGACGGCCGAACAGGCGGCGGTTCCAGCGGATTAGCGACAGGCCATTCAGCAGGATGGCAAGAAGCGTGGCGACAAGGAAGAAATAAACCTGGCGCTGCACACGGTCGTAAATCTGAACGATTCGCTGGCCAGCTTGCTCTTCGTTTTCGGTGTTCTGCACCAGGAAGCGAGCAACGGCGGTGCTCAGTGCTGCCTGGCGTTCTTGAAGCGAAAGCTGGATTTGCTTGCGAGCTTCATTCTCCTGGCCATCGCGGGCAAGGGCAAAGACACGGTCAACGGCATCCCAGAACTGGGTCACGGATCTGGTCAGAAACGCGCTTTGTTCAGGAGTGCGACTGGCAGCAGCGAATCCAGCTTCGAGGCGCATGGCATCGTCGAGGTCGGTGCGGATGCGCTGAAACTGTGCGGACCAGGCGGTCAGAGGGTACGGCTCGTCGCTGCTAACCATGTCGCGCATGGCAACAGCAAGCAGATTCAGATCGTTCTGAATCCGGAGGAGTTGCAGGGAATCCTTGCGATTGCGGTCCACCAGATTGGTCTGCAGTTTTCGCAGTCCGGTGACCTGCCATGTGATGTACGCCGAGTATGCCAACACAGCAGAAAAGGTGATAACCAGCCCCAGGACGAGGCCAATGGTCGGTGAACGGTCCGACGGAGAGGGACGGGACACGCCCCGAGCATACAACGCCGGGATGGCGCGTGTCACAGGCTGAAGGCCGCAGAGAGGGCGCGATCTGTGTGACAATGCTGCAGTAATAATGAAGCCAATGCGGTTGTCACGGAGTCAAACAGTAAGTTGAGTTCCTCAGGCAAAGAAACCCCGAAGCCGGCCAAGATCGAGAGACTGAAGGCAGTCCTGCCGGAGGTCTGGAAGCTTATGCGGCCGCGGCGCGGGCTGCTCGCTATCGGTTTCGTCCTGATGGTGATCAACAAGGTTGCAGGCTTCGTTCTGCCGTACTCTTCGAAATTCCTGATTGATAACGTCGTTTCGAAAAATCAAGTTTGGATGTTGCGGCCTTTGGTCTTCGCTGTTTTGCTGGCGACGCTGATTCAGGGCATTACCTCTTTTTCGCTCACCCAACTCCTTTCTAAAGCGGCGCAGCGCCTGATTGCGGAACTCCGCGAGGAGGTGCAAAAGCACATTTCGCGGTTGCCGGTCGCCTTTTACGATGCCAACAAATCCGGGGCGCTGGTGTCGCGCATCATGAGCGACGTCGAAGGCGTTCGGAATCTGTTAGGAACGGGGTTAGTTGATTTCATCGGCGGCCTCGTCGCCGCGAGCATTGCCTTGGTGCTGCTACTCCGTACCAGCGTGCCGTTGACGCTGATTGCTGTCGGCTCGTTGACTTGCTTTGCATTAGTGCTAGGACGGGCGTTCAAAACGATCCGTCCAATCTTTCGAGAGAGAGGCAAGATCAATGCCGAAGTGACTGGACGTCTTACGGAATCACTTGGCGGCGTGCGCGTGGTAAAGGGATATCACGCGGAGGAGCGCGAAGAGAAAACATTTGCTACCGGAGTCCGGCGACTGCTGGACAATGTGATGCGCACTTTGACGGCTACCTCACTTATGAGTCTGTCGGCTAGCGTCCTGCTTGGGTTTGTGGGCGCAGCGACCATGTACGTGGGTGGGCGCCAGATGGTAGGCCACGCGTTAACCCCAGGTGGATACATTTCCTACAATCTGTACCTCGTGTTCCTTGTCGCACCCATTCTGCAAGTAGTCTCGATCGGCACTCAGATCACTGAGGCATTGGCGGGGTTGGAACGGACGCAAGAAATCATGCGTGAGCGGCCCGAGGATCAGGATCCGCGGCGCTCAGTAAGCCTCGAAGATATTGTGGGCACAGTCGAGTTTCAAGATGTGAGTTTCAGTTATGACGGGACTCACGAAGTGTTGCACGATATCTCTTTTACGGCTCAGCCGGGGACGGTGACGGCGCTTGTCGGTTCGTCGGGATCCGGGAAGTCGACAACCATCGGACTGATCTCCGCTTTTTATGTGCCCACAAAGGGGGCTGTCCGTGTTGATGGGGTGGATCTGAGCACGGTGCGGCTCGATTCTTTCCGGACAAGGCTCGGCGTGGTTCTGCAAGAATCGTTCCTGTTTGACGGGACGATTCGTGAGAACGTTGCTTTTTCGCGTCCCGAGGCAATCGAAGAGCAGATCATGCGCGCCTGCCGGATTGCCCGGGTGGACGAGTTTGCAGAGACTTTCGCCAACAAGTACGACACTATCGTTGGCGAGCGCGGAGTAAAACTTTCTGGCGGGCAACGGCAAAGAATTTCTATTGCGCGAGCTATTCTGGCGGAGCCACGCATCCTAATTCTTGACGAAGCAACTTCCAGCCTGGACTCGGAATCGGAACAACTGATCCAACAAGGGTTGTCGTATTTGATGCACGGGCGAACAACGTTTGTCATCGCTCACCGGCTTTCGACCATACGCCGCGCCGATCAGATCATGGTCATGGAACAGGGGAAGATTGTGGAACGAGGGACGCATGCCGAGCTCTACGCAGCGCGGGGACGATACTACGACCTGTACACGCGTCAGCACGGAGTCGAGGAAAACCTGTTCCTGGCTCCGGGCGAGGGAGATGCGGTTGTGGTGGATGGAAACGGCGCGAGCGGGAAGAATGGCGACGTGAAAGCGACAGACGCCCTGCGTGTCCTTCGAGGAGAGATTCGCTAGTTCCCATGACGACTGCTCCCACAATCCCTGCAGCGCTTGGTACCTTTGCGATCCGAAGCGAAAATCTGTGCCGTCATTATCGCATGGGTGAAAGCGTCATTCGCGCGGTGGACGGTGTCTCGCTAGAGATTCGTTCCGGGGAGTTTGTGGCATTGCTCGGCAGCTCCGGGTCCGGTAAGTCTTCGATGTTGAATCTGATAGCGGGACTGGACCGACCAACGTCGGGAAGCGTGTTCGTTCAAGAACGCGATTTAGCCAAGCTGTCTCGCGAAGAACTGGCCAAGTACCGGCTGCACGTCGTGGGGATGGTGTTCCAATCCTTTAATCTGATTCCCAGCATGACCGTGACCGAGAATGTAGAACTCCCTTTGCGTTTTGCGGAAGTCGATCGCGGCCGGCGTGACTCGCTGGCTCGAGAGGCGTTGGAGCGGGTTGGATTAAAGGCGCGCATGAGCCATCGACCGAGCGAGCTTTCCGGGGGCGAGCAACAGAGGGCAGCGCTGGCGAGGGCACTGATCAATCGACCGCAGCTCTTGCTGGCAGATGAGCCGACTGGAAATCTCGACAGCCATACGGGGACGGAAATCATGGATATGGTCCGTGATTTCAATCGTGAACTAGGTATGACAGTGGTGATGGTGACACATGAGCGCGCGCTGGCGGAACGGTATGCTCAGCGAATGATCTTTCTGGCAGACGGGAAGTTGGTGGATGATCGAGACAATGATCCGTCGCTTGGTGCCGGAACAGAAGGAGGGCGGGCTTGAGGTTTCCGGATCTCACCGAGCTTGCATTGCGGAATCTGCGAGAATCCTTGTTGCGGAACTCATTGACTACGGTCGGGATTTCCGTTGGGGTCGCCTCCCTGGTAGCTATGCTTTCCTTGGGGACGGGCTTGCAGCAGATGCTTTCACGACGGCTGGAGAAGTCTGGATTGTTTGACACGGTTTTTGTTTCCTCCCGCCGCGATTTGCGCAGTGGGCGTCAAGAGGAAAGGAGTGGCCCAACTCCGGGAGAAAGCCGGGTTCTTGACGAGGCAGCACGGGTAGAAATGGAGCACCTGCCGAACGTGAAAGAGGTTTTCCCGGATATCCGCTTCTCGACGGAGTTGCAGTTCGAGGATAAGCCGCACTTGACCATGATCTCCGCTCTCCCTTTGTCAGCCAAATCGAACGACTCGTTCGACGGCATGCAGGGCAGCTTCTTTTCATCCGATACGGCACCCGAGGTGATTCTGCAGAAATCATTCGCTGAAGAACTCGTGGGAAAAACGCCGCCGTTGGGAGAGCCTGAGCCGAGCGTCGTGGAGTTGGCAAAGCCGCTGTTGGGGAAGGAACTCACGATGCGCTACGCGCAGCGCGGCGAGAGTGCAGATCAACCACCTGCCCAAGGACCCGAGAATAAAGAGAATGAACCGGCGGGCGCTTCGTATTCCGTGGTATCGCGTGAGCAGAAGCTGAAGATTGTGGGGATTTTGGATCTTGATCCCGAAAGCATGCGTGGGCCGATGCGGGCGCGAGTGTTTCTTCCGATACGATTTGCTGAAAACCTACACGTGATGCAGTTGGTTGATTTGCGTGAGATCTCACGGGCAGCAAGCAAAGAGCCGGTCTATTCATCAATCAGCGTGCGCGTGAAAGATCCGTCGCGGATCGAAGGCGTCGAGGACGCGATCAAGAAAATGGGGTTCACTACTTTTTCAATTCTCGATGCGAGCCGCAGCTTGCAGCAGGTTTTCAGGGTGCTGTATGCGTTTCTGGGTATTTTCGGAAGCCTGGCGTTAATCGTGGCTTCCATCGGAATCGTTAACACGCTGGTGATGGCCATTCTCGAGCGCCGCCGTGAAATAGGAATTATGAAGGCAATCGGAGCCAGCGACGGCGACGTAAAGAAATTGTTTTTCGCCGAGGCGGGCGCGATGGGAATTGCGGGAGGAATCATTGGAGTTGTTCTCGGCTGGGCTATCGGTCAGGTCATCAATTTTGGAACCAATGTTTACCTGAAAAGCCAATCCATTCCCCCCGAACACTTCTGGGCTGTGCCTCTGTGGCTGGTTGGGTTTGCTATCGGTTTTGCTTGTCTTGTCAGTCTGGTCTCTGGACTCTATCCCGCTGGGCGCGCGGCTAAACTCGACCCGGTGCAGGCTCTACGTTACGAATAAAACGAATGTCTTCACTCACACGATTCTGGTTGGCGCTTTCAGCCGCCCTTTGCCTGATCGTGGGCTCGGCGACCGCGCAAAGCCGAATTGACTGCAGTGCATTGAACAGTCGTATCCTGAAACGACCCGTCCGTTATTGTGTTTTCATTCCTTCCGGGTACGACGCGAGTGTGACTCAGAAACCTCCCCGGCGGTATCCCGTGCTCTATTTCCTGCATGGCTTGGGAGACAACGAGCAGACGCTTTTCAATAGCGGCGGGTGGACCCTTCTGGATGGTTTGCGCAGTCAGCACAAGATGGGGGACTTTCTCATCGCGGCACCGGAGGGGCGCCGAGGTTTCTACATCAATTCTGCAGATGGATCGGAACGATACAGTGATTTCTTCTTCCAGGAATTCATGCCACGAATTGAAAGCAGGTATCGGGTTCATGGTGGGCGAGCGGGAAGGGCAATCACTGGAATATCGATGGGCGGGTATGGGGCATTTCGGTTCGCGTTCGCGCGTCCGGAACTGTTTTCAGCGGTGAGCGCACAAAGCGCAGCGTTGATCACAGAAACTCCCCAACAACTCAATGCGGCTTCGAACACGGGGCTTCCTTTTCTGGCAGTGTTGAGTCCGGTTTTCGGTAAGCCCGTCGCCGAAAAGCACTGGAGTGACAACAATCCCTTCTTGCTGGCGAAACGAAATGCCGTAGGGGTGGCGAAACTCGCGATCTACTTTAATTGTGGCCAAGAAGACAATTATGGTTTTGAAAAAGGAGCTGCGGCGCTGGGCCACGAACTCTCCGAGGAGCACATCAAGCACGAATACCACGCGTATCCCGGCGACCACAGCATCACCTATTTTCTTTCTCATTTCTCCGAAGTAATGGAGTTTCATTCCAAAGCATTCGGATCACTGGCGCAGCCGTGATTTCACCTGACCCCTCATCAACTCATCGACGCAGGGGAAAACATGGTTGGGTCATGTAAACTAATGAAAGCAGGGACCGCTCCCCAGATCACGAAACAGGCCTTTTGGCGACGGGCGCCCCATTACGGAGAGGTGGCCGAGTGGTTGATGGCTCCGGTCTTGAAAACCGGTGTGCCCGAAAGGGCACCGGGGGTTCGAATCCCTCCCTCTCCGCCATTGCTTTTGTTATCAATAAGTTGTACGCAGGTGAT
>Ga0210408_10000043_pt1 | contig 185157 bp, 153 predicted proteins | sample IncBWH4MmetaG_FD_155471 | JGI IMG/M metagenome (GOLD analysis project Ga0210408, IMG submission 155471) | Forest soil microbial communities from Barre Woods Harvard Forest LTER site, Petersham, Massachusetts, United States - Inc-BW-H-4-M | ecosystem: Environmental > Terrestrial > Soil >... | reverse complement strand
CGACCGCGTGACGGTCCTTGCGGAAACGGCCGAGCGGCCGGAAGAGATCGATGTGGGGCGCGCGGAGGAGGCGAAGAAACGCGCGGAGGAACGGCTGGCTTCGGCTGCGAGTAATCCCGATGTGGATTGGGCACGCGCGGCGGTGGCGCTGCAGCGGTCGCTGATCCGAATTCAGGTGGCGCGAAAACGGCGCGGCGCGCCCGTTTCGAGCGAGTGAACATGATGGAAGTGGTCACGATGTATACGACGCATTGGTGCCCGGACTGCCGGCGCGCTAAATATTTTCTGACACAGCGGGGAGTGCGCTACCTCGAAATCAACATCGAAGAGGACCCCTCCGCGGAAGCGATCGTTCTCAGAGCGAATCACGGCAAACGCAAGGTGCCAACTTTGAAGGTTGGGGATCGTTATTTTGCGTGCAGCCCGTTCAATGCGGTGAAGCTGGCTGCGGAATTGAATGTGCCGCTCAATCCGTAGTTAATTCAGCGGCAGGCCGCGCGTCCACACGTTGGTTACTTGCAGGCTTTCATCCAAGAGAACAATATCGGCGTCCGCCCCGGTTCGCAGCGCGCCTTTCTTGAACTCAATTCCTAACAATTTTGCGGGATTCGCAGTGAGCATGCGCACTGCGTCGACCAGAGGGATGCCGAGTGCGACGACGTTTCGCAGCGCGCGGTCGAGCGTGAGCGTGCTGCCTGCGAGTTTACCTTCGGAATTGCGGCACACGCCGCCAGACACGGTCACCTCAAAGCCGCCGAGCGTGTACTTACCATCGGGCATGCCGGTGGCGGAGAGTCCGTCGCTGATGAGAATTACGCGGCCTGCACCTTTGGCTTGCAGCAGCAGCCGCATGGCTGCTTCCTCAACGTGCACACCATCCGCGATCAGTTCTGCGGTGACTTCGGGCGACGTGAGCACCGCGCCGATGACGCCGCTATCGCGATGGGAAAAGGGCCGCATGGCGTTATAGACGTGCACCGCATGATGCGCGCCGTGAGCGATCCCCGCACGCGCTTGCTCGTACGTCGCGTCGGTATGGCCCATGGCCACGACGACGCCGGCTTCACGCGCTGCCTTCATGCACGGGATGGCTCCCAACAACTCTGGCGCGATAGTCAGGATGCGGGCATTGCCGGCCGCGGCCTGCAGAAAGCGCTGCAGCATCTCAGCATTCGGCAATTGCACCCACTCGGCGGGATGCACGCCTCGACGCACCTTGCTGATGAATGGACCTTCGTAGTGAATACCCAGGACTTCCGCCTTGGTCTGAAGGGCCTCGAACTGCCGGGTGATGTAGTGTGCGATCCCTTCGACACTGCGGCAGGTGGCATCGGGGCTGGCCGTTACGGTGGTAGCGACAAAGGAAGTTGTGCCGTGGCGGGCCAGCGTTTTTGCTACTGTGGACATCGCCTGCTCGGTGCCTTCCATTACGTCGTGTCCGCCGGCGCCATGGATATGCACGTCAATGAATCCGGGGATAGCAGTCTGGCCGCTCGCGGACACCTCCACGGCGCCGGCCGGCAGGCTCATGTCCTGGCGAGGCCCAATAGATTCAATCACACCGTCGCGAATCAGGATTCCGGCATCACGTATTTCTGCAGTGGGAGTCAACGCGCGCGCAGCGTGCAACAGAATGGTGGACATAGGCAGGTCAACATCGTAGCGGAAATTACTCGCGCTACAAAACAAAACGGGCGGAAACAAAATCCCGTCCGCCACGAACGACACATGTTTGAAAGCAAAAAAAAGTCAGGGGAGGATGCTCTGGCATCCTCCCCTGATTGGCCCGAAAGTGCGGAGGCGGTTTGTTTTATAGGCCTGACGTGGAAGCGCTTGCCGACGTGCTGCCGGCCGCCTTCGGAACGCTGAGGTAACCGGACGCGGTCGATTTGGTCACTTTGTTGATGACCAGCTCGAGTGCCGCATGGCTCCCGCCGGTGTAGAAGAAAATCGGCTCGTTGACCGAGCGATTCTTCTTCTCGAAGTTTTTGTCATCGGCGAGGACGTTGATGGTGAATTGATTCTTCTTAGGATTGGCGTTCTTTAGCTCAACCTGCACCGAGCCGACCTTCTGGGCGCCAGCCTTGCGCGTCACGGTAAATTCAAAATAATCGCGCGTGCCCATACGGCGCAGTTGGTCGATTTCATCATGATTGCGGGCGATGAGCGTGCCCATCTCGCTGCGCGCCATCTGCAGATTGTTCTTGGTGGCGTCGAGATCGCTCTTCACACCGGTTACGTCCGTGTTCAGCTTGTTGACGTCATCGGCGTTAGCCTTCGCGGCAAGCTGCGTGTTCACGGAGTTTTCGAGTCCCGCAATCTTCTTATCGATAGTGACGGACGATTGCCGATTCTGCTTGCGGGCCTTAACGAGATCCGACTGCGTAACATTCAGCTTGTCCGTTACGACCTTCAGGTCACTTTGGAGTTGCTGATTAATCTCATCTTCTTTGGCGAGCTTCTGCGCCAACGCATCGTTGGCTTGCTTCACCGAGGTCTGCGTCGCCTGTTCCACGTTATTTGCGTGGCTGAGGGCGCTCCATCCAATTCCGATCCCGAGTAGCGAAACGGCGGCCAAGACCACAAGGGCGATTCCGACCCACCGGGGCGTGCCCGACGAGCTAACGTGAATGGGTTCCTGATACTCGCTCATTGACTTCGTCTCCTTGTACAGCAATCCCCTACAGGCTTAAGAAAGGAGCACCCCTCACACCAAACCCTTCGTCCGCAGACTTGCTTCCTGAAGTGTAAGATTCGGTGGCACTTACGTTTGTTTCCGAGAAGGGAGGGAGTGTTTTGTAACGTACTAGTACCTGTAAACTTTACGCGACGCGCTGTTGGTCTTGTATTTCACAGGCTTCAACACCCTAGCTATCCCTAACAGCGAATTTACCCCGCGAGATTCCCACGAGAACTCGCATAAGCGACGCTAGAGATTGCCAGGGAGACTGCGTTTAGGCAGCTTTTGTACCGGCAGGAACTTCTTGCGGGCGTGGAGGCCCGAAATAGTGATCGAGTGTGCTGTTCGCTGCGTCCAGGACGAGATGGCAATCAGGGCAGTCCTGGAGGTGCTGCTTGATCTCGCTTTCAACCGACGGCGACAGCTTCCCCTCTAAGTACCAGCAAATCAAATGGATAGTGTCTCGACAGCTCATTCTCTCTTCCCTTGGCTGGAACGACCCGACCTCGATGCCCGGAATGGGTGCATTTGCTCTACCAAAAGCCTGCGACGGCTTTGGGTCGAATAAGGCCTATGAAATCAGACACCTATGAATTTTGGGTTAGGCGCGGCCTCCGTCCCTCCGGGGAATCTTTACATCCGCTGGCCCATTTATGCAGGAACTTCATCGTTCGCGGGCAGGCGAGAGGCTTCAGCGTTGTGGAATTACGGTCATTTCCCTGAGGGCGGCAATGCGGTCCTCCAAAGGAGGATGCGTGCTAAACAGAGAGGAGAAGGTGTCCGAGCGGAACATAGGTTTGACAATGCAAAGCGCGGCCGTGGTCGGAGGCATTGTGGTTGTAGGGATCTTCTTGTTATAGGCGCCGAGCTTCTGCAATGCGCTGATTAAGCCGTAGGGTTGACCCACCATGCGCGCGCCGGTGGCATCGGCGGAGTATTCGCGCTGCCTGGATATGCCCAGCTGCAAAAGAAAAGCCGCTAACGGCGCGAGGATCAGCATCAGAATTCCGGCTAAGCCGCCGCCTTCGCGATCTTCTTCGCGGCCGCCGAACCACCATCCTATGTGTGCAAGGTGCGAGATGGCGCCGGCGATGGTCGCGGCAATGGAGCTGATTAAGATGTCGTAATTACGCACGTGCGAAAGCTCGTGAGCGATCACTCCCTCGAGTTCGTCGTCGGTCATTAATTTGAGAAGCCCCTCGGTGACGGCGACGGAAGCGTGGCTGGGGTTGCGGCCGGTGGCGAATGCGTTGGGAGCTGCTTCCGGCACAACGTACAACTTCGGCACTGGAAGATTTGCTTTGGCGGCCAGACGCTCCATGACTTCGTAAAGTCTAGGCAATTGTTCGCGGGTGACCGGCTGCGCGCCGCTGGACATAAGCGCGATCTTATCCGAGAAAAAATAGGCGAATGCGTTGAGAACGCCGGCAATAATCAATGCCATGGTCATGCCGTTGCGGCCGCCGAAGTACGCGCCAATAGTGATGAGCACCAGCGTCAGCGCGGTCAACAGAAATGTGGTACGCAAAGCTCTCATAGACTTCCCTCAGGACTATATACGTACACCCGGGCATGGTTCTTACGCCAGCCGGCGGCCGCGGTGCGCCGTTCGCAGGCGGCAACTCCGAATCTTTAGGCCGCTGTGGCCGGCTTCTTGGCCTGCACGCGCTCGAAACGCATGGAGTTGCTTTGGCCGTCGCGGTCCACGCGAACGTGATCGCCGGGCAGGATCTTGCCCTCCAAGATTTGCAACGCCAGCGGATCTTGCACCAGCCGCTGAATGGTGCGGCGCAGAGGTCTGGCACCGTACGCGGGGTCATAGCCTTCGCGGACCAGCAGTTCCTTCGCAGCCGGGGTGAGTTCGAGTTTGATCTGGCGCTCCGCGAGCAATTTCTCCACTCCTTCCAGCAGCAAATCCACGATGCGTACGAGTTGCTCTTTGCCGAGCGGGTTGAAGATCACGATTTCGTCGATGCGGTTGATGAACTCGGGCCGGAAGGCGTCGCGCAGGGCATTCATGGCTTCTTTCCTGGCGCGTTCCGGATCGCGATTAGCGAGCTCAAAAATTGCCGTAGAGCCGACGTTGCTGGTCATCACCAGGACGGCGTTGCGGAAATCCACCGTGCGGCCCTTGCCGTCCGTGAGCCTGCCATCCTCCAGAATTTGCAGCAGCACATTGAAGACGTCCGGATGGGCCTTCTCAATTTCATCGAACAGAACCACCGAATATGGATGGCGTCGTACCTGCTCCGTGAGCTGCCCGCCCTCTTCGTAGCCGACGTAGCCGGGAGGCGCGCCGATCAAACGCGATACGGTGTGCTTCTCCATGTACTCGGACATGTCGATGCGAATCATCAGCTTTTCGTCATCGAAGAGGAATTCTGCCAGAGCGCGCGCCAGTTCTGTCTTGCCGACGCCGGTAGGCCCGAGAAAAATGAAGGAACCTATAGGGCGCCTTGGATCGGAGAGTCCGGCGCGGCTGCGGCGCACGGCGTTCGCCACACGCGCCAGAGCATCGTCTTGACCGACGACGCGCTGCCGCAGACGCTCCTCCATGTGCACGAGCTTTTCCGCTTCGCCTTCGAGCAGGCGGCCGACAGGAATGCCGGTCCATTTGCTCACGAGCTTGGCAATGTCTTCTTCGTCGACCTCTTCCTTGAGCATGGGCGCGTCTTTTTGTATTTGGCGGAAGCGTTCCTCGGCTTGTCGCAGCTCACGCTCGATTGCAGCGATCCTGCCGTAGCGAATTTCCGCGACTTTGGCGAGTTCGCCGGATCGTTCGTAACGCTGCTCTTCCGCTTTGAGTTCCTCGATCTGCTCCCTGAGCTTGCGGACCTTGTTGAGGGCTTCTTTCTCGGCTTGCCAACGTGCCTTGCGAGCGCTCGAATCCTCGCGTAGCCTTGCGAGCTCTTTCTCGATTTGCTCGCGACGTTCCTTGGAGTGCGCATCCTTTTCCTTTAGCAGGGCTTGGCGTTCGATTTCGAGCTGCATGATGCGACGCTCGACTTCGTCAATCTCAACAGGCAGGGAATCGATTTGCATGCGCAAACTGGCCGCGGCTTCGTCGATCAAGTCGATGGCCTTGTCCGGCAAGAAACGGTCGGAAATGTAACGGTGGGAAAGCGTGGCGGCAGTGATAATGGCGCCGTCTTTGATATGTACACCGTGATGCACTTCGTAGCGCTCTTTCAAGCCGCGCAGAATCGCGATGGTGTCCTGGACGGTCGGCTCTTCCACCATGACGGGCTGAAAGCGGCGCTCGAGTGCAGGATCTTTTTCAATGTATTTTTTGTACTCGTTCAGCGTAGTAGCGCCGATGGCCCGCAATTCGCCGCGCGCCAGCGCAGGCTTCAACATGTTGGAGGCGTCCATGGCGCCTTCCGCAGCGCCAGCGCCGACGAGGGTATGCAACTCGTCGATAAACAGGATGATTTGGCCTTCGGCTTCGGTGACTTCCTTCAACACGGCTTTCAAACGGTCTTCAAATTCGCCGCGGAATTTTGCGCCCGCAATCAGCGAAGCCAGATCCAACGCTACCAAGCGCTTGGTTTTCAAGACGTCCGGGACGTCACCGGACACAATTCTTTGCGCGAGACCTTCCACAATCGCCGTCTTACCGACGCCGGGCTCGCCAATCAGCACCGGATTATTCTTGGTGCGGCGGGCTAGAATCTGCATCACGCGGCGAATCTCTTCGTCGCGGCCGATGACCGGATCGAGCTTCGAGCGGCGCGCAAGGTCGGTTAGATCGCGCGCGTATTTTTCCAGGGCTTCATAGGTTGCTTCCGGATTCTGCGAGGTGACGCGCTGTGTCCCGCGGACACTGGTGAGTGCTTGCAGGATGGCCTCGTGGGAAGCTCCCTGTTTCTTCAGGAGCTGGCCGGCGGGATCGCGATCCTGCCCGGCGATGGCCAGAAACATGTGCTCGGTGGAGACATATTCGTCCTTGAATCTTTGGGCTTCGTCGAACGCGCGCTCCAGCACATCATTCAGCGCTCGACTCATATTCTGCTGCGCAAAGCCGGTGACGCGCGGCAAGCGGCCAATCTCGCGATCGATGTCCTGCGAGAGCATTTCCGTGCGAATTCCCAGGCGTGCCAGTAGCGGCGACACGACACCATCGGGTTGTGACACCAGCGCGGCGAGCAAGTGAATTGGCTCAACCTGCTGGTTCTCATGGCGCGCGGCTATTTCCTGCGCGCTCTGCAGCGCTTCCTGGGCCTTCACGGTCATTTTTTCAAATCGCAGCATCACGCACCTCAAATCTACTACCGACACAAGGGCATCGCCGGTGTCCCGACGTTGACCCAGGTCTGCTTTGTCTTGGCTTCTTCGCGCTTGGGAACCGTGGCTCGAAGCAGCTCAAGAAATCTGTGCCTGTAATGAATACGCCGGTATCATAAAATATGCGCGTCCCATTGTCAAGTACAGGTGGGGTAGGGTACACCTCCGTGTAAGTTGTTAAATATTTGACTATTTACTCGTCTATACGGCCCGTCAATCAGGTCGATCCCCTAGGGGGAAATGGCACGACAAGTGACCCAAAGAGACTCAAGTCGGGGCTTTTCACTCGTTTAGCTGGATTTGGTAGACTGGCACGTCATGCGGCTCGACGAACTCGATTACGAGCTTCCACCTGCGCAAATCGCGCAACGACCATTGCAGCGCCGCGACGCCTCCCGCCTTCTCACAGTGGATCGCGTGAGTGGGAAGTTGGCGGATCGCATGTTCGGCGAGCTTCCCGGCTTGCTTCGCGGCGATGAGCTCCTTGTGCTGAATAATGCTCGCGTGATTCCGGCGCGGCTTTTCGGCCGGAGAATGGGCGTGTTTTCGGATCCGCCCTCACGGGCAACGCGCCGGGAACACTTGAGCGGTACGGTGGAAGTTTTCCTCGCGCGGCAAGTCGGACCCGATGTATGGGAGGCGTTGGTCCGGCCGGGGCGCAAGATGAAAACAGGTGAGCGCATTGTGTTTGGCGAAGGCGAACTGGAAGCTGAAATTGTCGCGCGAGGCGAATTTGGCTTGCGCACCGTACGATTTAGTTCGCGCGAGCCCAGCGGAGTATTCGCGCAGATCGAGCGGCTCGGACACGTCCCGCTCCCGCCGTACATCGACCGCGAGGATGAAACGGCCGATCGCGAGAGATATCAAACAGTGTTTGCCAGCAAGCCGGGCGCGATCGCTGCTCCAACTGCGGGGCTGCACTTCACGCCAGAAATCCTGTCAGCTATTCGCGCACGCGGCGTGGAAATATGCGAGGTGACGCTCGACGTTGGGCTCGGCACGTTTCAGCCCATCCACAGCGACACGCTCGAGGGCCATGTGATGCACGGGGAATCGTATGAACTTTCCGAGCAAAGTGCGCGGCAAATCCAGGCGGCACACTCCGCGCTGCGACCAATTCTCGCCGTGGGGACGACGGTCGTGCGCGCGCTGGAGGACGCTGCCTTGCGCGCCGCTAAAACCAGTTCAGACATGCTGGTTTGCGCCGGCAAAGCGGAAGCGCGATTATTCATCGTGCCAGGCTTTTGCTTCCGCGTGGTGAACGCGCTGCTCACGAATTTTCATCTTCCCAGATCAACTCTGCTTGCACTGGTCTGCGCTTTCGCTGGCCGAGAGCGCACTCTGGCAGCATATCAACACGCCGTCGAGGCAGGCTATCGCTTCTACAGCTATGGCGACTGCATGCTGATTCGATAGTCCGTATGGAATGCTGGGGGCGAGCTGGAGAAATCTACGGTATGACAAGGTAAGAAGCGAACGGGGAGGCCGCCAAATGCCAGCCTCCCCTCGGCGACGACAGTTTCTCGAAAGCTTTCGTTATTCGCTGAAGACGAAAACCCGCTTTTGCCCGGAGAAGCGCACTTCCTTCACTTGGCCGCTTTCGCTCAGCAACACGGCGTCGTAATTGGACTTGGTGTCGCGTTCTTCCCAGCGGCCTTCACTCTCGGCCACCACGGACTTGCCCTTTTGCACGGTGGCTCTGTTGCCGTCAATGAGCAGACGGTATTCACCGGCCTGCAGATCGGCTTTGCCAAGTTTTGCGGATTGCGTGATGTTGATCGTTTTGCTGATGGGTTTCGCAAATACAGGCACGGCCAGCGCGGTTACCGCCAGAAGCGCAACACTTCGAAGGAACGAATTGGATTTCATGCGTGTCAACCTTTCCATCGGATCGAGTCAGCCGAACAAACGGCGGTAGGAGTCAGGCGAGTTGACACGCGGCCCGGGGAGCGAGTAGATTTCCCCGAACGACACCTCCTCTTCCTGGACTAACGGCCGGAAAGATGCGTGTCAACGCCCCGCGGCTGCCACCGCGGGGTTTTTTGATGGTTGGTCTGACGGACCTAATCTCGTTTTTACTGTTCGACTGCACTCGTATAGACGAGCCTCCCCCACTGAATGTTTCGTGCGCACGCGTGAAAATACTTTTATATTTGTTGGTTTTTTGCTGAACAACGAGCCACATTGGCCTGCTTAGCGGCGCATTCTCATTAACAATTGCTAAAGAATTAGAACTAACGCCGGGCCGGGTTATGCGTCCCGCCTCCGGCTCGGGTCCACTCCTCGCTTGGCGCTCAGGTTTTTGACTTCCTGCTTCGTTCTGTAAATCGCCAATCACATCATCTATACTCAGTTGCTCATTTGGACATTCCGGGAAATGCGGATTCTCGTTCTTAGCGATTTGCACGCAAATGCGACGGCTTTAAAAGCAGCTCTGGCTGCGTCCGAGGGACGCTGGGAGCGAGTCGTATGTCTGGGCGACGTCGTCGGCTATGGTCCCGATCCCAACGAAGTGACCTCGAGGATTCGCGAGTTGGGCGCGCAAACCATCCGCGGCAATCACGACAAAGCCGCCACCGGAATAATGCCCACGGATGACTTCAATCCCATTGCCAAGGCGGCGGTAGATTGGACGCGCTCGCAGCTGTCTCCTGACAATCTTAAATGGCTTACCGAATTGCCACACGGCCCCTTGGAAACCGGCGGAATTGTTCTCGTGCACGGCGCCCTTCAGGACGAGGACGAATACGTCTTTACTCCCGCGCAGGCGCTCGAAGGTCTGTTGGATTCCGCGGCCGGCATGACTTTTTTCGGTCATACGCATCACCAAGGTGGATTCGCTTACTCAAATGGCGGCAATAACCTGGAGATCCTGAATCTGCGCCCACGTGCCCCTGAACCGTTCGCTGCATTGCGCATCAATACTGGTTCGCGTTACCTGCTGAACCCCGGGTCGATCGGCCAACCGCGGGACGGAGACCCCAGAGCGGGCTTTGCCGTCGCCGACCTGGAACACGATGTCGTGGAGTTCTGGCGCGTCTCGTACGACATCGCAGACGTGCAATCGCGCATGCGCGCGGCGCGCCTGCCCGAGGCGCTCGTACAACGGCTGAGCGTCGGTCGGTAGGGCAGTCCGTCCGTCTAAAATTTGGCGTGCGAATCACAGAGCCGCGTTTTACCCTGAACAGATGCACGAGCAGCCTCAAATCGAAGTTCCCGGCGACCAGCCGACCGACCGCGGACCCTTCAGCTTCGCGCTGATGGTCGCGGCCGCGGCGGTGGTCATCGTATTGATGGGATTTTATTTGTGGCCGGGACGACAATCGCCATCGCGCGGCGGCGTACAAGAAGTGCATCCACCGTTCGGCCCTGCGGAGCGCGAGTATGCCTCGAAGATCAAGATCGAAAAGGTGGCGTTGAGCCGCGCGGCAAATTTCCTGAACCAGGAAGTGACTATTCTCACGGGCGATCTCGTGAATACCGGCGAGCGCACGCTTCGCGAAGTCGAACTAACCGTCGAATTTTACGACGACATGAACCAAATTGCGTTACGCGAGTCGCGGCTGGCGCAAACCTCCGCGAGCCCGCCTATACCGCCCGGAGAACGCCGATCCTTTGAGGTTTCCTTCGAGCACCTTCCCACGTCGTGGAATATGCAGCTGCCTGCGGTTCAGGTCACTGGTTTGCTTTTCGGCCCACTCAAGCAGTAATTCCCTCTAAGTAATAGCAGATTGCAGATTACTTTATTATAATCCAGCGCATGGAGCTTGCAGCCGAATTGGAGGCGACTCTCCGCGAATTCGCGGCAGCCGCGCCCGTGGAGGTCCGCGAGAACGGCGGACGCGTAGCTCCTCTATCGGGGCTGTCCTGGGAGGTCCGCGGCGCGGCCGAGAAGCCGTTGCTCCACCTCTGGTCCGCGGAGTACAACCTGACGCGTCGCGTCCTGGCTATCACGGATTACTCCGAGCAGCGCTTGACTCTGGCAGTGGAGCGCTTTGGACGCAGCAAGCCGGACCGGCTCGAATTCGTGCGCGTGAACTTCGACCGTTCGGCTCGCGAGTTGACCCGTCAAGCTTTCTGCGAACGACTTCGCCGCATTCTTGCCGAGCAGTTTCCTGACGAAATTGTAGATTCGCTGATCATTTCTCCCGATCTGGAGCATTCGCTTTCTGGAAACTACGTGCGAGGCATTCTCCGCCGGGGCTCCGCGGAATGGGCGGTCCTGGGCGTTGGAGACGACGAGTCCGCAGATACCATTGAGAATAGTTTGACGTTTGCGCTCCTGTGGCTGGAACGCGCCCGTCAATCAAGCAGGCGCGGAACGATCGCCGGCTTGCGCCTCATTCTCCCGAAAGGCGGAACTCGCGTGGTGGCGCAACGCGTTGGCGCTTTGCATCCGCAACTGGTTCTGGAACTCTATGAGCGCGATCCTGTGCGCGAAGTGCTGGAGAGAGTAGACCCGCGCTCAGCTGGAAATATCGACAGTTGGATCGTGCCGCAGCGCGACACACAATCGCTCCTCGACCGCGCGCGCGAGGCTCTGCAATCCATCGTCGATCTGGCGCCGCGGGCTATCAGCCTGCATCCATTGGTCGCGTCGGGCGAGGTTTGGCTGCGCTTTCGCGGCTTGGCGATAGCTAAGTGGGACGATGGCCGCGTTTTCTTTGGCACTGGCGACCGGCGAGACGAGCTTACCGCCGCTTCTTGGCCGATACTGAAGCAATTGGTGTTCGACCTCGAAACCCGCCGCCATCCCCTGGCAACGGATATGCGCCATCCCTTTTATCGCGCGCAGCCGGAGCGCTGGCTGGAAGCGAGCGTTCGCGCGGACGTTACGCGCGTGGATGCGCAGCTTGATCCGCGCTTCGTGTACTCGCAAGTCTTCGCCAATGCCGGCGGCGAGCATGGCATCCTCGATCTGTTAGGCGTTACCCGAAGCGGACGTCTGGCGATTCTGGAATTGAAAGCCAGCGAACACATTCACCTAGCGCTGCAGGCCGCCGGTTATTGGCGCCATGTGCATCACCACATGCAACAGGATGATCTTTCAAGATATGGATATTTTCCTGGCGTGCAATTGCAAGCGGCGCGTCCGCTGGTGTACCTGGTCGCGCCAGCTCTGCGTTTTCATCCCGCTACGGACGAACTGCTGCGCTATCTCGCGCCCGACGTGGAGGTGGTGCGCGTGGGCCTTGCAGAAACCTGGCGCCGCTGCGTGCGCGTTGTCATGCGCCAGTAACACAGGCTCAATCGCAGAATCTTCTTTTGCCTCGCAAATCTCTGTTTACTCCCGGCCGTACACAGATAGAATGTGTCTCCCTTACGAGGTATACGGTGAATTTTTCGGCTAAGATCCGGCAAGTCGGAGAGATTTCTGTTGTAGAAGTCACCGGCAAACTCACTTCTCTTGAGAGCGGCGCGTTGCGCGGCAGCATCGCGCAATTGCTCAAAGAAGGCCGGAAGCTGATCCTCTTGAACCTAAGCGGCTTGGTGTACCTGGACAGCTCCGGCGTCGGCGACCTGGTGCATGCCTACATGAGCGTCGTCAAGCGCGGCGGCGAAATGAAGGTTGTTGGGTTGACCGATAAGGTGGAAGAAATCCTTAAGATTACGCAGCTATATCAGATATTTCCGGAGTTCCAAGACGAGCGGTCCGCGCTGCAGAGTTTTCCGGCAAATGGCGGCACGCGGAAACCCAGACTGGAGATCGTCCGGCCTAACAAAAATTAGTGGGCAGAAAAGAAGAGAAGCAGCTAAGGTTTTGGCCTTAACTGCTTCCCGGGGTGTGTCCTCGAAGTGGTTAGTTACTAATATAGATGCATGCCAGCGAAAAAGGTTTCACCTCGCCAAAACTTTTTCTTTTTTCCGCGTAATTGAAAAGCATTAGTCTCGAAACGACTAATAAAAGAGGTACTTACGCCACCGTTCGTCGCGGTGCCCGATCAATCTCATCAGTTGCCGCGAGGTATGTAGGGTGAATGGCCTAGGACGCCGCGCCAGCTTCAAACCCGCTTCCTCCGGTGTGCGGTCGCCCTTGCTGTTATTGCAGCGGTAGCAGCAAGCCACCAAATTCTCCCACGATGAGCGGCCGCCCCTGGAGCGCGGCACCACGTGATCCAGCGTCAGTTCGGAACTAGGAAAAACCGCGCCGCAGAACTGGCAGGTATTGCGATCGCGCAGCAAGATATTCTTGCGGGAAAGCGCCCTGCTTTGCTGCGGAATGTGCCGGTAGGCAAGCAGCCGAATTACCGAGGGCACGCGATGCGCATGCGCCGCCGAGTGCACTTCCGCGCTGTGCATCTCCTCGGCCTGCGCGACGCCTTTCAGCAAAAGCACCATCGCACGCCGCACCGCGGTCACATTGATTGGCTCATACGTCGCGTTCAGGACCAGCACAGGCTCCTGCATCAGCGATGGACGCCGCATTATAATTGAGTTGTGGACCCTACTGCCGACGGGACTCTCTGAGCCGGCCGAGGCCGTCCCAGACGCTTCCGGGGTTCTTCGCCCCCGGGACTCGAACGATTCTGGCCGTCTTGCGCTCACTGCGGGTCCTTCAGGTTAGAACTCACCGGAGCCTACCGCTGGATGCCGTGCCGCCCGGGCTACCGTCAGCCCGATAACCGACTTGGCTCCCGCGCCCCGTAACGCCTTGGCTGCAGCGTCGAGGGTGGCTCCCGTCGTCATTACATCATCTATCAGCAAAACGCGTAGATTGTCAACTTTGCTGCCCGAACGTGTGGCAAAAGCGCCACGTACGGAGTCCCAGCGCTCCTCCAGACTCAAGATGTGCTTGTCCGGCCGCGGCTTGGTTCGCACCAGTAGGACCGCGCGGTAAGGCAAGCCCAGCTTGCGGGCCAACGGTTTGGCGATAAGGTCCGCTTGGTTGTAGCCGCGCTCCTTTTGCCGCTGGCGATGCAGGGGTACTGGAACCACTACATCAATGTCGTTTGCCACCGCCTCCCGCCGCGCAACCTCCCCGAGTCGATCGGCGAACCAGCGGCCCAACGGCTCCATCCGCTCGAACTTCAGCAGCATGATCGCCGGCACGAGCGTTCCCTTGTAAAGCGCGTAGCTGCGGGCGCGGTCAAAGCCATACGTCCGGCTCTGGCATTGCGGGCAAACCACACCTTCGGGAGGGTGTGGTCCCGAATCGTGACCGCCTAGGGACCATGTCGCCTGCGGTTGCCCGCAAATGCCGCAAAGTACACCGCCAAGCGCTGGGAACGAAGCCAGGCATTGGTCGCATATCGGCACCGCGCTAGCTCGGATCAGCAAACGCTTACACAATCGACAGTCCGCCGGAAAGAACACGCTGACCAGAGCGTCGCCCGCTCCGGACAGCCATGCCCCGACGCGCCTGTCGAAACTGGGCCGAGCCGCCACGTTATGGCGAGCCTACCCTGCCTGACTAGATAAACAAAGATTAAAATGTACCGTAAGGTAAGTACCGCGCGAGCGGTTGTGCCGGTCTTCGTGAATTACAGCAGACCCTGCTCGGCCTTTTCCTGGCAGTTGATGCAGTGTTTGGCCCACGGCACCGCTTCCAGCCGTTTCTGCTGCATTTCTTCCTGGCAATTCGCGCAGAGGCCGTATTCGTTCGACTGGATGCGCTTCAGCGCCGCGTCAATCATGTTCAGAATCGTGCGGTCCGTGTTGGTCATTCCAAACAGAAATTCTTTGGTGTAGGAGTTGGCCGCTTTGTCCGCAAGATCGACGGTCTGGTCGTCATCGGCTTGCCGTCCTTCTTCTTCGGTGCGCGCGATGGTCTTCATCAGTTCTTCGCGCCGCGAAACTAGCTTCTTTTTATAGTAATCGAGCCTTTTCTTGTCCATGGGCAATTCCTGGCCCTTCTGTATCGCTTTCGGGGCCATCTAAAAAACTCCATAGTCTAGGCCGCGTGTTTTGGAGTGTCAAGGCGCGACCCTAAATGGAAAAATTTAGTTCGCGCAATAAGATGCTGGATACGGCCTGCGCGATTCACCGATCACTTTGCCTGGCCGTAGTTCGCGCTACGGTACCAGCGGAAGAACCAGCGCGGAAGGATGCGCCTTGTCGTGGTAAATGACGTTGTTCGCCTTGCTCATTCGCGTCGCCCCGGCTTGCTCTTCGCCGGTATTTAGATTGCGGTCGAACCTCGGAAAGTTGCTGCTGGAAACTTCCAGCCGCAGTTTGTGCCCGGCGAGAAAAACGTTGCTCGTCGCCCACAAATCCACGGTGATGTGATACGTCTCACCCGGTTTGGCAAGCTCCGGCTTCTCTTGCGAGTTGCGATAGCGCAGCCGCAAGATTCCCTCGGTAAGATTCTGCGCAAGGCCGTTCGGCCACACATCGACCAGCTTGCCTGTGAAATCGGTATCCGGTGCCGAGGTGCTCACATAGAGCTCCAGCGACACGGGTCCGGTGACCTCAAGATCCTTCGTCAGCGCCGGCGTCGTGAACACCAGCACATCACTCCGTGATTCCACTTTGCTTTGATCTTGCGGCCCCAACCCGGCCGGAGGAAATGGGCCGCAGCACAACGGGCCGCCCCAGGTCGGCGTCGCATCGCTGGGATCATAGGCAAATTGATCGCTTTTCTCCGCGCCAGGCGCTGCCACGCTCAGCGTCCCATCGCCGCTCGCCGTGTTCGCCGCTCCCGCGGAGTGCAAATAATACTTGGTGTTTCTTGCGCGCGAAAGCGGCCAGTCGTCTTCCTCACGCCATTCGTTTCGGCCCATCACAAAAATCTTTACGGGCTTCTCCGTTGGCGCGCTCGTTTGCCCCTTCAGGAGTGCGTCGTACCAGCTCAGCATGACTTCATTGAAATCAAATGGCAGCTTCTCCCCGAAGTCCACGGCACCAACTTTCCTGCTGTCCGATCCGCCCGCGTGCCCACCGACGTAAACCATCAGCTTCTGCCCGCGCTTCGCTTCCTCCGTGCCCGCTTCCTTCTTCAGCCGCGCATAGTTCCGCAGCGTTCCGCCCAGAAAAATGTCGTACCACGCTCCGAAGCCGAAAACCGGCACCTGAATTTGCGCGTAGTGCTCTTCGATCGACCACTGCTTCCAGTACTCGTCATAGTTTGGATGCGCGAGCCAGTCCGCAAAATACGGAGCAAGGTTTTCTGCTGTCGGCGCCTGCAGCACTGGATAGCTGGTCAGCGGCAGCTTTTGCGCCCAAGCCACCGCGTTCTGTCCAGCATCTACGCGCCGGTGCACTGTGTTCAACGCCAGCCCGGTCGTCCACGATTCATTGAACCACTGCTCGAACGCCCCGCCCTGATACGTCCAGCCATCGTGATAATTGGAAGCCGTGACGTTCGGAGAAATTCCCGTCAGGTGCGGGGGTTTCGCAATGGCCGCAAGATATTGCGTCGCTCCAACGTACGAACCGCCAAACATTCCCACCTTACCGTTCGCGTAAGGAAGCCCGGCCGCCCATTCCACCGTGTCGTACCCGTCTTGCGATTCATTCTTGAACGGATACCACTCGCCTTCCGATTGAAAGCGCCCGCGCACGTCCTGCTCTACCACCACGTAACCTCGTGCGGCAGCCTTCGCACCGAACTCCATCTCGTTGGTTTTGTCGTAGGGCGTGCGCACCAGGAGCACCGGAAATTTGCCATCCGCTTTCGGTCGACAAATGTCCGCGCGCAACTTCGTGCCATCACGCATTACCGCCGCGGCGTTGTGCTCGACCGTGACGCTGTAACTCTGCGCGCTCGCGTGCCCGGGCAGAAGAAACAGAAACGCAACCACAATGCCCGCAGTGCAACTCCAACAAACTCCACCACGGTCTTTTTCAAGTGTCATGTGGTCCTCCACGTCACCTCGCGAATCCGTCGCTCGGCTCAAACGGTTTGACTTCCTACGCACGCGGTCTTCGCGAGAGGGCAGCAGACTAGGGGTCGCTCAAGTTCTTGTCAAGAGAAGCCGCAACGTTTCCGCAAGACCTGCTTCAGGCTCTCGCATCTAATCTGCGAGGTACATGATGATCAAGAAAGTCGCTGGCGGCTATGAGATTCTCTCTGAGAGCGAAAAGAGAACCTCGGCGGTCCGTACAAAACCAAAAAGGAAGGCGAAAAGCGGCTCCGGGAGGTGGAATTCTTCCAACGTCGCAAAGGTTGATGGACTCAGGTCTTACTGTTCCCACTCAAATCTCTTGGCTTTTCCCTGCGCCACGAAGTTGCTGCGCGTTCCAGCGCATTGCTACAATTGCAATGGAAAAAAGCCGCGCCGGAAATCGGGCGCATCCAGCAAAACGCGCCCGCAAGCCCAAAGATGGCACCGCGCAGCATGAGTGAGGAGCAGGCATGGCCGGATACGGCGGCGTGGACTTCATCGATTTTGATTCGCAACTAAACGACGAAGAAAAGCTGGTGCGCCAGACCTCGCGCCAATTCGTCGAACACGAAGTTGTTCCCATCATCGAGAAACACAGCCGCGAAGGCACATTCCCGCATCATTTAGTTCCACAGCTAGGCGAACTCGGTTTCTTCGGCGCAAATTTGCACGGCTACGGCTGCGCTGGAATGTCCAACGTTGCCTATGGGCTCGTCACCCAGGAACTTGAGCGCGGCGATTCCGGCCTGCGCAGCTTCGTCTCCGTGCAAAGCGCGCTGGTGATGTATCCCATCTACGCGTATGGCAACGACGCGCAAAAAGACAAATGGCTGCCGGTACTCCAACAAGGCAAGGCCATCGGCTGCTTCGGCTTGACCGAGCCGCAGTTTGGCTCTAATCCCGGCGGCATGCTGACCCGCGCCATAAAAAAGGGCAGCAAGTATGTGCTCAACGGCGAAAAGATGTGGATCACCAGCGGCTCCATTGCCGACGTAGCGGTCGTCTGGGCCAAGTGCGAAGATGACAAAGTTCGCGGCTTCCTGGTGGAAAAAGGTACGCCCGGCTTCAAAGCCTGGGAGGTGCACGGCAAATGGTCGTTGCGCGCCTCGGTAACTTCCGGCTTGTCTTTCTCCGACTGCGAAATTCCCGCAGAAAATCTCTTGCCCAACGTAGTCGGACTGAAAGGCCCCCTCGGCTGTCTGAACCAAGCGCGCTACGGCATTGGCTGGGGAGCGCTTGGCGCGGCCATGGCCTGCTACGACACCGCGCTGCAATATGCGAAAACGCGCAAACAATTCGCCAACAAACCGATAGCCTCGCACCAGCTGGTGCAGGAAAAGCTCGCCTGGATGATCACGGAAATCAGCAAAGGCCAATTACTGGCCCTGCACGTCGGCCGTCTCAAGGACAAAAACAAAGCCGACCCCTCGCACATTTCCATGCTGAAGATGAACAATGTCGCCATCGCCCTGGAAACCGCGCGCAAGGCCCGCGACATTCTCGGCGCCAACGGCATCGTCGACGACTATCCCATCATGCGCCACATGAACAATCTCGAAAGCGTCTCCACCTACGAAGGCACGCACGACATCCACAAGCTCGTAATCGGCGAGCGCATAACCGGCATTTCCGCCTTCGTGTAATTTCGCCTTTGTAGTGGGGCAGCTTTATCCCGAGCATCGCCGAGGGAACGCCGCGCCAGTCTTAACAAATCTGCGCCGCGCCCGCCGCTAAATCCGGTATCTTGTAGGGGCGCAACTCTGCCGCGCCCCGTTTGGAGATAACCGATGCGTCTTGGCACCCCGCGTTTTTGCGTCTTGTTTTGCTCCGTTTTGATTCTTACCTCGCTCGCCCAAGCCCAGCGCAAAGCCCCGCCCGATCCCGCGCGCCCCAAAATTCGCGCCATCACCGCCTTCGTCAATCTCGATCGCACGCAATATCAACAGCAAATCGCCGACGCCATGACCACGTTGAAGCGCGCCCGCACCATTTTCGAGTCCCGCGACTACGAAGTCGAAACCATTCGCATCTCCACGCAACCCTTCGCCGAATACACCAAAGGTCTCACCGCTGAACAGGCTCTCGCCTTTTTCAAGAGCTACGACACGCTCGCCCAGCAACAGAAATTCGCCGCCTCCATCGGCCCCGCCATGCTGAAAGCTGACGATCCCGAATCGCAAGCCGATCTCCTCGTCGACGTCCTCAAAAACACAAAGTCCATCAATGCCAGCCTAGTCGTCGCCGATGAAAACGGGGTCCGCTGGACGTCTGTAGGCGCCGCCGCCCGCGCCATGCAAAAGCTCGCCGCCACCGAGCACAGCCAGGCCAATTTCAAATTCTCCGCCATCGCGCTCGTACCGCCGCTCACGCCATTCTTCCCCGGCTCGTATCACACCGGTTTCGGCCATCAATTCGCCATCGCGCTGGAATCAGCGAACACCGTCGCCGCCGCCTTCCAGAGCGCCCCCGATTTGGCAACCGCCCGCCGTCGCCTGATCGACCGCCTAGGCAGCGAAGCCATGAATATCGAATCCCTCGCCGGCCGCGTCGATCAAGACACCGGCTGGACCTACATGGGCATCGATCTTTCGCCCGCACCGATGAAAGACGTCTCCATCGCCGCCGCGCTCGAAACTTTGACGGCCCAGCCCATCGGTTCCCCCGGCACGCTAACCGGCGCCGCCACTATCACCGCCGCCATCCGCGACATTCAAGTAAAGCAAACCGGCTACAACGGATTGATGCTGCCAGTGCTGGAAGATTCGCGGTTAGCGCAGCGCTGGAGCGAAGGTCGGCTTTCGCTCGACTCCCTGCTCAGTTACAGCGCCGTCTGCGGCACCGGCCTCGACACCATCCCGCTTCCCGGCGACACCACCGAGCAACAGCTCGAGCTAATCATCGGAGACATGGCCAGCCTCGCCGTCAAATGGCACAAGCCGCTCTCCGCAAGGCTGCTGCCGGTCACAGGAAAAAAGCCAGGCGAAACGACCGAATTTGACGACCCTTACCTCGTGAACGCCACCCTGCAACCTATCGGTGGGAAAACCCAATGATCCGACAATGTGTGGCTGTGTTCGGCCTGCGAGTACTCAACTGATTTTCTGTTCCAGCTCCACCCAGCGCGCGTAAAGCTGATCGATCGTTCTCTGCGCCGCGTCCATCTCCAAGGAGGCTGCATGCAGGCGTGCCCCGTCGCTCATGATCTCCACGTCCTGCAGCGCGTCATGTTTCGCTTGCAGTTCCTTCTCCGCATCCGCGATGCGCTGTTCGATGGTTTCTAATTCGCGAGCCTCCTTATAAGACAACTTCTTCTTGGTTAACGACGTCGCCTTAGGGGCATCTCCTGTCCCGCGTGGACTCTGCGTTTCCACAGACGCGTTGCTCTTGCCGGCCGCTAATTGCGAGCGCTGCCAAGCCTCCCATTGCGAGTAATCTGCAAAACGTTCCGCCCCACCCAGTCCATCAAGTCCGAACACCACGGTCGACACGCGATCGAGCATGTAACGGTCGTGCGTGACCAGCACCAAAGCTCCCCGGTATTCCAGCAAGCTCTCCTCCAACACCTCCAATGTGGGAATATCCAAATCGTTCGTCGGTTCGTCCAGCAGCAGCACGTCCGCCGGTTGCAGCATGAGTTGCGCGATCAACACGCGCGCCCGCTCGCCGCCGGAAAGCCGTCCGATACGCTGATTCAAGTTTTCTCCCGTGAACAGGAATCGCGCCGCCCAAGCCGCCACGTGAATCACTCGCTCCTGATAAATCACCGAATCGCTGTCCGGAGCCAACGCGCGTCGCAGCGTGATTTCCGGGTCCAGCGCCCGGTTCTGGTCGAAGTACACGATGCGCAACGCATCCGCCTGCCGCATACTGCCGCGCGTCGCCTTCAGTTCACCCTTCAATATCCGCAGCAGCGTGGTCTTCCCGCTGCCATTCGGGCCCACCAGCCCGACCCGCATTCCGGAGGTGATGATGAAATGAACGTCGCGAAACAGCGTGCGCTCGCCCATCGCATAACTCACGCCATCCAGCGTAATCAACTGCTTGGTTTGCCGGTCGGAGGCTGCGAAATCGATTTTCGCGCTGGTGCTGCGCATGCGCGCATTCATCTCCGCCAGCTCGCCGATCATTTCGTGCGCTTTGTCGATGCGCGCCTTCGATTTCGTGGTTCGCGCCTTAGGACCTCGCCGCAGCCAATCGATTTCGGTGTGTACGCGATTTTCCAGCGCCTCTTGCCGGTTGCGCTGCGCGTGCAAATACAACTCCTTGGCTTCCAGGAATGTGCTGTAGTTTCCGGACACGCGCAGCGCCCCATCTTCATAAGCGGGGTTGAGTTCGACAATTTCGTTGGCCACGTTCTCCAGGAAATAGCGGTCGTGGCTGACGATCACACTGGCGAAGGACGCGCTCTGCAACAACGTTTCCAGCCACTTAATGCCCGCAAGGTCCAAATGGTTGGTAGGCTCGTCCAAAAGCAGAATGTCCGGCTTCTGCACCAACGCCTCGACAATCGCCAGCCGCTTGCGCCACCCGCCGGACAGCATGGCCGCCTCGGCATCGAGATCGGTAAATCCCGCCCGCCCCAAAATTTCCGCGATGCGCGTCAGCCGTTCGCTCTGCGCCACCTTTGCCACGTCCAGCGCCTTCCCGATAACCGACCGAATCGTCTCCCCAGCGGAGAATTCCGATATCTGCAGCACGCATCGCACCTGCGTGCCTTTGCGGATCGCCACATCTCCGCTATCCGGCTGGACCCGCCCGTTCAGCATCTCCAGCAACGTCGATTTCCCGGAACCGTTCGGCCCGATGATGCCGATGCGGTCCCCTTCGGACACCGTAAAGGAAATATCTCGAAAAAGTGGAGCGACTCCGTATCGTTTGGATAGGCCCTGTGCGCTGATGATCGGTGGCAATTTTCTCGTCGTCTCCCGGAACCAGACTTCTCAGAATACCAGCAGCCTCGGTGCGATACGAATCGATGAGATACGACGCAACGGAACCTGCATTCGCGCTTCCCAACGCAGCGCTGTGTTAAACTTAGGTCAGATGCATCCCGCAATTCCGCGCCTTCTCGAACTCCAAACCATCGACCTGCACATTGCTGCCTTGCGCGCCGAACTCGACGCCTTTCCCAAGCGCGTTCAAGAAGCCGACCTGAAGCTCACCGGCGCACGCAACGCGGTCGCCGCAGCCCGCGAAGCCCACACCCGCAGCCTTACCGAGCGCAAGAAATTCGAGCTCGACGTCCAGCAATGGAAAGAGCGCGCCAGGAAATATCGCGAACAGAGCGGCGCGGTAAAGACCAACGAGGCCTACAAGGCACTCCAGCATGAAATCGCTAATGCCGAAGCGGAAGTCGCCAAAGCCGAAGAACGCCAGCTTGAAATTATGATGTCCGGAGAAGATTCCGAAAGCCGCGTCAAGAATACGGAAATCACGCTGAAGCAAGCGGAGCAGTCTATTGCCGCCGAGCGCAAGGAAATGCAGACACAATACGCCGCAAGGAAAAAGGATCTGGACGCGGCCCTTACCGAACGTGAGCGCGCCATCGCCCCTATCCCCGACGATTTGCGCGTGCTTTACGAGCGCATCGCCAAGCGCCATCACGGAGTCGCCCTCGCGGAAGCCCGCGACGGCCAGTGCCGCGGCTGTGGCATGCGCGTCCTGCCGCACATCCTTCAGCAGCTCCTGCAAGACGCCAATGATGAACTCTTTCGCTGCGAAAGCTGCGGCCTGATTCTCTATTCTCTCGAGCCTATTCCCGCGCCCAATCCGGAAACCGGCACCGCCGCTTCTTCTGTCTCCAGCTCTTCGTAATGTTCAAGCGCACGCAAGGCAATCGTGGCGCCGGTCTTTTTTCAAACTCCACCTCTGACCCGGACGCCGCCACTCCTTCGTCTGCGGCCTATCGCGCCAACATCGACGGCGGCTCCCGAGGAAATCCCGGTCCCGCCTCCTACGGCGTCGTCATCCGTGATTCTCGCGGCGAAATCGTCGCCAAGCTAAAAAAATATATTGGCCGCAGCACCAACAATGTCGCCGAATATTACGGCCTGATCGCCGCGCTCGATTACGCGCAGCAGCACGGCATTCGTGCCCTGCAAGTGCAAAGCGATTCCGAACTTCTAGTCCGTCAGATGCGCGGCCAATACAAAGTAAAGAGTCCGGAGCTTCGCCCCCTCTACGAACGCGCCCGCAAAATGGCGCAAACCTTCGACTCCTTCAAGATCGAGCATGTCTACCGCGAACAAAACGCTGAAGCCGATGCTCTGGCAAATGAAGCGCTCGACGAGACTTCGGGTCGGACACCCGCCCCAAAGCCCGACGCCAACCCAGCAAGGCCGCAGCCCACCCCTGCCCGCAAAATCCGCGCCCGTTTCCGCAACGGCGCGCTCGTTCCTCTCGATCCTCTAGATCTAGCCGAAGGCTCCGAAGTAGAACTCCTGGTCCGTCCGATTGCGAAAGGCTAACCTCGCTAGCGTTCCCACTCGGCAAGTACGATGTGCGATACCTTGGATGCCCGTTATAGATGTGCAAGCGGCCCGCGTTCCTGCTTGCTGTTTACTGGTTCGGTGTACCATTTAGCGAAGTGCTCGGTTTTAGTCTGACGTCGCGTATTCTAACTGTGTCGTATTGGACTTCCGCCCATAGATTTTCGTCCGCGATCAAGCGTCTGCAAGCGGCCAGATGCTCTTGGGAGGCCAGATGTCTGCACGGGACGTTCACGAAGGCATTATCCTCATAGCTGACGACAACGAATCAAATCGCGAGCTTCTCTCTACCCTACTCAGCGAGGAAGGATACCAGGTCATTGCGGTGCCAGACGGCCAACAAGCCCTGGAGCAGGTAGGCTTCGATTCCATCGATATGGCCATTCTCGATGTCGTGATGCCGCGGAAAACCGGATTTGACGTTTGCCTCGCGATTAAGTCCAAGCCGGATACCCGCTTGATCCCCGTTCTATTGTTGACCAGCTTGAACAGCGACGACGATCGCATCCGCGGGATCATGTGCGGCGCGGACGATTTCCTTACCAAGCCCGTAAACAAGCACGAACTCCTCGCGCGCGTGCATTCGCTCATTCGCCTGAAGCAATTTACCGATGAACTGGATAATGCCGAAGCTGTCCTTTCCAGTCTGGCCCTCAGCATTGAAGCCAAAGACCCCTATACCGAAGGGCATTGCGATCGCCTCTCCAAATATTCCGTTTCTATAGCTGAAAAATTGGGCTTACCCGAAGACCTACGCCTGGCCCTTCGCCGCGGCGGTCTGGTTCACGACATTGGCAAGCTCGCTGTCCCGGAACACATCCTGTTGAAACCAGGACCGTTGACCCCAGACGAGCGAAAAGTTATGGAGCAGCACACCATTGCGGGCGAGCGGATTTGCGCTCCGCTTCGATCCTTTCGCAACGTCCTCCCCATCATTCGTCATCATCACGAAAAGCAGGATGGCTCCGGTTATCCCGATGGACTGAAGGCCGACCAAATTCCCCTCACCGCACGCATCCTGCAAATCACCGACATTTATGATGCCTTGACCACAGATCGGCCGTATCGCAAAGCTCTTTCCCCTGAAAAAGCTTTCGCCATTATGCGCGAAGAGGTAAAGCGCGGCTGGTGGGATGGTTCTGTCCTGAATGAGTTTGAGATCGTTGTGAACACTTCCCAACTGCACCCCGCTGGGTCTGGCCGTAGATGACAGCCATTGTCAGCCGCAATACTCGGTGGCCCCGCGAGAGCCGCCTGATCCATCTTGGATTTGTTGCCGCCGCGGGCATAATGCTGTTAGTCGGCTGGGAATCTTATCGAGATACTCTTCGAGTCGCCGAAGCTGCCGCGGCTCGAAAGCACAGCTTCGACGTTCGCGGCTTACTCTCCGACACGGCTGCACGGCTCGTCGACGCGGAAACCGGGCAGCGAGGTTTTCTCCTCACTGGCGATGACGCCTATCTTGAGCCCTATCACGCCGCAATTAAAAATGTGGACCGGCTGCTAGCCGAACTGCGAAATTCAATGGCCGACAATCCCGATCAGCAGAAACACCTCCCCGAACTCGAGCAGCTTATCGACAAGAAGTTGGCGGAGTTGCAACGCACCATCGACCTGCGTAAGCAGAACGGATTGGCGGCGGCCAACGCAGTGGTCCTCAGCGGGGAAGGGAAGCGTTGGATGGATCAAATCCGCTCCGTTCTCGCGGATATGCAAAATGAGGAAAATCACGTCCGCTCTGTTCGCGGCGCGGAAATGACGGACGCTTTGAACAGGACCTCTCGCATAGTCATCGCCGGAAACTTGTTCAGCGCATCTCTTCTCGTTGCCATTTTTGTGCTGCTCTTCCGCGCACTTTCGCAGCGCAAGCACGCCCAAGAGGAGCTGGTGAAGAGTGAAAAGTGGCTCTCCACAACCCTTGCCAGTATCGGCGATGCGGTAATTGCCACCGACATGAACGGCGCCATTTCCTTTATGAATCCCATCGCGGAATCACTTACCGGATGGACTCTCGAAGATGCGCGCGGCAAATCGATGGACCTGGTCTTCGACATTGTTAATAAAGAAACGCGCCACCCCGTGGAAAATCCTGTAAAGAAAGTCTTTCGCGAGGGGAAAGTAGTCGGTTTGGCCGACCATACTATCTTGCTGTCCAAAAGCGGCAAGGAATTTGATATTGAAGATAGCGCTGCTCCCATCACTGGGGACGCAGGCGTCGCCTTTGGTGTCGTGCTGGTGTTTCGTGACATCACGGAGAAGAAGCTCGTTGAGCAGGAAACCAGCCGGCAAAAGGATCTCCTCCTGCTCATTCTCTCAACTGTCACCGACGGTGTGGTCGTTGCCGACACGAATGGCAAATTCTTGCTTTTCAATGCTGCTGCCGAGCGCTTCCTGGGCGTTGGCGCCGTCAACGCAACGCCCGACAAATGGTCTGATCAATACGGAGTCTTTTCCCCGGATGGCGTAACTCCCTATCCCCCCAGCGATCTCCCTTTGGTCCGCTCGATGCGTGGCGAGAATGTAGACGCCGCGGAGCTCTTCATTCGCAACGCGAACGTCCCAGCGGGCCGTTTACTCAGCATCACCGGCAGGCCCCTCCGCGGCGACGATGGCGCCCTCAAGGGCGGAGTGGTCGTGCTTCACGACATCACGTTGCAGAAACGCGCCCAAGAAGCCCTCGTCCAGGCCAAGGATGAAGCCGAGCGCACCAGCCAATTCAAAGACCAATTCCTGTCCACTATGAGCCATGAGCTGCGCACACCGCTCAATGCTGTGCTGGGCTTTTCAGACCTCCTGGCCGACGAACGTTATGGGCCTTTAAATGAGAAACAGCGGCGCTACATTGATCATATCCATACCGGTGGTAAGCACCTTCTCACCCTCATCAGCGACATTCTCGACCTCTCTAAAATTGAGGCCGGCCGCATGGAACTGGCTTTAGAGAGCCTCACGGTTGAAGGTGCCTTTGGCGAAGTGGTGAGCGTCATGCAGCCTCTCGTCGACAAGAAAGCACAACTATTGTCTGCGCATGCCGAGCCTGGGCTCACTGTTAGGGCTGACTCCACCAGGTTCAAACAAGTGCTCATGAATCTACTCGGCAACGCCGTGAAATTCACTCCGAACGGCGGGCGAATCGAACTCGCCGCCCGCTTGGCGGACGGCAAAGTTCGCGTGGAAGTCCGCGACAATGGTCCCGGTATCCCTCCAGACGAACAAAAACGCATCTTTGAGGCTTTTTACCGGCTTCGCGAATCCGGGAAGAAGAGTGAAGGGACCGGCTTGGGCCTCGCCATTACGCAGCGGCTGGTCGAACTCCACGGCGGTGAGCTAGGTCTGGACAGCCACTTAGGGCAAGGAAGCTGCTTCTATTTCTCTCTTCCTGCCACTCCCTCTGTTAGAGAGTCACTTGCCCGCAAAATCGAAATTGCTTCGAGGTCCACTGTGCCTACGCGCGTCTTGGTCATTGAAGACGATCGGGTCACCGCTCAGCTTATCCAATCCCAGCTCACCTCCGCCGGGTACCAAGTCACGCTCTGCGAAGAACCGCAAAACGCTTTGGATATTGCGGCGCAGCTTCAGCCTAGCGCCATCACCCTCGACATCGTCATGAAGCCGAAGAACGGTTGGGAGGTGCTCACACAGTTGAAACGCGACCCGCGCACCGCCGACATCCCCTTGATCGTGGTCTCTATTGTCGATCAGCCCAGCATGGGAACTCTCCTCGGTGCCGACGAATACCTGGTCAAGCCGGTCGACAAAATCACACTGCTTGGCGCGATTGCACGTCACGCCCGCCCACGTTCCGGTACAAGACCCGGACAACCTATCCTGGTGGTTGAAGACGACACGCCAACCCGTGAATTCATTGCCGAAATGCTCAGCGCTCAGGGATATTCTGTGGCCACCGCCGCCGATGGAGCGGAAGCCCGCGCGCAGGTCACTGCTTCTCTGCCTCAGCTTGTAATTCTCGACATGATGCTCCCGAAAGTGAGTGGTTTCGAACTCCTCGGCGAATGGCGCGCCAGCCATCGCACCGCTGCCCTTCCCGTTTTCATTCTTACCAGCAAGGACTTGAGTCAGGAAGAGCAACACTATCTACGCACGCACGCGGAAGTGCTCCTGCATAAGCAGCAACCCTGGCACGATGCTTTGATCAAGCAACTCGAGCACCTGGTCACCCTGCGCGTCGCGGAGAAGGTGTGAAACACGCCATTCTCGTTGTTGAAGATAACCCGCTCAACCGCGAACTACTTTGTGATTGGCTCGAAACAGAAGGCTACGAAGTCTGGAGTGTCGAGAACTTGAATTCCGCCTTTGCTTCAATCGAACAGCGCCCTCCCGACGCTGTCTTGCTGGATGTCCAGCTTGGCGACGAAGACGGACTTTCTCTCTCTGCCTGGATGCGCAAACGGCCAAAGCTTTGTCACATCCCGGTAATCGCTGTTACTGCCCATGCTCTCGTCACCGAACAGCGCAGTTTTCTCCAGGCAGGGTGCAATGCCTGCGTTTCGAAACCGATTAACTTCAAGATCCTTCGAGAAGAATTGGAACGCTGGCTGAGAGATGTGAACGCGCCTAAGGTGAACTCTTAGAACTTTGCGGCCCCGTCGGGTCGCCATTCGAGGTTCGCGTGCTTCGAGGAATGAGCTAAGTTGCGTACCCAGATCCTTGTTGTAGACGATGACACTGTTTCCTGTGAGCTCATTTCCGAACTCCTGCGTTCCGCCGGTTTCCAAGCTAGCTCCCTCACGAGCAGCGCCGAGGCCGCCGGGCGCCTGTCCAGCGAGAAATTCCATGCGGTCTTTCTGGACATGCGTATGCCGCCGCCCGACGGTCTTGAACTCGCCCGGCACGTTCGTGACTCTCCCCTAAACGCATCCAGCGTCATCGTCATGATCACCGCCGAACACGATAATACGCTGATGAAGCGCGCGTTCGAAATTGGTGTTCAGTTTTTTCTCTTCAAACCCGTAGAGCGCAACAAGCTGCTCAAGCTCATCCGTGTCGCAGAACATTCGATTGAGCGCGAGCGCCGGCGTTTCACTCGGGTTCCCATGCAGCGCCCTGTCTCTATGCAGGCCAATGACAAGCAACTTGAAGGAACCACCGTGGACATCAGCTTTGACGGCATGCTTGTCCAGTCTTATCTCGTCTTCCCGGCCGGCACCCGTATCCAACTAACCTTGGATCTCCAGAATGGTTCGACGCCACTGCGACTCGAAGCCCGCGTCCTCCGAACCATCGGAGCAGAGCGCATGGCTGCTCAGTTCAAGAGCCCAAACGCAACCGAACGCAATCGGTTGCAGGAATTCCTCTTGCCCTTTATTCTTGCAGCAACATGATTCGTGCGCCTGCTGAGAACTGACGCTACGTCATTCGTAGCGGAGGGCGTTCATGGGATCGACCCGCGAGGCACGATACGCGGGAATGTAGCTCGCCGCCAGAGCAACCGCCGACAAGAATCCCGCCGCGCCAAGCAGCGTGAGCGGATCGTTGGCCTGCAATCCATAGAGCAGCGAATTGGCGCCTCGCGCCGCGGCCATGGACAACACCAACCCCGAGCCTACACCCACTCCCAGCAGCGTCAGCGTTTGCCGCACGATGATTCGGATCACGCTCGCCCCGCTCGCGCCCAAAGCCATGCGGATGCCGATTTCATTCCGGCGCATGGCCACGATATAAGCAATCACCCCGTATAGTCCGACCATCGCCAAGAGCGCCGCCAGCGCTCCGAAAAATCCGGAGAGCAGCGCCATCAGGCGCTCGCGTACCAAGCCGTTTTGAACATCGTTTTCCAAAACATGGAATTCTATGGTCATCGCCGGATTAGCCTCAGCCAGTTTTTGGCGCACAGCGCTCATCACCGTCGACAGCGGCGCCGAATACCGGATGAACAATACCGTCCCCCCAACGGCATTCGGGCACTGGTCCGCCGGTGCAAAACTGATGGCAGGAGCAGGGTCCCGCAGTTCGATGTACTTGGTGTCCTTAACCACGCCCACAATTTCGTATTCCGATTCCGGGTAGCCCGGCTCAGCGGTCGTTCGAATCACCTTCCCGAGGGGGTTTTGCCCGAATAGATACCGCCGAACGAACGTTTCATTCACCACCGCAACTCTCGGCGATGTGTTTTTGTCGCGGTCATCGAAATCACGCCCCGCGAGCAGCGGAATGTCCATGGTCTGAAAATATCCGGGACTCACCCACGTAAATTTCGAGCTGCCGTCCAGCCCGTTTATGTGCACTGCCAAATTCCAATTCCATAAGCTCCCGTTCAGCGGAATGTGTGTGGAAGTGGCCACGGCCTCCACTCCGGAAACCGTGCGGGTTCGGGCCTGTAATTCATGGATGAGCGCAGTCGCGTGCTCCGGCGAAGCCGAGAGACGTTTGAAATCCAGTGCCGCGATCAAGATCCCTCGCTCGCGAAAGCCAGGGTCCAAGCTCACAAGGTTCCAGAAGCTCCTCACAAACAGCACCGCTCCCACTAGCAACACCACGGAAACAGCAATTTGCAGAACTACAAGCAATCGCTGAAAAGAAAAGCGCTCGCGCCCCGCTGTCGTCCCACGGCTTCCGGACTTGAGCACCGCGCCGGGCGAGGTGCGCGATGACCGAAACGCCGGCACCGATCCAAAAATCAGGCAAGTCGCCACAGCGACGAATCCGGTGAACACCAGCACGCGCCAGTCCAAGCTGAGGTCAAGCTGGATGTCACCGCCTTCACCGGCGAGAAAGCGAATCAAACTCCTGCTGAAAATTTCAGCCAGCACTATCCCAAAAATCGCGCCGCACGCCGCTAGCAGCACTCCTTCGGAAAGAAGCTGACGGATCAGCCGCCAGCGGGAAGCGCCGAGTGCCAGGCGCACCGCCATTTCGCGCTCTCGCGTGCTCGCGCGTGCCAGCATCAGGTTGGCCAGATTGGCGCACGCGATTAGCAATACCAACGCGGTGATGGCCAACAACAGCCACAAAGAAGTGTCGTACGTTTGCCGCAGCGCACTCACCCCGTTACCCCCGGGAACCGCCACCAGCCGGAAATTGCGATAGATCGCCAGCGCATTTGCGACGTATCCGCTAGGCAGAGTTGCTTCGATCACGGCCGGTGTCATTGCGGTCAGTTCGAAAGAAGCCCGCTGCAGCGTCACGCCGGTTTTGAGGCGCCCGAGCACATGCAGCCAAAAAAAATCCAACCGCGAGAGTGTTCCCAGGCCGGGAAAATATGTGTCGAGCGAGCAAAAGGGAACCGCATAATCAAAACTTCTGCCCACCTCCAGTCCAAAAAAACTGCGCGGCGTCACGCCAATCACTTCGGTGGACCGCCCAACTATGACCAACTTGCTCCCGATCGCGGAATCGCGCCCGCCAAATTCGCTTTGCCACAGTCCGTAGCTGATGACCGCACCCGGCAAACCGCAACCGCGGCGATCATCTTCAGCGGAGAAGAGTCTGCCGCGCAGCGGAGAAATTCCGAGCGTGGGAAAAGCCTCGCCGCTTACCCACAAGCCGCGCGCGTGCCGCTCTTGCGCGCCTTCCCCTAGCGTTGCCGAGCCGCTTTCCGCCCACGCGAAAACATCGGAGAAGACTTGCTGATGCAGGCGAATCTGTTCCCACAACGGATAGGTGAGCGCAGCCTCGTCTGACGCCGCAACGCCAAAGCCGCGGTTGCCATTCTTGAATTGCACGCTGGCCAGCGTGCTCGGATTTGGTATTGGCAAGCTGCGCAGCCGTACCGCGTCGAGCAATTGAAAAATCGCGGTGTTAGCTCCAATGCCGAGCGCCAGCGTCAGCACCGCGGTCACCGTGAATCCCCAGCTCTTGCGTAAAGTGCGCAGCGCGAAGCGCACGTCCTGCACCAGAGATTCCGCATGCGATGCGAAACTGTGCTCGTCGTCAGGCGATTGGCGGCCCTGCGTCCCAGTGCGTTGTTCGCTTATTACGCGATTCGTAATTGCGTCGGCGCGCTGGCCGCCTCTCCCCGAGCTCGCTTGCCCTTCGTTGCGCGCCCTGTTTGCGCGCGACTCGTCCCGCTGCGCGGATGCTTTGCCGTCCGCGTCACCGTTGGCGCCCGCTGCGCTCGCGTCAACGCGACGTACCGTCGACTGCGCGTCTGGATTGAGAGGGTTATCTTGCCGAGCCATCCGCTTGCTTGCCCCAAGTGCACTGCCGAACCGAGCTGCCGACTGAGCTGAAGGATGCAGCGGCGTACTATCTCACATTACGTAATCTTTTGGTATCCCCCTTCGGTCCTGCCTTTGCCTCTTAGTCATGGGGGCTCTATATAGGTTTAGGTCGGGTTTAGATTGCCTTTAGGCACTTCGCTTCCCGCGCGGAGCGAGAAGTGTCATTTTAGGGCGTAGGAGCGGTAGAGGGTGTCGCGTTGCGCCGGGATAAAGCCGGCGTCGGAGATGATGCGGCGGAGCTCGCTCTCATTGGTGCGATTTTTCACGCCGGCCGCAAACACCACGTTTTCCTCGATCAGGATGCTGCCCACGTCGTCGGCGCCGAATTGCAAGCCGATCTGGCAAACCTTGATTCCGGGAGTCAGCCAACTGGACTGGATGTGGTCGATGTTGTCGAGGTAAAGCCGGCTAACCGCCAGCGTCTTCAAGTAGTCGACCGCCGTAGCTTCCTGCACTTTTTTGCCCAGCGCCGTATTCTCCGCGGCAAACATCCACGGGATGAACGCGGTGAACCCTCCGGTGTCCTCTTGAATGCGGCGTATGCGGTCAAAATGGTTGACACGGTGGCGCAGCTCTTCGCCGCAGCCGAACATCATCGTCGCCGTGGTGCGCAGTCCCAGCGAGTGCGCCGTGCGATGCATCTCTTCCCAATCGTCGCTGGTGCATTTCAGCCGCGCGATCTTGCCGCGGATTTCGTCGTCCAGAATTTCCGCGCCGCCCCCCGGGATGGATTGCAGCCCGGCGTCCATCAGCCGCTGAATCGTTTCGCGTACGCTGATTTCGGAAACTTCCGCGATGCACAAAATCTCCGGCGCGGAAAAGCAGTGCAGATGCACTTGCGGAAAGCGCGCTTTCAGCGAGCGCAGCAAATTTTCGTAGTAGCCGATTTGCAGGTCCGGATGCAGCCCGCCCTGCAACAGAATGCCCGTGCCGCCCAGCTCCAGCATCTCTTCGATTTTCGCGTAGATCGTTTCAAACGGCAGGATGTAGCCGTCTTTGGCCCCCAGCGGCCGGTAGAACGCGCAGAACGAGCAGTACTCCGTGCAAAAATTTGTGTAATTGATGTTGCGATCGATCTGGTAAGTAACCACCCGCGGATCATTCTTAGCCAGGCGCAACGCGTGCGCCTCCATGCCAAGTCCAACCAGATCGTCAGACTCCAACATCTCAATCGCTTGCTGTTTCGTCAGGCTCATAAGCTCACAACATTCTAGCCGAAAACACCCCAAGCCCGGAATCTCGGAAGGTCTGAACGTCTCGAAGTATCTGAAACGTTTCGTAGCGGCGAGTTCACCTCGCCATCCCGTTTTTGCCCTTGTAGCGCCCGCTTTCTGCTTGTCCTGAGTCTCGAAGGGAGGCGGGCTCCTCAGCTTGGTTACCGGTAACGGTCACGCAAAGCACATAGAAAACACCGCGCAAAGTAAGGAGCTCCGTGCTAAAGTAAGGAATGAGGTAGGGATCATGAAGAAGCAGGCCAAGGTGACGAGCAAGGGACAGGTTACGGTGCCGCGCGAGATTCGACGGAAGCTAGGGGTGCGTGCGGGCGATCGCCTTTTGTTCGAGGAAGATGGGGACGGAGTACGAGTTACGGCGGTGCGGAACGAGAGCCCGTTTGCGAAGTACGCGGGAATCGGCAATCCGGGCATTGGCAAGGGGAGAAAAGGCGTACAAAAGTGGATGCGTGAACTACGGGGATATGACGAAGAATGACGGCGGCGATCGACACCAACGTCATCGTGGGGCTGTGGGACGCGGAACACACGCTGCATCGAGCAGCGAGGGAAATCTTGGACGCGGCTTTTGCCCGGGGAAGGCTGGTAATTTCCGGTGTCGTGTATGCCGAGTTGCTGGCGGCACCCCGCCGGACGGAGGCATTCGTTGACAGGTTCTGCGAAGAAACAGGGATTGGGGTGGAATGGGAGTTGGGCGAAAGCGTGTGGCGAGAGGCAGGGACGGCGTATCAGGGCTATGTGGCGCGGCGAAGAAAGCAGAAGGACGCGGACGCCCGACGAATTCTGGCGGACTTTGTGATTGGAGCGCACGCGCTGGTGAGGGGATATAAGTTGCTGACGCTGGACGCGGGAGTATATGCGGCTTCATTTCCTAGATTGGCGATCGTGACGGTGTGAATCGGGTCCGGCGCAGTGCAGGCACTTTGCACCCGGCCAGGCGCCGCAATCTGCAAGCAACTTAGCAAAGTGTTGCAAAGTGGACAGACAGGTGTCTTTAGGGCTTCTACCATGTTGGCTATGCCCTGCTCTCCCGCGCACAGACGGGATTCCCGGTAACTAGGTTCTGTTTCTTGGCGGGTGGTTCCCCAGCAAAGCCTGCTGTAAATAAAAGCGAAGGAGAATAATGAGACCATGAAGAACCGATTTCTTTGTGTAGGTATGGGTTTGCTGGGTATTTGTTTATTCCTGCCGCAAAACCTGTTGGCGCAGTCCACGATTTCCTGCGGCTCGGACGATGGGGACAGGCACTCCTGCGCGGTGGATACGCGCGGCGGAGTGCGTCTACAAACGCAGCACAGCGACTCCGCTTGCACGGAAGGTTACAGCTGGGGCTCGGACAATCAGGGTATCTGGGTAGACCACGGATGCCGGGCTGATTTCAGCATCGGTAACAGGGATTTCCGGAACCAGGACCGCTACGATCAAGACGGCGGAACCCGGCGATCGCAAACGATTGCATGCAATTCGGAGGACGAGAGAAGGCACTCCTGCGCGGTGGATTCGCCAGGTGTGGTGCGTCTACTGACGCAGCACAGCGGCGCAGCTTGCACCGAAGGTTACAGCTGGGGCTCTAACGATCAGGGTGTCTGGGTAGACCATGGATGCCGGGCCGATTTCACCGTCGGTGAGGGCAGGAATTACCGCGACGGGACCCGCACTGGCGAATACGCCGATAACGGGCGATTCCAAACGATTGCATGCAACTCGGATGATATGCGCAAGCACTCCTGCTCCGTGGATACACGAGGCGGCGAGGTGCGTCTACTCTCACAGCGTAGCGGCTCCGCTTGCACCAAAGGGTATAGCTGGGGCACGAATAAGCACGGAATTTGGGTGGACCACGGCTGCCGAGCCGATTTTGCGGTCACCGCCAAAGACCACCGGGATTCCGACCGGTAACGGTTAGATTGAATAGTTCTCCTTGGCAAGGGAGGGGGCGAAGTTTGCCCCCTCTTTTTTTTGCTGGAGACAAAAGCTAAGGATAGCGTAGAGACCCGCCTGCTGGACGGGCAGGCGCAGAGCAACGCAGAGAACTCTGAGCAAGCATTTCGAGGCTCAGTGTAAACCGAAGCTTCCGCACGCGTTGTAGCGCCGGGCTTTCCCCCGTCGTGTGGGGGTCCCGGCGCCCTTTGTCGGGAGGCCCGGCATCTTTGTTCTTCTTGCTTCCCCTGCGCGCTCTGCGCCCTCTGTGGTGAAATCCCCGCCTTGACTTGCTTTACCCCTTGATCAACGATCCCCACTTGATCAACGATCGCGTGGGACAGCCACTCTTGGCTGTCCACCGTGCCGGTCGGGCCAAGTTGTAGTCGGGAAGCCCGGCAGCCTGCTCGCTCGATTGATATTGATAATGTCCAAACCCATCCCCAGTCCGTCCAACGCAGGCGCCTCACCCTCGGTTTTTGAGGCTGGGAACTCTCGTACGCCTCTTCCCACTCCCGCGTTCGACGACCCCGCCCACCACCTCCGCCTCTACCAAGGCGACTGCCTCGAAATCCTCGCCGCCATTCTGGAAAATTCCGTCGACCTCGTCTTTGCCGACCCGCCCTACTTCCTCTCCAACGGCGGCATCACCTGCCACGCCGGCAAAATGGTCTCCGTCCACAAAGGCGATCGGGACAAATCCCGCGGCACGATTTCAATCGCGAACTGAGATCGTATGTGCGACTTCTTCGCTCCGATATGGCTCGATGTCCTTGACTCCGCATTTCGGGCATCTGTCATTGCAGCAGCAACTCCAAACATCGGCCCATTCTTCACCATCATACGGACAGCGGTAATAGTTAATGAATTGTTTTTCAGGCATTCGCCCTCCAGAGCGTTAGCATTGCGCGTGCATTAGCGTGGAGAAAGGGAAAGGATCACTTCGTAAGCAGGAATTCGGGCTTTACGATGGACTAAATTTCCGCCGAGCGTGCTAAATCTTCCGTTGGTAATTTGTTTTGAAACCTTGAAGTATTCTTCCGCGACATTCTCAACAATCGAACCTGACAAACCGTTTGACGTTTCCTCTCGCGGAAAAGTGACAATGGTCTGTACACCTCGTTCAGCAAGTATCGACAAAAGTCTTTCCAATGCCTGTTTCGATTTTGTGCTAATACTGAAATCCGATTTCGGTCGCTCACTCGGGGGTGGATAACGCCCCACTCCAGATACTTCGTCGCAACCTCCGCGCGCTACAGTTTCCAACACATGATAGAACCGGCTGTAATGAACACCCGAATATGGAGGATCAACAAAGGCGAGATCCTCAGGTCCGAGTTGCTTCGCAAAAGTTTCCGCATCCTGCACTATTGCGCTGCCAACCTGGCGAGCGTGCTTCGGACAAATACGTTTTAATGCGGACCGTGTATGCTCCCAAACGTCGCGGCGCCATGCCTCGAACAGGAACCGTGCTGCACCCTTCGTCGGCTGGAATGGTTGGGCAGTATGGCCTGGAGAAGCAGCGCATTGGCTTGCAGCGCAGATCAGAGCCGCAAGCGCAACCTTTCGATGAATTAGCTCCCGGGGAACCGTCGCCCTCAACGAATCAAGCACCAACGCTTGCATTGGACTGAAATAGTGCGCCCCATAAGCGCGCGTCACGGGCCCCTGATGGTGTTGGCAAACATCGCGTGCAGCTTCGACGTTGCGGCGTGGCGCGGCTCCCCATTTCACTCGGTCGAAAACTACAGCCTCGCAATAAAAGTGGCTCCCCACAACCATTTTCTTAGCATCGGCCGACCACGCTTCCCAAATCTCCTGCCAGGCCATTGGTTTATCTCGCGCGACGACGGCGTCCGCAAGCGTCACCGCGAACGTCTGCAAGTCGGCTCCGATCACCACACAGCCGAAGGTCTCCGCCACGTGCCAAGCAACGGCCGCGGAACCAAGGAACAAGTCCGCGAACCGCTTACATTTCGCAGTTTCACGAAGCAGAGTTTCCCCGAGACCGTTCGCGAGCATCGCCCGCTTTGACCCCATATATTTCATATTGCGACGGCAACAGCTCCAATTCGCTCAAATTTACACAGATTGACCAATGAGTGTGATTGCTTGTCCCACAAGGTATACGGATTGAATGCCGAAACATTCTCGCTCATCCAGCCGTCGATTTCCTCGATTGCTTGCTCCTGGTCTGCCGCGAAGATAGTGTAGTTCTTAGTGGGAGACTTATGATCGTGCAAAAGTGCCTGTGAGGCGTAACTTACGAGCAATTGATCCTGCCACTCCTGCGGCGATCGAAGGAGCCGAGCTTCTTTCCATTGCAGACGGACTAACGCACTGGCTAGGCGGAGGAGTAGAAAGGCTCGGCTGAAAACACCTGTCGCGTCGCTATTTCTCCGTGCCCTTGTGACGAGATCACCGCCCTGTCCTCTAAACGCAGTCCGAAGGGCATCTATCATCTGAATCGCTTCCGGTTTCGGTTTTCCTGTTTTCTTTTCGATCCAATCGACCATGGCCTCACGAAATCGCAAAAATGTCGCCCCTCCAGAAACCTGGAGAAGCTGATAGCTCTTCTTAAACAGGTCGTACACAATTGCGCGGTCTACGACGTCAAACTCACCGTGGTCGATCGGGATGGAAGCTGCGCATACGTCGCGGACAAAACGCAGATCAGCCTCTGAAGTCAAATCAAGCGCGTCCGATCGTAGATTTGGTCTGTAGCTAGCCTCATTCCTTAGCCTGCGGTCTCTACTGAGTGTACTAAGATCGACTGTCCAATCGCTGACCCAATACTCGGCAATATCTTGAAGCGTGGCCGTGCTAGTTGCCCCACAAGCCTCTGCCCAATCCTCTCCCGTGAGACCTAGGGAAGAAAAGCAGCGAAGTATCTCAAGTCCGTGTCCCGGCTGCCTGGCCCAGTGCTTAATTGCACTCCACGTTGCATCGTGCGTTTTTATCCCGCCGAACCACGCAACGTCTTTGTTCGCCGACATCGCGAAATGTTTTGCGTTCAAAATTCCGACCCCGGACGAGGCCAAAATCGCGAGCGCCGCTCGAAGCTCGGCGTAGTACGCTAGATGGACGGATTGTGTCTTCGATCCGCTCAAAAGGGACAATGCCGCTTGAGAGATATAACGCCATCCATCCAACGCATGTGTTGCGGTGGACAGAGCTAGGTATTGCGCAAGCTCGTCTTTCTGATTTGCTCCGGGAACTAAACCGAACAAGGACTCAACAAAGGCAATCGCTCGACCTTCCAAGATGGGGTTACCTGCAGGCAAAAAGGGCCAACTCAGTTGAACCGTGCCAAGTTGAGCCGAAGCCAATGTGACGGGACCCGAGGATGCGGAGTTCACAGCCGCCTCGAGCACTGGGGCGACCGGCGCCACTACTCCTCGACCTCTTCGGAGTCGTAACCGAGTTTCTCTAGAACCTGAACCGCTAACCCTGCAATTTGCTTGGAACCTGTCTCCTTGAGGAACTCCAACATTCTGCGACGAATCTCGCGGTATCCACTGCTGCCACGATACATCGCCTGCTCTGGATAAGCGGGATCGCTAGGCGACAACGCTGAAGGCAGTCTCCAATCAAAATCTGCCAGAGCATCCGCAATACCGCCCACACACCTCAACGACTGTGGACACTGCCGCTCAAACTGCCTAAGAGCCTCGCTTACGGCCGCATTATCGTCCTGTTTTGCCTTCCTTACCCATTCCCACTGCCGTAAATCCAGCTCATTATTCTCGTTAGCAACCCAAAGAAGGTCGTTTAGGATTTTCAAGAAGCCACGGACACCTTGGTCAGCAGCGAGCTGAGTGTCCGGACCAGAGAACAGCAGTTCGCGCCGATGCGTTTCTGGACGACCGGGTAGCTCCTGCGCATACTTGCCCAACAATGCGATTGCCCACTTGGCCCTACTTTTCACGACAGCAGTACGTAATTGTTTCCAACATATAATTAGGAAAGCTGCCTGCTGTTCTCTCACCCAGTTAAGTACAATGTCATGCGTTTTGGGGCGCGAACCGAACAGCCCACCGATACGCGCGCCAGAAGCCGTATAGCGCTTAATAAAAGACGACATCAGGCTATTAATGAACGCGGCCTGCGTAATTTTCCCTTTCTCTCGGCCTCCTAGCCTAATGATGCGATCCTTCCACGGACTCTCGGGATGCGACCAAAGCAGAATGACGAGATCTTGAGCTCGCGTTTGGCGATAAATGTCGGGACCCTCGAATCGCAGTAACCACTCCTCAGTCCGTAGCAAAGGGTAGAGATCAAAAACCATGCTAGTAGTAATCCGTTTCGATAATTGATTGATAGTGTAGAAGAGGTACGCCTGCCAGGAGGTGTCCAGTCCGTGGAAGGCGACGACCGGGATTTCGAGCTCTCGGATCTTTTTTCTAAAATCAGCCGGCCACTTCTCCTCTTCTTCCTCGGGTTCTTCTAGCGCCCATAGCCTATGCTGACCATCACCACCTCGATCGGGTGGATTATAGGCTGCCAGTTCTGGTCGCCAAGCCTCTCAGGCAGCCGGATCTCAGAGAGGGAGCTCTTCGTCTCTGTGACTTTGACCAAATCGCCCGCATCTATCTGTCGGAGTTTTGGCCCGCGTTGATCTGAAGGCCTCAGAATATTCACCACGATGGCAGTGGGTAACCACCCAGGCATTCGCAATATTTTGCTTTCGCTAGGATCGACAAGTTTCTTCGGGTCTATCCGGGAGAGAGGGAATCCACTCTGCAAGTACCGCAAGATTTCTGCGGAGCGGTCGGGATCATGCCTTCTCTGAATTCCCATGTCCTCCGCGGGCGGCTTTGTTGGATCGCGTCGATAGATACCAGTCAACCTCTTAAGGTCGAATGCACTCATCGAGAATAGATAGAAGTTCGGCTCGGGTTTCCTTCTCGGCGGTTCCGGCTCGAATTTTGCTTCATCCCACTCCGGTAGCCACTGTTTGACGATGAGCGCGGGAATATTTTTCATGTTTGTCTCAAGCAAGAAATACCAGCTCGATGGAAGGTAAACTATAGCCCGAATTAGGTTTTGACAATATCCCGTGCAGTTAACATGTTGCCGAGCCTGAAACTACGCGCTTCGGAGGCATTTCCTTGCAGAAAATTCTAAAAGCCTTGATGTATGCGCCAACGCTGGCTCAGAACCTCAGGCAGCCTCGAAATGGATCTCGCTTCCCGAAACGGAGCCGCACAGAATCTGCAACTGCGTCGTAGCTTGGCTCTGAAGTAGTGCGAGGCAAGGCAGAATCCGCAAACGGCTTCAAACTTTCCGGAACCGCTTTCTTTCTTGTAGTTTCGCTCAAACATCCGCGCCTTCACGCCAGGATACTTCTTCAGCCATTCAGCAACTGTTTTCATGGGATTTCCTCAGAGCAATTCGTTGCAATATTTCTTCCACATCCCCGACAAAATCCGCCAACAACTGCAAGGCCCGACCTAATGCCCCTTGACTTACCGTAACCCTTCGGCTATCATAAGCCTCGTGAAAATCTGCGCCTTGACTGCGGGAGCCCTCTCCCGCTTTTTCTTTTCAGAACTAAGATCATCCCCAAAGAGAAGAGCGTCCCCGCCGCACACGGCCCCGGGACAACACACAACGGGCAAAGCTGTAAGTTGCGCTCACGAATTATGTTTACTTCTAACTCCCTTTAGAATCAACACTTGCAAAAGTGTGTGAAAACAAACCACTTTAAGTGTGTTTAGAATGAACACTTACGCAAAACCCAGGGGGAGGGGGGTGTTATGGTTAACCAGCAATTCCTTGGATCGGGTCTCTAGCCTTCTCGAATTCCTCGGCCCCGGTTTACCCCGAGCCGCACCGAGGGGCTCACCGTTTGCACTGAGCCTCGAAGTGCCTCATATGAGCCATCAACCCAAACAAAAAAAAGGGGGCCAACTTCGCCCCCTCTTCGTAACCCAAGCGCCGCAACCGGCTATTTGTGGCCCGAGTGCGTGACCCGCCCCATGATGTCGCGGCGGCTGTCCGGCACCGTGGCGCCCGTGAATTCCGCGCGTTCCGCCGGACTCCACTTCGCCATCGTCGCGTTGATGGCTGCCGCCCATTTGTCCATACCCTCGGCGTCCGGGTAGTCGATGACCGTGCAGCGCAGCGACGGCGCCCCAGTGTTTACGTACTGCTCGTCGACACCCCAGAACGTAACGGCGCCCTTCTTGAGCTGCTCGTCGAACGTCGGCACCAGCAGCTTCTTCAGCATCGCCGCGTAAGCTTCTGGCTTGTCGGCCTTCGCCATCTGGCAGATCACTCGAAAATACGTCGGTGTTCCGCTGCCTACATGGTACATCGTCGACTGCATGAGCAGGTCTTCATGCTTCGTAGCGGCGATCTGACCCGGCCGCGGACCGCTCTTGCGGACTTCGTCCAGCACCTTCATCAGCCCTGCGATGGAGGTTGACGACCACGCCGCTCCGTGCGTATATCCGTCCGGTGTATGTATGATGTGCTCGAAGGTGGACCAGCTGACGATGGTCCCGTCCGCTAACGCCTTTTCTGCAACGGGAACAAACGTCTTGTCGGTATCTTCAGCGTATGCCGCCCAATTCGCCCGCGGCACTTGGAACTGGCCCACATACGTGTACACCCGCGCCGGTTCCGTCTGCGAAATCGCCGCCGGTACAACCACCACTGCCAACACCACGACCACCAGGCCCGCTATCCATTTCAACATTTTTTCTCTCCTTGAACTGACTGGCAGGCCGCGCGGCGCGATACCCTGGAAGGTCGCTCCTCGTCGCTCATTGCGCGGACTTCGCGTACGGTACGGGGATACGGTGTTCGATCTGGGTAAGCTGGGAAAAGTGGCTCGCGCCCGGGGTTCCAACCAACGTGCGCTGACGATAGGCCCTAACCTACCTCATGTCAAGCTCTCCCTCCTCGGCGCCGTAACCGTCGGGATCGAACAGGTGCTGCGGCGCACCTGAGCCACATCCAGCCGACCCTTGCTCCTCGTCCCGCTCAGGAGTACGCTCCTTCCATGCCAGACATCGAAAAACACGCGCCCGGTGCGTTTTGCTGGATTGAACTCGCCACCACCGACCAGCCCGCCGCCCAAGCTTTCTACGCCAAGATTTTCGGCTGGTCGGCCAGGAATCTTCCCATGGGTCCTGATGACTTCTACACCATCTTCGAGCTTGAGGGACGCGCCGCCGCTGCCGGCTGCAGGCTGCAAACCGAGCAGCTTGCCAGGGGCGTTCCTCCCCACTGGAATCTTTACGTCGCCGTGCAAAGTGCTGACGAAACCGCTGCACGCGCCAAGCAACTTGGCGGCTCCGTGCTGGCCGGGCCTTTCGACGTTTTCGATGCAGGTCGCATGGCCGTCTTACAGGATCCTACGGGCGCGGTGTTCTCGCTTTGGCAACCCAACAAGAATTCTGGAACTGGGATCACCGGCTCGCACGGGACGCTCTGCTGGGCCGACCTCAACACGCCCGATCAAGCCCGCGCCGGCCAGTTTTACTCCGACCTCTTAGGCTGGCAGATGATGAAGGAAGACGAAGACCCCGCGCACAACTACTGGCACATCAAGAACGGCGAGGAGTTCATCGGAGGCATCCCGCCGGCCTCCATGCATCAGCCCGGCGTTCCTGCGCACTGGATGGCCTACTTCGCCGTTTCTGATGTGGACTCCACCGCAACCGAAGCCAAGAATCTCGGCGCCAAGCTCTACATGCCGCCCACCGATTTTGAGGACGTCGGGCGAATTTCCGTCATTGCCGACCCGCAGGGTGCCACCTTCGCCATTTTCAAGGCCACCGCGCGCGGCGCCGCCGCCCCGTAGTCATCTCTCGCGATCCCGCACTTGCCTGCCTCTTGGAATTAGGTCGAGTCTTTCGATTTCTGCCATGGCTCGACTGCTTATAACTCCAGCGATAAGTTCAGCGATTATGTTCAGCGATTATCTTGCCGGGTCTGGGGCGTCGGGCACCGTGATCTGTTGCTTGTCGTCCACGGAGAAGAGCAGATAATTCCTGAAGCTGTGGCGCCGATGACCGCGCCGGCCTCTCCAATCGTAATGAACTTCGGCATTCTGCGGCAGCCACATATCCAGATTGCGAGCCCGGAAATGCACCTGGCCATATTCGATGGCGGCATGGTCGGCAAGCAGGCGAATTTGCGGCAAAGGATGGATCAGATCCGTTTCCAGCCGAACGATGTGAAAGGTGTCTGCCGCAACCCAAGCGCGCCCCTTCAGAGCAGCCGGATAAACCTGGCCGCCGGCGCCAACCTGGTAGGTGCGAATGGTATTCGGTTTGTCGGGCCTTTGCCGGAAATAGAGCTGCCACGCGGGACCGCCTTTCGACCGCGCCAGCCCTTCACAAGAGATGGCAAAGTTTTGCGCATAGTAGGGGTGAAAGATGAGCACCAACGCCGGCAACCCGGTGACCACGATGCCATCCGGAAATTTCGCGGAAAGAATGCGGGAGTTTCTTTGTTCGTCGACGGCCAGCAAGCCGAGACGGTTCGCCTTGATGGAAACGAGGTACTCAAACTCGAGCTTGAGCGCACGGGAAGCGAACCCCCACTTGTTGATCGATTCATGCGTGACGACCTCCGTGGCCGTGAACTGATCAACATTGGTGACAAATTCCTGAATGCGCATACCCGACTTCTGCAGGACTTCTTCGAGGTTGCACGCGACGCCAGATTCGACCGAAGGCATTTTGTCGTCAATATCGGGAGGCAACCAATTCGAAGATAGAAGCGCCGTGGCAGCCAGCAAAGGCTCTGGCCAAGGCGCAACCGAGGCGGGGTGGAACGCAGATTCACCGCCCGCTGCAGAGAGAGCCTGCAAATTCTCAAGCTGTTTTGCGGCACCGGCGTCAGTGAGGTGATCTCTGGTATACGCCTGGAGAACCTCGATCGCGCGCTCCCGGTCGCCGCGCAGGTGGAGAGCTTGCGCAAGGATGGGCTGAACAATTTCCGCCTGGCCATGGCCCAGCGCCAGTGCACGCTCGGCATGTTCGATGCTTTCGTCAAGCAGACCCTGCCGCACGCAAGCGTCCGCGAGCACGGCATGGGCACGCCAGGATGTAGGTTGGGCTTCCGCCGCGCGGGTAAGGTACAGAGCCGCCTCGGCAGACTTGTTTTCCCGCAGGAAGGCTTGGCCCAAGGAGAGCAAGGAATTGAGATGGGTTGGATCGAGGACGAGGACTTTTTCCCAATAGTTCCTAGCCTGCACCCAATCACGCATCTCAGCGGAATAGATTCCAAAAAGGAAATTGGCATCGGCGTTGCCGGGAGCAGACTTGTAAACCGCGTCCAGGGAAGTACGCGCATTGACCGGTTGGTTGGCGCGCAATGCTGCCAGCGCTTTTCCCAATTCCTTTTGCTGTTTGGGAGCTAAAACGGAGGGGTCCTGCGGTGACCGGAGTGGAACTGACCGCTGCGCTAAGACATCGGAAGAAACCAGAAGTATGTGAGCAAGGAGCAGAACGCAAAGAGGGCAGCGTGACACGCGCGGAACCATGCCAACTGCAATCACGAGAGGGGACCTGAAAGTTCGGGGGTACCTTATACTTCGAGAGAAAATCTAACCGTGCTGGGGCTGAGGATAGCATCGTGCTTGCACCATGAGCAAGCAGGCTGGTGTTTTCAGGCCTTGGCAACAAGATTTGTCTTCCAATACTTCGAAGCCGCGATCTGGATGATAATGCTGCGCGATGCGTGAAAAAGGCGGTTTGCAAATGAGAAGGAGTTCTCTAGCCAACAAAGCAACATTGACATTTGCTTTCCTATTCTTTTTTTCACATGCCTGCTTGAGCCAGGAGAAAATTGGCGCGACAGAAAAACTATTGCTGGATTCCGTGAATCGCGAGCGGGCGGCGAGGGAATTGCCGCTATTGAAATGGGATGAAAGCCTCGCGAACGCCGCACGCAAGCATGCCGAACTCATGGCCGAGCAGAGTCTGCTTCTGCACCGGTTGCCGGGCGAGGCCGACCTGCCGACTCGGGCGAGAGAAGCCGGCGTCAGTTTCAGTCATATAACAGAAAATATCGGCATGGCCGCATACCCCGACCGGTTCCACGACGGCTGGATGCATTCGCCCGGACATCGCGCAAATATCCTCGATGCCGCCGCCGATTCGGTCGGGATCGCCGTGGTCGAGGGCGGCGAGCAGTTGTACGCCGTGGAGGATTTTGCCCGCGTCGTCGCGCTTCTTTCGATTGAGGAGCAAGAAAAACAGGTTGGGAAACTCGTTGCCGCGCACGGGTTGCGCTTACTCAAAATTGCGGATGACGCCCGTAGAACTTGCGAGCTGGGCCGCGAGTATTCCGGGGATAGCAATCCTCGGTTCGTCGCGCACTACGAAACGCCCACCATTTCGCTACTCCCGGAGGGCTTGGAAAAAGAGCTTCAATCCGGCCGCTATAGGACTGCCGCGGTAGGTGCGTGCCCGCCGAAAAAGTCGGCTGGCGCTGGCCTCTTTCGTATTGTCGTGATGCTCTACTGATGCGAACGTACACTTAATATACGTGGACGAAAGAAGAGGCTGGCGACTTCGCCAGCCTCTTGCTGCTTCCTGTTTGGCCTTGGATCTTTAGCGGGCGCCGGGAGCGGCGGCTAGAGTCCGTTGTTGCTGCGACGCCGGTTGCGGTGCAGCTTGATTCATGGTCGAGGTTCCGACGTTAACCTTGATCTGCTTCGGCTTGGCTTCCTCGCGCTTCGGGAGGCTGAGCGTCAACACACCATTGTGGTATCCGGCTTGGATGGCTTCCGACTTGACCGAGTTGGTCAGCGAGAAGCTGCGGCTGAAGGAGCCATAAGCGCGCTCGATGCGCAGATAGTTGTCTTCGTTCGTCTTGGACTCGAACTTGCGTTCGCCGCGAATGGTGAGGATGTTGTTTTCGACGCGAATGTCAAGGTCCTGGGGATTGACGTCGGGCAGGTCGGCCTTAACCACGAGCTCATTTTCGGTCTCGTAGATGTCGACGGCCGGGGCCCAAGGTGTCAAATTCGACTCTTCTGTGCCATGCGCTAGTCCGCTGCCAAACAGGTGATTGATCTGTTCCTGCAGGGTCGAAGCCCCGCGGAAGGGTTGATCCAAACGATTCATAGTTCTCATATTTAAGCCTCCAATGAAATTTAGGGCTGTCTGAAGGCAATTTCAGATAACTCAAGTCAGTCAGATTGCGTTTCTGCCTCTGTGGGTATGCAAGCAGCGTGCGCTACTTAACCAACTGTGTCAAGTCTAATTCCGGCACCCTTCGTGACTTAAATATCTTGGTTAAGTACGCGAGGCAATAACGCCATGAAGATGCCGCCCTCAAGGATTTTGTAGTTGCCACGAAAAGTGGCGGATTTCGGCGATGAAAAGAACGCGGCGCAACTATTCTTTTAGCTTACGGTAAACGTCAGTAAGTACAGCGCCACTCTTCAATAACCGGTCATTGGCATCCGCCGCGGCTTTGTCGCGTTCGTGCTCAGTGATGACGACATCCAAGGCTATTGTTCGGGTGCCAGCGATGGCAACGGATTGGAGGGGGCCGGTTAGGCCTAGCGCGGAGCTTAGGTGCCAGAAGCGTTGCAGGCCTTGGAAATTCTCCTGGTCGAGGGTGTAGTCGATATTTTTTTCGAGATAGAGGCGGAGTTCTTTTTCGGGGAGATGCATTTCGCGGGCGGCTTCGGCGGCGATTTGCGCGATTTGCGTTAAACCGAAATCGCGGGAGGCCAGGAAATCAGCGACGAGTCCGGCCGGGACGAGGTTATCGGGAAACGAATCGTTGCGCGCGGCCCAGATGGCCAGGACGGCGGGCTTTTCCGTCAAGTGCCACCATTCTTTCACGACGTCGTAGATGTGGATTTGTGGGACGGCAGGAATGCCAATCGTAGCGCCGGAGGTGAGCCACTCGACATCGGGGCCGCGGGTGACGTGAGTCTCTGCTGCGATTGCGATTCGTAATGCGGCGTCGCCGATGATTAGGGCGGCGTCGGCGTTGGCCAGCATGGCGCCGGGGTCCGGATCGGCTTCGACAAATTCTGGGGAGATTTGCCAACGCTGGGCGGCGAGGATTTTTACCAGGGCTTGCGTGCTGCGCGAGCTGCGGTCGAGGGCGATGCGGCGGGCTTGGCGGATGGGAACTTTGCTGAGGAGCAGGAGGCTGCGCACGCGCTCCTTGGAAGCAATGGCCAAACCCGGAAGAATGGTGAGCGGGACGCCATGGGTGACGATGCGCGGATACTCGATGGCGGGAATGATGGCGACGTCAGCGGCGCCGGTGCGCAGGGCTTCGGCGCATTGCGAGGGCACGGTGAAGGAGAGGTCGTACTTATTTTGCAATGGGCCGTGGGTGAAGCCGCGGACTAGTGGGGCGGTGTTGAGGTATTGCACTACGGAGATGCGGAGTTTGCTCACGGTCGGTTGAAAGGAAAACTTTAACACAGAGCGCACAGAGGCCGAGGCACAGAGGCCACTGAGAGGATTAGCAGGGATGTTGTGCGCGGTGGGCGGTTTTGATGTAAAACACTTCAGCTTATTTGAAGATTGCGAATTTGGAGGAGTCGGACATGCTGAAACGTTCCGGGGTGGTGATTGCAGTTGTGGTCGCGATGTTGTGTTGCGCTGCGCGCATGGTTGCGCAGGCGAAGGGCGAGGCAAGCGCGGAGAAAGGCGCGACGGCTCCGGAAAAGACGACTTCGATTGCGGACAAGACGAAGTCGATGGAGAAGATGGCGGGATATTTCAATATTTATTGGGATGCGAAGGCGGGGAAACTGTGGCTGGAGATCGACAAGTGGGGCACGGAGTTCTTGTACCAGAGTTCGCTGCCGGCGGGGATCGGGTCGAATGATATTGGGCTGGATCGCGGACAGCTTGGCGGGACCCACGTGGTGCGGTTCGAACGGAGCGGCCCGAAGGTTTTGCTGGTGCAATCGAACTTGGAGTATCGAGCGTTGAGCGAGGACGCGGACGAGCGTCGCGCGGTGCACGATTCGTTTGCGGAATCGGCGTTATGGGGATTTACGGTGGCGGCGGAGGAAGGCGAGCGGGCATTGGTGGACGCGACGGATTTTTTCTTGCGCGACGCACACGGCGTGCCGGCGGCGCTGCGGAAGACGAAGCAGGGGACCTATCGCTTGGACGCTTCGCGGTGCGCGCTGTATTTGCCGCGGACGAAGAATTTTCCGTTGAACACGGAGGTGGAGGCGACGCTGACTTTTGCGGGAGATGAGCCGGGGCAGTGGGTGAAACAAGTGACTCCCGAGCCGGACGCGATTACGGTGCGCGAGCATCACTCGTTCGTGCAACTGCCGCCGACGGGATACAAGCCGCGCGCCTACGATCCGCGCTCGAGCTTTTTCGGGATTTCGTACATGGATTATGCGACGCCGATCAGCGAGCCGATTGTGAAGAGATTTGCAGCGCGGCACCGGCTGGAGAAGAAAGACCCGAACGCAGCGGTGAGCGAGGCGGTGCAGCCGGTCGTCTATTACTTGGATCGCGGCGCACCGGAGCCGATTCGTTCGGCGCTGCTGGAGGGCGCGCGATGGTGGGCGCAGGCCTTCGAGGCGGCGGGATTCAAGAATGCGTTTCGCGTGGAGCTGATGCCGGAGGGCGCGGACCCAATGGACGTACGCTACAACGTGATCCAGTGGATTCATCGAGCAACGCGGGGATGGTCGTATGGCGCGACGGTAACCGATCCACGCACGGGAGAGATTATCAAGGGTCATGTGTCGCTGGGGTCGCTGCGCGTGCGGCAGGATTACTTGATTGCGGAGGGATTGCTGGCTCCGTACGTGGATGGCAAGGCGTTGCCGCCGGGGCAGGATCGGGCGGCACAGATGGCCCTGGCGCGGCTGCGGCAATTGGCGGCGCATGAGGTCGGGCACACGCTGGGGCTGATGCACAACTATTCGGCGAGCACGGTGAATCGCTCTTCGGTGATGGATTATCCGCCGCCGCTGGTGAAGGTGGGCGCGGATGGCGTGCCGGACGTGTCGGATGCGTACGCTTCGGGGATCGGCGAGTGGGACAAAGTTTCGATCGCATGGGGATACAGCGAATTCGCGCGTGGTGTCGATGAGCACGCGGCGCTGGACAAGATTTTGCTGAATGCGTTTGGGCGCGGGCTGCGGTATTTGACGGACCAGGATGCACGGCCGGCGAGTTCATCGAGCAGCGTGGCGCATTTGTGGGATTCGGGCACGAACGCGGTGGATGAGTTGAACCGGCTGATGCAGGTGCGGGCGGCGGCTTTGAGACGATTCGGCGAGAACAATATTCGCAACGGCGCGCCGCTGGCCACGACGGAAGATGTGCTGGTGCCAATTTACATGCTGCATCGGTACCAAGTGGAAGCGGCGAGCAAACTTATCGGGGGAATGGATTATACGTTTGCGCTGCGCGGAGACGGGCAAACGCCGACGCAGATTGTTGCCGCAGGCGAACAACGCCGCGCGCTGGCAGCCGTGCTGGCGACTTTGAAGCCGGAGGCGCTGCAGTTGCAAGAATCACTTCTGAAGATGATTCCGCCGCGGCCACCGGGATACGAGCGCGGGCGGGAGCATTTCAAGATCCGGACGTACCCGGCGTTTGACGCGCTGGCTCCGGCGGAAGCCGCGGCGCAGCACACGCTGCAGTTTTTGTTTAATCCGGAACGCGCGGAGCGGCTCATCGAGTTCCACGCCCGCGACCACGCAAATCCTGGCCTCGGTGAAGTGCTCGAGGCTGTATTGAAAGCAACGTGGGAGTCTCCTCGCCAGGAGGGATACGCGAGTGAGATCGCTAACGTGGTCGACGACGTCGCGCTCTATGATCTTATGGCGTTAGCCGCGAACGATAGAGCATCGGAAGAGGTGCGCGACATCGCCTGGATGGAACTCACTCTGTTGAAGGGCTGGCTGACTATGCAGTTGCAGGGCAAGAGCATCGAACGCCACTTCAGTTTCGCAATCCGTCAAATCGAGCTATTCGAGAAAGATCCGAAGCGGCTAGACCTGACGGCACCGACCGAACCGCCGGATGGTCCGCCGATTGGCGCTATCGGAGACGCCAACGACGATTGGCCGTGATGGTGTCGTGTATTCGACCTAAGATTGCACTGACGCGCCGCTCACGGTTTCGGGCGCGCAACAATATCGAAGGTGATCTTCAGCTTATCTTTCACTTTGACGCTGCCGCCGCCGACCTTTACCGGCGTGATGCCGTAATCGGTTTGCAAGACGGAGAGTTCGCCATCGCCGCGGAGTTCGTTGGCCTTTGCGCGCACGTGCAAAGGAAGGCTTACGGCCTTTTCGACTCCGTGGAGTTTTAGGTTGCCGGACAGAGTGAGGTCCCAGCCTTCGGAAGTTTTCTTTCCGGCGGAGACGCTGCTGGAAGCGAACGTGATCTCTGGAAATTTGGCGACGTCCAGGACCTTTTCGCCTTCCACAGTGGCTTGCACGTCGCGGCGATCTTTCTCCGACTCGCCAGGGTCGACGACAGCCATGGATTTCGTGGGAATTCTCAAGTGCACAGAGGATTGGTCAATCTTCTGCGGGTCAAACTGCACTTGGCCGGAAATCTGCTTGGCGGCAATCAGATGATCGTGGCCAAAGGCCTTGAAGGCGCCTTCTTTGGAAACGTGAATCTCCATCTTGCTTTGCTGGCTGTCGACGGAGTAAGACGCGCGGCCCTGGGCGCCCGCGCTAACTGAGGCGAATAGGGAGATCAGTGCTGCTGAAACCGCTCTCATTGGGCTCTCCTTAAGCTCATAATAGGCGGAATAAGACGATCCCTTTGTCACAGATTTGTCAGGGGTGGGCAAGACCGATGGGGTGGATGCGTCGTCTATAGCGGTGGAGGGGATGTCCATGAAAATGCGCACAGTGATGGCTATGGTGGCGGCGTGCTTCGCCTACATATTATTGGTACTGCCTTTGACGCGAGTTCGCGCTCAGGGGAGCCCGGCGGCCCCGGCCATGCCCCAGAATCCGGCGTTTCCTGCCATGCCAGCTTTCCCTGCGATGCCCGCTTTACCCGCTATGCCTGCGGTTCCGGCTATGCCCGCAGTTCCGGCTATGCCGGCTGCGCCTGCCGCCCCGGCGATTCCCGCAGGACCGGCATGGGGCGAACATGTGTGGGGCTCGACGCATTGGGGCGACGGCCCGGCGGTGGACTGCTCCGATCTGCACATTCGCTTGAACGATGAGCGGCCGACAATCGAGTCTGAAGAGCGCACCGTAACCAAGGCCGAGGCTTCCGTCTTGCGGGTGCACGAAATCGAGAACGGCGGCGTGCAAGTGCAGGGATGGGACAAGGATGCGTACTCTGTGACCGCGTGCAAGGCGGCGGTGGGCAGCGACGCCCCGCGGCTTCTATCTCAGATTAAGCTGGCGGTGCAAGGCGGCGAGGTTTCGGTGAGCGAGCCGCACGGCTATCGCAACGACTGGACGGTGTATCTGTTGATTCGCACGCCGCGATCGGCCGATATCGAAGTGACCGCGCATAACGGGCCGGTGAGCTTTTACGCCGTGGATGGCAAGATCACCACGCGGGCCACGAACGGTCCGATCAGCATGAAGGATTGCTCCGGCGAGGCCGACATTTCCGCACAGAATGGGCCGATCAGTTTTTCTGGCACGAGCGGAAAGCTCCGGCTGCACACACAGAACGGACCAATTTCTGTATCGCTCGGCGCGAATTGGAATGGATCCGAGCTGGTGGCGGATGCGGTGAACGGGCCGTTGACGCTGCGCGTGCCGTCCGGATTCCGTTCCAGTTTCCTGGTGGAATCGAATGGCCATTCGCCGATGAGCTGCCATGCGAGCATTTGCTCGGATGCGCGGAAGACTTGGGATGACGACCATCGGCGGATCGAGTATGGGAGCGGCTCTCCGGTGATTCGGTTGTCGACGGAGAACGGGCCGATTTCGGTAGCCGACTAGCAGAGCGAGGAACTCGAGCTGTTTGATCTTTTGGAGGCTGCTTAGGTTGAGGTCCTTCGGCTACCCTCATCGGGTAGCCTCAGGATGATATCGCGATGTTGGCGTGGCTTCCGTGGTCGCCATGGACGCGCTTGGTGGGTTGCGGATAAGATTTCCGCATGCTGCTGGAAGAGCGCGTCAGCCGGAACACGACGGAAGCGGAAGCTGTTGAGCTTGCACGTGAACTGTACGGGCTGGCGGTTACAGCCAAGTCGCTGCCGGGCGAGTACGACGATAATTTTCATCTGACGGCGGCCTTGGAAGTTGCGGGAGCACAGCCAGAAATGGCTGGGCCACTTTCGGATTCACTCCACAGAGAAAATGCAGCGGGCGGTGCCGGATTTGCGCTGAAGGTGATGCACCCGGCGCGTGAGCGGTCGTTCATCGACATGCAGTGCCGCGCGTTGCAGCATCTGGCGACGCGGGCGCCCCAGCTCAGGTTGCCACGGGTGCGACTCAACCGGCATGCCGAGGCATTTTCTGAGATTACGGCTGCGGATGGATCGCAGCGCCTGGTTTGGCTGCTCACCTACGTGCCCGGCACGATGTTGGTGAAGGCGCGGCCGCACTCGCCTGAACTTCTGGAAAGCCTCGGACGGTTTCTTGGTGAAATGGATGCGGCGCTTGCGGATTTCACGCATCCTGCGGCTCGGCGCGAGCTTAAATGGGATTTCGTGCGAGCGGGCTGGATCCGAAATCATGTGCCGCTGATCCGGGAAGCCTCACAGCGCGCGGTCGTTGAGAAATTTCTTTCACTCTATCAAAACGAGGTCTTGCCGGTGCTGCCGCAATTGCGGCGCAGCGTGGTGTATGGCGATGCGAACGATCACAACGTTCTGGTGGGAGCACCGCTGCCTTTACCGAGGCAGGTTGTCAGCGTAATCGATTTCGGGGACATGCATGAGACGGTGACCGTTTCGGAAGTGGCGATCGCGGCGGCCTACGCGATCTTAGGAAAAGAGAATCCGCTGCCGGCCGCCGCGGAGGTAGTCGCCGGATATCATCGCGCGTTCCCCCTAATGCGGGAGGAGCTTCAGGTTTTGTATGCGCTGATCGGCACGCGGCTTGCCGTCAGCGTGGTGAATTCGGCACAGCGCGCCAGCGTCAAACCCGACGATTCGTACGTCACAGTTAGCGAACGGCCGGCGTTTGAAGCGCTGGAACGCCTGGCGCAAATTCATCCGCGCTTCGCGCACTACACGTTTCGCGAGGCCTGCGGGTTGGAACCAATACCGCATAGCGGCGCATTGAAGAAATGGCTCGCGGAAAATGCAGCTGCGGCAACGTCAGTGCTCGACACCGACCTGCGTACCGCACCAAGCCTCGTCTTTGATTTCAGCGTCGGAAGCAGTTCCCTCGGCGCAGATCCCGCTGCGGCTGATCCACTGAAGCTAAGCGAGCGAGCCTTTGCGGAGATGGAACGTGCTGGAGCGTCTGTGGGTATCGGGCGCTACGGCGAGGCGCGCGCGATTTACACTTCGCCGCTATTTGGGAGCGGAAGTCCGGTTGACGAGCGGCGCACGATTCATCTTGGCATCGACTTGCAGGTGCGACCCGGCAGCGCGGTGCACGCGCCGCTAGATGGAGTAGTGCACGCACTCGCGAATAATCAAGCGCCGCTCGACTACGGCCCCGTCGTGATTTTGCGGCACACCTTCTCGAATCTGGGAGATGGGCCACGCGACTTTTTTACGATTTATGGGCATCTCACCACAGAAACTCTGACGCGGCTTCGCGCGGGTCAGAAGATTGCGCGCGGCGAGAAATTCGCCGAAGTCGGAACGACGGCGGAAAATGGCGGCTGGGCGCCGCACCTGCACTTTCAAATCGCAACGGATTTATTGGACTACGGCACGGATTTCCCTGGTGTGGCGTGCGCATCCGAGCGAAGTGTCTGGACGAGTTTGTCTCCTGACCCGAATTTATTGCTGGGCATACGCGCGGATCGATTCCCCGTCGAAAAGAGCAGCGCAACAGGAAGTCTGCGCGAACGCAAAACGCTGCTCGGAGAAAACCTCAGCGTTTCGTATCGGGAGCCGCTGAAGATCGTTCGTGGATGGATGCAATATTTGTATGACGAAACGGGGCGCGCGTATCTCGATGTCTATAACAATGTGCCGCTGGTGGGGCACAGCCATCCGCGTGTGGTGCGCGCGGCGCAGGAACAGCTGGCGCTGCTCAATACCAACACGCGGTATCTGCACGACAACGTGCTGCGTTATGCCGAGCGCTTGACGCAGCTTTTGCCGAAACCGTTGCGCGTGTGCTACTTCGTGAACTCCGGCAGCGAGGCCAACGAATTGGCCTTGCGCCTGGCGCGCGCACACACCGGGCGCGAGGACTTGATTGCTCTCGAGCATGCCTACCACGGCCATACCAACACGCTGATCGATATCAGCCCCTACAAATTCAACGGCCCCGGCGGCCGCGGACAGAAGCCCTGGGTCCACGTAGCGCCCATCGCGGATGATTATCGCGGACTTTACCGCCGCGGCGATACGCAGGCGGGGGCGAAATATGCCGCGCACGTAGGTGAAATTCTGGAATGCACGAGTCGTGAAGGCCGAGGAGTCGCGGCCTTCATCGCGGAGACCTTGCCGAGCGTAGCGGGACAAATCGTCTTTCCGCCAAATTATCTCTCCGAGGTGTATCGGCGTGTGCGCGCGGCCGGTGCGGTTTGCATCGCGGACGAAGTGCAAGTCGGATTCGGCCGGCTCGGCACGCACTTCTGGGGATTCGAGACGCAAGGCGTAATTCCTGATATCGCTGTGTTTGGGAAGCCGATCGGGAATGCATTTCCATTGGCTGCAGTGGTCACCACGCAAGAGATCGCGGACTCCTTCGCCAACGGAATGGAATTCTTCAGCACGTTCGGCGGGAATCCGGTGGCATGCGCGGCCGGACTGGCGGTGCTGGATGTGCTGCGAGACGAGGCCCTGCAGGATCGGGCGCTGCGCGTCGGAAAATATTGGATGACCGAGCTGAAGAATTTGCAGGACTGCCATCGGCTGATTGGGGATGTGCGCGGGTCCGGACTGTTTTTGGGAATTGATCTGGTGCGCGATCCAGATTCGCGCGAGCCGGCCACGGCACAAGCGGATTACGTCGTGAACCGCCTGCGCGAATGCGGCATTCTGGCGGGAACAGACGGGCCGCATCACAACGTAATCAAGTTGCGGCCGCCGCTGATCTTCTCTGAGGCAGACGCCGATCTATTTGTTCGCGTATTCGAGTCGATTCTGCAAGAAGACGCTGCGCAGCCCTGATCTGCGGTCAACTGACTTGGCAGGGTGAGGCAACGCGGCGGGCACTTTGCGGTTCAAAGCTGGCATAGACAATAGGTGTTGGCTGCGCGAATATCGGAATCTCCAAAAGCGCCCGCGGGAACCCACCCCCCGGCGAGGACGACGGGGAACAAAGTTATGTATCTTGCTCGATTCTCTTCAAGTTTGCCGCTCGCTCTGCTGCTTTGCACTTCGGCGGCAATGAGCCAGTCGGTTCCAACGCCCGCACAAGGCGAGCAAGAGTCGGCCCAGAAGGTTTCAGGCTGCGATGAGGCTCCGCGCGAGGACGCGCTCGTGGCGCTGTGCGTGCCGCCTTCGTCAGAGGAGCGGCTAGCGGAGGCGGATGTTGTGCCTCTCGCTCCGGCCACCGTTCCGTTGACCGTACCGACCGGTACACCACTGCGTATTGCGCTGGACCAGCGCGTACGCATCAGCCATTCTGGTGAAGTTGTGCACGGCAAGGTGGTGGAAACGGTGTATGCCTTCGATCAAGAGGTGATTCCAGCGGGGAGCATCGCAACGGGCCACGTAAAGCGCGTTGCTCCCGTGTCGGGAGTGCGACGCGCCATGGCCTACTCCAACGGAGATTTCACGCCGTTCCATCGATATGAAGTGACCTTTGACGCCGTCACGCTCCCAGACGGCCGCCAGCTTCCTGTAAAGACTTCCGTGATGCCCGGAACCGCGGAGGTGGTGCACCTGGTGAGCAATCCCGCCAAACAACAAGAGAAAGGCGTGGCGGGCCGCACGACCGACCGCGCAAAGACCGAAGCAAAAGGCAAGATCGCGGAAGCGAAGCAGCAAGCGCGCGATGGCTGGGCGAAGCTAACCGCCCCGGGCAAAATGCACCGGCTCAAAGAATTCCTGATCGCGCAATCGCCGTACCGGAAGCAATACGTGCAGCCCGGGACGCGTTTTGTCGCGGAACTGGAAGGCCCTCTGGATTTTGGCGCCACTACGCGCACGAGCGAACAACTTGCGGCGGTGGGAAGCGAGCCGACGCCGGACAGCACGCTGAAAGCACGGCTGGTTGCGGAGGTCAGCTCCGCGACGGCTTCGCGCGGCACACCCGTCACCGCGATTCTCACCGAGCCGCTGTATTCTCCGACGCACCAGTTGATTCTCCCTGCGAACAGCCGCTTGGTCGGCGAAGTGATCAAAGCGAAGTCGGCGCGGAAGCTGCACCGCAATGGCGAGCTGCGCGTGATTTTCGAACACATTGAAACTTCGGACGAGGGTGTGCAGGCCTTGGCGCAAGTGCAGAGAGAGCTTCAGGCGCAAGCGGAGCGTTCGCAGGCTGCGGCGGAGCGCTCGCAAGTCCAGACGCAAGCCCAGTCACAAGCAATGATCGGCAACCTGGAGGGCGTGGAAGTGGATCGCCGCGCCAACATACAGCTCGATGAAGAGGGTGGGGCGCACACCACCACCAGCAAGACGCGCTATTTGTCCAGCGGACTCGCGGTGATGCTGGCAGCGGCCGCTTCGCACACGGAAGTCGAGCGCGGCACAACGGAAATGGCCGGCCCGGGCGTGCGCACGGCCGCAGGCGGATCGGGATTTCGATTGAGCGGCGCGCTTTTGAGTTTGGTGGCGAAGTCCACCCCGGTGTCGGTGGCGCTTGGGGCTTATGGGGCTTCGACCTCGATCTATGCGAATTTTATTTCGCGGGGACATGATGTGATTTTGCCGAAGGATACGCCCCTCGAAATCGGGTTTGGCCCGCCGCACACGAAACCACAATAGAGGGGGAGCAACGAGCGAATCCGGGGTTAGGCTTGTGGCGGCGTGGCCGCCGTCCCCAGCGAGACGGTGACAGTCGCGGTTGCAAAACGTCGGCCGCCGCAACCTGATCGCGAACAGCAACTGTCACCCTCGCCGAATGCATGCACTATTCGTTCGTTTCCTTCCGGTGATGCTTAGCTGGGCGGAAGAAGTGCCTGGTCGTAAACCTGGATACCTGCTTTCCCATATTCGCGCCGATTCGGGTCGAGTTTCTGTAGTGCATTCCGCCATAAACCCGGGCGTCGAGCACTTCCTGCAGCGCCTCGGAGAGGCGATCATAATTTCGGACGGGGTTGATGACCCCCGCGACGTTGCTGTCCATCGAAAAACCGACCTCGTCGGTGCCAAACAGATAATTCAGGGTCTCCGTAGAGGCGCCGCTGAAGCAGCCGTGGGCTGCGGGGTACTCGGGATGGTTCGGGGTGATGATGAGTCCTATCCACGCCGGATCCGGCGCGGTTTCCGAGTTGCCGTCGGTATCGCCTGCTCGAATGGCGGTAACGGGCCGCCAAAAATTGTAGAAAAACTTCGCGTCCCAGCAAGCAATCAGCGCATCGGCGGATGCCGTCGCGAGCATAGCGAAGTAGCGGGCATTGTCGGCCAAGCCGAGGCCTTTGGCCACGGACAACGCGCGCCAGGCCCGATTCCACTGCAAGGGCGGATTGTCGCTCCAGAAACGGGCGATGTCGGTCTGTTCTGGAGTTCGGATGCTTCCGACCGCGGGCCCGAGCGCCTTGATTTCGTTATAGTCGCGCGCCCAATCTTCACTGGTGAGACTAAATGGGGGCTCTGGACGAAACTGGGATGCGGAGTTCAGGGCAAACGGCTGCACGAACGGGGTTTCCGGAGCCTGCGCGGCGAGAAACGCTGGCGGTGTGGGTACCCAAACGCCCGGACCCGAGCCCGGCGTGTAGGTCACAGTGGCATTGCGACCGTCTTCAGCACGCTTGCTCAAGATGGCGCTCGCCGCCTGCCGGCCGACAGCGATCCCATTTGCCTTGGCGCCGTTGTCAGGTAGTGCTGCGAGCGATGTCGCGTACCTTGCGTCAAGATCAGACGCCTGCGCGGGGAACAGCGCCACCAGGACATCGTGGGCTGCGGTAGCTGCGGCCGCTTCCTCGGACGCGGGGCTATCCACAACCGGGACGCTGGCATAGCCCTCAAATGGCGCCCCCTCGATCGCATTCACCGCGTCGTACATCGCCAGGTGGACCATCGCGAGCCGGATCAACGCGCGTGGTGGCACCTGGCCCCCGACGGTCACGATCGCCTTAGCCGCATACGCGTTCCAATCCAGCACCTCATCCGCACGCACAATTCTCGCGGGGATCACCAAAATCATCACATACAATCCGATAATGCTTAACCCTATCCTGCTCATAAAATCCTCCTCGCCTGCCCGTTCGTTTCATTGGAAATAGGTGAACGGGTACAATAGCTACCCAACAATCGCTCGAGAGGGCGAAATAGTCCTTACCGCCTTCGGATGAATTGCGGAAATTTTTCGGATGCCACGCAAGCGCCTCTTCGTATTTGATCGGTACCGCCTTGATCCGCAGGAGCGCCAGCTTCTGCTCGGTACCCAGCTCGTCCCGCTTCCTCCGAAGGTCTTCGACCTGCTCGCGGTACTTGTCCAGAACGCGGGTCGTCTGCTTCCGAAACAGGATCTGCTCGATCGGGTCTGGTCCGGCGTTGCGGTGGAAGAGGGCAGTCTGACCCGTGGCATTTCGTCGCTGCGAACAGTGCTAGGTTCGGCTGCCGATGGACGGGACTACATTCAAACCGTATCCAAGCGCGGATATCGCTTCATCTCACAAGTCCGCGAGACGGTCGACGATGAACTCGCTGCCACAGGCGTGCGGCTCCCGCTACCACCCGCCCTGCTTGCGACCGTCGCGACAGACTTTGTCGGACGCGAAGCCGAAATGGGGCAGATGCGGGATGTGTGGCAGCGCGCAAAAGATGGTCGCCATCATTTGCTTCTTATCGCCGGCGAGCCCGGCATTGGCAAGACGCGACTCTCGCTGGAGTTCGCCCGTAGTCGCGCTGCCGAAGGAATTACCGTTCTTACGGGTTGCAGTGATGAAGAGAACCTCGTGCCGTACCAGCCCTTCGTCGAGTGTCTAAGCTGGTATTTTCGCCATTGCCCGGAGATCGAACTTCGTCGCCAATTGGCTCTCATCGGCGGTGGGGCCGAGCTCGCACCGTTCGTCCCGGAACTTCGCAATCGCATTTCAGACCTTGCGAGTCCGCCGCCGATGGACCCTGAGGGACAACGATACCGTCTCTTCGAAGCTGTGGTCGGCATGCTTGCGATCGGCTCGCGGGCGCGACCGATGCTCCTAATATTCGACGACCTGCACTGGGCCGACCGGCCAACACTTTTGCTGCTGCGGCATGTCATGCGGTCTGCAAGCCTGGCTTCCTTTGCTATTGTGGCTACGTATCGAGAGAGCGAGCTCGACCGCACGCGCCCTTTAGCAGAAATGCTGATCACGTTGCGGCGCGAGCGGGGTTTCACGCGGCTCGCCCTCGGTGGACTCACGATCACGCAGGTCAAAGCATTGGTCAATTCGGTGGTGGGGCCGAATGCTCCACCACAGCTATCCGAAGCAGTAATGGACAACACCGACGGGAATCCGTTCTTCGCGACCGAGATTCTCCAGCATCTGAAGGAGACGGGAGCAATCGGCAGGATTAGCGCGATGACGCGAAGGACGATTGAGATCAGCGATCTTGGATTGTCCGAGGGAATCAAGGAGGTCATCGGCCAGCGGCTGTCCCGGCTCAGCGAAGCGTGCAATCGACTGCTCAGCATTGCGTCCGTCATCGGTCGAGAATTCGATGCCACTCTCCTTGAAGCCATTGCGGATATGCCGGGTAACGAGCTATTAGACGCCATTGAGGAGGCGACCCGCGCCCAGCTTGTCAACGAGTCGCGAGAAGTGAGCGGTCGCTTCGAGTTTATGCACGCGCTGATACGCGAGACCCTATATAACGAGCTGAGTTCCCCACGTCGCGTGAGACTCCATCGCCGCGTCGCCGACGCCATTGAGCGTCTCACGCAGAACATTTCCAACCCGCCGCTGGCTGAACTCGCTTACCACTTCTCCCAGGCAGCATCGGCTGGCGACGTCGACAGAGCCGTCGATTATGCGACACAGGCGGGCGATCATGCCGCTGACGGGCTAGCCCACGAGCAGGCTGCGCGCCTATTCGACATGGCTCTTCACTCACTCGAACTCAGGCCCGCAGGACCCGAGACCGAGTTGCGGCGAGTCGAGCTGCATGCACGGCGCGCCTCTTCCTTCGGTGCACTCGGACAGTGGAAGTTGGAGGTACGCGAGCTAGAGGCAGCTCTGCATCATTTGCATGCGGAGCAAACTGAGCGGCGGTGCGAACTGGTGCTGGCTCTGGCGCGAGCATGGTTTCTTCTTCTCGATGTCGGTCCAGTGGAAGAGTACGCGACCGAAGCACTGCAGCTTGCCGAGCAGTTGCACCGTGCCGATCTCTCCGCAAACGCTACGGCGTGGCTGGCACGCTGCCGGCAGGCAACTGGGGATCTGGGGGCGGCTATCGCCTTGGACCGCAAGGCCATCTCGCAGGCGCCCGGCTTGATGACAGAGGCTCACACCATGGGGCCTCTCACGCTGTATCTTGCCGGACGATCAACGGAGGCTCTCACCTTGGCCCAGGTGGCGGCGGATTCCGCGAGGTCTTCCCGAGACACCACATTCATCATGTACTCTCTCACTCACCTCGGCTTGAACCTGGCTGGCGTGGGACGCTACGCCGAGGCCACAAAGGTGTTCCAAGAAGCTCGCACCTTTGGCCGAAAGTATGGCGCCCTTCCGATGCTCGCTCGTGCAACGGCGATGGCCGCTGGCCTCCACTTGACCTTGTTTGATTTCGAAGGCGCACAGGCGCTCCAGTCCGAGGCGTGCGAACTGGCTCGCGGCGTGGGTTTTGTCCCGCCAATTATCAGCGCCGGAATTGATTCTCTATTGACCTTCGCCAGCGTTCATGACCCCGGGCGAGCCGAGCGGCTACTGGAGGAAACTGCCGTAGCCGCTGCAAGCACCCCCGGTTGGCACCAGTGGCTGTGGCAGCTCCGTCTAACCCAGGCTAGGGCCGAGCTGGCGCTGGCGCGAAACGCCGCTGACGAGGCCGTCGCCGCGGCAACGGAAAGCATCAAGCAAAGTCGCGCGAGGGGGCGGCCGAAGTACGAGACGCTCGGGCTGATCACCAGGGCACGCGGTCTGCATGCGCTTGCGCGAACTCGCAACGCTATCGCCGACGCCAAGACCGCTGTGGGCGTCGCGGATAAGACGGGTGATCCGGCGCTCCTGCTACTCGCGCTCGATGCGCTGATCGGGCTCGACGGCACGAACGAATTGGCGACCCGAGCGCGCGCTGTGACCAACTCCATCTACGATGGCCTGCCCAACGAGGTGATTCGTCGGTGCTTCACCGACTCGGAGATCGTCCAGCGCATTCGAACACCTCAATAGCAAGCATCCGGCTGGCGTCTGGCCAATATTCCGAGTATGGTAGTTGACAATACCGTTATACTGCGCGTAGGCTCGCTTTGCGATGGAGCTAGACGCTTCCCTCTCCTGGCTCGCGCTGGCGCTTACCCCCGGGCTGGCTTCGCGGCTCTCCGCCCGCTTGCTGCGCGAGTTTGGCTCTCCCGAAGAAGTTTTCCGTGCGCCCCTGCCGAGGTTGGAAGCTTGCAGGCTACCCGCTCCCGTGGCCCAAGCCGTCTTCAAAAAGCAATCCTTCAAGCGCGCGGAAAAAGAGCTGGCGCTCACGCGGCGCATCGATCGTTGCCGGCTGGTGAACTGGACTGATCCGGAGTATCCGCAGACGCTGCTGCAAATTTACGATCCGCCGGTAATGCTGTATGTGCGTGGCGACGTGCAGGTGCTAAATCTTCCGGCCATCAGCATTGTCGGCACGCGGCGTCCGACCCTTTACGGTTCGCAGATGGCGGAACGGCTGGGACGGGAGTTGGCGGCGCGCGGCTTGGTGGTGGTCAGCGGCATGGCTCGCGGCATCGACGCCATCGGCCATCAGGGAGCGATGGCGGTAAATGGCCGGGCGATCGGGGTGCTCGGGACCGGCGTGGACGTCTGCTATCCGAAGGAAAACAGGAAACTGTATGAGAAAGTGCTGGAGCGCGGCGCGATCGTCAGCGAATTTCCGCTGGGGACGCATCCCGCGCCGGAGAATTTTCCGATCCGCAACCGCATTGTGGCCGGCATGCCCCTGGGCGTGGCCGTGGTGGAGGGAGCACAGTACAGCGGTTCGCTGATTACCGCGCGGCTGGCCATGGAGTTCGGGCGCGAAGTGTTCGCGGTGCCGGGAAACGTTACGCAGGCAGTGAGCTTTGCTCCCAACCTGTTGATCAAGCAGGGCGCGAAGCTGGTCACGAACGGTGCCGACGTGGTCGAAGAACTGCCCACGCCGGTACGCGCCGCGCTCGTGCAAGCCGAGCAGCCCGAGGCGGAGCAACGAAATCTGCTGGCGGCCGCGTCGCTGAATTCGTCGGAAAAGAAGATCTATGATTTACTGAGCACGGACGAGCCCAAGCACATTGACGACATTGTGGAACGTTCGGGGTTGAACTCTTCCGAGGTTCTGGCTACGCTGTTTGACATGGAGATGAAAGGGATCATCCGGCAGACGCCGGGAAAGCAGTTCAGCAAGGTGCTGCTGTAGAGGCTGAGGGCCGATTGTTCCCCGCTGGAAATAACTGACAACGAGGATGTTACTTAATGCTTTAAGGCGCAAATGAATCCGTACGCCGCCTTTCGGCATCTTCTTTAAGGTAGCGAGAAGGACACAAGCCCCGCCACATAGGCCTTCCGGCAAGGGAATCCGGGGTTACAAAGACAAGATGGCACGTTCGCTGGTAATAGTGGAATCGCCTGCCAAGGCGAAGACAATCAATAAGTATTTGGGACGCGACTACACGGTCAAAGCGTCCATTGGGCACGTAATGGACCTGCCCAAAAAGACGATCGGTCTTCGTATGCCCGATGACGACCCGAAAAAAAAGAAAAAGGGGCGGGGGAAAAAGGGCAAGGCGGCCGCTGCGGCTACGGAAAAATCAAACAAGAAGCCAATAACCCTGGATGACCCCAAGATTTTCGAGCCTACCCTGCAGATTATTTCCGGCAAAGGCAAGATCATCAATGATTTGAGGAAATCGGCCAGCACCGCCACGGCGGTTTATCTGGCGGGCGACCCGGACCGCGAAGGCGAGGCGATCTCCGCGCATTTGGCTATGGTGCTTTCCAAGCCGACTAAGTACGAAGAAGAGGCGTCCAGCAAAAATGGCGATAAAGCCGCCGAAGCGAAAGAAAAAGAAGAGGCCGAAGCAGAAGCGAAGGCGAATGGCAAGGGCAAGTCCAAAGCCGCGAAAAAGAACCGCGACGAAATCAGCATTCCCCCCATTGACCCCAAGAAGATTTTCCGTGTGACCTTCAACGAGATTACGCCCAAGGCCATTCGCGCGGCGTTTGAAAAGCCGCGCCAGGTGGACAGCAACCTGGTGGACGCGCAGCAGGCGCGCCGCGTGCTGGACCGCATTGTGGGCTACAAAATTTCGCCGTTGCTGTGGGACAAGGTGCGCCGCGGATTGTCCGCAGGCCGCGTGCAAACCGTCGCCTTGCGCTTAATCGTCGAGCGGGAACAACTGATTAAGGCATTTGTGCCGCAGGAATATTGGACGATTCACGCCATGCTCGATGCCGGTGAGCCGCCCATCTTTGAAGCCAAGCTGAGCAAGTACAAAGGCGAAGACATCGAGGTTGCCAATCAGGAGGCGGCGGACAAGGTCGTCGCCGCGGTCAGCAAGGCCAAGTGGCAAGTCACTTCCGTCACGCAAAAGGAAAAGAAGCGTAATCCGCCGCCGCCGTTCACTACTTCCAAGCTGCAGCAGGCTGCGTACAATCGCTTGCGCTACACCGCAAAGCGCACCATGGGCGTGGCTCAACGCCTTTATGAAGGCGTGGAACTCGGCGAAGAGGGCTCCGTCGCGCTGATCACTTACATGCGCACGGATTCCGTGCATGTCTCGAACGATGCTCTGCAACAAGTGCGCGAGCTGATTCCGGAACGCTTCGGATCGAATTACCTGCCGGAAAAGCCGAACTTCTACAAATCCAAAAAAGATGCGCAGGAAGCCCACGAAGCGGTTCGACCCACGGACGTCACGCGGACGCCGGAAGACGTGCGCAAATATCTTCCCGACGATCAATTCAAGCTGTATCAATTGATCTGGCAGCGGTTTGTGGCTTCGCAAATGCTTCCAGCGATTTTCGATCAGACCACCATCGACATTTCCGCGGGAGACTACACCTTCCGTGCCACAGGATCGGTGCAGAAATTCGACGGTTATTTGCGTGTGTACCAGATGCCGGTGGCGGGCGCCGACCGCGAGGACGACGAAAAAGATGACGAGGGCGAGGGCAAGGCCCTGCCGCGCGTGACGGAAGGACAGATGCTGCGGCTGGATCAAATTCGTCCCGATCAGCACTTCACGGAGCCGCCTCCGCGCTACACGGAAGCGACGCTGGTAAAGGAGCTGGAAGAAAAGGGCATCGGCCGGCCTTCGACGTACGCTTCGATTATTTCCACGATCGTAGAACGCGAATATGTGCGTAAGGACCAGGGGCGGTTCACCCCGACGATGCTGGGCGAGCGCGTGAGCGTGCTGCTGGTGAAAAGTTTTGATGACGTGTTTGATGTGACCTTCACCGCGCGCCTCGAAGAAGAGTTGGACGAGATCGAAGAAGGCAAGCTGCCGTGGCGCGACGCGGTGCGCGAATTCTGGGGCAAATTTGTCGTCGATTTGGCGAAGGCCGGCGACGAGATGGTTTCGTACAAAGCCGGCATCCCCACCGGTAAGAAGTGCGAAAAGTGCGGCGAAGGCGAATTGCTGGAGCGCATCAGCCGGCACGGATTTTTCCTGGGCTGCTCGCGCTATCCGGATTGCGATTTCATTCAGGATATGGCGCCGGAACTCACCGACGACGCGGAAGGCAAAACCGAATATTGCGAAAATTGCGGCAAGGAAATGGCGATGAAGCGCGGACGCTTCGGAGCGTTTCTGGCTTGCACCGGCTATCCGGATTGCAAGACCACGCGGCGCTTGGTAGAAGGAACGCGCATCGCGCACGAGCCCGATGAGCCACTCGAGGAAAAGTGCACGCTGTGCGGCAACCATCTGATTAAGAAGAGTGGGCGCTTCGGCCAGTTCATCGGTTGCTCCGGCTATCCGAAATGCAAGTACACGCGGCCGATCACGATGGGCATCAAATGCCCGAAGTGCAATGAAGGCGAATTTGTGCGGCGCGGAAGCGCGGGCAAGGGCGGGCGAGGGCGTCCACGCGTTTTCTACGGCTGCTCGCGGTATCCGGATTGCGATTTCACCACGCCGCATATGCCGCTGAACGAGCCGTGCCCGAAGTGCGGCGCTCCGTTCATCGTCGAAAAGAAAACCAAGATCGGCATCGTGCGCAGTTGTTTGAAAGAGGGTTGCGACTGGGAGTCGGTGGTCGCGGATCCGATGCCGCCGCAACCAGAAGAAGCCGCAACACCAGTCGGCGCGAAGCCGTAAGAATTACCACACCTTCTATTCGTTCCCGCCTCTTAATCTATACACGGGTTTATTTCGCGGCTGGTGGGGCGTAACTTTCGTCGAGATAGGCCAGCAAGGGCGTGCCACTCTTAATTTCGACATTCTTGCCATGTTTGATCAATCCGATCGGACCGAAAAGCACGGTTAAGGCTACGGTTGCGCCTTCCTTTCCTTCTCCCTCTTTGCCTTTGCTTCCGCGCAATTTCACTCGGTTGTCCTCGGCCAGAAGATATTCGAGCCGCATATTCAATTCGCCGGCCTTGCCCATCATTCCCGCTTTCTTGGAGTGAGTGATGGTGCCCACGGCTTTGGCGCCTGCCTTGATCACAACGATGTCACCCACTTTCAAGGCCTGGTCGAGGACGAGGCTAACCGGGTCACCTTCTTGCGCGGTTTTCGAGGTGAGATCCTGGGCGAATTTGAGCGGCACGTCGGTTCCTTCTTTTAATGTGATTTTCGCCTCCGGTTCCGGTGGGGTGGCAGGCGGAGCGGTCGCCACTTTGGCTACATCTGTGGGTTGCTGCGCTTGCTGCGCTTGCTGCGCTTGCTGCGCGCCGAACGACGCTATCGCCGCGGAAAGCGCGAAGATGATGGCTAGCGGAACGGGCTTGGGTCGCATGAATGTACGCTCCTGTTTGAGAATGGTCGCTCCTATTTTAGATTGACGTGCAGACGATCCGCTCCGTTGCGCATGGCATGTTGCATAGTTGAACACCGATAATCTGCGGAACGGTTTGCGGGAGCACCGCGCCTATAATGTGGTGCGGGCCGAAGGGGTTTGTCCCACTCCATGAAGCAGGCGATTGGAAAATATTTGCAGTACTTGCAGTCGGTGAAGAATTCCTCGCCGCACACGATTTTGAATTATGGCAAGGACCTGCAGCAGTTTGTGGCGTATCTTTCGCCTCCGGGCGCGCAGCCACCGCCGCTTCGCGAAATCACGCATCAGATCATCCGCGAATTCGTCGGCCACTTGCACGAGCAAGGATTGGAGAAAAGCTCGATTGCGCGGAAACTGGCGGCGCTGCGTTCCTTTTTCAAATATTGCGTGCGCGAAGGAATGATCAAGGAAAATCCGGCGCGGCTGGTGCCTACTCCCAAATTACCCAAGCGGATTCCCTCCGTGCTTTCCGCCGAAGAGATGAATGGATTTCTGGATGAGTTGGCGGGCACGGCGCTGGCCGCTGCGGGAGGAAATCTGCCGGCGAGAAAAGGCGCTGCTGGCGGCGCGCAAGGGAAGAAGGTAGCCGCGGAGGGATTGCTGCTGCGCCGGGATCGCGCGCTGCTGGAGCTGCTGTATGCCGCGGGACTGCGCGTGAGCGAACTCACCGGATTGAACCTGGAAGACATGGAGCAGAACGAGAAAATGTTGCGCGTGCGCGGCAAGGGCAACAAGGAACGCATCGTGCCGTACGGGACAAAAGCGCAAGAAGCACTGGAAAAATATTGGCCGCTGCGAGAGCAGCTATTGCTGCAAACGCGCGGCAGCGGCGAAACGCGGCGGGCGGCGCCGCGCACCAATGCGGTATTCCTGAATTACGCAGGGCGGCGGCTGACGCAGCGATCCGTCGGGCGAATCGTCAAAAAGTACGTGAAGCTGTCGAACATCAATTGGGATTTGCATCCGCATTCGCTACGGCACGCGTTCGCAACGCATTTGCTGGCGGACGGCGCGGACTTGCGAGCGATTCAGGAATTGCTGGGCCACCAGTCGCTGTCGACGACGCAGAAGTACACGCACGCATCCATTCGGCAGTTGATGGAGATCTACGACAAGTCGCATCCCCACGCCTAACGCTGGCGAACTTCGGTGGGCAGCGCCAGCGGCTATGCTCCGTTGATGACACCGCAAATCGCCTAGCCCGCTATATCTAGCGCATTTCCTCCGCCAAAAGATGCCTAGAAGTTGAGGCGCGCACCGATTTGGATTTGCCGCTGCGCCAAAATGCTGTTGCTGGATTGCGTCGGCAGACCAAACAAGCTGCGACCGCTCGCGCCATCTTGAAACTGCAAAGTGGATCCCGAGATGGCGTACATGGTTGTGTTCACAGCCGTGATGTTGTTGTGGTTGAAAGCATTAAACGCATCGCCGGTGAGGATGAAGCTAATCTTTTCACGAAGGCGGAAGGCTTTCTCTAAACGCAGGTCCACATTCGCAGTGCGCGGCATCTGGAAAGCGTTCGGCGGCAGATTGGGCAGGCGATTGCTGCCTCCCGCTCCCAAAACACCGGAGGAAATAGCACGGAAGGTAGTGGCGCCCACCACCACGCTCGGCGCTGTGCCGGAGAGCAGGCCTGTATAAGGCGCGCCGGAGGAGATGTTAATCAGCGGCGAAATGGTGAAGCCATTGGCCAACTCCCTGAGAATCAGATGCGATCCTTTGTAGAAATCGGGCGTCCAAACGGCGCCGAAGGCGAAGCGCTCGCGGACATCAAAGTTGGAGCGACCCATTTCCTGTGTCAAATCCAGGGGATTGAGCACGTTATTGGTGGCGCTGAAGGTTTGCGAACTCTGGCCGGCATCGTAGGCATGCGAGTAAGTGAACGAGGTCTGGATCTGGAAGCCTTGATAGAAGCGGCGATTTAGGGCAACGACCATTGCGTTGTACTTGGAGGTGACGCTATCGGAGACCTGCGTTATTGCTCCGAAGTTTGGATTGAGACGGGCGGTATAGACCGGAACTGTAATGCTCTGACCACTGAAGGGTCCACCTTGAAACTTGTAGGTGTCGGTGAGGCTGGGAGGAGCAAGGTTTACGTCCACGAATCGCGGGAGGTTTCCACCAAGACTCCCCAGATAAGAAAGTGAAACGACGGTGTTGGTGGCGATTTCGCGCTGAAAGTCGATATCGAACTCATGCACCATGGGATTGCTGGTCTTCGGCGCAAATTCCACAGCTTGCAATGCGCTGAGCGGAACATTCGGAGTTCCCGGGAGCACGTTGGGATAAGACGGCTCGCCGGCTGCCCCTTGCGGGAAGAAAAAGGAAAGCTGCGAGCCCTGGGGGTTGGCGGTGTTGGAAATGGCGTTGGCAATGGTGGAGTTGATGATGCGTCCATAAAAAATGCCATAGCCGGCGCGGGCAATGGTCTTACCATCGCCGGTTATGTCCCAGGCGAAACCGACGCGAGGCCCGATATCTTTGCGGTCTGAGGGAAATTTGCTGGTAAGGGGAAGAACGGAATTGGGGATTTGGGGATCAGGAAGCAATTCCGTTTCGTAACGTAAGCCCATGTTTACGGTGAAGCGCGGATGCACGCGCCAATCGTCCTGGACAAAGAAGGCCAGGTCATCCGTGGAGAACTGATAGGTCGTCGGGCCGGTCTCCTGCGTGAAGCTGTTGAAGCAGGGCAGGGTGCCTGCCATGGCGGCGTTGCTTAGCGCGCACACGGAACCGAGGCTATTCGTGGCGGAAATATAATCGCTGATGTAATCGGCGCGTGTGTTGTAGGTGTAGGCGCCGGCGCCGCTGAACAAATTGCTCTCAATATCATTGACGTGGTTGATGTCGGCGCCAAACTTCAGGAGATGAGTGCCGCGGCTCCAGGAAATGGTGTCCGCAAATTGATTGCGCATTTCTTTCGGGAAGGCTGGACGGTTCAGGAAATTGGGTTTCCCAAAGACGAAGGTGCCCACGCCGTTGACGGTGATTTGCGGTGACGAACCCTGGGCGGAAATCGGTTCGCCCGGAATCGGCGCTTGGGCGAATTCAAATTCAAAGTCGCGCCCGATCTGATAGCGGAATTCGTTGGCGATTGCCGGAGTGATGGTGGAAGTGAGACGTGCGACGCCCCAGTCTTCCTTGACGAAATCGTCGCCAAAACTTTCCAGGCCGCGGTTGACTACACCAGCGGTCTGAATGCCGGCGGGAGAAGCCCAGCGCAGACGGTTGTACGTGAACGATGCATGGTGCTTGGAAGTGATGTTCCAATCGATCTTGGGCAGCAGAATCAGTTGATCCCCGGTGCGTGGAATCTGGCCGGTCAGATTGGTGAGGAACCCGAGAGCGGAGTTCACCTGGGATTGGCTGAAACCGCGGCAGAAAAGAATATTGCCTTCCGTGACGCCCTTTGCGGAAGGCGTGGAGGCGCAGGTATTTGCTCCGGACGGCGCCGCGACCGTAATCGGCGCGAAGATTGCCCCGGGATTTCCGGAGTTCGCCGTAGCCGGGAAGGTTCGGAGTTGCTGGTCGCCGCTGAAGAAGAAGAACAGCTTATCTTTGACGACGGGGCCGCCGATGCCGCCACCAAATTGATGACGCTTGTCGGGCGGAAGGAACGGCACCAGCGCAGTTGAGCCGTTGGAAACCACCTTTTGGAACGAGAATGGATTGATGGCGCCGAGATCGCTGTCGCGGTAATACCAGAAGGCTTGGCCATGGATCTGGTTTGTACCGCTCTTGGTGACGGCATTGACCACGCCGCCGGCGGAGCGGCCGTATTCAGCGGAATAGTTGGAAGTGTTGATCTGAAATTCCTGGATGGCGGCTTCACTGGTGGAATAGCTGATGCGCGTACGCCCGCGCTCTTCGCTGAAAAACGCCTGGTTATTGTCGGCGCCGTCGACGGTGTTGTTATTCAGCAAGCCGGAAATTCCGCGGAAGCTGACCAGACCGAAACCGCCATCGGGGACAGCGCCGGGGGTGCTAAGCGCAAAGGTGGACCAGCGGCGGCCGTTGATGGGGAGATTGTCGATCGTAGTGTCATTAATATTCGTGCTGAAATCGGGACGGTCGGCAGTGATGACGGGGAGTTCCGCGGTGGCCACGACTGTTTCAGCGAGGGCCTTGACGTTGAGCGTAACATCGATCGTCGTTACGCGGCCGACTTCCACAGTAATGCTAGTAGCTTTGAATGTTCCGAAACCGGTGCCGGTAATGTCAAGTGAATAGAGACCGGGCTGAAGATGAATGAGAAGGTAGCGGCCGCTGCCATCCGTCACGCCGCTTGAATTGCTGCCCGTTCCGAGATTGTGGCTGACGACAACCGCATTCGGCACTACGCCGCCGGATTGGTCGGTGACCGCGCCGCCGATAGCACCATCCGTTGTGGACTGCGCTTCCACGCGAGGAGGCGTGCCGAAAAGTACCAGCAGCGGCAGCAAAAATGATGCGACGACAAATCCACTCGCTCTGCTTCTCATTGAGAGCCTCCCAAAAATATCGGACAAAGTCCGCTACGCTCACAATGAGCGCAGCAATACGCCTATATCGAAGGGGACAGAAAGAGGACCGCAGCCACCACCAAACCGACTCCCCACCCGCGCGGCGAAGTCTGAATGGGGCATGTTACTACCACATGAACAGAACAAGAGCAACCGGGAAAAGATGGAGTCTGAGGATATCGAAGCATTTACGCGACCGATTTGTGGCGTCGAAATAGCCGCGTTACTGTCCTTGCGGTAGCTTGTACCAACTGATGGTGCCTGGTAACGAAAAAGCGGTGGGAAGCCATCACCCGCTTTCTGGCACTTTTTTTAAGGCGCTTGCTATCTCTTCCATGATTTGTCGCATCCATTGAAACGGGTCACTGTCTTTTGCTCACAGCGAGATCGGAGCGAGGCGCAATGACCGCCATCCATATGCATAAGAATGTGCGGGTAGGAGTCAGTGTTGTGACGCTCTGGTTTTGTGTGCCAGTTGCATTTGTTTTTGGGCAAAACGGTCCCTGGACCGGGGCTACGCATGGGAAGACGCAAGCCGGGCAGCAAATATTCAAGTCGGCCTGTGCGGCTTGCCATGGCGCGGACGGCCGGGGAACGCCGCAGGAAATTGCTGGATTCGAGAAGCCTCGGACTTTCCCTGACTTCACCGCGTGCGACCAAACCACTCCCGAAGATAACACCGCATGGAAGGCGGTAATTACCGAGGGCGGGCCGACTCGCGGATTTTCCGACATCATGCCGTCCTTTAAAGAGGCGCTGACCTCTGAACAGATCGACGATCTGGTCGCGTTCCTGCGGAGCTTGTGCCGGAATCCGCACTGGCCGCGAGGGGAACTGAATCTGCCCCGAGCGCTGGTCACCGAGAAGGCTTACCCGGAGGACGAGGTTGTGATCTCCGCGTCGCAGAATGCGCAGGGAACTCCCGGGGGCGTTACTCACGTCATTCACGAACAGCGTTTCGGAATGAAAAATCAGATTGAGGTCGATGTTCCGATCAACTATCAAGACCTGAATCACACCTGGTACGGCGGAGTCGGCGACACTACGCTGGGCGTGAAGCGGGTAATGTTTTCGAGCTTGCAGTCGGGATCGATTCTGAGCTTGTTTGGCGGCGCTATTTTGCCGACGGGCAATAGGGCGCGAGGCTTCGGGACCGGGACAACAACGTTTGAAACGTTTGCGGCTTTTGATCAACTTTTTAAAACGAATACATTTATTCAGACCCAGTTCGGCGCTGATCTGCCGCGACACGGCAACATCGCGCCGCAATCGATATTTTTCAATACCGCGGTGGGGCAAAGTTTTGCGGCGAATCACGGATTGGGACGGTTGTGGTCGCCCATGTTTGAATTTGTTGGGGCGCGAGACCTAGTGGACAACGCGAAGACGAATTGGGACGTGGTGCCACAAATGCAGGTGACCATCAGCAAGCGACAGCACATTCGCGCCGATCTCGGCGTGCGCGTGCCCGTCAACAACACTCAGGGAAGACAGATACAAGTGGTGTTTTATCTGCTTTGGGACTGGTTTGACGGACGGCTGAACGAAGGTTGGTGATGGAAAAAAGGGCTTGGTACGGAATCATCGTATTGGGAATGCTTGGTTGCGCATCGCAGCTTCACGCGGGTGGCGGTCAACACGCCGGCGCGAAGCCGAGCTTCCAGACTTCGGACCGCTGCCTGGCTTGCCACAATGGAATCGTGACGCCTTCCGGTGAGGATGTCTCTATCGGGTCCGCCTGGCGCTCCAGCATGATGGGGAACTCGTCGCGCGACCCCTATTGGCAAGGGAGCGTGCGGCGCGAGTCAATCGATCATCCGGAATCGGTTGCTGCCATTGAGGACGAATGCTCGGTTTGCCACATGCCGATTACACGCTTTGAGGCAAAGGTGGAGGGGCACAAGGGGCAAATTTTTTCGCACCTTCCATTTGATAAGGATAAGAAGGACAACGCCAAGGCGGAAGATGGCGTTTCTTGCTCGGTGTGTCATCAGATTGCGAAAGAAAAGCTGGGCACTCCGGAAAGTTTCAACGGAGGATTCGTGGTCAATCCGCCGGCATCCAAGAGCGAGCATCCGGAGTATGGGCCGTTTGCAATCGATGCGGGGCGACAACGCGTTATGCGCACCTCCACTGGAGGGTTTCGTCCCACGGAAGATGCGCATATCCGCGATTCTGCGCTCTGCGGCACCTGTCATACGCTAAAAACAAGGGCTCTTGGGCCGGGCGGGAAAGATATCGGCTCGTTGCCGGAACAGATGCCTTACCCGGAGTGGCTGCACAGTGATTATCCGAACCGGAGCAGTTGCCAGTCGTGTCACATGCCAGAAATTCACGGACAGGTGCCGATTACGGCTGTGCTCGGAGTGCCGCGTGAGGGCGCGCATCAACATACATTCGTGGCCGCGAATTTCTTCATGCTGAGGATGCTGAATTCGTATCGCAAGGATTTGAGTGTTTCGGCATTACCCACGGAAATGACGGCGGCCTCGGAAAAGGCGGTGGCGTTTCTGCAGTCGCAGTCGGCCCGTGTCAGCATTTCTAGCGTGGAGTTGGTCTCAGAGCGGCTTCAGGTGCAAGTGTTGGTGGAGAATTTATCCGGGCACAAAATGCCGACGGCTTACCCGTCGCGTCGCGCTTGGTTGCACGTGGTGGTGCGGGATGCACATGACCATGCAGTGTTTGAATCGGGCGCGCTGCATGCGGATGGATCCATCGAGGGCAATGACAATGACGCAGACCCTGCCCAGTTTGAACCGCACTATCGCGAAATTACTGCGGCCGACCAAGTGCAAATTTACGAGTCGGTTCTGAAAGACGGAGACGGCCACGTAACGACGGGATTGCTGGCTGCCGAGTGATATTTGAAGGACAATCGCTTGCTGCCAACCGGTTTCAAGAAGGAGACTGCCGAGCCGGATATCGCGGTCGTGGGAGACGCCGCGGAAGATCCGAATTTTACGGATGCGGGAAGCCTGGTGCGGTATTCGGTCAGCACGGGAAACGCGCAAGGGCCGTTCCACGTGGAGGTTGAGTTGTGGTATCAGCCGATTGGATTTCGCTGGGCGCACAATCTGGGGCCGTATAAGGCTGAGGAGCCGCAGCGTTTCGTTGGATACTACGATTCCATGGGGTCGGCGACGGCGGTGTTGCTGGCTCGTGCGGATGCCAAGCAGTGAAATGGCTTGGGCCCCCCCTCCCCCCTGTTTTCTGTAACTGCGTATTCTAAAGGACTTACAGGAGTGCGGTCTGTAAGTGCGGATTCTGAAGGACTTATTTGCACTAAAATTGTGCACAATTCGCGCCCTTTCGGAACTGCGCATTCTAAAGGGGTTAGAGAGATCCGATACAGTCAGGAAAAGAAAAAAACGGCAGAATGGCTGCCGCTTGGCGTGGGTTTACCCAAGACGGACTGTAACTCATTGGATAGCGGTTGTCAAGGAAAAAGAGAAAGGGCCGGCAAGAAAATCGCCGGCCCCGTTAGGTTGGGTTCTTAGTTCTTAGCGATGGCCGCCGCCGTGGCCTCCGCCACCGTGGAAGCCGCCCCCGCCGTGATAGCTGCCACCACCGTGAAACTCGCCTCCCCCGTGGAAGTTGCCACCGCCGCGATAGCCGTTGCCACCGTGGAAGTCTCCACCGCGATAGCCGTTGCCGCCGTGGAAGTCTCCGCCGCGGTAGCCGTGATCGAAGCCGCGGCCATAGCCGCCGCGACCGTAGTAGCCACCGCGGTAGCCGTATCCGCGGCCGTAGTAGCCATGTCCGTAGCCGTGGAACCAGGGGCCGGCGCCGATGAAGACGCCGCCAGTGAACCAGTCAGGGCCGTAGAAGCCGTAGGGCGCGCAGGCGTAAGGGTAATAGTCGTAGTAGCCGTAGGCGCAGACTGGTGCTGGGCCGTAGTAGGCCGGGCCGCCAATTCCGACGCCGAAGGTTACGCGCTGAGCGTTGGCGTTTGGAACTGAGAAAAGACCAATTGCTAGAGCAATTCCGAGCAAACCGAACAACCTTAGATATCGAAGCTTTAAGAATAAGAACGATAGGTATTTCATCTTTGGGACCCTCTTGGATCCTTGCTACATTCATGGAACCCGGGCTGGCTAGGAAAGTTGCGAAACCACTTGTAAGGCGCTGTGTTGATGCGGGTTAGGCCAAAGAGGAGAGGAAAGAAAAAAGATAACGCGGAGGCGGAGAGAACCCAGAGGAGCGCAGAGAGGAAAAAACTGGGAAAAACGTAACACAGAGGGCACTGAGGGCGGAGCACAGAGGACGCAGAGAAGGCAAGAGATTCCGAGGCTCACGGAAAGAAGACGCAGAGGGCGCGGAGGCCCGCAGAGAAGGCGGATGCAGTCTTTGCTACACCTGTGGCGCGTCGTCTTTTCGGACGATGTTGCCCCTCGCACGCTTCCAGGTGGTGCCGAAGGCGAGAAAGCGGCGTCGAGCCGCCGCACTCCAAAGGTCGGATCTAGAGGAGCTCGGAATCGTGTTTGCGGAACAGTTGCTGGAGCGTGGCGGGAGTGCGCTCTTTCAGGGCGTGGATTCCTTGGATTAGGCTGAAGATGTTAGGGGTCATTATCAGCAGGTAGCGGAGGCGGCCGGGGCCTGCGTTCCAGTAGGTGTGCGGCGTGCCGCGTGGGACGAGGATGGCGGAACCGGGGCGGGCTTCGATTTCGTTTTCGCCGGATTGCACGCGGAGAATGCCTTCGAGGACGTACCAAGCTTCGTCGTCGTTGTGGTGGACATGACGCGGCGCGATCAGGCGCGGCGGATTGGAAGGGCCACCAGCGTCTTGCCATTCGGCGATAACGAACGAGCTATTGGGTGAGCCCAATATAGTGCCGGCGAGCATTGGAGCGATGGCGGGCTGATTCATGCGATGGGAACTCACTTTCGATTTGCTGTTCTATCGGCCAAAGAAATCTATTTTGGACTGCGCAACTCCACGATATCATCGGCGGGCCGAGTTCGGTCTTTCCTCAAGCCGTGTCCGCCTCGGAAAGGACGGAAGGTCAGGATGTCGGACAACAAAACCAAGCCCACAAAATTGAGCGTAGCGGCGTTTATTGACAAGCTGACGGACGGGACCAAGCGCGCAGACGCGAAGACACTTGTCCAGTTGATGCAAAGCGCGGCAGGGGAGAAGCCGAAGATGTGGGGACCATCCATCATAGGCTTCGGCAGCTATCACTATAGGTACGACAGCGGTCGCGAGGGCGATATGCCGCTTATCGCTTTCTCACCGCGTAAGGCCGCAACCGTTCTATATAACATGAGCGGGTTCAGGGATGCGGAAGCGCTGCGTGCGAAGCTCGGCACGCACACGACCGGAAAGGGCTGCCTCTACATCAAGAAGCTCGCTGATGTGGACCGGCAAGTGTTGGAAGAGTTGGTCGTCAAATCGGTCGCCGCCATGCGAGAACGGAGCTCTAAATGAGCCCCGAATTTATTGGAACCGAGCAATCGCTGCGGAATCTCGCGCGTTGACGGGTTTGGTGTAAAGCTTCTATAATTGGGGTTTGTCTTTATAGGTGGAGGAGCGATGTACGCCGTCATACAGACCGGGGGGAAGCAGTATCGCGTCGCGCCCGGCGACACTATACGGATTGAACGAGTTAGCGGGGACGTCGGGGAGAAGGTGACGTTTGGCTCGGTGCTGGCGGTGCATACCGACGAGAAGAAGGTGATGCTCGGAGCGGATGCGTCGAAGGCAACGGTTACCGGCAAGATTGTCAGCCAGGGACGCGCGAAGAAACTGACGGTGCTGAAGTTCAAGAAGGGAAACCAGTACAAGATTTCGCGGGGGCACCGGCAGAATTTTACGGCGGTGCAGGTTAGCGACATTAAGTTGTAGGGGCGAAGAACCCACCCTTGCAGAAGGTACAAGGATGGGGCACCCGCAGGGAGAAAAGCAGATTCCTCCCTACGCGACCCGGCGCACAAAAAACGTGCGCAAGAAAAAGCCGGGTCGCTCCACTCGGAATGACAGGGAAAAGAAAAAAGAAGGGAATGAGTTATGGCACATAAGAAGGGTGGCGGGTCTTCTACTAACGGGCGGGACTCGCATGGGCAGAGGCTGGGCGTGAAGCGATTTGGCGGACAGCTGGTGAATGCCGGGACGATATTGATCCGGCAGCGCGGCACGAGGCATCAGGCCGGCGTGAATGTGGGGCAGGGCAAGGACGATACCTTGTATGCGCTGGTTACGGGGATTGTGAAGTTTGAGGATAAAGGGCGGCACGGAAGATTTATCAGCGTGACGCCTGCGGAGCAGGCGGCTGTGAACTAAGATTGAGAGAACGCGGACAGCCAGAAGTGGCTGTCCCACTTTGCGCGGCTCGGCTTCGGCCGAGCCGTCTTGTTTTAGCGAGGGGCGTCGGAGGCTACGCAGTTGAAGGCGCCGCCGGGGAAGAATTTCAGGTAGGCGCTGCGGCCGTGGGCTGGGATTATGGCTAGCTCCGGGACCATTTGGTGGAGCTGGTTGAGTTTGGCCACGATTTGGTTGGCGCGGTCGGGATCGTTGTCGCTGTCGCGCAGGATGAGTGATTTGCCGACGCGGTCCTGGAAGCCGCGCTCTTCGTCGACGGCGTCTCCTACGTAGAACAGACGCCGATGCGGGTCGAGGTTCACGAAGATGCCGACGCTGCCGGGAGTGTGGCCGCGCAGGGGCACGACGACGACGGAGCCGTCGCCATAGAGATCGGCGCTCTCATCGAATGTTTCGTAGGGCTTGGGATCGAATTTGAGCGTGGGAGCATCGACGGGCGGAAATCTTTGGGTATGGACGGGCATTACAGAGCCTTTGGCTTGCACGGCGGGATCGAAAGCGAACTGCAACTCCTCGCGGGTGAGTAGAACCAAAACGCGGGGCAGATCCATCAAACCTCCGGCATGATCGAAATGCACATGGGAGAGGACGACCCAGCGAAGCTTGGCGGGATCGCCGCCGACCAGACGCATGAGCTCGGGGAGCGGCACTTCGGGACTTAGCTGGCCACCGAGACTCTTGAGCTTGAGGCGAAGAAGAAACGGATAGGCGGCGATTTCGTCATCGAGGTGCGAGGACACTCCGGTGTCGATCAGCAAATCGCCGTTGGGATGCTTGACGAGAATGCTTCCACCGGTCATAGCGAAGGGATAGCCGGTGAAGGTGCTGCCGGTTTCAACCCAGCAGGCGGCGAGGCCCTTGAGCGGGTTGATGTTGGGAGTGACGCGGACGTGCGGGGGAGCGGCGGGAAGGGCGTCTCGATGGAAGTAGAGGAGGTAAGCGCCGACAGCGATGAGAATAGCGAAGAGCACGAGGAGAATTGCGGCGCGACGCAGCCACACACGCAGACGAGACACGATGAATGACCTCCCAGGATTTCTGATTGACACCGAAGCTGAATGGCTATGGTATCGTTTTTTGAGAGGAAGCAGGAACTGTGTTCGTTGATGAAGCGAAGATTTTGGTGAAAGCAGGAGGCGGCGGAAACGGCTGCGTGGCGTTCCGGCGGGAGAAATATGTGCCGCGCGGCGGGCCATCGGGCGGCGACGGCGGGCAGGGCGGAAGCATTTACCTGGAAGCGAATCCGAACGACAACACACTGCTGCGCTACCGATACAACCGGGAGTTCAAAGCGGATCGCGGGCGCCACGGGGAAGGCTCGAACTGCACGGGACATTCGGGCGCGGACATGATCTTGCAGGTGCCGGTGGGGACGCTGGTATTTGATGACGGCGGCGAGACGATTGCGGATTTGGCGACTCCGGGGCAACGGGTGCTGGTGGCGAAGGGCGGGCGCGGCGGGCGCGGAAATCAGAATTTTGCGAAGCCGTGGCATCAGGCGCCGCGAGAACATGAGGATGGAGCTCCGGGCGAAGAGCGGTATTTGCGGCTGGAGTTGCGGCTGCTGGCGGATGTGGGGTTAGTCGGATTTCCGAATGCAGGGAAGTCGACGTTGATTTCGGTGATTTCGGCGGCGCGGCCGAAGATTGCGAATTACCCGTTTACTACGCTTGAGCCGAATTTGGGAGTGGTGAACGCGGACGGAGGCGGAGGGAGCGAAGGGCGAGAAGTTGGGCGAACGTATGTTGTGGCGGATTTGCCGGGATTGATTGAAGGGGCGCATGAAGGCGCGGGACTAGGGATACGATTTTTGCGGCACGTGGAGCGCACGCGGCTGCTGGTGCACTTGATTGATACGAGCGATGCTTCGGAAGGGGACCCGATTCATGCGTTCGAGGTGATTTCCGGAGAGCTGCAAGCGTTCAGCGAATCGCTGGCGGAAAAACCGATGATGGTGGTGGCGACGAAGCTGGATGCCACCACGGAGCGCGCGCGGCTCACGGAGCTGCGAAGTTTTTGCGCGGAGCGCGGGCTGAAGTTCCATGCGATATCGGCGGCGACGGGAGAAGGTGTGCGCGAACTGGTGAGAGCGATCGCGGATGCGCTGGATAAGATTCCCAAAGCGGCGCCAGAGCAGGCGGGCGAAATAGAGCGTGTCTCACACGAAAACGCAGGCAATACATCCGGAGCGCGGGTAGAGAATTTGTGAGAAAATGCAGCTCATAAGATCTTGGGAGACGCATTGACCACCGCGCAAGCGCAGCGCACCGCAGTAAAACATCATCCTCGCCGCATCGCGTTGTTCGGGGGCTCGTTTGACCCGATTCATTCCGGGCATCTGGCAGTGGCGAGAGCCGCAGACCGGCGATTCAACTTCGACGAAATACACTTCATCCCCGCGAGCCGGCCGCCGCACAAGCTGAAGCAACACCTGGCGCCGTTTCCACATCGATTTGCCATGGTGGCGCTGGCGTGCACGGAGCATCCGCACTTTGTGCCGTCGGTGGCGGAGGCGGGAGAGGATTTCAGCGGCGCGCAACTGCACTATTCGGTGGACACGGTGCGGTATTTCCGGCATGCATACCACGGGCACGGCGACCGCGTCTATTTCATAGTGGGCGCGGACGCGTTTCTGGATATTCCGATGTGGAAGGAATATGAAACGCTGCTGGGGCTTTGCGATTTTATCGTGGCGAACCGGCCAGGGATTCGTGCCGAGGCGCTGCGGCTGGTGATACCGCCGGAGCTGATGGGGCGCGACGGAAAAAGACGGGACGGCGACGCGGTGCATGAGTCCATGGTGGTGGCGCACTTGCATCGCACCAGCGTGTACTTGCTGGAGAACGTGGCCAGCGACGTTTCCGCGACAGATATTCGGAGGCGCGCGCATCGCGGGCAGTCCGTTCATGGGCTGGTGGCGGCGCGCGTGGAGGAATATATTTTAAAACAAGGGCTTTACCGGTGAACTACAACTCATTGCCAGACGGCGTGCGCCTCGCAGTTGAGGCGGCGCAAAACAAAAAAGCGGCGGGGATTTCCGTGCTGGAGCTAAGCGGAGTGGGGGCGTTTACGTCTTACTTCGTGATTTGCACGGGATTCAGCACGCCGCAGGTGCAGGCGATATGCACGGAGGTCGAGGAGCAGCTGTATAGGCAGATGGGGCGGTCGCCGGAGCACCGTGAGGGGCGTGGCTCTTCGGAATGGGCGCTACTCGATTTTGGGAGCTTTATCGTGCACGTGTTCAGCGAGCAGGCGCGGCATTACTACGATTTGGAGCGGCTGTGGCGCTCGGCGCCTAAACTGGAGATTCCGGATGAGCCGGAAGGAGCGCAAGGTCCAGGTAGACGGCAAAACATTGCGATGGGCGGCACGCATGCTCCAGGCGAAGCGGTTTCAAAATGACCGAGGAGCGGCTGCCGTGGATTTCGGCGGACCCGGCGTCGCAAAATATTTTTGACCTGGCGCAGAAAGTCGCCGGCGCACCTACCACGCTGCTGATTACCGGAGAAAGCGGATCGGGGAAAGATTACCTGGCACGGCTGATTCACGAGCTGGGGCCGCGACGTGATGCGCCTTTTCTGAAAATTGATTGCGCGAGCCTTCCGGCGCAGCTGGTGGAAAGCGAATTGTTTGGACACGAGCGGGGCGCATTCACGGGGGCGGTGGAGCGAAAGCTGGGGCGCTTTGAGCTTGGAGGCAGCGGAACGATTGTGCTCGACGAAGTGGCGGCGCTTTCGGCGACGGCGCAGAGCAAACTGTTGCGTGTGCTGCAAGAGCGCGCGTTCGAACGGCTGGGCGGGACGGAAACACTGCATATCGAAGCGCGGCTGATGGCGCTTACAAATGTGGATCTTCCCGCGGCAGTGGCGGCCGGCCGCTTTCGAGAAGACTTGTACTTCCGCATGAACGTGCTGACCATCGCGGTACCCGCGCTGCGGGAACGGCGGGCGGACATCCTGCCACTGGCGGAGCATTTTCTGGGGGTGCTGTGCAAGGTGCACGCGCGGGGCGTGGTGCGACTTAGCGAGAGCTCACGACGGATGCTGGGGGGCTATGCGTGGCCGGGCAACGTTCGCGAGTTGCGCAACGCGCTGGAGCGGGCGGTAGTGTTTACGCGCGTGGAGGTTCTGGAGCCGGAGCATTTTGCGGAAAACATTCGAGCCGGCGCGGCGGGAACAGCCGGAATGATTGAGGGGTTGCGCTCACTGGAGGAGATTGAAAAAGAGGTAATTGCGGCTACGCTGGAAGCGACGCGATATAAAATCAGCCAGTCGGCGACGATACTTGGCATCAGCCGCAAGACGCTGCTGGAAAAGCGCAAGAAGTACGGGCTGAAGTGAGAAAGCGAGAGGCTCGCTAGAGTGACTCTCAGCGCACCGCGCGGAGCGCTGCGGATGCTCATGTTAGACTGAATGAAGGTCACCCACCAGCGGTCGGCCCTATCGCGGTGTTTCTTCGAAACCGCGCCCACTAATGGCCAAAGAACTCTTCGGAACTGACGGAATACGGGGCGTGCCGGGCACAGCGCCTCTGGACGACGCCACGCTGTATGCTACGGGGCGATCGCTTGGCAATTATTTGAAGCAGACGAATCCGGTGGCGCGTGTGCTGATGGGGATGGACACGCGTGAGTCAGGTCCGCACATCGCGGCACTACTGGCGGCGGGTCTTCAAAACGCGGGAACATCGGTCGATTTCGCGGGCGTCATCACGACGCCGGGAGTGGCTTGCCTGGTGCGGCAAAGAGGGTTCCAGGCCGGCGTAGTGATCTCGGCATCGCACAATCCATTTCACGATAATGGAGTAAAGCTTTTTTCGAACGCGGGAATGAAGTTTCCGGATGCCGTCGAGGAAATGCTGGAAGAGGATATCTTCAAGCACCGTCACGAGGCGCCGCCGAAGAATTCGCCGCTCCTGGTGGCAGACGAAGCGCTGGACGCGAAATATCTGGAGTTTCTGCGCAGCCGCGTGATTCCTGGCGCAAAGCTTTCGAGCTTGCGCATGGTGCTGGATTGCGCCAACGGCGCGGCGTACAAACTTGGTCCTGAATTGTTCGGGTCTCTGGGCGCGCATGTTATCGCAATGGGCGTGGAGCCGGACGGGCGCAACATCAATGCGGATTGCGGATCATTGCACCTGGAAGGATTGCGGAAACGAGTGGTGGCGGAACGTGCTGCGATCGGAGTGGCGTTTGATGGCGATGCGGACCGCGCGTTGTTCGTTTGCCAATCGGGCCGGGTTATCAACGGAGATGGCGTTCTGCTGGCGGCTGCGCGGCACTTGAGGTCGGCGGGAAAGCTGAAGGGCAATCGGGTGGTGGCAACGTCGATGTCGAACCTTGGGCTCGAGCGGGTGCTGGCGCGGGAAGGGATCGAGTTGGCGCGGGCGGCGGTGGGCGATCGGTACGTGCTGGAGGAGATGCTGCGCAGCAACAACGTGCTGGGGGGCGAGCAGTCCGGCCATATCATTTTTCTGGACGATTCGCCGGCGGGGGATGGACTGCTGACGGCGCTGAAGGTGGCTTCTCTTGTTTCGATGAATGGGCGCCTGGAATCGCTGGTCAGCGGGCTGAAAGATTATCCACAGACGATTGTGAATGTACGGGTTAAAACGAAACCACCACTGGAGTCGCTGCCGCAGGTTTCGCGCGCGCTTTCGGAGGCGCGGTCTGCGCTGGGGGAGAACGGCAGGGTGGTCTTGCGCTATTCGGGGACGGAACCGCTGGCGCGGGTGATGGTGGAAGCGGAAGAGGATGCGGATGTGCAACGTTACAGCGAGTCGGTCGCCGAGGCGTTGCGCAAGTCCATCGGAGCGTGAGCAGGAACCGGAATTCGCGGTGTCACCTGGATGTAACAGCGGTGTCTCTCCCAAAGAATGGATGCGGGTAGGTATTTACCTGTGAGATTTTGTAGGTAGAAGACCCCATTTTTGCCAAGCTGCGTGTCCGACGCTGGGCTAACTCCCTTCGTTTCATGTAGCTGCTTGGTTGTGAATTTCGTGTTACAGGCTGGCACGCGGTTTGCTCTCCTTTGAAGCAACGATGTTTACAAGATTGGCTTCCCGGGGTGGCCGAATCCCAACCTCGACTGGGATTTCGGTTTTGGGGGGTCAGTTATAGGAAAGAGGGGGCTTGCACCAGCCCCCTTTTTCGTTCTCGGGCTGTGTCGCTCGAAGTGGTTAGTTCGCGGTTCCCGTGGGTGGTCCTGTTTTTCTCCTGTAGGGCGCAAAACATCGCGCCCGTTTGTTTTGCCTCGCTCTCAAAGTATTCCGTGGTTCTCATATAAAGGTTCCCGATTATCGCTCGAGCCATTTTCGGGCTTCGCGTCTTCCGAAAGACACCTTGATGTCTCCTCAGCTGTAGTTTCTGGGCCAGTTAGCGCCGATCACTGTCGCAAATGGGCGTCGAACCAGGCCAGGGTGCGGGCGATTACGTCGCGCTGGTGCTTGGGGTTGGCGAAGAGGTGGCCTTCGCGTTCGTAGACCACGAATTGGGTCTCGACTCCCAAGGTCTTGAGGGCGTGCCAGAACTCGTAGGACTGCGGGGCGGGGACCTCGCCATCGGAGTCGCCGACCAGGATCAGGGTAGGCGTCTTGGCCTTCTTGATGAAGTTTATGGGCGAGCTCTTTGCGTAGATTTCCGGGTCGTCGTACACGGACTTGCCGAAGAAGGGGAGCATCCACTGGTCGATCAGATTTTCGCCGTAGTAGGACTGCCAGTTGGACAGGCCAGCGCCGGCCATGGCGGCCTTGAAGCGATTGGTTTGCGTGACGGCCCACATGGTCATGTAGCCGCCGTAGCTCCAGCCAGTGATGCCCAAGCGGTTGGAATCGATGGGCGCGACCTTGAGGGCTTCATCGACGCCGGTCATGACGTCCTTAAAATCACCATAACCAAAATCTTTGACGTTGGCGCGAGTGAAGGATTCGCCTTGGCCGTAGCTGCCGCGGGGATTGGGATACAGGACGAAGTAGCCCATGCCAGAGAGGCCGGCCGAAAAATCGTGACTGCCGGGCCAGTGGGAGAGGGAAATGGACGAGGGACCGCCGTGAATGTGCACAACGAGTGGATATTTTTTTGAAGGATCGAAATCGTGCGGGTAGAGCAGCCAGCCTTGCACTTCGTAGGCGTCATTTTTCCAGGTGATGCTTTTGGCTTCGCCCCAGGCGGGGGCGAGCGCTTTGTTACGCGACGTGACGGTAATTATAGCGGCGGGATTCCCGGCTATGGTGACGACCTCGGGCGGATGCGCGAAGGACTGGAAGATTCCGGCGATGGCGTTGCTGTCGCTTGATGCGGAGAGGGTGAAGCTGAAAGGGCCGCTGCAGGTGAGCGAACCGTCGCTGGACCAGCGCTGTTCGATTTTGCCTGTGGCGGGATCGAGGGTGGCGATAGCGCTGTTCCCGCCCATGAATTCGCTGAAGAGGATTTTTTTGTCGCGCTGCCAGGCGAGCCAGGCGGCGGAGGCTTTCATGTCCTTGGTAAGATTTTTCGCATCGCCGCCGGTGCTGGCGATGATGTGAATGTCGCCGCCGGTGATGCCTTCGTCGCTCATCAGGCCTTCGATGAAAGCGATCTGTTTGCCGTCGGGAGACCAGACGGGATTGGCGATTTGCAGCTTGGGCTTATAGATGGATTTCGTCAGGCCGGTGGTGGGATCCAGTGTGGAGAGTTCCGCAATCCACCAGTTGTTGTCGCCATTGCCGAGGGCGGAGCTGACCACGAAATGTCTGCCGTCGGGCGACCAATCGTATTCGTAGATGTACGTGTCTGCAGGAGTGATTTGGCTGAATTTTCCTGTGGCGAGGTCTACCAGCGCGAGGCGCTGCTCGTAGAACGCATCCTTGATTTCGCCCGTTTCCGGGGTTTCCGCGACGAGGGGGCCGGAGGCGCGCGTCGCGTTTTCGGTGAAGAGAATGGCGATGGTCTTTCCGTCCGGGGACCATTTGGGATTCGCCAGGAATCCTTTGACATTGGTGAGCATCTTCGCTGGACCCCCGGCGGCGTTGGTTACGTAGAGCTGAAGCTGGCCTTTTTTGGCGGCGTCGGAGAGGAAGGCGATTTTCTGGCCGTCGGGCGACCAAGAGACATCGCTTTCGGCGTGCAAAGAATCGGCGACGCCTGCACCGATGCGGCGTGGCGGTGTGGCGGCCTTGAGATTTTTCACATAGATGACGGTGCTGCCGGAGACCACACCGTTCTTGGAATGAATGTCCTCGACCCAGGCGATGGAATTTCCATCGGGGGAGAGCGCGACTTGCTGGAAGGTGTGCGCGGCGAACAGCGTTTTGACGACATTATCGAGCGCGGTCGAGGTTTGTGGCTCCTGCGCGGCTTTCAGACGCTTTTGAACCTCTTGCTTAGAGCCGGTGCTTTCTTGCGCTAAGGAATGGCTTGACGGCAGAAGAAACATCGAAATTAGCAGTACCGCGGCGCTGCGGGCGCGCAGAATCATTCTCAGATCCTCTCAGGTTGGCAGACGCTAGGTACAGTAATCCGGGCACGGATGCGAGGGCAAGCATTACGGGGAACAGGTGTTGTCGAGGCGTAACTTGTCTGCGCTTAACCCTGCGAGTACAATCCGCGCAGATTTTGTGCGGGAGGTTGCGAGATGGTGGATCGTCGAGGATTTCTGTCGTCATTTGCGGGCGCTGCGGCGGTGGGAGCGGCGCTGAATTTCCGCGGGGAGCTTTTTGCGCAGCTCGCGCAAGCGCCCGCGCAACTGCCGGCCCGCGGACTTTACGATTCCAACGAAGAAACTTACTGGACGGAGATTCGCAAGCAGTTCTTGATCCCGGCGGACGAAGTGTATTTGAACAATGGGACGGTAGGGTCTTCGCCGGCACCGGTGTTGCGGGCGGTCTTCGATGGCTACAACGAGACGGAAAAGATGGCGCAGAGCGACCCGGAGGATTATCCGATCTGGGGGTATGGGGCGTGGAATGAGTTTCGCGATCCGCTGGCTGCGTTTGTAGGCTGCACGCGGGACGAAATCGCGCTGGTGCGCAATGCTACCGAGGCGAACAGCTACATCGCGAATGGCCTCGATCTGAAACCTGGCGACGAGGTGTTGATGACCGACCAGGAGCATCCGGGCGGCGAGCATCCATTTAACTTGCGGGCCAAGCGCTACGGCATTGTGGTGAAGAAGGTTACGCTGCCGAAGCCGGTGCCGAATGCGGGGGCGGTGATGAATCTTATCAATGATGCGATCACGCCGCGCACACGCGTTCTGTTCTTCAGCCATATCACCACCGCTACGGGAGTTGTGCTGCCGACCAAGGCACTTTGCGCACTCGCTCGATCGAAGGGCATCCTTTCCGCCGTCGATGGGGCACACGTTATTGGCATGATGGCGCTGAATGTTCGCGATTTGGGGTGCGATATGTACACTTCGAGCCCGCATAAGTGGTTGATGGCGCCGAAGGGCACGGGATTTCTGTACGTTCGCGACGAGGTGATCGACCGGTTGTGGAACACGATTGTTACGGCGGGTTGGGACGATCCGAAGTTGCGCGCCGAACGGTTTCAGCGCATCGGCAGCTCGAATGTGCCGTCGTTGTGGGGAATGCGCGCGGCGGTGAAGATGGCGAATGACATCGGGTTGGAGCGCATCGAGCGGCGGCACCGGAAGATGGCCGATTACATTCACGGGGAAATGGTGAAACGCGGCGCGGAGTCGTGGACTTCGCCTGATCCGGCGCTGCGCTGCGCAATTGCATCGGTCAATGTGCCGCCTATCCAGATCCTGGAGATCGAGACGTGGATGTGGCAGAACAAGAAGATTCGGATTCGCGGGGGCGGGCCGTCGAAGATTCGGCTCTCGACTCCGTACTATTTGCTGCGCAAGGATGTTGACCGGTACCTGGCCGCCTTTGACGAGTACCGCGCCCGCAAAAGTTGATAGAGCCGATGGGTCTCTTGCCGTTATTCATCGCGGAGTGCGACGATGGGGTCCACTCTCGTGGCACGCAGCGCCGGAAGGGCCGTGGCGGCGAAAGCCACCATCACAAGAAGTAGCGGCACAGCGCTGAAGGTGACTATGTCGGTCGCGCTCACGCCGAATAGCAGGCTGGACATGACGCGAGTTAGCGCGGCGGCCCCTGCGAGGCCCGCCACAATGCCTACCGCCGACAATTGTAACCCTTGCCGAACGACCATGCCGACGATGTCGCCGGGCCGCGCACCCAAAGCCACGCGGACGCCGATATCGCGCGTGCTTTGTGTCACCAGATAGGACATCACGCCGTAGAGGCCCACCGCGGCCAGGAGCACGGCGAACAGCGCGAATGAGCTCAGCATGGTGCTTGCAAAACGCTGGCGCGCCAGGGAATCGTGAAGGCGATTCTGCATGGTGCGAACGTCATAAATCACGACGGTGGGATCCACGGCGTGGATTTCGCCGATGATTGCGGCCGACAATGGGGCCACATCGGAGGTGGTGCGCGCTGCTAGGAACATGCCGTTGTAGGGGTGTTGCTCGTGGGAAAAATACGTGACGATCTTGCCGTCCACATCGAGACCGTCCTGCTTGACCACTCCTACAACGCCGACAATGGTGAGCGGCTTCTTGGGGTCGAACCACAGGTGTTTCCCGATGGGATCGTCGCTGGGCCAAAAACGCTGGGCGAATTTCTCGTCAATAATTGCCGCTTGCGGCATGTCCTGAGTGTCGTGCTCCGAGAAAAAGCGGCCCTTGCGCAGGGGAATTTGCATGGCTCGAAAATAATCCGCGCTCGCTACGCGTATGTCGACCTGCAACTCTTGCCCGGGCGGCGGTGTGTGGCCCTCAACGTTGATGCTTCCCCAACCCACAGAGCCGGTTAGCGGCAGCACGGAAACCTCGCCTTCCGCTTGTACACCCGGCAGGTGGGCGATGCGGCTCTCGATCTGGCGGTAGAAGCTGGCGAGCGCTTTATTGTCTTTGTGTTTTGGGTCATTGGCGGCCAGCTGCATAGTCAGGACGCCGGTGGCGCTGAAGCCCGGTTGCACGTTTTGCAAACGCACAAAGCTGCGCACCAGCAAACCAGCGCCGATCAATAGCATCAGGGACAGGGTCAGTTCGGAAACCACCAGCAAGCCGCGCAGGCCGTGCCGCCGCACACGCAGGCCGCTGTCGCTCTGCCCACTGCGTCCCCCGGCCTTCAGAGAAGTATTCAGGTCGACCTTGATGGCCCGCCAGACGGGGGCCACGCCGAACAAAATCCCGGTGGCCAGCGACATCCCGAAGGTGAAGGCCAGGACGGAGCCGCTGATGGCGATGTCTTCGAGGCGTGGAATATTGCCGGGATTCATCGCGCGCACGACGTATAGGCTCGCGCGAGCCAGCAGGAGCCCTGCGGCCCCGCCGAGGAGCGCCAACAAAATGCTCTCGGTAAGTAATTGGCGAGCAATGCGCTGCCAGCCTGCTCCCAAGGCCGTGCGGATGGCTACTTCCTTCTCGCGCGCGGCTGCACGCGTGAGGAGCAAGTTAGCGACGTTGGCGCAGGCAATCAGCAAAACCAGCGTCACGGATCCCAGCAGCACCAGCAAGGCGCGGCGGACGTCTCCCACAACTTGTTCCTGTAGGCCGATTACGTGCATCCCGAAGGTTGAGTCGCGTTTGTCTTTTTCGCGGATGCGGCTGGCGATGACGTCGATGTCGGCTTGGGCCTGCTGGACCGAGACTCCCGGTTTCAGCCGCACGACGATATTGTAGTTTTCGTCGCCCCTTTTTTGCGCTGCATCGGCTCCCAATGGCAGGGGAAGAAACACATCTATCTTGTCCATGGGCGCTTCCGATGGCATTACTTCGGAACTGAGCAGGAAGCCGCGCTGCAGCACGCCAGCAACAACGTATGGGTTGCCATCGAGCGTGATGCTTTGGCCAACGATTTCGCGATCGGAGTTGAACAGCCGCCGCCAGACGCGCTCGGTGAGAATGGCCGCGGCCGGTTTACCCGGTCGGTCCTCGTCCGGCAAGAGCAACCGGCCGAGGAGAGGTTTTGCGCCGAGCATGTGCAGCAAGGTGGATTGCGTGCGCAGCGCGTTGATGCGCTCGGGCTGCTCGCGGCCGGTCAGCGTGAAAGTCCGGCTCTGCGCGAGGGCCATCTCCTCGAAGGAACGGTTCTCGTTCTGGATATCGATGAACTCGCCGGGCGACGGCCAGTCGCGGAAAATGCCGAGCCCCGGAGAATGCAGCCACACGTTCGCCAGGCGATCCGGCTGTGGATAAGGCAACGGCCGGAGCAGCAAGGCATCCACGACACTGAAAATAGCGGAATTGGCGCCGATTCCGATGGCCAGCGATGCCACGATTACCACGGTGAGCGCTAGATTCTTGCGCAGCATGCGCAGGGCGTAGCGAACGTCTTGCAGCCAGATGTGCATCGCTCCCTCCGTTTCTGGAGGCCTGATTCTACGACGCAGCTGGATTTCTGGCTAGACATGGCGTACACGTCCAGCGCCTCATTTATCGCGCGTCTCGCTTTCTTGACCCTGTGCGCGCGGGTCGACTACACTAATTGATTCGCAGACAGCCGCGGGTGCGGCTTGTGAACCGCTGCCTGGTTCGGGGCGGCGTGTGCCAAGGAGCGCGAAGTTTGCATTTGAAACTTCGCATGTTCGGCGCGCGTAATTAAAGGGGGATAGCTTTGCCAAAGCGCACTTATCAGCCGCGCAAGCGCCGGCGCGCAAAGACGCACGGATTCCGTTCGCGCATGAAGACACCCGGAGGCCGCAGGGTGCTTGCGGCGCGGCGCAAGAAGGGCCGCCATCGGCTCACTCCCGAATAGCGCGGGAGAGTTAAGGTTTCCGCGTGAAGCGCGGCTGGTGCGGCGCGGAGAGTTTGACGCCGTGTACCGCGCCGGGAAACGCCGCTCGAATTCCCACTTCACGATTTTTCTTCGCGCGAACCAACTGCCGCAAAGCCGATTCGGATTCAGCATAAAGAAGGCGCTCGGCGGGGCGGTGGTGCGCAATCGCATCCGGCGGCGCGTGCGCGAAATCGTGCGCTGCCATCGTCTGGAGATACCCGCAGGATGGGACATCGTCATACACCCGAAGAGCAATGTGGCAAAGGCGGAGTTCGCAACGGTGACCGCGGATTTGTTGCGCCTGCTCGAGCGGATCTGATCTTGCCAACGAGCCATGGCAATTTGCAGCGAGATGAGAAGAACGTGGAGAGATGCTTTCTTCAGGGGCTAAAGCCCGACGGCGGGGAGCACATTACGTGGGGGCTGAAGCCCCCACCTCCTAAAGAGCCTAATCATACGGCGACTAGCTTCGCGCTGGGAGCGTTGCGATTCTATAAGGCGTATCTGTCCGTGCTGGTCGGCGGGAGTTGCCGGTTCGTGCCCACGTGTTCAACGTATTCCTATGAGGCTGTCGAACGATTTGGCGTGGCGCGCGGTGCTTGGCTGACACTCAAACGCTTGCTGCGCTGTCATCCACTTTCGCGCAAATTCGGATACGATCCCGTCCCTGACCTCGCCCCACACGCTACAAGTGCCACGCCGGAAGAGGCCCATTCTTGAGTGAACCGCAGAAGAAGTTCAAGCTGACGCACGAGCTGCGTATTGTCGTGGCCTCGCTGCTGTCTCTAGTGGTGATTCTGCTTTGGGCCAAATACTTTGGGCCGAAGCCGCCGACGAACCTGCCACAGTCGAGCCGCCCAGCGCAGACGGCACCGGCGCCCACAAGCCCTGGCACCGCCCCCCGGGCTGCCACGCCATCAACGAATACGCCGGGGAACGCAAAGGGAAATGCCACGAGCATGTCTGGCGTGGTGCAAGCGGCAATCCTGCCTAAGGCCGACACCGAAGAGCGGACTATCGTGGTGGAGAACGATCTTTATCGTGTGGAGTTCTCGAATCACGGCGCGGTGGTCAAGAGCTGGCAGCTTAAGAAATATACGGACGACGCGAAGCCGCGGCGCGTTCTTGACCTCGTGCATCCGGATGCCGCGCAGCAAACGGGCGGATGGCCGATGGCACTGGCGCTCGACGATGAACAGTTGGAAACCGCGGCCAACAATGGGTTGTATCAGATCTCATCGACCGCGCAGACTTTGCATGCTCCGGCGGATGCGGAATTTAATTGGAGCGACGGACACCTCGAAGTCAGCAAGCGATTTCACTTTGACAACTCCTACGTCGTGAGGGTCGAGACTTCGGTGCGCGTGAACGGCGGACCGATCACGGCGGGCGTCGCGTGGCTGGGCGGCTTCGGCGATTTGACGGTTTTGAATCCCGCGCCGATCGACACCGTGTCGAGCTTTTACTCCGAAAACGGCAAGCTGACCACTATTGCGGCCAAAAAACTCGACAGTCCGGAAAAATGGCCGCACGGCGTTTGGCAAAGCGGCAAGGATTTCGCGGGAATCCAGGACCGGTACTTTACCGCGGCGTTTTTGCCGTCAAACGGTAACGTGCCCGGGATGCTGGAAACGCGCTACTGGAAGATTCCGCGCACGGTGCAGGTTGAGGGCAAAGATGTCGACGACCCGGTGCCGCAAATCGCGACGGCAACCTCGGCGCAGCCTACGGCCATGCGCATTTATGTGGGCCCCAAGGATTACGACGAGCTGAAGAAGATCAGGCCGCCGCTCAACGCGCTGGTCAATTTTGGGTGGTTCGAGTTTATCTCGGACCCGCTGTTCCACGCGCTGAAGTGGCTGCACACCTATATTCCCAACTGGGGCTGGTCCATCGTTGTTCTGACGCTGATTATCAACATGCTTTTGTTTCCGTTGAAATATACGGGATACAAGACTTCGCTGAAGATGCAGCGGGTGGCTCCGGAGATAAAGCAGATTCAGGAGAAGTACAAGAAATATTCGATGCGCGATCCGCGCAAAGCGGAAATGAACAAGGAAGTGATGGCGGTGTACAGCCGGGAAGGCATCAATCCGGTGGGTGGCTGCATCCCGCAGCTGCTGCAGATGCCCATCTGGTTCGGCTTGTACCGGGCGCTGCAAGGCACGATTGAAATGCGGCACGCTCCGTGGTTCGGGTGGATTCGAGATCTCTCGGCAAAAGATCCTTATTACATTCTGCCGGTGCTGATGGGCTTATCGATGTACCTGGCTTCGAAAATGACGCCGATGACGGCGACAGACCCGCAGCAGCAGGCCATGATGAAGTTCATGCCGCTTACTATGTCCGCGATGTTTGTGGTTATTCCCTACCCGAGCGGATTGGCCGTGTATATTCTGACGAGTGGTCTGGTCGGCGTGGCGCAGCAGTGGTGGCTGAATCGCAGGCATCCGCTGCCGGCGCCCACGAGTCAGACGCAAAACAAGAAGGGCAAAAACGGCAAGAACAAGAAGCAGTAAGGAATCGCAAACGGGGCCGCAATTCACTCTTCGAATGTCCAAGGTTATGGCTCAGGAACTTATTCGCGACGGGAAACTCGACCGGCAAGCCGCAGCGGATGCTTTGCGTGAATTTCTTGAGAACATTATTCGCGCGGCGGGATTGCAACTGAAGGTTACGGTGACGATGGCCGGGCCCGGAGGCGGAAGCGACGCGGAAGTCCTGGCCGATGTGGACGGACGCGACAAAGAGATTCTTCTGGAGCGAGGCGCTGACGTATTAAAGGCGCTGGAGCATCTGGCGTTTCGCGCGTTGCGGCTTGAGCCGGAGCATCACGAAAAGATTCACATCGATTGCGGCGGATACCGGGCTTTGCGTTTTGAGGAGTTGCGCATGACCGCGAAAGTGGCTGCCGAGCGGGTTCAGTCTTCCAAACAGCCGTTTCCCCTAAATCCGATGACCTCGCGGGAGCGGCGGATTGTGCATCTGGCGTTGAAGGACATTCCCGGCGTGCGCACGGAAAGCATCGGAGTCGGTGAGCACCGGCAAGTGGTCATCCATCCTGCGGACAAGCCGGCCTCGAAGTAGCGCGGCGAACTTTCAAACTAAATTTGCTATTTGGGTTTTATCCAGCCTTGCGACACGACCGTTCCGTCCGCTGCGAAGCGCACGCGGTACGTGAACGACGCCGGGCGGTCGGGACGCATTTGCGGAAAACGTAGATCGGAGATCTCGACGACGGCCTCGCCGCCCTCTTTGTGGAAGCGTGTCACCGGAAAACGAGCGAACCAAAGAACCGTCTGCACTTCGGGCAGGCGCTTCGCGGCTTCGATGTAAGGATTTGGAGGAGCGTCGGGATAAAAGCGGTAGGACAGGGATGACTGCACGTCAGGGCCGGGGCCGGCGGCTTGCACGTCGTTGCCTTCTGCACCGAGATTCATACGCAATTCGTAGACACCGCGCGGCGTGAGAACCAGGCCGTCCCAGTGCCACAGCGACGGCGGGAGCGGGAGAGCGCCTTGCGATTGCACATTCAAGTGCAGCGTGGACGAAAATTTATCGACGCGCTGTAGCGCCATCTGGTGGGCAAAGACGGCCGCTCCGATGTAGCCAAGCGCGATCAGCAAGCCCGCCAAATTCCAGGAAGCTGGTCGCACACGCAATCCGCTCTTGCGAATCGCGGGCAACAAAAATACGGCGGTGAGTATGACGATTGCGGCGAGAATCCCTTGCATCGACACGGGCGCGTCCACTTTTATCGCGATCGCAGCCACACCGAACGTGGCTACGGCGAACGCCATCCAGCTTGCCAACGCGCGCCGCTGCAATCCGCCCTCTTTCGCGTAAACCCAGGCAACGATCTGCGGCACGAGGAGAATCGCGCTCAGCGTGAAATCGATGATGAAGATAAGGTCCCAGGCAGGGCGCGACCATTTCACTGGCGACCAGATCATGGTGCCGAAGGACGTGATCAAGTCCATCAAAATATGGCTGAAGATGCCAATGGCATAAATTCCGGCGAGCGCAGCGAAGGAAGGCGTATCCCATTTGCGCCATCGCACGAACCAGCGGGTGAGTCCGGCCAGGGCCACCGCGAAAAAGGGAAGGCAAATGAGGGAGTGCGTGATGCTGCGATGCCAGGTGAGAATCAGGAGATCGTTGTGCGAGAAAAATTCGCGGAAGACGTCAGAGTCCGGGAAAATCGCGCCCAGCATCAACGACCAAGTAATGATTCGCGCGCGAGTCACCGGCTTGGCGGCGAACATATCTTGGCCGCGAAAGGCGGCCTTCGCAATGAGCGCGCCGGCGATTCCATGCGTGATGGTGTCCATGCGGGAAGTCTATCGGAATGGCGAAGTCTACCGCACTTCAGACTACGGCGAGAAGCGGAGAACGCTTAGCGACAACGCGGCCGACGCGTCGCGCGGTAACTCGGTGCCGCTGCAAACTATCGAGCGCTGTGTCCGCCGCTTCCGGGGCAATGGCTACGAGCAAGCCGCCGGAAGTTTGCGGATCGAAGAGCAGATCCTGATACTCGGCGGAGACGCTTGGGGCGAACGTGGCGCAGTCGCCTACGAATGCACGATTGTTCTTTAGGCCGCCGGAAAGATGGCCTTCGCGGGCCGCTTCGCGAGCGCCGGGGAAATAGTCGAAGGCGGAATGATCAATTTCAAAGGAGACAGGTGCGATTCCGCGCGCGGGATCGCCAAGAGCCATCTCGCGGGCGTGCCCTAGCAAACTGAAACCAGTGACATCCGTAACCGCGTGAATGCTTCGCGACTCGTTGTCTTTCTCATCGATCTCTTGCAACGCTTCCGCGGCCGCACGATTCAACGTAGTCATCGCGCTGACCGCAGCCGCCAGCGACTCTTCGGTGGCACAGTCCTTTTTCAGCGCGGTAGTGATAACCCCGGTGCCCAGCGGCTTCGTAAATAGAAGCATATCGCCTTCGCGGGCGCCCACATTGCGCCACACATGCCGTGGATTTACGAACCCGGTGACGGCGTAACCGAACAACATATCTTCGTTGCGGATCGAGTGCCCGCCGATAACGCTGCACCGCGCCTCGGTCATTTTGGAGAGGCCGCCGCGGATGATTTGCTCGAGAATCGCAGGATCTTGCTTTTCCGGAAAGCCCACAATGGAAAGGGCCGATATCGGCCGGCCGCCCATGGCGTAAACGTCGCTGAGTGCGTTGGCCGCTGCGATTTGGCCGAACAAATATGGATCGTCCACAATCGGCGTGAAAAAATCCACGGTCTGCACGAGCGCCAGGTCGTCGCTGATGCGGTAAATTCCCGCGTCGTCATTGGTATCGAATCCTACTAGAACATTCGGATCCGTTTGCCGCGGCAGCTTGCGAAGAACCGCATCGAGTGTGGCAGGATTTAGTTTCGCAGCGCAGCCGGCCGCTTTGGCCAAGGATGTTAGTTTCACTTGCGTCGCCAACAGAACACCTCGCCAATGCGCCTTTCACGGACTTCGCGCTGGTTACATTATAACGATGCGGCTCCTTCGCCGCTCGTAACATCGGCGCAAACAGTTGCGCCTATGAGCTAGAACGTGCTCTTATCGCCGGATGCCGTGGGACATCCTGCTGATCTTCTTCGTGCTGGGAGTGATTGTGCCGTGGCGCGGCAGAGCGCGGCTGAAGGAGCTTCTGGCCAAACCGCGAGTCGAGCCCGCGGAGCGGCTCTCGCTCTACTGCTCGACCATTGCCTTTCAATGGGTTGCCGTGGCTGTAGCCGGTTGGCGCGCTTGGGCGCATGAATTCACGGCTGCGCAGCTCGGCTTAGCCGTTCCTCACCGCTTCCGGCTCATCGCCATCACGGTAGTGGGTGCCGTACTGATTGTGACGTTGCAATGGCTGAATCTGCGACGCATGGGGCGCTCCGCAAGCCCACTGCGAGGGCCGCTGCAGGCTCTTGCGGAACGCATACTTCCACAAAGCCCGATCGAGATGATTCCCTTCTTCGCCTTGGCGGTTACCGCAGGTTTGTGCGAGGAGTTTTTATACCGAGGATTTGCCACGGCGGCGCTAAGCCGAGCGGGCTTGCCGGCAACGCTGGTCGTTGTCGTTTCCTCTGTTCTTTTCGGAATGGCGCATCTCTATCAGGGCCGCCCTGGGTTTATCAGCACCACCGTCCTGGGCCTTCTGCTTGGAGTTTCGAGAGTCGTGCTGGGGAGTCTGGTACCTGTTGCCGTCTGGCACATCGGCGTCGACGTTCTTGCTGGCATTGCTGGACCTCGGTATCTTATTAAGAGTAAGGAGGTTAGCGACGCATCGCTGGCCCTATAAGCATTATGTTAACTACAGCCACCACTCCACTGTCGGAAGACGTAATAAGAAAAGCGCTGCGTGAATTCCAATTGCAGGCCACGCCTGAGATCGTCTTTGCGATTCAGCGATATATTGCGCTGCTCTTGGCTTGGAATGAAAAGGTGAATTTGACTTCGATTCGGGATCCTGTGGAGATCTTATACCGACACTTTTGCGAGTCCATGTATGCGGCCGTCGCGGTGCCGTCGCTTACGGGTCGGCTTGCCGACGCGGGTTCGGGCGGGGGTTTTCCTGGTCTGGCGCTGAAGATTGCCCGGCCAGAACTTCACGTTTTTCTGATTGAATCGAATGTGAAAAAGGCAACATTTCTGGCCGAAGTGGCAAGGGAACTTGGAGTTGCCGACACGCGAGTTCTGGTTAGCCGATATGAAGAACTTGGAGAGGAAATTGCGCCGATCGACATTGTTTGCTCCCGAGCTCTTGGGGAATTTGATAGATTCATGAGTTGGGCGGGCTCGGAGCGCGTTGGCGCTACGCAGGCGATTCTGTGGGTCGGCGGGCGGGACCTGGAGGAGGTCACGCGGATAGCGGGATGGAGTTGGAAGAAGCCGATTCCGATTCCGCAATCATTACAGCGGTTCCTTTTGATTGGGGAACGACAAAATTAAGAGCGAATCGGTTAAGGAAGTTGTTCCACGTGGAACAACTTCTAAGAGCGGTATCAGTATGGTGGGCCGAGACGACTCAAAGTGTTCCACGTGGAACAATGGCGAAGGATTCAAAGAGATGGATATCTCCGCATTGGCAAATGCGGGCTGCGGATGTTCCACGTGGAACACATTGACGACTGAGGGAGGCAAAAAGAAAGAGACTCGTTGCGCACTTGGATTTATGGCGGCCGTGGCGCGTTCCACGTGAAACACCTTGCATCTGCCTTCAGGCTTTGCTAAGTTTTCGCCCACTGGGGGTTCGGTGGCGCGCATCATTGCTGTGGCCAATCAAAAAGGCGGTGTAGGCAAAACGACGACCGCTGTAAACTTGGCCGCCTGCCTGGCTGCCGCGGATCAGCCTACGTTGCTCGTCGACTGCGACTCACAAGCCAACGCCACCGCCGCGATCGGTTTTGCGAAGGATCCTGCCAGGCGTACCCTCTACCACTGCCTGATTTTGAACGAGGCCTTCGATCGAATTGTGCAAAAATCGCAAGTCGAGAGACTGGACGTCGTGCCTGCTGATAAGAACTTGGCCGGTGCTGCGGTTGAATTGGTCTCCGCCGAGGGTCGCGAATACAAATTGCAAGCTCTTCTGAATGGCCAACGCGAAAAATACCGCTTCATTGTTTTGGATTGCCCGCCGGCCCTGGATTTGCTGACTTTGAACGCCCTGGTGGCCGCCGACGCGGTGCTTGTGCCCATTCAATGTGAATATTTGGCCCTGGAGGGCGTCTCGGAACTGCTCGATACGCTAATGCGTATCCGCAGAACTTTGAATCCGAGTCTGGAGATTGAGGGGATTTTACTCACCATGTTTGACGAGCGAACGACGTTGTCGCGGCAAGTCGCTACTGATCTGCGCAGTTTTTTTGGTACGCAGATATTTCAGAGCATTATTCCGCGCAATGTTCGTCTGGCGGAAGCGCCGAGCTTCGGTAAACCTATTATTTTCTACGATATGCATAGTAAAGGGGCCGAGGGCTACACGCAATTGGCCCAGGAGGTAATCGCTAATGCCGAGAAACGCACTGGGACGGGGGCTCGGAGCGCTCATTCGGGAGCCTGAGCCGCAAGTTGCACCGCAAACCGCACCACCAGCCATAGGGGCTGTTTCACCGCCAAGCCGGGAAATAATGTCGGCGGGCCCACAACAGATCGATATCGATTTGATTGAACCCAGCCCTTTTCAGCCTCGCACGCGGTTTCGCGAAGAAGCTCTGGAAGAACTGGCGCGTTCGATTAGGGCCAGCGGCATTATTCAGCCGCTCGTGGTGCGGCCGGTAGGGAGCCGCTTTCAGCTCATTGCGGGCGAGCGGCGCTGGCGAGCGGCACAGCGTGCGGGATTAACCAAGGTCTCCTCGATTGTCCGCCACCTCTCGGACGAATTGGCGCTGGAGATGACCCTGGTCGAAAACATCCAGCGCGAGGACCTCAATGCGATTGAAACGGCGCGAGCTTTCGAGCGGCTCATGGAAGAATTTCAGCTCACGCAGGAGTCCGTGGCCGAACGCACTGGGAAAGATCGCGCCACAGTAGCCAATGCCGTACGCTTGCTAAAGCTCGAACCTACGATCCAGGAGTGGATTGAGGAAGGCAAGCTAAGCGCTGGTCACGGTCGCGCCTTGTTGGCGGTGGCCGATCCGCAGCTGCGGTTGCGGTATGCGCATCGCGCCTCTCGCGGAGGTTTGACGGTGCGGCAGATCGAGCGGCTGGCTGCGCGTCGCGTGCGCACAGCCGGCGTAACAGTCGGCACGCCGCAGGACGTAAATATTCGCGCCGCACTCGACGAACTGCAGCGCCACCTCGGCACCAAGGTGCTGTTGCGAGAAAAGACTAAGGTGCGGCCCGGACAACTCGTGCTGGAATACTACGAGGATGCGCAGTTGATGGGTTTGTACGATCGCTTGATGAAGTAGCGTCGGCAGCCTGTACCTTCGGGTTGTAACCTTGCCAAGCTGCCAGCCATCGGCTAATTCGACAACTCCGTCGTAACGCTGCGTTGACTTGTCCGCGGAGCCCGCTAGAGTGGGAAGAGTCTCTTCCTGGGGGTTGCCATGGCGTGGAAGTGGCCCGGAGCAACAAAGGGCGCAAGCGGCGAAGAATGGACAGGCTTTATCGACCAGGGTGTCACGCTCGAGGGGACGCTCACGGTCACGGGTACGTTCCGCATCGACGGGAATGTAAAGGGGAACATTATCTCGGAGCAGACAGTGATCCTGGGGGAACGCGCCAAGGTCGAAGGACAGATCGAGGGCAACCGCGTGGTGATTTCGGGGCGGTTTGATGGCGTGATTTTCGCAAAAGGCCGCGTCGAGATCGAAGCGAAGGGCGTTGTCACTGGCGAGGTTCACGCGCCGTGTATGGTGATCGATCCCGGAGGGATTTTCGATGGGCGATGCCACATGCTGGCGTCTTCTGACGCTGTGTCAAGCGTGACGATTCCGATCCGGGCCGCGAGCACGGCGTAAGGACAATAGAAATAACCAGTTATTCGGCAGAGACAGGTTAGTTGGGTCTTTAACCTAACTAAATCTCTTCGGGCGCACTTGCCGGAAAACCGCCAGGTTGCTGCAGTGCCTTTTCCGCTTCCACGATGGCTGCTTGAATATTCGCAGCCCAATCCAAATGGGGAACGGGCGAATCGGAAGCGGCTTTGAAGAAGTGCAACGCCTCCGCTGGCCGGTTTAGTTTCTTAAGCGACAGCCTTCCCGCAGCCATCAGCGCTAATAGAGATTGACGTTCGGTCGGATAGGCGCGCGCTAGTTTGTCGTACTCTTCGACGGCGCGCTCGAAGTTCTGCTGGCCCTCGGCGGAGCGGCAAAGTTCCAGCCAGGTGGAGGCGGGCATGCGCTCTCCGCCGGAGTTCAAGTAGTCGCCGAAATCCTGCCAGGCTGCGTCAATATTTTGCGCTTTGAGGTGCATCTGGCAAAGCTTGATGACGGTTTCGTGATATTTCGGAACGTCGTTCTTGCGCCAGTAAAGCTGCGCTAAGAGCGTACAGGCATCCAGGGAAGCCGGACTACTGGCAGACTTCGCTTGCAGAATGGCGATGGCCTCGTCCAGCTTTCCTTCGTCCAACTTTTCGGTGGCTTGCACGATGGCAGGTTCGGCTGTCCATGTCACCTTAGCTTCAATCGCTTCATTGGCGACGTGTTCCAGGCCGGAATAGCTGAGCCCGACGGCAACTACCGCGCCGAAAACGAAGCCTCCCACGTGCGCCCAATGCGCAACTCCTCCAGAGTTGCCGCCGAAAATAGCGCCGGAAAACAACTCCATGAAGAGCCATAACGGAAGGAGCCAATAAGCGCGCGCGTGAAAACGGTACGAGCGAAAACCAAAACCGAAGAGCCAAAGCATTTCAATCTTCGTCTTGGGAAAGCGCACCAAGAACGCGCCCATCAAAGCGGCGACGGCACCGGACGCACCAAGTGTGGCGACCAGGCTGCCGGGATTCGCCCAAGCGTGAAACTGAAGCGCCATGAACCCGGACAGGAAATAGAAGATCGGATAAATTACGCGGCCCCAGGTATCTTCCAGGATGGCGCCCGCAAGCCACAGGAACCACATATTTCCGATGATATGCATCCAGCCGCCATGCAGGAAATTCGCGGTGATGTACGAGATTGGCTTGGGGTGTGCGGGAATGAAAGCGTAGTTGGCGAGGATCGAATCGTGTTCGACCTCGGCATATTGACGCGCGAGCGAATCCATTTCGTTCTGCAATTCCGTGGGGTCTTCGACCAGCCGAATTTTTGCGTCCCAGGAGTCCTCGACTTGGCGGCTGGGCGATGCGGCTTTTTGCCATACAGCGGGATTTTTCGTGCGGAAAGTCGAAACAAATTCCTGCACCTCCGGGTTCATGCCTAATTCCGGGTGCATGGCGGCGAGCATGAGGATGTGTCCGCGAACCTCAGCGCGTTTGGGATTTTGCGCGTCGATTTGCCAGTGCGTTCCGAGAAATACAACGACGTTGATGGCAATAAGAGCGATCGAAACGACGGGCCAGCGGCGGCCCGCCATGTTTTCGTGGCGCAGAGGAATCAGCATGGCGCAACCCTTTCCTGACGCGAAGCCCCATGGACGGTAGTTTAATTTTAGGGCGCAGCGCTTGCCGCCAAGGGCTTTATTCCGCGCAGTTCCGGCAATAAGTAACCGTTAAGCGATACGGAACAATGCCGCATGCCGCAGTGCGTTTGCACATGGAGGCGCAAGTTTACGCCAGGTTGACACGATCAGGGACTGGCTCTATCGTTCGGGGGAAGCTGCAAAGAGGCTGCGGACATAATGAAGGTCTTGGTCATTGGAGGAGGAGGGCGCGAGCATTCGCTCGTCTGGAAACTGAGGCAGAGCGCGAGAGTTGAGCAGATGTGGTGTGCGCCAGGTAACGGCGGGACCCAGGCGGACGCCCACTGTGTAGCGGTGGATCCTGCGGATGTCCCCGCGCTTGTCGCGATGGCAGAACGGCTGGGCCCGGATCTGACGATTGTCGGGCCGGAGCTCCCACTAGTAAACGGGATCGGCGACGCATTTCGGGACCGAGGGTGGCCGATTGTCGCGCCTTCGCGGCGGGCCGCGCAGTTGGAAGGCAGCAAGGTCTTTGCGAAGGAGTTTCTCCGGCGCCATGGTATTCCGACGGCGGAAATGTATGGCGCGTTCGATTCGGCAGAGAGCGCTGTGAGTGCACTTTCCGGCTTGGAATGGCCGGTGGTGATAAAAGCGGATGGTCTGTGCGCCGGAAAGGGAGTGTTCGTTGCGCAGGACGCGCCTTCCGCCGAGGATTTCATTCGACGCGCGATGGACAAGAACGAGTTCGGGGCAGGTGGGAGGCGGCTGTTGCTCGAGGAGGCGCTCGAGGGGGAAGAGCTTTCGTTCATTATAGTTACGGATGGTCAACGCCACGCGCCATTGGTCCCGACCCGCGACCATAAGCGCGTATTTGACGGCAACCGCGGCCCCAATACTGGGGGTATGGGCGCCTATTCCACGGACGAACTGCTCCCGGCAAAGTTGCGGAAGCAAGTTGTAGACTCCATTGTTGAGCCGACCCTGCGCGGGCTGGCGTCGGACGGAATTCTTTACCAAGGCTTCCTTTATATTGGCCTGATGCTCACGTCCGCTGGACCCAAAGTGCTCGAATTCAACTGCCGGCTTGGAGATCCGGAAACGCAAGCGATTGTCGCGCGAATGGACTTTGATCTGGCGCAGGTGCTTGGGGAGCTTGCCGCCGGAACGCTGGAGCCTGCGCGGCTAAAGTGGAAACCGGGTGCGAGCGTTTGTGTGGTTATGTCCTCCGAAGGTTATCCTGGTAGGGTTACGTTAGGAAAGAGAATCGAGGGACTAACCGATGCGGAGCTTGTTAAGGGTGTGAACGTGTTTCACGCGGGCACGCAGAGCCGAGAGGGCTCCATTGTAACCAGCGGCGGGCGGGTTCTCGGCGTGGCTGCGGCGGCGGCATCCATTGAAGCTGCGGTCGCAAAGGCCTACGAAGCGGCCGGGAAGATTCACTTTGAGGGAATGCACTACAGGAAAGACATCGGTGCCCAAGCGGGCCGCGTGCATGCGGCGGGAGACTGAAGTATGGCGAGTGTCCTGCACTTGTTCCAGGCTTCCGGCAGCGCTGCCTGCGACGGGAATTGCGGGGCTGGCGCGGCATGCAGTGTCGCGTGATCGCTGGCGGGATGATTCGGCGGGGCGACAGCGTCGAAAGGGTTTCCTAGCGATTCGGCGGTGAGGTGGGTCTTCGGCGCAAGCTCGGCGCATCTGGCGGCCGATTTTTGTCCTCTTCACCTTTCTTGGCGCGCTCGACAGGCTCATCCGGCGGAACAATCCAGTCAAAGCCGTGCGACTCTTCCATCTTGCCCATAATAAAAGACTCTTTTCCGGCGATCAGTGGCAGCAAGGCACGAAGGAAATCGGCGGCATCGGTCGGAGACGCCTTCTGGGCTTGGCCCTTATCCACGGCGTCAATGACTTTGGCAAAGCGGGCGTCGGAGCCTCGAAGTTGCGCGATCGTCGGATCATTGCCTTGAATTAACGCCATCAGCGTGGGAGCTTCTAGGTCCGCGGGATAGCGGGCTTCGACGATCATGCGCGGCGCTTTTTTCTCCGGCGGATAGAGCTGCGTGAAGCGCGGGCGCAGAATGCGCGTTTGCCAGTACTCTCCGCGCGTAGCCACCTGTTCTTGCTGCACGCGGTATTCAACGGTCCACACTTCCGGGCCGTAATTGTTGGGCGCGTAGCCGATCAGCACCATCTCGAGGAGCGGCTCATCCGGCAGCAGATCGATCTTGTGATGAAGTTGCGCGGTAAGTGGCCGTAATTTCTCCAGGACCGAGACGCCAATCGTTTCCAGGTCCGGCTCGGCCTCCGACGGATCATATTGATACTTTGGGTCGCGGCCGTGAACGCGCTCGAAGTTGCGGTCCAGTCGCACGGGATTGGGATCGGCGGGAAGGCGCCATTCCGAGGCTCCCAGTAATACCGCGACATGCGTGGAATCCGTTTCCACCACGCGCGGTGGAACGCCGCCGGCTTCGACTGGCTGGTTGATGGCTGCGAAAACGATGTTTCCGTCGCGCGCGACATGAACGATTACGCGCCCACCGGCGAGATTGGCGACGATTTCGTCTTCGGGTGCTTGCGTCTGTGCCGTAGCGATGACGCGTAGGCACCCAATCGCGATGATCAATGCAAGCCCTGCAGTCAGCCTCCGCTCTAGATGATTGCGACGATTCATTACGGTATATCGTACCAGCTTCCCGGTTGCCTTTCGCTTCGTTAGAATAGACGCGCGAAACATAGTAGCTGTGGGAGCGTTCATGGGATTGCGGAAAGTAAAAAGTCTTAAGCACAATGGCAAGAGCGTGGCCGAAATCCTTGAGGCGCACGCACTCTTTTTCCAGGGAAAAGACGGCGGGGTCAGAGCAGACCTTACGTCCGCAAACCTGTCGCGCGCTGACATGAGCGGCGTGAACCTGAGCGGCGCGATCCTGCGCAATGCGAATCTCGAAGGCACCGATCTGCGGAAATCGAAGCTGCCCGGCGCCGACCTCTCCGGCGCGAACTTGCGCAAGGCCGACCTGCGCAATGCGGACTTGACGGAAGCGATTCTACCCGGCGCGGACTTAACCGAAGCACAAGCCAGCGGCATCGAGTTTTTCCGGTGCGACTTGTCGAATGCAAATTTTCAGAGGGCGCAACTTCGCAATGTGAACCTCCGCGGAGCGAACGTGAACGGGGCGAAATTTATGGGCGCGGATCTGGGTGTGGCTGTCCTGCGCGAAACGGACCTTAGCGGCGCGGATCTTACCGGCGTGGACCTGTCGACTGCGTTAATGCCCAAGGGCTGGACTCAGCCAACCAAGCAGAAAAGCGCTTAGGCGACCGCACCCAGCGCTGGGTTTTAGCCGATCTGGGCGTTTGTTAATAGCTATCGATGTCCTCGCGTGGTAGCCTGCGCGAGAACTGGCAATCTCCCAGGTGGATTGTGGCCACCACTACCGCACAAATCGACCGTTCGGCGGCGCGAGAGCGCGTTCTGGAAATTGTGCGCGGGCTGCTACAAGAACTGGGCAGCTTCGGCGCTCTCCCAATGTTGAACGCCGGCGCGCACTTAGACCGCGAACTCGGCCTGGGTAGTTTGGAACGCGTCGAGCTGTTATCCCGGCTCGAGGCAGAATTTGGCGTGGTTCTGCCGGACCGCGTAGCGGCCGAGGCCAATACGCCGGAAGACCTGGCGCGTGCGATTCTAGACGCACCGCACACTGGCTCCAGCGAGGAAGCGTCACCTTCCGCTCTGAGAGCATCCGCCGTGACGCAAAAGCTGCATCGCGACGCGGCGCAAACGGGAGCTTTTGCCGCACAAACGTTGCTCGATGTTCTCCGTTTCCGGGCAGCGCACGACACAGAGCGCGCCCATTTGCTGATCAGCGAGGACGGCGACGACGGGCCGCGCGATCTAACACTGACCTTCGGCGAGCTCTACGCGGCAGCGCAACGAGTCGCGGCCGAACTGGCGCGACGCGGCGTCCCGGCCGGGGGCCGCGTGGCGATGATGCTGCCCACGTCGCGTGCGTTCTTTGTTTGCTACGCAGGAATTCTGCTTGCGGGCGCGATTCCCGTCCCGATCTACCCTCCATTTCGTGCGGATCGTATCGAGGAATACGCGGCGCGGCAGTCCGCGATCCTCAACAACGCGGAAGTGTGTTTGCTGTTGACGTTCCGTCGTGCAGAAGCAGTAGCACGCTTGCTCAAGCCGCGTGTACACTCGCTTGCGGCGGTGGCCGATGCGGAAAAGCTGATCAGCGCCGCGGACACGGCGACGCCTCCCGCCCCAGGCGCTCTACCCGCTCATTTGAGCGGCAGACGTGCCCGTAAATCGTCGGACATCGCGTTGCTGCAGTACACCTCCGGCTCGACGGGCGATCCCAAGGGCGTCGTCCTCACGCATGCAAATTTGCTGGCGAACATGCGAGCGATTGGCGAGGCGGTGCAGCTCGGTCCCGGCGACGTTGGCGTGAGCTGGCTTCCGCTGTATCACGATATGGGACTGATCGGCTCGTGGTTGACACTGCTGCACTATGGCGTGCCGCTCGCGGTTATGTCTCCTATCGCTTTCCTTACGCGGCCAGAGCGCTGGCTCTGGGCGTTTCACAAACATCATGGAACGATTGCGGCGGCACCCAACTTTGCGTACGAGCTGTGTGTGCGCAAGATCGCGGACAAAGACATCGAAGGGCTCGACCTAAGTTCGTGGCGCGCCGCGCTGAACGGAGCGGAACCGGTCAACCCGGATACGCTGGAGCGCTTTGCAGCGCGTTTTGCGCGTTACGGATTTCGGCGCGAAGCACAGCTTCCGGTCTACGGTTTGGCGGAAGCGGCGCTAGCTGTGACTGTGCCACCGCTCAACCGCGGTCCGCTGGTGGACCGCGTGGAGCGCGAAGCCTTCACAACTCACGGACGCGCCGCGCCGGCGCAGTCTTCATCGACGTCGATCATCTCTTTTGTTTCGTCCGGACGCGTGCTTGCTGATCATGAAGTTCGCATCGTCGACGACGAAGGCAACGAAGTCCCCGATCGCACCGAAGGCTTCCTCTGGTTTCGCGGGCCGTCGGCGACCAGCGGCTATTATCAAAATCCCGGTGCAACGGAAAAGCTGTTTCCCGTCGGCCGCGCGAGCACCGAGAACGACTTCGCGTGGGTGAATTCGGGGGATCGCGCTTATCGCGCGGACGGAGAGATCTACGTCACCGGCCGCGTGAAGGACATCATCATTAAAGGCGGCAGGAATCTTTATCCACACGAGGTCGAAGAGTTGGCGGCGCGGGCCGACGGCCTTCGCAAGGGCTGCATCGTCGCCTTTGGGATTAAGGATGAAAGCGCGGGCACGGAAAAATTGGTGGTTGTTGCGGAGGTTCGCGAGCGCGATCCACTGCGGCGTCCGGCTATCGCCGCGGCAGTGACAGAAGAGGTTTCGCGAGGGCTGGGCCTTCCACCAGATCGAGTTGAGCTGCTGCCGCTGGGAAGCATACCGAAAACATCGAGCGGGAAACTGCGCCGTGAAGAAACCAAGCAACTCTTTCTCAATGGCCAGCTTAGCGTCGCCAAGGCGCCGGCGTGGATGCAGATCGTGCGCCTCAGCGCGGGCAGTGCGCTGCGAAGTTTCGGTAAAACCGCGGCGGCTGGTTTCGGTCGAGCGTTGGAAATTCTTTATGGCGTCTACTTCACGCTCGTATTCTCGGTCTGGATCGTCCCGTCCTGGGCGATCGTTGCTTTTATCAAAGAGCCGCGCGCGGCAGGGCGCTTTACGCGCTCGGCACTAAAGGTTCTGTTCGCGCTAATCGGGTGCTCGGTGAGGGTCGTCGGCAAGGAGCACATGGACACCCCTGGCGGAAAGATGTTTGCTGCGAACCACACGAGTTATTTCGATGTGCTCCCGTTGATGGTCGGCTTGGGCGTGCGCTATCGTTTCGTCGCGAAAATGGAAATTCGCGGCATGCCGTTTATCGGGACGTTTCTACGGCGTGGCGGGCATCTTTCTTTCAACCGCACGGACGCAAACGCACGTTTGCGGCAGGCGGACGAGATGGAAAAGATTCTGCGCCGCGGAGAGTCCGTTTTTGTTTTTCCGGAGGGAACCTTTACGGCGGAGGATGGAATTCGTCCCTTTCAACTGGGCGCCTTCAAAGCAGCGGTTGCCGCTGGGGCGCCGGTTATTCCTGTGTCGCTCGCGGGCACGCGGAGGTTTCTGCGCGAGGGCACGTATTTGCCGCGACCCACAAGTGTGACGATTACGTTGTCTCCACCAATCTATCCGCATCCAGCGCGGCTTTCTTCGGACAGCGATGAATCGTCCGACTGGCACGAGCTCATCCACTTGCGCGACGCAACCCGCGCCGCAATAGCAAGGCACGTGCCAGAGCCCCTCCTGTAGATCGAATCTCGCGTAATTTTCAGGTAACTTTCCCCACGATCTACGCATCTGTATGTACAAGAAAAAACATAAGCAGATGCGGGTAGTTGCCTTCCTGCCTGAGGCACACCGCGAAACGCGCGGCCGCGCGTCGAGACTGCCGGCCTGCGCCGAAATATCAATCTAATGGAGGCTTTATGAAATTAAGGGTCGTTGTGTCTTTACTTGGTTTTGCTTCGCTCTTTGCAGTGACTGCGCGGGCTCAGGAGGAGCGCAAGACCATCGATGTTTTTGCGGGCTATTCTTACGTTCGCGCCAATCCGTCGACGGGCGGCTCGGATAGCTTCAGTTTGAACGGCGGCACCGCATCCGTTGCATATAACTTTAATAACTGGCTGAGCGGAGTCGCGGACTTCGGCGGCTATCACACCACGAACGGCTTGGGCAGCGGCCTCGACGGCACGTTATCGACGTACCTTTTTGGCCCGCGCGTCTCTTATCGTCATTTCAAGCGGCTGACGCCCTTCGGTGAAGTGCTCTTCGGCGTCGCGCATGGTGACGCGAGCTTTCTCAACACGAACAACAGCCAGAATGCGTTTGCCATGACGGTTGGCGGCGGAGTCGACTATCGCGTCAGCTCGCGTCTTTCGATTCGTCCCTTAAAAGTCGATTATCTGCTGACCCGTTTCAACGAATTCAACACCACGAACAACCAAACCCAAAACAATTTGCGGGTGTCGACCGGAATCGTGTTCCGCTTCTAACGAAATTCGCAGAAGCGGCGAGCGAATGTCGGTTGCATGGTGCAGGCAGAAGGGCCGCGCGGCGGTACGGGCAGAGCGCGGCCCTTCGCACCGTTTTTGCTCTCGCTTCTCTTCCTACCGATCAATGTTGTAAATCACCGTGATAAACGTATCGACTTCCACGGCCTCGCCATTTAACACGGTGGGCCTGTAGCGCCACTGACGCACCGCTTCCGTTGCAGATTGATAAAACAGCGGGTCGCCACTGACCACTTGCAGCGATTGGATTGTGCCATCCGTCGCGATCACGGCTCGGAGTTCAACGCGTCCAGCTCGCCCAATTTGCCTCGCCAACGCCGGATACACCGGTTCTACTCGGTGGACAAGCATCGCAGGATCGATGCGGGTGTGAACGACCAACGGCCTTTCGCGTCGTGGGTCGCTTACAACTGGACGCTGTGGACCAGCAGTTGGAATGTCAATGCAGCTTGAGTTTGGGCACGGAACCAGAGGGATGTCGCTGGAGCCTAGTCCCTGAATAGGCTGTTCCGGATTGCTGGATGTCGACCTCTGGTTCGCGTTCAGGTTGGCGGGATGTGAGGTGATGCAGGTAACGCAGACATGTCTGAACTCAGGGTGTGGTGCTCGCGTGGCGTGGGTCTGACCGCTCACGTGGCGATAGGGCGGAATGGGTGTTGCAATCGTCGTGAGCAAGCGTTCCGGCTTCGCAAGTAGCGGCACGAGTATCACCATGGCCAGAAGGCTCGCTTGCAAGAGCACGGATGTGATCAAGGACTTGCGGCGTACGCGCCTTTCGTGGATACGTTGCTCGGAGTCGCCTTCTACCAAACAACTCTGCAGCGAACCTAAATTTTGCTGGCGGACGGATTCAGAATCGAGCGACATCACACACCTCCACGGAAAATGGTGCGAGCGACGGCTGAGAATTTGCGACGCCGGACCCGCAAACTTCTGCAGGAGCCGGCGCCGCGCTCGCAGGGATGTGAGGTTGCGCGCGTCCTCACTGGCTTGGACACCAACATCGGAAACAAGTTCCCGCTTGGTGGTATCTGGAAAGCGTCAAGAAAACTGTTTTTTGAACCGGAATTCTTGCCTTCCACCAAAAACCAAGAAAGCAAGGAGACGGACTAACTGCGCCAACTTCGATTAACAAACGCCCACTTCAACTAACAGAATTGGTAGCGCGCACGACGCAAGTTACCCGGAATGGCGTCATTTCGGAAACGCTATATCGCACCGCGCCGCGAATGATGTAAAGTCTACTGCCAACAAAGCAGCGCGCTGGTGGGCCGCTGCATCTTAAGAATTTTGCGAACTTGCCGGAGTACCCGGGAGTTCCGCGCCCATTAGGCAGGGGAAAATTTTGAGTACACATCAGACGGCCACACTTGCGCCGCCGCATCAGACCAATTCGACCTCGTGCTCCATCGCGGCGACCGCCACGGCGCTCCCTCCGCATACCATCACCCGCGATGACGTGAAGTACTACATGGGACGGGTCTTTGACATTCCGGAGCGCAAACTCGAAGCCATGATGAGCATTGTCGACAATGCTCAAGTGCATAAGCGCCATTCCATTTTCCCCATCGAGTACACCGTCGAGCCGCGCGCTCTCTATCAAACCAATCAGGAATATATCGAGCACGCCGTGAAGCTCGGGCAAGAAGCCGCGGGAAAGTGCCTGCAACGCGCTGGGCTCCGCCCGGATGAAGTAGACTTAATCATCACGGTTTCCTGCACCGGTTTCATGATTCCCTCGCTTGACGCTCATCTGATCAATTTGATGGGCTTTCGCTCCAACGTTCGGCGAATGCCGTTCACCGAACTGGGTTGCGCCGCCGGTGCAATGGCTCTCGGGCGCGCCGCCGATTTCCTTAAAGCAAATCCGGGCGGCAACGTCTTGATTATTGCCGTGGAGCTCCCCTCGCTGACTTTTCAGCGCAAGGATATTTCGCAAGCCAACTTGATCTCTTCCATCTTGTTCGGTGATGGCGCGGCCGCGGTGCTGGTGACCGGCAGACATGTTCCCGGTCCGAAGATCATGGCCTCCGAAACCTACACGTTTCCCGATTCGCTCGGCGCGATGGGCTTCGATTTGCGCGATTCCGGCTTCCACATTCTGCTCGCCAAAGATGTTCCGGAAATGATTGGGGAAAAGATCAGCGATTTGGTCAATGAATTTCTCGAGCGCCAGGGCAAGAAATTTCAAGATATCAAGGGCTGGATCCTGCATCCCGGGGGCGCGCGCTTGTTGGGAAATGTCGAAATCGCACTGGGTTTGACCAAGTGCCAGACGCAACCGTCCTGGGATATCCTCGGCAATGTGGGCAACCTGTCGAGCGCCACGATCCTCTTCATTCTTCAGGAATGGCTGGAGAAGCGGCCTTTGAAGCCGGGTGAATATGCGCTCGCGGCGGCTTTTGGGCCTGGATTCAGCGCGGAGTTTTTGCTATTGCAATGGACATAAGCGTTATCGCTTTTCTCGCGCTTCTGCTGGCCGTAGCGCTGTTGCGCATATTCGAACTTCGCGTCTCACGCCGCCATCAGCAGCAGATGATGGCTCGCGGGGCTACGAAGGTGAACGAGCCCGGATTTCGTTGGATCGTGTTATTCCACGCCGCCCTCCTTGTCGGCGCCGCTCTTGAAGTTGTTCTTCTGCGCCGGCCGTTCATTCCTGTGCTTTCTGCGGTCATGCTCTGCATCTTCCTTGCGGCCAATGGACTGCGCTTGTGGGTTGTGCGCACGATGGGAAAACATTGGAACGTGCAAGTAATGAATTCGATGAGCCTCGGTGTCGTAACATCCGGACCATTTCACTTTGTCAGACATCCGAACTACGCGGCGATTTTCCTGGAAGTGTTTTCGCTGCCATTGGTCCACACCGCATGGATTACTACCGTGCTGGGCAGCATCGCGTACGCGGTCACCATTTCGCGACGCATCGCGCTCGAAGAGAACGTGCTTTTCGCCAATCCAGACTACCGCGCCGCGATGGCTGGTAAAGCAAGGTTCTTGCCGGGCCTTTTTTGAATCGGGAAGTGAATCGTGCACAAGCGTTCCTACATCGTCTTAGCTCTCGCTATCCTGCTTGCACCGGCCGTTCCTGCCGCACAGGAACCTGCGGAGACCGCTGCCGAGTCGAATACACCGGCTTTCCACACCGTGCCGGAGCTCATGGCCGGGTTCAATTTGTTGTACCAGCAGAAGTTCACCGAAGCGCGCGACACATTCAGAGTTTGGCAGTCGGCCAATCCAGAAGAACCTTTTGGCGAAGTCGCAATGGCCGCCTCCTACCTTTTCGAGGAGCTTTATCGGCAGGGCGTGCTGACTAGTGACTTTTTCCTGAATGAGAAGAAATTTCTGCACGGCATCGATGGCAAACCCGATCCCGTTCGCATGAATAATTTCCGAGAGGCCGTCTCCCGCGCGCGAGTTATGGCCAAGCGGCGCCTGAAGACAAATCCAAAGGAGCCAGAAGGATTGTTCGCGCTGACTCTGGCCGCTGGAATGGAGTCGGATGCTGACGCGATCCTTGAAAAAAAACAGCTCGACGGCCTCAAACGGATGAAGGAAGCCAATGAGCACGCTAAGCAATTATTGGCGGTCCACCCCGATGCAGCTGACGCCTACGTTGCGTCGGGCATTGCGAACTACATTATCGGTTCGCTGAATCCGGGCTACCGTTTCGCTTTGTGGTTCGGCGGCATTCACGGCGACAAGAAACTTGGCATGGAACAAGTAAACAAGACCGCCGAGAATGGCCGCTATCTTCGCCCTTTTGCAAAGATCATGCTGGCATTGGCGGCGCGCCGCGAAAAGAAGAACGTCCTCGCGCAAAAATTATTGCGTGAGTTGAGCGAAGAATTTCCGACGAACGACACATTTGCAGCCGAGTACGCCAAGGCTATGGGCTTGCCCGTTCCCGCCGTCATAACCCGCTGAGCGTCGCACTTAATTTGCCCGCCACAATTCCGCAGCTTCTCGTGCAGGGATGCACTAGAATCTCGTTGCCGAAAAAAGAAGTTCGGCACTCGCTTCCTTAGGCGGTGAACTTGTTTCAAAACGACATGTTGAAGGACCGCGTAATCTTCCTGACTGGTGGTGGTACCGGCCTCGGTCGCTCGATGGCGCTGCATTTCGCGATGCTGGGCGCGCGCATGTTCCTGGTCGGGCGTCGCGAACAACCGCTCAAGGACGTCTGCGACGAAATTCAGCGCGGTGGAGGCTCCGCCGCGTTTGCTACCTGCGATGTCCGCGACTACGGTGCCGTGGAAACCGCGGCGAATCTCGCCCACGAACAATTCGGCCGCATCGATACGCTCATCAACAACGCCGCGGGAAATTTCATGGCTCGCACAGAAAAACTCACACCCAACGCGTTCAACGCCGTCGTCGGCATCGTGCTCAACGGGACATTCAACTGCACGCAAATCTTTGCCCGGAAATGGATCGCCGAGAAACTTGGCGGCAACATCCTGAACATCGTCACCAGCTACGCGGCCGCCAATTGCGGTTCTGCTTTTGTTGTGCCGTCAGCATGCGCAAAGGCCGGCGTGCTCGCCATGACCACTTCGCTCGCTGTGGAATGGGCGAAATATCATATCCGCATCAACGCCATCGCTCCCGGCCCCTTTCCCACCGAAGGCGCGTGGTCGCGATTGATGCCTTCAAAGCAATTCGAGGAGCACGCCAAGGAATCGCACCCCATGAAGCGATTCGGCCGTCACGAAGAACTGACCAGCCTCGCGGCGTTTCTGCTGAGCGACATGGCGGAATACATCAACGGAGAGTGCGTCGTGATTGACGGCGCCAACTGGCTGCGCGGCGCAGGTGAATTCAACGACTTGCTGCTTTTGCCGGACGCAGCGTGGGAAAGCATCGAAGCCGCACGCTACAAGAAGTGAAGGCAGCAGCCGACTCTGGCTGTGTGGCCGCCGCGATTGGTCCGGAACGAAATTGCGTCGGAACTATTGCGGCAAAGCACTGGAGCGTAGCAAGACCCTCAGTTCGACCTCTCCAATTGGTTTGTCTCCTGCCGTTCCGCTTACGACGATAGAATCCGGCTGCCTTCCCTTCAACCCGGCGTCGGCGATTTGCGGCGACTGCAACTCTACGCGCAAATAGGTGAACTCTTCGTCCGGCAAGAGAAACCTGCCTTCCCCGCTGAGCACCTTCCATCCGCTCGGCGCGGTTGCCTTTACCGTGATTTCGCGCGCTGCTCCGGGTTTCCGAGTGACAACCAAAGGAACTCCGACGACACTGCCCTCTTTCAGGCCAATTTCCGGCGTGCGGGCAACGGGCAAATTGGTCAATTTGTGTGCGTGGCGAAATTCGCCATAAAAGTGCCAGGGATCTCCCAGTCCCAACCGCAAGGGCTGCCTCGGATCAGCGATCTCTGCGGGACCGCTGTACTGTTCCACGGAGATCGGATGCTCCGCCTGCCGCGGTTCTACTTCAGGAAAGATCGCTTCCCACGGCTGCGTAGGCAGCGTCGCCTTGCCGAAAATCAAAGTCATCGGCTCCGACCACCACATGTGCTCCGGGTCGGTCATCACTTTGTTCAATTGTTCCTCGCTGAGCGCGGAGAGCATGTGGATCTCGCCAGGAAATTGTGTGAGATGCGGTTTTGCAGCATCGAGAGCGATTCGCCAATACGGCTTCCTTTGCGAAGGGGAAATTTCCTTGACGGAATATGCCGGCCCGGTTCCCACCAATTGCTTTTCGTCGCTGGCGTCGCTGAAGAAATAGATTTTCTTCGGCTGCCAGGGCGTCAGGTTTTCCAGTTCCAATCGCTTCGAAGCGCCGGCCACCTGGGCCGGGAACGCCACCGGATCGCCTGCCAGATCAAACGCTTCCGTCGCCAGCACGCCCGAGGCCTGATGATCGCCGTGATTTTCGCCAATGAATATCGACGGCAACCAGCTCAACATCACTTCAGGCCGGGTCAATCTCACGATTCGCACCAGCGCCTCCAAATTTGCGCCGTGCCCCCAGTTGGCCAGGGAATTCAGGACGTTCTGGGAAGCGGTGTCTTTTCCGTCCAGAAACCACACATTCGGGATGCCCAGCGCCGCGCACGCCTGCCGCGCTTCCTGCTCGCGAATATCCGCAAGGGCTGGACCATGCTCGCGTGAATAGTTGTTTCCGCCGCTACCGCCGCGCGTGGTGAAAACCACCGCAACTCGCTTGTGCTCATCGTAAATTGCCCGCGCCAAATACGGCATCGCCGCGCCTTCATCATCCGGATGCGCCACTACCAACAGGATATCCGCCTTGAATCGCTCGTCCGCCGCAGGCAACGGCTTTGCCTCCTGCGCTCCTCCAAGAAAGGGAGCTAGTAGCGAAACACAAACAAGAAGGGCAAGTCGCTTCATCAATGGGCCTCGAAATTTGTCGGAATGAATCCCGCAGCATGGAAGCAAAGAGTTTACCCCGCGCCCTCCATAACAACGAAATCGACCAACCTAGTTTTGCCAATCCGTGTACATATTCGCTGAGCTAGTCATAAGCATCCTCGGAACAGCTACACCTTACGTTAGGCGCATCGATACAGGTCTTGACATACGAGCGGTCCATCGATATCCTGCTCCCGAGGCGAAGACAGTGGAAACCGTAAAGGTCTCACCGAAATACCAAGTTGTCATTCCCAAGAAAGTTCGCGAAGAGTTGCAGCTCAAACCCGGAGTCGAGCTACATGTTTATGTGCTGGACGGAACGATACGGCTAACCCCCCCTCGTTCCATCACGCAACTTCGCGGAATGGCAAAGGGCATTCGTTGGAAGAACGAAGACCGTGATCACTCCGAACGCTTCTAAGCGATGCATCGTCGATTCGTCGGGATGGATTGAATACCTTGGCGAGGGCCCTAAAACCAAGGCGTACTCGCGTTTCTTCGAGAAGAAGGAGGCGCTAGTGCTGCCTACGATCATCGTCTACGAAGTATTCAAAAAGCTCCTCGGCGAGCGGGGGATTTCGTTTGCTGAGCAGTTCTTTGCTCATGTGCGCCAGCTTGTGGACAATACAGTCTCACTCGATACAAACCTGGCGGTTCAGGCGGCCAAATTGAGCTCCGAGACTGGCCTGCCGATGGCCGATGCCATCATCTACGCGACGGCTCGCGCACTTCAAGCCGAGCTCATCACTTCTGATGCGCACTTTTCGGGCCTGCCCGGCGTGACGCTGATCTAGTTGCGTTCATCAACCTTTTCGGCCCCTGCCTTGACCCCGCAACCCCGCGCCGATAAGCTTTATTCTTTCCCCTTCCAGGTGGAAAGCGCATGGAGCCCATTCACATCACGTTGCCGGATGGCAAGGTTCAGGAAGTGCCCAAGGGCACTACGCCCGCGGACATCGCCAGGGGTATTTCGCCGCGCCTTGCCGACGCAGCGCTCGTCGCTCGGGTCGCCGCTCCCAATGATGGCGCCGGCGAGCTAGTTGATCTGCGTCGCCCGCTCGACCACGACGTCAAGCTGCAAATTCTCACCGAAAAAGATCCCGACGCGCTCTTCGTTTTTCGCCATTCCGCGGCGCATCTCCTCGCTGCCGCAGTAATGGAGCTGTATCCCAACGTCAAGCTCGGCATCGGCCCGCCCATTGATACCGGCTTCTTCTACGAATTCTTGCGCGACGAACCGTTTACTCCGGACGACCTGGCGAAGATTGAAAAGAAAATGCACGAGCTCGCCGCTCAGGATCTGCCCAACGAGCGCAAGCTCATTCCCAAGCCCGAAGCGCTCGAGCTCTACAAAAAGGCGAATCAAATTTTCAAATGCGAGCTCGTTCAGGAAAAAGCGGTAGAGCCAATCGTCTCCTTCTATACCACAGGAAAATTCATCGACTTCTGCCGGGGCCCGCACATTCCTTCCACCAAGCGCATTCAAGCCTTCAAGCTGATGAGTGTCGCCGGGGCGTATTGGAAGGGCCAGGAAGGCAATCCGCAGCTTCAACGCATTTACGCCGCGTGCTTCTTCACGCAAAAAGAGCTCGACGCGTATCTCCACCGGCTCGAAGAAGCCAAGCGCCGCGATCACCGCAAGCTCGGCACCGAGCTCGACCTTTTCAGCATTCAAGACGAAGCCGGCCCGGGCCTGATTTTCTGGCATCCCAAGGGCGGCCTGATTCGCAAAATCATCGAAGACTGGCTGCGCAACGAACTCCTCGCGCGCGGCTACGACCTCGTCTACACACCGCACATCATGCGCCTCGATCTGTGGAAGACCAGCGGGCATACTGGCTTCTACAAGGACAGCATGTTCGGCCCGCTCGAAGTCGAAAAAGCCGAGTACCAACTGAAGCCCATGAATTGTCCGGGCCACATTCTGATCTATAAGTCAAAGCTGCATAGCTATCGCGACCTTCCCGTGCGCCTGGCGGAGCTTGGCACCGTTTATCGCTACGAACGCAGCGGCGTGCTGCACGGCCTCCTGCGCGTTCGCGGCTTTACCCAAGACGACGCGCACATTTTTTGCGCTCCATCCCAAATCGAAAAAGAGGTGGAAGCTTGCGTCGATTTTGCCTTCGCGGTCATGAGAAATTTCGGCTTTGACAAGTTTGAAGTAGAGCTCTCCGATTGGGACGCCTCGCATCCGGAAAATTATGCCGGCAAACCCGAAGACTGGCATCGCGCGTCCGCCGCGTTGGCCAGCACCATGCAGCGCCTCAACATCCCGTTCAAAAAAATCGAAGGCGAGGCCGCCTTCTACGGCCCCAAGATCGACATTAAATTAATCGACGCCATCGGCCGTCCCTGGCAGCTCACCACCGTGCAGTTCGATTTCAATCTCCCCGCGCGCTTTGGCCTCGAATATGTCGCGGAAGATGGCGCGCGTCATCAGCCGTTGATGGTCCACCGCGCCCTGCTCGGCTCTGTCGAGCGTTTCTTCGGCATCCTCGTCGAGCATTACGCCGGAGCCTTCCCGCTCTGGCTGGCTCCGGTGCAAGTGGAAATCTGCCCGGTCAGCGAAAAAGTTGCGGACTACGCGAAGCATGTCACCGAAACTCTCAAACGCCACAATATCCGCGTGCATCTCGACGATCGCAACGAAAAACTGCCCGCCAAAATTCGCGACGCACAAATGCAAAAAACTCCCTACATGTTCGTGGTCGGCCCAAAAGAAGCCGAAGCCGGCACCGTCTCCGTCCGCCACCGCAGCAAAGGCGACCTCGGCCCCAAACCCCTGGCCGAGGTGATCACGTCCTTGCAGCAAGAAATCGATTCCCGCGCCACGAGCTGAACGCGTGCGATGGCCAGCCCAGCCGTAGCTGCGACGAAAGTTATTTTGGACGAACAGTTCTTCGCGCACGCGGCGCGCAAGCTTTCGGAAAGAGACGCGGACTTAGCATCCGTAATCAGGAAGTACGGGCTGCCGCCCTTGTGGACACGCGAACCGGGTTTTCCTACTCTCGTGTACATCATCCTCGAGCAGCAGGTCTCGCTTGCCTCCGCGCGCGCACTCTATCAACGCCTCCAAGACGCGGTAAGGCCATTTACACCCGGCCGTTTCCTCAAGCTGACCGAAGTCGCAATGCGCCAACTCGGCTTCAGCCGGCAAAAGGCTCATTACACTCGCCTGCTTGCGGAGGCCATCTACCGCAAGCAGTTCGCTCTGCAGAAGCTACACGAACTCGAAGACAAACTCGCTCGCGAGCAATTGATGACCCTCAAGGGCATCGGTAACTGGACGGCGGACATCTATCTCTTGAGCGCTCTACGCCGCCCAGACATCTGGCCTGTCGGCGATCTCGCACTAGCCACCGCAGTGCAAGAAGTAAAACGCCTCCGCAAGCGCCCCTCGCCGGAAAAACTTGAGAAGATGAGCGCACCGTGGCGTCCCTGGCAACCGTCAGTCTTTAAGTTGGCGAAAATGGTCGATGCAAGAATTTAGTTTTGACGAGGACAAGAAATGGAACCGATCTGCCGGCGATCCTTTATCGCACTCGCGGCGGGAGCAGCTCTTGCGCCACTTCTAACTCGCGCCGCCAACGAGGTCCCCATGCTGCTCGACCATTTTATTCTCGGCTGCGCTGATCTCGATCATGGCATCGCGTGTGTCGAGCAGCGCACCGGAGTGCGCGCCGCGTTTGGAGGCGTGCATCCTGGCCGTGGCACGCGCAATGCTCTCCTCTCCCTCGGCGAACGCCGCTATCTGGAAATCATGGCGCCCGATCCCGCGCAGCAAGTCACGCCGCAAATTCCGCGATTGCGCCAACTAAAAGAACCGGCGATTGTGGGCTGGGCCACGCATCCTGGTGACCTCGAAAAATTCGCTGCGCATCTGCGCGAAGGGGGAATCGCGTTTGAAGGCCCGCGAGCCGGCTCCAGGCAGCGCCCCGACGGCAAACTTCTTCACTGGAAGACCCTCACCCTCAACGATGACCAGGCCGGCCTTCTTCCATTCTTCATCGAGTGGAGCGGCGACTCGCTTCATCCGTCCGCCGATGCGCCCAAAGGCTGCACGCTCACTCATTTCGGCGCAATCACTCCAAAGGCAGATGATCTGCGCAAGGTCGCCGGTCTTCTTCAACTCGATATGCCCGTCTCCTCAAGTGACAAGACCGCGCTGCACGCAGTCATCATCGGTTCCAAAGGCGATCTGGCGCTGACTTCATGAAAATTTCTTTACGTGCCTACCTCTGCCTGCTCGTGCACATCAAACCCCTTGTCCACACAGCGTAGGCACGTGCTATACTTTGTAACCCGTCCCTGAGTGGTTTTGCACTGTGGGTGGCGGTGTACTACATTCGGGCCCGTGGCGGGCAAGCTCGGCGCCTTACGTTAGTTAGGGGGAAATATCGCAGAACGCAACTTCCGGCAGAGCGACCGTACCCGCGTCAACGAGCGGATCAGGGCGCGCGAAGTCCGGGTGATTGATGAAGAAGGGGCCCAGCTTGGGGTGATGCAACCGTACGAGGCCGTTCGCTTGGCGCGCGAACGCGGACTCGACTTGGTGGAAATCTCGCCGACGGCGGATCCTCCAGTTTGCAAGATCACCGACTACGGCAAATTTCTGTACCAGCAAAATAAGCAGGCGCATCAACAGCGCAAGAGCAGCCGTGGCTCGCAGCTTAAAGAAGTAAAGTTTCGGCCAGCCACCGCGGAGCACGATTACCAGGTTCGCAAGAATCAGATCATCCGCTTCCTCGGTGAAGGCCACAAAGTTCGCGCCATGATTTTCCATCGCGGCCGCGAGATGGCTCACCAGGAAGTAGGCCGCGCCAAGATGACCCGCTTGTTGGGGGAAATCGGGGAGCACGGCCAGATCGAGACGATGCCGCGTATGGAAGGCAACGTCCTCGTGGCCCTGCTGGCGCCCAAGAAGGGTGCTCCGGTGGCAAAGCCAAGTTCGCAGCAAGCCGCGCAGCCGGCGTAGCCGTTCGGTTTCGCAAAAATATTTGTGGAGAGATTCCAGCAATGCCAAGAAACTCGACCAAGCCAAAGAAAAAACTGAAAACACATCGCGGCGCCGCAAAGCGCTTCAAAATCACGGCGACCGGCAAAATCATGCGCGCGCATTCCGGCAAGCGCCATTTCACCGGCACCAAGCGCTCCGGCCGCATGCGCAAGCTCAAGAAGTTGACCCTGGTCAGCCCCAGGGACGTCGCCGCAATAAGGCAGATGCTTCCGTATGGCTAGATTTTTCGTGCTGTCATTCTGAGTGCATCCGATAAGGATGCGCGAAGAATCTCAGCGCTAACCTCAATCTCGATTTCAGGAGCGTTGAGGCGCAACACCGCAGGGCGTAAGCCCTGCAATCGTGCCAGGCAGCGCTTCACGGGTGCCTGCCGGCCGATGTAGTGGCGGGTCTTCAGACCCGCCAGCATAATCCGAGACAAACCCGTTGCGTCGGCTCGTTTCGCGCGCTGATCGCACCTCGTTTGTCTCGCCAACAAAAAAGGAGAAACCCATGGCACGCGTAAAACGCGGCACAAAGCGCCGCGCTCGCCGTAAGAAGTATCTCAAGCGCACAAAGGGCTTTTTTCTCACAAAAAGCAAGCTCTACCAGTCCGCGCAGGAAGCCGCCAATCGCGCCGATCGCTATGCGTTCCGCGATCGCCGCGTAAAAAAGCGCGAGTATCGCAAGCTTTGGATCCAGCGCATCGGCGCCGCCGCCCGCCTGAACGGTCTGACTTACGGCCAACTCATTCACGGCCTGAAGGCTGCCGGTGTCACTCTCGATCGCAAAGTTTTAGCCGATATGGCCGTGCTCGATGCCGCAGCTTTTACGCAGCTAGCCGAAAAAGCCAAAGCCGCCGCCCCGCCGCAGAAAAAAAAGGCCGCTTAGGGTGTAATCCGGCCGAAGTGGTGAGGACTATAGTGGCGCCGTTTCTCTGCGCCTAATCTCGCCGGTCGAGTGTCAAATGAGTGCGCCTGAAGACAAAAACAAAACGTCATTGCCCCTCGTCCACCTTGGCATCACGCGGCCCGAGGAGCTTGCAACGCTCTTCGCCGATCTTCGCGGACGCTTCGACGATGAGTGCGCATGCGCGTGCGATGAGTCCTCCTGGAAACAATTCCGCGACGCCTGGCTCGGCCGCAAATCCGGCGTCCTGACGCAAATCACAGAAAACTGGCTCAAGCCCACCGGCGCCGAGCTCAAGCGCGTCGTCGGACAGGAGCTCAACCAACTACGCGCCCACGTCGAATCCAAAATCGAAGAGCGCCGCAAAACCATCGAAGCTGGCGCGGACGAAGCCGCGACGGCCCGCGACCGCGTCGACCTCTCGCTCCCGGGAGTGATTCGTCCGATCGGCTCGCACCATCTCATCCGTCAGGTCTTGCAGCAGATCGAAGACATTTTCTTCTCCATTGGTTTTTCCGTTGTCGAAGGCCCCGAAATCGAAACGCCCTATTACAATTTCGAGGCGCTCAACATTCCCGAGTTCCATCCCGTCCGCGACGACATGGACACTTTTTATCTGGATCTCCCCAAGGGCGCCACGCAGCCTCTACTGCTGCGCACACACACGTCACCAATGCAGATTCGCACCATGGAGAAGCGCCAACCTCCCGTGCGCGTCATAGTTCCCGGCAAGGTCTATCGCCGCGACAATCCCGACGCCACGCACTCTTTCATCTTTCACCAGGTGGAAGGCCTCGCCGTCGACACCGACATCACCTTCTGCGATTTCACCGGCACCATCGAATACTTCGTAAAACAGTTCTTCGGCCCGGGCGTCAAAACGCGTTTTCGCCCTAGCTATTTCCCGTTCACCGAGCCGAGCGTCGAGTTCGACGTTTCCTGCCCGTTCTGCGGCGGCAGCGGCACCGCGGCTGGCGGCGGCACTTGTTCCAAGTGCAAAGGAGCAGGCTGGATTGAGCTTTTTGGGGCTGGAATGGTTGATCCCGCAGTCTATGGCTTCGTCAAATATGATCCGAAGAAAGTAACCGGTTTCGCCTTTGGCATCGGCATCGATCGTCTCGCCATGCTCAAATACGGAATCGACGACATCCAAGTTTTCTTCCAAAACGACGTGCGCTTTCTCCGCCAATTCCCATGACCTTCGCCGACGCTAAACAGCGCTTCTCCACCCGCGTTGCGGACTATGTCCGCTATCGCCCCAGCTATCCGTCCGCTCTGCTCGATCTCTTGCGCAAGGAATGTTCTCTTCGTCCCGGACACGTCATCGCCGACATCGGTTCCGGCACCGGCTTCTTGAGCGAGCTCTTTCTGAAAAACGGCAATCGCGTCTACGGCATCGAGCCCAACAAAGAAATGCGCCAAGCCGGCGAAGAGTATCTAGCTTCGTACGACGGCTTCTCCAGCATCGAAGGCTCTGCCGAAGCCACCACCCTCGACAATGCCAGCGTGGACTTCATCACTGCTGGCCAATCCTTTCACTGGTTCGAACCAGACTCCGCTCGCCGCGAGTTTGCTCGCATCCTCAAGCCCGCTAGATGGATGGTTATCGCCTGGAATGATCGGCGCATGGAGGAAGCGCCTTTCACCCGCGCTTATGAAAATATTCTGGAACGCTTCGGCATCGATTACAAAAACGTGAAGGACTCCTACCCTGAAGCCGACCGCATCCGCGGATTCCTGAGCACGTTTTCGCAGCGCGATCTGCCCAATCACCAGGTGCTCGACTGGGAGTCGCTCTCCGGCCGCCTTCGCAGCAGCTCTTTCACTCCCACTGAAGGTCATCCGAACTACCCACCCATGATGGGAGAGTTGCGCAAGCTCTTCGACGCCTACCAACAAAACGGCCGAGTGCGCTTGGACTACTTCACCCGCGTCTATTACGGCCACATGCAGGCCAGCGCATGAAAATCGTCTACACCTGGCTTAAAGATTTTGTAGATGTGAAGGCAGCGCCCGGCGATCTCGCCTCCCACCTCGCACTCTCCGGCACCAATATCGGCGGAATCGAAAATGGCCCTCACGGCGCGGTGATCGACGCGGAAGTCTCCTCCAATCGCCCCGACTGCCTCGGCCACTACGGCATTGCCCGAGAAGTCAGCGCCATTTACAAGCTCGCGCTGAAACCAGTTTCCCCCAAGCCGAAAGAAAGCGCGTCCGCGAAAGCCAGCGACGCTGTCCGAGTCGAAATCCAATCTCCCGACCTCTGCGGCCGCTTCACCGCTCGCGTGATTCGCGGCGCAAAAGTTCAGCCCTCGCCGCAATGGCTCAAGGACCGCCTCGAAGCCTCCGGGGTAGCCAGCATCAACAACGTCGTTGACGCCACCAACTACGTAATGCTCGAGCTCGGGCACGCTCTCCACGCTTTCGACTACGACAAAGTCCGCGACCACCGCATCGTCGTCCGCGCCGCGAAGCGCGGCGACAAAATCCGCACCCTCGACGGCATCGAGCGCACTCTCGATCCTGGCACCTGTGTGATTTCCGATGGTGACGCCTCTCGCGCCGTAGGAATCGGCGGCATCATGGGCGGCGCCGAAACCGAAATTTCCTTCTCCACGAAAAATGTTTTGCTCGAATGCGCCTGGTTCGAACCCGTCCCCGTTCGCCGCGCCGCCCGCACTTTGAAACTTCACACCGAAGCTTCCACTCGCTTCGGTCGCGGCGCCGACCCCGAAATGGCCGAACTCGCCTCGCGCCGCTGCGCCGAGCTAATCCTGCAACTCGCCGGAGGCGAACTCCTCGCCGGTGTGGTCGACGTTTATCCGGGTAAGCGCACACCTAAGAAAATCCCCCTCACGCGCCGCGAGCTCCTCCGCGTCATGGGCGCCGATATCCCCGACAAGCAAATCGAATCCAGTCTCGGCGCGCTCGGCTTTTCCCCCGTGCGCGTCGATCAGAATCGTGGCGCCGAAGGCTCGCTCCTCGCAGCATGGGAGTGCACGCAACCTTCCTGGCGCGCCGAAGTCGAACGCGAAATCGATCTAATCGAAGAAGTCGCTCGCATTTACGGCCTCGACAAATTTCCGCCCCGCCTGCCCGCCGCCCGGCAAGGCGCCGCGCGCCTCCTGCACTACGAAGCCGAAGCGCGCCTCCGTGAACGCCTCATCGGCCTCGGCTATCAAGAAATTATTACCATTCCTCACGTCGCCGAAGACCGCGACGCGCTTTTCCGTCCCCCCGACGTGCAACCCGCGCGCCTCGTCAATCCCCTTTCCGAAGAAGCCAACGTCCTCAAGTCCACCGGCATCGCCACGATGACCGCCGCGCTCGAATGGAACCTCAATCGCGGCCAGCGCAACGTCCGCCTTTTCGAGATCGGCCGCCACTATCGCCTGCGCGGCGCCGAATCCATCGAAACTCCCATCCTAACCATTGGCGCCACCGGCCAAGCCCGCGAAAAGGGCTTGTACGATAGCGCCCGAGACTATTCTTTTGCAGACTTAAAGGGCGACCTCGACGCGCTCGGCGCCCTGGCAAATAGTTTCACGTGGAACGAAGCTGGCCCCGCATGGCTGCATCCCGCACGCCGCGGTCGCGTAGCGCTCAACAACGAAACAATCGGTGAAGCCGGGGAACTCACCCGACGCGTTGCCGACCAGCTAAAGCTCCGTCAGGAAATCTTTCTAGCCGAGCTCCAGCTTCCCCCGCTGTACTCCGCGATCCGCGTCGCAAAAGAATCCCGCAAGTACGCACCCATCCCGCGCTTCCCCGCCGTCGAGCGCGATTTCTCCCTGCTCCTCGCCGACGGCACGCATTTCGCCGATGTTGTCGCCGCCATCCGTTCGCTGAAAATCCGCGAAGTCGCCAACATCGAAGCCATCGATCTATATCGCGGCAAGAACGTCCCCGCCGGCCAATACTCCCTGCTGGTCCGCGTAACCTTCCAAAGCCGCGAAACCACCCTGACCGAAACCCAACTAACCGACTTCTCCACCCGCATAATCGCCGCGCTAGAAAAGCACTTAGCCGCCCGCCTCCGCGCGTCCTAAGGTCGGCGGGTCGGCGGTCTCACCATTATTCTCAGCGGCAACTAAATACGCAGATTGGTGTCAAATCAATAGAGACTTTAGCGCTACGGAACAGCTCGCGAAAATGAAAAACACATCTCTCTCTATCCTTCTCCTATCTCTCAGCGGCATGATCTTAGCGCAGGCAATCAGCGCTCAGAATGCGCCGCCGATACTGACATTCCAGGTTTCGCCGATAAAAAGCACATTCTCGAGACACGAGGAAATCGTGGTGCGTTTCAGGCTTCGAAATGACTCGCCATATCCTGTTTTCGTCAGTCGCAAAATGTATAGCGAATTTGTAGATCTCAAAGTTCTAGGACCAAACGGAAAGGAAGTTAGCTGGAGAGGAAGTGGGAGGATCGATAGCAAGGCTTATCATCGCGAAGATTTCGCCGTGCTGAAAACAGGCGAGAGCGCTAGCCAGAAAGCTGTTTTGTCTCTCAGGCAAGGCCTAGGCTTCGTGATCGACAAGCCGGGCCACTATCGAATAAAGGCGGAATACTCACTCGGGCCTCCTGCTTATTTCGCGGCATTTGCTCAGGACGCTACAGTGCCGGAGGGAGCATTTCACGCGAAAGTTGCCACTTTCTGCGTGGAGACCTGTGGCCAGTCCTCTCAACCCAGGTAAAGATGTGATATCTTCCTTCGAATGAGCGGGACAAGAGTCCAAATCTTCGGCCAGATCTACACCATTCGCGGCGAGCTCGACGAGCGTTACGTCCAAAAACTCGCCGCCTACGTCGACGAAAAAATGAGCGCCATCGCCGACGTCACTGCCACGGTCGACACGCAAAAAGTCGCCGTGCTCGCCGCTCTGGCCATCGCCGACGAACTCCACACCATCCGCAAAGACCGCACCGAAGAAGAAGAACTACTCCGCGAGCAAGCCGAGCGCTGCCTGACTCTAGTCGAGCGCGCCCTAAAACACACCGCCTAGCTTATTTTGATGAACTCTCACCGAAGGCGCATGCGAGTTACTCTTTTATAGCCGCGCAGCATGCTGCGCCAGTTCGGAAAGCCCAGAACGCCCTACTGACTCCACTTCGTCGGCGTACGGTCCCATCGATGCTTGCGCAACTCCGCGTGTAATGGCCCAGACAGCGGCCCCCGATCACTCGCCCCCGTATTCGCCTCCACATTCGCAATCCTGCGCATCCCCGGAATAATCGTGCTCACATCCTTATTGTTCAAAATAAATCGCAGCGCCATCTCCGCCAGGCTGATTCCGCCGCGCCGCACCGACTTTAGCTTCTCCACACGTTCCACCGTGGCCTTCAGATTTTCCGGCACGAAATACGTGTTCCGCCAATCGCCCTTCGGCCATTTACTATCCACCGTCAACGAACCCGTCAATGAACCCTCATCAAACGGCACGCGCGCAATCACCGCAACGTCTTTCTCCCGGCACGCTGGAAACAACTCGTCCTCCGGATTCTGATCGAAAATGTTGTAAATCACCTGCACCGCATCCGCCACGCCGTCGCGCACCGCCCGTACGCCGTTCCACGGTTCCCACCGGTTCATGCTGATCCCAAACGCACGCACCTTCCCGCCGCTCTTCAATTTCTCAACCACCGGAAGCAATCGCTTGTCGTCCAGCCACTTGTCTTCCCACGTATGAAGCTGAATCAGATCCAGCGTCTTCAAACCCAAATTCCGCAAACTCTTGTCGACGTAGTCCTCGATGTATTCCGGCGGATAGCAATCGTCCAACGAATATTCCCGCCGCGAGGGCCATTGGCGATTTTTCGGCGGCACTTTCGTCGCTGTATAGAGTCGCTTGCCACGATTCGCGCGCACGATTTTCCCCAGCAACTCTTCGCTGTGCCCGTCGCCATAAGCCCACGCCGTATCGAAAAAATTGCATCCTAGATCGACCGCCCGCTGCAGCGAAGCCAGCGACTCCGCATCTTCGGACCCCGTCCATCCCGCCATGCCCCACATGCCATACCCAATCTCGCTCACCTTCCATCCCGTGCGTCCAAACCGGCGATATTGCATTCGCGAAGGCTCCTTTGGTCGATGCGGCTAAACTTTGGCCAAAAACTGTTTCTTGATGGTTCGAATCTGCCCCTCGTCCCGCTTGTAAAACGTCCACTGCTTGATGCGCTTCCCCCGAATCAGTCCCGCCTGCTGCAAAATCTTCAAATGCTCGCTAGCCGTAGGCTGCGTCACACGCAGCTTGCGCGCAATGAGCAACCCGCACACGCCATCCTTGATCAAATCCCCATCGACCTGCGGCGGAAAATGCCGCCGCGGACTCCGCAACCAATCCAAAATCTGCAACCTGCGTTCGTTGGAAAGCGCCCGCAGCACCAGCTCAAGATTCATATAGACACTTAGCCAAATCCCTAAGTATAATACCACGAGTAGGGGCGCCAGCACCGCTGCCCCCACCTTGGCTACATGTAACCTGGAAAGGCGCCGCCGCGATGACCAAAATCCCGCTAGATCGCTCGCAAATCGCCGCCATAGACCAAATCATCAAACCCCACGTCCGCCGCACGCCCATCCTCGAGGCCGCCGGCGCCGACTTCCGCCTGGATTCTATCAGCCTCATCTTCAAACTGGAATTCTTGCAGCACGCTGGCTCGTTCAAAGCCCGCGGCGCCTTCACGAATCTTCTAACTCGCGAAGTCCCTAAAGCGGGCGTCTGCGCCGCATCCGGCGGCAATCATTGAGTCGCCGTCGCATACGCCGCAGGTAAGCTGGGCGTACCTGCGAAGATTTTTGTCCCCACCGTCGCATCCGCGGAGAAAATCGAATGCATTCGCCGCAGCGGTGCCGACCTCGTCATCACCGGTGACCGCTACGCCGACGCCCTCGCCGCCAGTGAATCCTGGATTGCGCAATCCGGCGCCATGTCTATTCACGCCTACGACCAAGTCGAAACCTTGCTCGGTCAAGGTACGGTCGGCCTCGAATTCGAACAACAGTGCCCCAACCTCGACACTCTGCTCGTCGCCGTCGGTGGCGGCGGGCTCCTCGGCGGCATCGCCGCATGGTACAGCGGCAAAATCAGACTCATTGGTGTAGAGCCGGAAGCCGCGCCCACATTGGCAAATGCCCTAACCGCCGGCCACCCCATCGATAGCCCCGCCGGAGGAATCGCTGCCGACTCGCTCGCGCCCAAACGCGTCGGCGAACTCATGTTTCCCCTAGCCCAGAAATACGTGGATCGCGTGATCCTCGTGAAAGATCACGAAATCGCGCAAGCCCAGGAAGCCCTATGGAGCGTTCTCCGCATCGTCACGGAACCCGGCGGAGCCGCCGCCTTCGCCGCCCTACTCTCAGGCCGCTACCAACCCGCCCCCGGCGAACGCGTGGCCGTTCTCCTCTGCGGCGGCAACACCACCGCGGTGAACTTCCTGGCTAGCACAATAAAGATTCCCGCAACGGTCGCAAATGCCTGACACCAACAGCCCTCTACGCGTAAACATTGTCGTTCCGAGCGAAACCGAGAAACCTGCTTTCCAATTCCGCCGCTTCGATCTCCCATGTGAAGGAGCTTTATGTCCGTCTACGAAAAGCTAAAATCTCTTAACATCACATTGCCCAAACTAGATCCGCCGGTCGCCGCCTTCGTCCCTTTCGTTCGCACCGGCAATCTCCTGTTTATTTCCGGCCACATCGCTAAAAAAGACGGCAAGCCCTGGACCGGCAAACTCGGCGTCGACCTCACCACCGCGGAAGGAAAGCAAGCCGCACAATCCATCGCCATCGATTTGCTCGCCACACTGCAAGCCGCCGTGAACGATCTGGATAATATTCGCCGCATCGTAAAGCTGCTCGTCCTGGTGAACAGCGCTCCCACATTCACCGAGCAACATCTGGTCGCCAACGGCGCCTCGGAACTATTCATAGAGATCTTTGGCCGCGAGTACGGCGCCCACGCCCGCAGCGCCTTCGGCGTAGCGCAAATCCCACTCGGCTCCTGCGTAGAAATCGAACTAATCGCAGAAGTCTTATAACAACGAAATTTCGGACACCAGCTATTTGCGCTACACTCCGTGCGCATATGCGCTCCCGTCGTGCATTCCTTAAGGGCGTAGGGACCGTTGCTGTTGCTGCCTCCACTCGCCTGGGAATTCCGTTTCCCGCGCCGTTTGACTTTGCTCAAGACAATGCCCTCAAAGCCAACCTCGCCGCCGATCCTCTGCGTCCACAATTTCACCTTCTCCCCGCAAAAAATTGGATGAACGATCCCAACGGCCCAATCTACTGGAAGGGTCGCTACCACATGTTTTTCCAGTACAACCCAAACGCTGCAGTTTGGGGCGACATGCATTGGGCTCACGCCGTGAGTCCAGACATGATTCACTGGCGCCATTTGCCGGTGGCTCTTGTGCCTACTCCCGATGGCGCGGACGCGGACGGCTGTTTCACAGGAAGTGCCGTCGAAGATCACGGCGCGGTGGCCATCCTCTACACTGGTGTCAAGACCGCCGCCGCGGAACAGGCGACTCTGCGTGATGGAGTTAACAATTTCCGCGAAGTCCAGTGCCTGGCAATCTCGAAAGACCCCGAACTTTGCACCTGGGAAAAATCGAAGCAGCCTGTCCTGCAACCGCCCAATGACCCAGGTCTGATGGGTTTCCGCGATCCATTTCTCTGGCGCGATAGTGATTTCTGGTACATGGGGGTCGCCTCCGGATTTCGCAAGCAAGGCGGCTGCGTTTTGCTCTATCGCTCCCGCAATCTGCGCGAGTGGGAATACCTTCATAAGCTTGCCCTCGGAAAATGGACGGAGCGGGAATCGGTTAACCCTGTGGACTCCGGTGAAATGTGGGAATGTCCCGATTTTTTTCAGCTTGGCGCAAAACACGTGCTTCTGTATGCCACCGCCGGAGACGTCTTTTGGGAAGTTGGCGAGCTCGATCCGAAAGAACTGATATTTCACTCGGAAAAACGCGGCTTGCTGGACCACGGCGCCTACTACGCCCAAAAGACGCAGCTAGACTCGAGAGGTAATCGAATTCTTTGGGGCTGGATTCCGGAAAAGCGTCCCGAAGCGGAATTCAGTGCAGCGGGCTGGGCGGGTTGCATGGCTCTGCCCAGGGTCCTCTCCATCGGTACCGATGGCAACCTCGAAATGCGGGTCGCTCCCGAAGCGGAATCCCTGCGCGCAAAATCGTTTCGTATTCCCCAACCAGGCATTAGTTCTTCTGAGCGCGGTCTTGCGCTGAAGGCCATTACAGTTGATGGTCTCTGCGGCGAACTCGCCTGGAAGACTGTGGGCTTTCCGTTCTCCATCCAACTCGCGGATCGTGCGTCAACGTGGTGGTCGCTCCGCCTGGAGCCGCAAGGCTCAGCGGCCAAACTCACTATCAACGGAGCTTCTGTCGAATTACCGGCGAGCACCCAAACCGAGCGGGAATTCCATTTGTATCTGGACGCCTCGGTCGCCGAGCTCATCTGCGACCGCAAGCACGCGATCACCACGCGAATCTATCGGAAACCGGAAGGACCGCTTGGCATTACGCTCAGTGATACTGACCTGGCCCAGCTCACTTCTCTTGAAGCCTGGCAACTACGCCCTATTTCGAGCGATCGTCTCACGACCTAAAGTTTCGATCGTACGGAGGCTCGTGAGTGCTGGCTGGTTCTCGTTAACGTAGCCTTGAACTCAGACGGGCCGCCGTATCCCCAGCTTGCGCATGCGCGCCTGCAACGTTGTCCGCTTCATCCCCAGCACCGTCGCCGCGCCCTTTGCGCCCGCAATGCGCCATTCCGTTTGCCGCAGTGCTCGCAGAATGTGCTGCCGCTCGGCTTCTTCCAGTGTCGTAATCGACGAAGTCGTCGACGCCAGCGCGCCCATCGCCCCGCTCGCCGTGGAATTTTCTGCGTCCGGTGCGGACACGCGCAATTCCGACGTTGCCACGCGCAGCTCTTTCCCCGGCGAGAGCAGCACCGCCCGTTCAATAAAATTCTCCAGTTCGCGCACGTTTCCCGGCCAGGCGTAATTCACCAGCGCGTCCATGGCATCCGCCGGCACGTATTGCACCACCTTATTTTGGCGCCGGCTGAATTTCTGCACGAAATAGCGTACCAGCAGCGGAATGTCCTCGCGCCGCTCGCGCAGTGCCGGAACATGTATCGGGAAAACGTTCAGCCGGTAATACAGATCGCTGCGAAAAGCCTTCTCCGCCACTAGCTTCGAAAGATCTCCGTTGGTCGCCGCCACCACCCGCACATCCACGCGTTGCGTGCGATTGCTTCCCAGCCGCTCGAACTCTTGTTCCTGTAAAACGCGCAGCAGCTTCGGCTGCAATTCCAATGGAATGTCCCCGACTTCATCCAAAAATAGTGTCCCCCGATCCGCCAGCTCGAAACGCCCAAGCTTCTGATTCACCGCCCCGGTGAACGCGCCCTTCTCATGTCCAAACAACTCCGATTCCAGTAATCCCGAAGGAATCGCCGCGCAATTGATCTTCACAAACGTGCGTTCCCGCCGCGGACTCAAATTATGAATCGCGCGCGCAATCAGTTCCTTGCCAGTCCCGGTGTCCCCCAGAATCAAAACCGTCGTCCCCGCCGGCGCCACCAACTCCACCTGCGCCAGCGCTCGTTTCAACGGCGCGCTCTCTCCAATGATCTCCTCGAAATTAAACTCCGTGCGAATCTCTTCCTCGAGATACAGCTTCTCCACCGCCAACTTGTCTTTCAGCACATCGATCTCTTTGAACGCCAGCGCGTTTTCCACCGCAATCGCAATCTGCGCCGCCACCTGCTGCACAAACTCAATGTCCCGGGCGTTGAATCCCTCCACACTTCGGCTCGCCAGGTTCAGCGTCCCAAACGTGCGCGCCCGGTTCGTCAGCGGAATGCAACAGACCGTCTGCAGGCCTTCCGCTCGCAGTTGGCGCACGATTTCGCTTGGATACTCGTCAAGTTCCGCGCCGCTGGCCATTAACGTTTTTCCTTGCGCGATCGCGCGCCCCGCGGGAGAAGCATCTCGCGGAACCACCGTTTCCGGCTTGAAAAAGCCCTGGTGTCCCGGAAAGTCCAGCGCATATATCTTCAGCAAGCCCGTCATCGGATCGAGCAGTGCCAGGCTCGTATAGTCGTGGCGGATCACCCTCTGCAGCGTCGAAACAATTCCGCGGAAAAGCTCCGGCAATTCCCTGCTCGTCACCAGCACATTATTCAAGTCCAGCAGCACGCGCAGCCGGTCCCGCTCCTGCGCCAATTGCCGCTGGTACGCTTGCGACGTTTCCACATTTAGCGCGTTGTCCACCGCAACGGCCACCTGACTCGCCACGCGCTGCATGAAGGGCAGCTCCATCACCGCGTCCGGGACCATGCGCCCAAATCCCATGGCTCCCACTCGTCTCTGCGCAGTAGTCAGCGGCACCAACGCAAACGCGCGCACGCCCTTCTCTCGCAGCACCACCATATATTCGGGATATCGCGTCTCTTCGTTCGTGTCGCTTACCACAAACGCTTCTTGCGTTCGCCACACTAATCCGGAAGGGTGATCATCCACAGAGAGATCTTTCCCCGAAGGCGCATCCGTCTTATGTTCCGTTTCCAAAATATGCAGCCGCATTACATTTCGCACGGGATCATGCAGAATCAAGGTGAGAAAATCGAAGTCCACCACCGAGTGCAGCCGCAACGCCAGGTCATGAAAGAGCGCGCGAAGATCTCGCTGCTGCGCAATTACTTCGCTAACTTCCAGCAGCGCTTCCAACTGGCGGCGCGAGTGTTCCGCGGGCGCGGCAAGCGCCGTTTCCGGGGCGGAAATGACCGGGTCCGGCATACCAATCAGAATAGCATCCGCTTCTGTGCCCCTCAACAGACGCTGGTCGGTTCAGCACATTTCCTCTGCGTCCTGATCCTGTCCCAACGACAAGTCCCCTCCGACTGGCCATTAGAACGGTGTCGCTAACGCAACGCTCCGCAATTGCTTCGCGCCCGCCCCGGCAAACCTCGTACGATTTATGTAAGCGACTGGAGGTGTGAAATGATCAACTCTCAGAGGATTCACAGACTTTTCCTTGTTGTCCCAGCGGCCGCATTTTTGGCAATCGCAGGCTGCTCGAACCAGGCCCCCGACCAAGCCACCAATCAGGCTCCCGCGCCGGCCAAAAAAGCAGCGACGCCAAGCGCCAAACCTGCTACAGCAAAACCTGCTGCAGCAAAGCCTGCCGGCAAGAAACCCGATTCAGCCAAGGCCACTGCTGCCAAGAACCAGGCGCCAAAGGCAGTAACTGTCTCGAGCAAAACCGTTTCCAGCAAGCCCGCTCCTGACAAAGGAGCGCAGCCAATAGCGCTCGTCACTGTCCCTAAGGGCACAGCGATTCGCGCCACCGTAGGCCAGACCCTGGCCAGCAACAAGAACCATTCCGGCGACACCTTTGCCGCCATTCTTTCCTCGTCCATTAAGGTCGACGGAAAGACCGTCATTCCCAAGGGCGCCCGCGTAACCGGCCGCGTCGTAACCGCCAAAAAGAAGTCTCCGCCGGAATTGACCGTGGCCCTGGCTTCGGTGGACATCAACGGCAAGTCCTACAAGCTCCCAACCGAGCCGATTAATCGCGCCCCCAAAACTCAGGCCAAAAATGACTCTGGCGACGCCGATGCGGCCAAGGCAGAAAAAGACATCAGCCTTCCTGCCCAAACCCGCCTGAAGTTTATGCTCGCCAAACCGGTAAAAATCCCGGTGAAGAGCTAACCAGATCTACCCGCTGCCGAACTCCAGCCAGCGCAAGCTGGCTGGGGTTCGCGCAGCTCTTTTTTCCCTTTTGTTTTGTTGTCGTCCCGACCGGATCAGGCCGCCTTTTCTCGCGCATGGTTTCTATGCGCGGCTTTACCCCGAACTGCATTGAGGGGCTGCGTAGTGGAGGGACCGTGGCAACTTCCCAACCTCACCGACGCCAATGGGACCAAACTGACCAAGTCATCACCGGCGCATTTCCTGTCAGCGTGTAGCGCCGTCCCTTTAGGGTGGCATCTTGAGTTTTCTTCTCTGCGAACCTCTGCGCCCTTTGCGCCTCTGCGTTATCTTTCTCTTTCCGCGGTTTAATCACAGCGCCAAATAAACCACCTGCGTAAACTGGTCCGAGTTAAGCAACCCCTTCCCCCAAACCGCATCGAGATCGGCGAACGGTTTCGCCGCCGCCGCTTCCTCAGCCGTTTTCCCCGCCGCCTTCAGCTTCTGCACGCGATCACGCGCGGTCACCAGCAACTCGCGATATTTCGTCACGTCCTCTTTGTTCCCCAGCGGCCCATGCCCGGGAACGATCTTGGTGTCTTTGCTAGCCAGCGTCAGAATCTTGTCCACCGCCGCAATCATCCCGCTGATTTTTCCCCCTGTTGAGCTATCGATGAACGGATAAAGTCCGTTGAAAAAAGTATCCCCCATATGAATGACATTGGCTTTTTCAAAAAGAACGTAGACGTCCGAGTCCGTATGCGCTGGCGCAAAGTGCTGCATCATCAGATTCTCGCTATTGGCTTTCAGCCGGTGGCTAGTCGCGAATGTCTCCTGCGGCAACGCTTCCGCGGGCGAAGGCTCCAAATGTACACCCAGCACCGGCAGGTCATGCGCCTCGGACATGCGCTTCTTCGTATTTTCGTGCGCCAAAATAGTCGCCCCCGCTGCATGCAGCGGCCCATTGTTCTCCGTATGGTCAAAGTGCCAGTGCGTATCAATCACCGTTTTCACAGGCGCGTTTCCAAGTCCGTCCAGCGTCTCTTTCAGCTTCGGCCAAGCCGGCGAAAGAAACGTGTCCACTAGAATCTTGCCGTCCGCTCCGTTCAGCACCACCACGTTCCCGCCCGGCCCGCTAAGCAACGTCAAATTCGCCGCCAGCTTCTGCGACTGTATAGGCAGCGCCCCCATCCGTGCGTGAACCGCAGCGAGCACATCCCCCGCCGGTGCCGCCTCCTGTTGCCGGTACGCCGCCCCCGCGCTGCGCAGTGCCCCTGGGAAAAACTGGGCCAGGAAAGCGCCACTCGCGAGCGCCGCCGTATTGCGCAGCATCTCCCGTCGTGTGCTTTGCTTCTCTCCTGTAGCTTGTTCTTGCAAGGAATCGGACCTCATGTTGTTCCGCCCCTTTCGATTTCGAAGTTTCCGTCACATTCAGCCAGGGCCGAAAATATACCCCACTTTGCTCCTCCTCGACCAACACCGTTACGTAGCGGCGGTCTTTAGACTGGCGCCTGTGTGGCGGCGTCCCTCTCCTCTCGACTCAGTTCGCCCGCCCGCAAAATATTCGCGCTTGACACGGCCATGTACTTTATATTACAAAGTAGACATGCACACCATTCGCCGCTACATCGCGACCCTCGAAGTCCTCTTCGTCCTCCCAGCCTCCCTGTTCATGCTTGCGCTCTTCCTGCGCGACATTCAGCCGCCTCAATATGAGCCGGCGCAAACCGCCGTCCGTGTCGTCGATTGGTACAGCGCTCGCCCGCATCTGGCCCTCGACGTCTTCCTGATTGCGCTACCGTTTGCCGCCCTCGTCATCGGCTGCGCTACAGCGATCCGTAGTTGGCGCACCGACGCTCAACTTCGCCAAGCCGCGCTGCAGACCCTCGCCGCTGTCCGCGCACACTTGGCCGCCCTCCTCATTGTGCTGGCAACCCTCATAGCGGGAGGTATCCTCGCCATCGTTGCCATGCACATGATCACGGACTAACATTCGCCAGCGCTGATTCCAGCCGAACACCACCCCGCGAGCGACAGCGTGGAAACGTGAGTTAAGGTTTCCAGTTCCGCGAATAGGCCGAAAAACCAGTGGGTCGCAAAACATCAAACGTGACATGGAGTGGTACTCCGGTTTGACTGAATGCGAGATCGACTGTGATTTCCCCGCCGGAAACGATTTCAGGAAGCTCTGCTTCTTGTCGCTCTATCGGGACGTCGCCTTCGCCATAGAAAACTCCCCTGAGCTTATAGCCCCGAAGGGTATACATCGGAACATCGTGCCGAGTTCTTAGCCGCAGGTGGAAGGCGTTCACGTGGTTTTCCGCAGTCAACGATTCGACCGGGCTGCATTCCTCCCGCAGGGCGGCGTAGGACGGTTTGCGCCGGCCGAATAGATCCGTAACGCCGTGAACATTTTGCCGCAACGCTCCCACCCCGGTGGGGCCGACGTGAGAGCGGTAATCGTTATAGGAGAAATAAATGGTTCCGGCGACGAATTCTCTTGAACGGAACACGGCGTCGTGGGAACGAAGGGACTCGACGCGGTGCTGGTCGCCCTCGGGGCGATCGGGCATGCAAGCGCAGTATCCGTACTCGGAAATGACAATGGGCTTGCCGGGAAACGCGGCGTGAATGCCATCCAGATGCTTAGCCAGTGCTTCAACAGTTCCCGGATCCCAGGTTCCGAAATATTCATTTACTTCGACGATGTCCATCATTCCGGCTGCGTCTAGTTCCGGAGTTTTGTTCAAGGAGTTCGAAGCATAGGAACAAAGCCGGTTAGGATCCAGCCTCTTCGCCTCCGCCAACATACGTTTTGCAAATTGACGCGCGGGAGCATGTTGCCCGCCAATCTCGTTGCAAAGGCCCCAGACCACCACCGACGGGTGGTTCCGGTCGCGCGCGATCATCTCCCTCAACTGCTCCAAACCGTTTTCCATGATATCGGGATCGGGCTCGACTCTCATGCCGACAAATGTGTCGTAGCCCCAGGTTGGAATCTCGGATTGCATCAATATCCCGTGTCGGTCGCAGTAATCGAGAACCCTCTTATCTTGTGGCCAATGAACGCGCGTGAAGACGCAATTGAGATCTTTCAAGTCGTCGTGATCGTGCGTGATCCATTGGCTGGGTTCCGCCATTCCAATTTCAGGGTTGCTTCCTGCCATGCGCTCGACACCCATCAGCCGCACGCGCTCGCCGTTCAAATAAAACTCGCTGCCCTTGGCCTCGAGTTTCCTCACACCGAATGTATCGGTGAGTCGATGAGTCTCTTGTCCGCTTGCGATTGAAAAAATAATCCGGTAGAGATTCGGATGATCGAAATGCCACAACTTCGCCTTGGGCAGCATAACTGCAAATTTTGCTGTCTGCGTTGTGCCGCTTTTGATGGTGATGCCCGGAGCATCGGGATTGGTCATCACCGTTAGTCCGGTCTCATCGTCGATGATTCGAAAAGAGGCTCGCCCCGTCCACGGCTTCGAACCTGTATTTCGGAGGTAAGCGGTGATGGTAAGCATACCGTCTCCGCTGGCCAGATCGGGAACGGCTTCTAGCTCAAGGCGCTCCACAAAAGTTTTCGCCGTGATAAGCAGTTGAACCGGCCGGTAGATACCTCCGTCGTGCGCCCAATCACTGGAACGTCCCCTCGGCAGCATGTTGCCATTGAATACGCTATCTACCCGAACGCTGATCGTGTTGGAACTCCCCCAGCGGAGCAGATGCGTGATATCAAGCACGAAAGCCGTGTAACCCTTGCGCGCATGCTCGCCTGCCAATTCTCCGTTTACCCAGATGGTGGCCGTATGGAATACGGCCTCAAACTCGATCCGTACCGCGGAGTCTTGCCATTCACTCGCAGCCTCGAAGGTTCGCCGGTACCAGGCGACACTTCGATACTCAACAAAACCGGGTTGTACTTGCCAAGTGTGCGGCACGCGCACTTGGCGCCAGATACTGGTCGTGTCCTCGGTGCTGTACCAGCGCTGCTCTTCCCCAACATTTAGAGGATCGGTCCGAAACCACCATTGGCCGCACAGGCTCACCGTCTCCTGCACGGGCGTGTCCGTTCTCTTCGCGCCCACCGCGAGAGTAGACGCACCCATAGTGCCTGCAGCCAGAGCCCCGGCCTGAGTCAGAAATTTTCGACGAGAATTCACGGCTAGGTTCCGTATCCGGCTGCGGCGATTTGGCAGTTAACCCGATCTTCTGGAAGCGTTCCCTGTTTTGGCGGCGCGCTGCCCAGCCACCGCGACGCTATGGCGAACGCGGCAAAAAGCGCGATGAGTCTCATCTGCACCTCCGTCCGTTAAAACATTGCGAGGGGATGGACGTGAAACTACTCCGGAGCCACCGGGCCGTCAACTATTCGTTACGAAGTCGCTCCGGGCAGCCCCCCGGAAGGCTCTCGATATCCTCCCGTCGGTTACATCCCCTCGCTCATAACAAAAAATCTCGCCCCCGGAGATTACCTCCGAGTTCGCAGCCATCCGTGTCTAACGGGAGTAGAATAGCAGCGAGCCATGCCCGGAAGACCGCGTCGCTTCTCTTTACGACTGCCCCATGGTCTTGCCGAGCGATAAGATTGAAATCGAAAATTCCGAGCCGGAGATAAGCGAAGGCCAAGAAGCTGTGGAAATGGAGGTATCCCGCAGTTCGAAATTTCCCTCAACCAAGCGTGCGCCGGAGCGCCGAGCTTTAAGAAAGAGCAACCGCTCCCGCAGGCCAGACCGAGCGCGAAAGGAGAATTCCCATGAGGAGACACGGGACCACTCTGGTATCGGTTTTTATCTTCGTTGGGGCCGTTCTGATTGCGGCGTGTGGCGAGCCCTACCACGAGCAAAACGAACGCTATGTGTTCGTGGCCACAAATATTAATTTGCCCTACTGGCAGGAGGCGCAGGCTGGCTTTTTAGACGCGGCCAAAGCACTCGGCGTAAAGGGTGAACTTGTTGGTCCAACCGGGTACGCCCCAAACGCGGAACTAGGAGTGTTCCGGCAGATCGTGGAACAGCGCCCTGCTGGAATCTGCCTCTCCGCCGCGCGGCCCGAGATTTTCCTTGCGGACATTGACAAAGCGGTGGCCGACGGCATCCCGGTAATTTGCGTGGATGCGGATGCGCCGCGTTCAAAGCGCGTGCTGTACATCGGAACCGATGACTTCAAGGCCGGCCGGCAGAGCCTGAAGCAGATGGCGGCACACGTTCCGCGAGGGAGCATTGCGGTCATCACCATTTCGGGACAGCGTAACCTCGATGATCGCGTGGCCGGCGTGGCCGACGCGCTTGCGAACTTTCCTGCTCTGAAGGTGACAAAGATCCTCGATGACCAGGGCGACGCGCGAAAAGCCTTTGACCTGGTCTCCGAGCTGATAGAGAAGAAAGAAAAAGTAGACGGAATTATTTGCTTGGAGGCCACAGGGGGCTCCGGAGCCGCCGAAGCGTTGCACCGCTTCAGCATGGAAGGCAAGCTGCCGATTGTGGCCTTCGACGGCGATCCAGAGACACTGGACTGGATCGACCGCGGCGCAATTACCGCCACCGTCACGCAAAAGCCCTACGTCATGAGTTACTACGGGCTAAAATTCCTGGACGATCTGCATCACAACGCCGTACACCAATTCAAAGACTGGCGCACCGCATTGGCTCCGCCCATGCCTACGTCCGTGGATACCGGCACGGTGGTCGTGGACAAGAGCAACCTCCAGCTCTATCGCCAGACTCTGACCGCGCACCCCAAGCCGCTGTAGAGATTACGTTTCCAGCGCGCAGCGGCCTACCGCTAAAGCAGTCTTAATGAGTCGCCCGGGAGTTCTTCGCCAGGACCTCGGTCTCAATCGCACTGAGCAGGCATTTCCCGCCGTCTTCCTTTCCAATTACCTGGCGAATGCCTACGAGTTTGGCGGCTACTTCGATTTCAGGAGTTACGTACAAGGTATACATCACAATCGGGATGGTAGGCATAGAGCGCGAAATCTCACTGCCCGCCTTGATTCCGTTCGCGACCGGCATCTTAAAATCCAAAACGACCACGTCGGGTTGCAGTTCCGCTGCTTTCGCCACGACCTCACGACCATCATTTGCTTCGCCGCAAATCTGCCAGTCCGGACGCAGCTTAATTAAAGCTCGGATAGCTGTCCGCATTGATTCGCGGTCATCCGCAATTAGAATCCTTGTCATACAAACGCTCCCCCGCGCCTGAATCGGTCACTAGCACCGACGACTATGCTCCCAAGGGTCGCACTGCCTGACCGTCCAGACTGACCTAACTGTATGTGTCTCTCTATGTTTAGTGTTCGTGACCGGCAAAGGGATATACAGCTTTTCACGCATTTTGGGCGTAGGGTTTTCTCTTTGGGCACCAAATCCGATCATGTCCTCGCACACCGACTCCCCGGTAAAAGCCCTACGGAGAATACCGAGCTTTGCCCGATGCCCAGCAAGCGACCACCGTGATCTAATCTGAGAAGGTAAACTGTCCCACAGCGAGGTCCCCCTCTCCCGCGCTGCGCCCCAGCTCATCATTGGCGCAAAAATGTTGTCCCCGTTGCGAATTCTCATTGTCGATGATTCCGATGTAGCTCGGCGCATCCTTGCCACCATCGTACGCTCCCGCCATTGGACCGTATGCGGTGAGGCCGGGGACGGTCGGTCGGGCGTCAAGAAATTCCGCGAATTGAAACCAGATCTTGTTTTGCTGGATTTGGCGATGCCCGACATGGATGGGATACAAGCCGCCGAGCAGATGTCTACCACCGACCCAACTGTACCGATAATCCTCTTTACGGTATTGGACCTGGAGGGACTGGAAACCCGCGCCCGCAAGGCCGGGATTTGTGCCGTCGTGTCAAAAGCGCAGGGTTGGAATCTACTGACCGCTATCGAGACTGCTGTCACACGCTCCGACCAATCGATTCACTAGGTGCGTCAAACTCAGTCGCTAGCTCCGGTATGTTCACTGCGAATGGTGGCGCGGTCCCGGTTCCGGTAGGCCATCAGGACTGACCACAATCTTGTTTCCGGTGGTTTGGCTGAATATCATGTACTCACCCGGCGCGTCCGTCGCCAACTCTTCTACCTTCGATTTCGCAAGCTCAAAACTTTCCACCGCTGCCTTCCACACATACGTTCCATCTTGCATCTTGAAAATGTCTAATGGTGCGAGCATGGCTGGGGTGCCCTGCCTTTCCGGGGACGGTGAAGTGTGAGGGAATACAACTGTGGCCACAAGCAGGTGAATACCCCAATTTCCGGTCGGGGAACTGTGCGGTGGCGGGTGACCGACAGGCTCGCGCCGGGTGCCCCAGACGTCGATTTTACGTCTGGGTCCTTCTTTTCTTGTCAGAACCCTCCGCAACTCATTCAATCCGCAGGCGCGTGGCCGACAGGCTCGTAGAGAGAATTTGGGTGCCGCATACGCCGGTTTTGCGTGTGCGGGTTTAGAGTCACCTTCGTGCACCAACTATCGCTGGCAGCAGAAAGCTCCCGGCCCGGAGAGAAGATTTTGGCCAGCGCCTGCCCCGACGGCATTTGAACTGTGTAATAGCCGCGGCGTGTCCTATCCGCGGGCGCCTTTGAATTTTCCTTTCCCGCCTCCGGTCCTTACTTGTAGGGGCATCGCCTAAGCGCGCCCAGGCCGACGGCCGCATCCTCCTTCTCCCAAGCGCCAGCGGTACGTCACAATTTAGCCCAGGCCGCAAGGCCTGGGTACACGTATAAAACAAACCTCCTCTTTCTGTCATCCCGACCGAAGTGGGCTGGCTTCTTCCGGCGCACGGTTTTTTCGTGCGCCAGTTTATCCCGAGGAAGTGAGGGGCCCACGTAGCGGAGGGACCATGGCAACTCTGCAGCGTCATTTAGATCGATGAGACCCAACGGAAAGCCCCGCACATATAGCTTCACGTAACATCCGCCGGCTCGTAACAAAAAACCTCGCCCCAGGAACCATCGCTATCCTTCACGACCCCATCTCCAACCCAACCCGCACACTCCAAGGCCTCCCACAAATCCTACCCGCTTCTAGCGCTCAGCCGAGATTCTGTCTCCTGCATTACCGGACTGGACATTCTCGTCCGATCCGCGACTCAAGGCCAAGCCAAATACCAGGACGTTCCCGTTTGATGGCAAGATAAAGCTATGAACCGTTTTCTGATTATTCAGAGAAAACGAATAGCCGTAGAGGTAGAAGGTGCGATCGTCTCTACCGCCACCGCCTGAGAGGCGATACGGCGTCACGGCAGCCTGCGACTCACCACTGAAGTCTTTGGGTGTGTACCAATCGCTGAGGCTCTGATAGAAGGAAGAGAAGGTACCGTCAGAGTAGGTAACGCTAAAAATTTGAGACTGCTGATCGCCTTCAACCGCCACTGCCAGCATCTTCAGACGATCGAATTTTTGCGCAGGCAGGGGAATCGTTCGGCTGGTCACAGCGTTCGGCGCATTAGCGGGACCGAAGGTAAATTTGACTGTATCCCACACCATTGTGGGTCCGAGAGTTTCCGCCGAGAAGGCCGCACCCACGCGATCCAGGCTCGAGTCTGAGTCAAACCGCGTTCCCTCCGTGTAGATTCCCCTAACATTGTAGGCCGCCGAAAGATCGACGAGGCGCGTGAGAGGCCGGAGTCCCCGCTTGTTGGGGAGGACCGCCACGGTGGGAGTCGGCGAAATTTCCTCGGGAGACCCGGGTTCACGCAGTCTAGGGCCTTGGGGCCTTTCCCGTAACGAAACCGGGCCGAAGGACGCAAGCTTTAGAATCGCAAACGCCAAGATAGCGATGCCGGCCCCCGACAGTACCCACCTATTCCAATGCGTCCGATGTCGGTCCTGGACGACCTGTACCTTCTCCGGAAGGACGGCTGGCGCCAAGACTGGCTGCTGGAACCCGATGGCCCGCTGCAAGCGCTGCAAATCGGTGCGAATCTCCGCGGCGACCTGATAACGAAATTTGCGATCCTTCTCCAGCGCTTTGAGGATGATTTCCTCCAACCGGGAGGGAACGCCCGAATTAAGATGTGACGGAGCTTCCGGCCCACGATGGAGAATCGCGTCGGTGATCACGTCGGGAGCGTCACCGCTGAAGGGTAGAGCCCCTGTGGCCATTTGATACAGGACCACGCCAAAGGAAAACAGGTCTGCGCGTTCATCCAGCTCCTCGCCTCGCACCTGTTCCGGGGACATGTACGTGGGCGTGCCCATGGCCCGGCCCATGAGAGTGATTCCGGGCATGCCAGCCAGCGCGGATGTCGCCGCAGGGTTCGAGTGAATGTCGGAATGGCCCAACGAGGTCAATTTAGCCAAGCCAAAATCAAGAACTTTGGCGCTACCTCGCTTGGTCACAAAGACGTTGGCGGGTTTGACGTCGCGGTGAATGATCCCTTGGGCATGCGCCGCGCTAAGCGCATCGGCAATTTCGATGGCCAACTCCAGCGACTCACCTACAGGCAGCGGCTTGCCGGAAATACGGCGTTCCAGCGTCTGGCCGTCAAGAAACTCCATGGCGATGAATCGCTGCGCTTCGCTTCCTGCTGTTTCTAGAGACACCTCACCAACGTCGTAAATGGTGCAGATATTAGGATGATTCAGCGAGGATGCAGCCTGCGCCTCGCGGCGGAAGCGTTCCAGCGCCGCGTCGTCATGTGCCATCTCCGCAGGGAGAAATTTCAGGGCTACGGCGCGATTCAATCGTGTGTCCTTGGCCTTGTAGACCACGCCCATGCCGCCACCGCCCAGCATCTCGAGCACGCGATAGTGCGAAACATCGCGTCCGATGAGGCCGTCGATGGAGGGCACAGCCTCGGAAGGTGCAGCGGCCGTTACAGCTGGCGCCTCGAACTGCACCGGGACCATAAAACGGTAGCCACGCCGCGCTAGCGTCTCAATGAACCGGGGGTCCTCCGCAGAATCGCCCAACGCTTGCCGCAGCCGGTTCATTGCGGCGCTAATGCTGTGCTCGAACTCGACAATAGTGTCATTCGGCCACAGGCACTTGCGAACTTCCTCGCGGGTCATTACCTCGCCGGGGTGTTCGAGCAGCATCTTCAGTATGCGAAAGGGCTGGTCCGGAAGGCGGACCGTTTTGCCTCCGTCGGCCCGCAGCTCACCTGCGCGAAGATCAAGGCGAAAACCTTGGAAGTAAACGGCCACCGGAGACCTGGGAGATGCCTGCATACCGAGACTCGGGCTATCCTCTAGTAGTGTACGAACACGCCTTAAGGTTAGTTTCCTTCCACTTGGTTTAGACAGCGTTAACCCCCAAACGGTCTGGCGGCAATCTGCTGTGATCTCCGTTCACCCATAACTGATTGAAATTAAGATACATCGCTTCGTGAACCAGAAATGACGCGTTTATGAGCCTCGCTGCATTGAGGCACTAGCATACTTGAAGCACAGTCGCCTGCACCACGGAGAACGCCGTGGCGGGAGGGCGGCTTGCAACGGGAACTTCTCGCACGATCTTTGGCACTGGGATTTACGCTGTTCACGGGCCCGCTTGTTAGACCGGCCTTCGCGCAAGTCTCGTCGCAGAGCCGGTCTGCCCAGCCGGCAACCCAGGCAACGGCCATGAATCACTTGGCTTCGAGCAAGCACTTGGCTCCAAGTTTAGACGCAAGGTCAATCATTCGAGTGTACAACTACGCCCGAGTGGATCCCGGGCTGCTCGAAGGGGCAAAGAAAGTAGCTGCCATAATTTTTGAAAACGTCGGAGTACAAACGGCCTGGGTGGATTGTTCTGTGTCGCCGGAGGGGTTTCAGTCTCCAGCCTATGCTGCTTGCCAATCGCCTATGGGACCAGCAGACCTGGTGCTAAGAATCCTTCCGCAGCGCATGGCAGAAAAGTTGCGCTCTTCCGAGGAAGCCCTGGGCTCCGCTCAGCTTTGCCGGGAGAGTGAGCCAGCGTGCGAGTTGATCGTCTTCTCTTCCCGAATCGACGACTTGGCGTCCAAGGGGTATCGCGCGGAACGGATCTTGGGGTATGTGATCGCGCACGAGGTGGCGCACGTGCTCATTGGCGCAGGCCACTCGGATGAGGGAATCATGCGCGGGGAATGGTCCCGCCACGACCTGCAGTGCATCTCTTGGGGACTCGCGCTGCATTTCACCAAGGCCCAATCCACTCAACTCCGATCCGCAATTCTCCGGCGAATAACCTCATCCGTTCAGGAGGTAGCAAGACAAACCAGTTCAGCCGCTCGATAACCGGCCTGGCCGAGGGCCGTATTTCGGGCCACGAAGCTAAGTTTGTGTCATTCCGAAGGCTGCTTTTGCCGAGGAATCTGCTTGTTTTCTTGGGCTTCTTCCAGCCCTACGTAGCGCCCGCGGCGTTTCTTCCGCGCGCGCCTTTGAATTTTCCTTTCCCGTCTCCGGTCCTCACTTGTAGGGGCGTCGCTTAAGCGCGCCCAGGCCGAAGGCCGCATCCTCCTTCTCCTAAGCACCAGAGGTGCGTCACAATTTAGCCCAGGCCGTAAGGCCTGGGTACGCGTAAAAAACAAACCTCCTTTTTCTGTCATCCCGTCTATGACGACGTCGGCTCTGTCAAGAGACACGTGTAGCGTTCTCTGTCGGCGTGCTCTTTCCTCTTCAGCTGTCAGAAATCTTTTCTTGGCGACCAAGGCTCGTCTTTGCAGCCCCGGACGCGCCGCCCACTGGGAAAGACCGAGTATGTTACTGTGAACGCTAGGAATCCCTTTGGGTCACGGAAATGTTGAAAACGGGTTCTCTTTTTCTGGGTAGGGTGTTCCTTACTCTGGTCTTCTCCGCCGCAATTGCGGTCGCCCCGGTTCTGACGACTCAAGCCCAAGCGCCAGAACCGGACTGGACTGATTTCAATTCGACCCTCATGGCGGCAACTTTTAAGTTGGAGGGACAGGCTGAAGCGGTCGGCCAAACGCTAATCGGCACGGGTTTCCTTATCGGGCGACCCTATCCAAAAGAGCCTACAAAAGGGAAGTATGTTCTAGTCACAGCAGCGCACGTCCTCGATGAGATGAGGGGCGACACGATTGTTGTTCACTCTAGGCGCAAGGTGGGTGCAGACACTTGGGTTGCAGTGCCCTTTCCACTGGCAATCCGTGCAAACGGCCGTCCACTCTTCACTCGCCTGCCGGATGCTGATGTTGCTGTAATCTATATGCAACTTCCCGGCGGAGTCACGCCACCCCTTCTCCCCACCTCGGTGCTAGCTGACGACGATCTTCTAAAAAAGTTCGCTGTTCATCCAGGTGATGAAGTGCGTTGCCTAGGATATCCGCTTGGACTTCCGTCCAACGACGCGGGATTTCCGATCCTACGTAGCGGCAAGATAGCGTCTTATCCACTACTTCCAACCGACCGACTCAAAACCTTTCTCTTAGACTTCAAGGTATTTAAGGGAAATAGCGGCGGGCCCGCGTATTTTATTGATTCGAGTCGTACTTACGATAAGTCTGTTCATCTGGGAGAAGATGTCCATTTCATAATGGGCTTAGTCTCGCAAGAAGCGCTATTCGAGGAGAAAATTTCCAGTCCGTACTCGGATGAAGTTCGGCGCTTACAGTTAAACTTGGGGATAATAGTTTTCGGAAGCCAAATAAAAAAGGCGATTGACCTTTTGCCGCCCCCGGAAGGTGTTCCGTAGAAACGGAGTAGGAATCACTTGCGGCCTGGGCCGCCTGCCCCAGACGTCGATTTTACGTCTGGGTCCTCCTTTTCTTGTCAGAACCGTCCGCAACCCACTCAATCCACAACCTTTATTTATCACTTGACAAATAGACGAAGGTTCGGTATCCTTCAGTTAAGGTTCTGCTGACCGTGTCCCCGTTTCCTCCCTCCTTCCTTCACCCGCTCGCAGTGCATCTCGTAAATGATCGATTCTTTACCCCTTTGTTTTCAACATCTTCTGAGTTGCTATTTTCACAAGGCCTTTGTTTTCAAATCTATCTGCGTTGCCCTATAGTTTTTTTTCACGACATCCAAATTACCCAGCCCCAGTGCTCTCCGTGCCGTGCTTTCTCTCTCAACTCTTTTGTCGTCAGCAGCTTGCTGCCTCTTTACTCTCTCTCTGAGCGATTTCCGCACTCGCTTCCTTTGTTTTCAATCGCTTGCAGCCTCTTTTCCCAAAACACCCGGGGTATGGGTATCCCGGATGCTTCTGCGGGACACCCGGGTGGGTGGTAGCATGAACACTCCCGATCGTCCGTCGTTCCCGCTCAAGAGGCAGCACGTCGCCGATCGCTCGTTCCTGGCAGTTCACCGGTCACAGGTCACGAGTCACGGCTCACGCTTCCCACTTTGGGCTATAATCACTGCCAACCACCATGTCCAGAGTTCCCAAACGCGTGCGCACCAAGGAAGAGCAGTACAGCATGTTCCCGGACAAGGGCACCACCAAGCCCGGCTACGTCAATCCGCGCGATCAGGAAGTTATCCGCAACACGCGCCAAGCCGGTTCCGGTCGCGGTCATTGGATTTACGAATTGAAGTGCCGCGAGTGCGGCCATCACTACGGCGCCAACGGCAATTACATTCACAGCCGCAAATGCCCCAAGTGCCAGGGCGGCCAGCCCGGCCCGCCTCTCTAAGTGGGACAGCCACTTCTGGCTGTCTGGTTCTAACTCAAACTCATCGCGCTAGTTTGTTTTTCCCAGGACTCAGGTCCGGCAAGAACACCGTCAAAATTCCCACCGCGGGCAAAAACGAACACACGTGGTACACAAAGCGGATGTTCGTCGCATCCGCCAATTTTCCCAGCAGCGCCGCGCCGATTCCCCCCAACCCGAACGCCAGCCCAAAGAAAGTTCCCGATATCGTTCCCACTTTTGTAGGCACCAACTCCTGCGCAAAAACCAAAATCGTGGAGAACGCCGACGCCAGAATCAATCCAATCACCACGCTCAAGATTCCCGTCCAGAACAAATTCGCATACGGCAGCAGCAGCGTGAACGGCAAGACACCCAAGATCGAATACCAGATCACCACTTTCCGTCCCATGCGATCGCCCAGCGGACCGCCAAAAAATGTCCCCGCCGCCACCGCGCCGAAAAACGCAAACAAATGAAGCTCCGCGCTCCGCATCGACACATGAAACTTGTCCATCAAATAAAACGTGTAATACGACCCCAGGCTCGCCAGATAAAAATATTTCGAGAACATCAGCGCCACCAGAATGGCCAGCGACCACAAAATCTTTTTCCGTGGCAAGTGCGCATGCGGTGCAGTCTCCACCGAAGCAACCGCGTGCCCAGTCAACGCTGGCGCCGCACTCAACCCTGCCTGCGCGGCTCTGCGCTTCTTGGCCCAAGCGCCAATATCCGCCAGCAAAATAATCCCCAGCAAAGCCACAAACGAAAACCATGCAATGCTGCGCTGCCCGCGCGGCAAAATAAATGTCGCCAGCAGCGGTCCCAGCGCCGACCCAGCGTTGCCCCCAACCTGAAACAGCGATTGCGCCATCCCGTGCTGCCCGCCCGAAGCCATGCGCGCCACCCGCGAAGACTCCGGATGAAACACGGAAGAGCCAATGCCCACCAGCCCCGCCGCTACCAATATGGTTGCGTAACTCGGCGCCAGCGACAGCGTCACCAACCCGATCAGCGTGATGCCCATCCCAATCGCCAGAAAATTCGGCCGGTGATGCTTATCGCTGTACAAGCCCACCAGCGGCTGCAGCAACGATGCCGTGAATGTCGTGGTGAACGAAATCAGCCCCACCTGCCCGAAATCCAAATGAAACGTGTCGCGCAACAAGGGATAAATCGCCGGCAGCAGCGACTGCACCGTGTCATTCAGCAAATGGCAAAAGCTAATCGCCAGCAAAACCTTAAAAACAGTTTTCGACCCGGTATCCGCCGCAACTCCGGCTGGCAACGCGCTCAGTTTGCTATCGCTGGACATTTCGCAGACGCCGCCAAAACAAATGTCACCCTATCCTATGGAAGGGACCACGCTCAAAGTTTATCTCATTGCTTCCGCAAACCAGACTTACAGAAAATGTGCCGTTCCTATCCCGGGAGGACATCGTGCTAAAATGATTGGATTCTAGGCTCGTAGCTCAGTTGGTTAGAGCGCCTCCCTGACACGGAGGAGGTCTGGGGTTCGAGTCCCCACGAGCCTACCATTCCCAACAAAATAACCTAATGGTGCGGGCGCACGTACGTATTTCACCCTATCAGCCGCGGGAGACAGCAGAGGTAGAATCGGGGCACTATGACGAAACCTGTCGAACAAAAATCCCCATCACGAAAATCCAATCCGCCCGACCCGCGCGATCCGGCCAACGTTTCGCAAGCGCCCGATCCGGTGCCCGATGTGGTGGAGGAGGCTTCGGAAGAATCGTTCCCAGCCAGCGATCCCCCGGCTTGGATTTCCGAACCAACCTCAGAAAAAAAGAAAGCGCCAAAGCCGCCGCGCAAAAGGTGAACGCGCGACATTGCAGAGCGTGCACGTCTGGAAATCGCGCCCTCACAGAAAGGCTGCACACTGCCAATTGAGTATGCCACGATGACACATGCGTTCTGCAGCAATCGCGGCACTGCTCGCTCTCTTGTGCGCATTCCCCGCCGCGAGAATCCACGCCGCCGACTCCAGTGAGTGCTCCGGCCTAGTCGTGGATGAAAACGGCGTGCCCCTCGCCGCTGTGAAAATCGCGCTGCAGAGCGGCGCCGGCCAGAATTATCGCACCGAAACCGACGGCGCCGGACGCTTCACTCTGCGGAATCTTCCGCCAGGCGAGTACAAGGTCGAAGCGCGAAAGGAAGGCTTCTTCGTTCTCACTGGCCAAACGATCACGCTGCACCCTGGCCCGAACGAAGTCAATTTGACGCTAAAGCACGCGGAAGAATTGCACGAGCAAGTGCAAGTGACCGCCGTCGCCAACCAGATCGATACGCAAGACACGACGCAGCGCGAAACCATAACCGCGCGCGAAATCCGCGACATCCCCGTTCCCAACTCGCATATTTTGCAAGAGAGCCTCACCGCCTTGCCCCAAGTCGTACAAGACAATAGCGGTGGCTTGCACATCGCGGGCGCGCGCTCCGGAGAAACACAATACTTGCTCGACGGATTCGAAATCGGCGACCCCGTAAACAACACGCTGAGCGCGCGATTCAATGTCGACGCCACGCGCGCCGCGGAAGTGCAAACCGGCCGCATCGGAGCCGGCTATGCGCACTCCGGCGCGAGCGTTCTGAATTTAGAAACGCCTGACGGCGACGACAAATGGCGCGTCGGCACGACGAATCCGATTCCCGGAATCGATATTCAACAAGGTGTGCGCCTGGGCAACTGGTATCCGCGATTTACTTTTTCCGGTCCCATTGAGCGCGGGCGTTTTTGGTTTTCCGATGCGATCAGTTTGCAGCACACGTTTACGCTGGTCAGAGAGCTGCCCGCGGATTCCAACACTTCCACCCAATGGGCCGGGGACAATCTGCTGCGCTTGCAGTACAACTTCACCCCAAAACACATTTTGCACGGCAGTTTTCTTTACAATCGCACACAGGACGAAAGCCTCGGTCTGGATCCGCTCAATCCGGAATCGACGACGGTCGACCTGCACCAGCAGCGCGCTGTCGTTTCGCTGCGCGATCAAATCTGGCTGTATGACACGTTGATCGAGCTTGGGTTTGCGGCTGACGGTGAAGGACAGGATTTTTTCCCGCAGGGCACCGCGCCTTATGTTTTGCTGGTGAACGGAGCGAGTGGAAATTTCTTCGAGCGGGTCCACGATCACGGCAGCCGCGTACAAGGGCTTTTTAACCTGATCGCGGCCTCGCGGCACTGGTACGGAACGCACCAGGTCAGCATCGGAGCGAATATCGCGGGACTCGAATTCCGCCAGGCGACAACGCGCGGAGAAATCCAGGCGTTGCGCGCGGACGGTACGCTAGTGCGGCAATCCACGTTCGCTGGACCGGCTAATCCGCAAGCTACCAATACGCAAGCTGGCGCCTATGTGCAAGACAACTGGTCGCCGACGAAGCGCTTTGTTTTTCAAGCGGGAGCGAGAATGGATTGGGACCGCTTCACGCAAAGCGCCATGTTCGAGCCGCGTTTATCCGGCAATCTGCTGCCTTTCGGCGACGACAGCGCCAAGTTTTCGCTCGGATGGGGCATCTACAATGCTCCGTTGAATCTCGCTGTAATCGAACAGGCGCTAGATCAACGCCAGATCGACATTTTTTTCGACTCCACCGGCACGGTGCCGGTTGGCGCACCGGTGATTAGCCAGTTTGCGCTGCCTGCGCGCGGTTTGCGGCAACCTCGTTTCACTACGACCAGCGCGGGATGGCAGCAAAAAATCCGCCGAAACACGCTTCTAGATATCGAACTGCTGGCGCGTAACGGCTATCACGGCTTTGTATACGTCGACCAGAATCCGGCGCAGGTCGGGGGAACTTTTCTCTTGCAGGACACCCGGAAGGATCGGTATCGCGCGGCGACGGTCACGTTGCGCCACGTTTTTTCCGAAGATACGCAGGTGTACGGCGCGTACACGCGCTCCATCGCGCGGTCGAACCAAGTGCTCAACCCCGGGCTGGGCTCGATCTTTTTTGCCGCGCAGCAGTCGGCGCCGCTTGCTTGGGACGCTCCAGACCGCCTGCTAACCTGGGGCTGGACGCCGACGCACATCTGGAAAATTCAATTCAGCTATTTTTTCGAGTACCGCACCGGCTATCCCTACAGCATTGTGAATCTCGAGCAGCAGCTCGTCGGACCACCAAACTCATCGCGTTTCCCAGATTACAAAAACCTGAACCTGGCGCTCGAAAAGAAATTCGCGTTTCGCGGGTATTTGTGGGCCGCACGCGTCGAAGTGGTGAACGCGCTGAACTGGCAAAATCCGAACGTAGTAGTGAGCAATGTCGACGCCCCCAACTTCGGCCAGTTATCCGGCGGCCAGCGTCGAGCCTTCACCGCCCGCGTCCGCTTCGCCGGAAGAAAATAGGCCAGCGCCCATGGACCTGACGATTGATGACGCGCTCAGAGCAAAGTGTCCAAGGGTTGCGCTGGGGTGCGTGACAGCGCAGGTCGAAGCACCGACGTCGCCGGAGGCGCTGATTGCTGAGTTGAATGCGTGCGAGCAGGCAATCCTAAGATTGCCTGAGCCTCGGAGTGTGCTGGAGTCGCCGCAAATTCTGGCGACGCGCGCGGCTTACAAAGCTCTGGGGAAGGATCCGGCGCGGTATCGCGGGTCCGCGGAGGCGCTACTGCGTCGTGTGATTGCGGGGAAGAGTTTGCCGCGGATCAACGCCGTAGTCGACATCATCAATTTGGTTTCCGTCGAGAGCCGCTTGCCCATCGGCTTGTACGATCTCGCGCACGTCAGCGGCGATATCGTATTTCGCGCCGGCCGCGCCGGTGAAACCTACAAAGGCATCGGCAAATACGATTTGAATCTTGAGGGCTTGCCGGTCTTCTGCGATGCACTCGGCCCACACGGAAGCCCCACCAGCGATTCCGAACGGACGATGGTAACCAGCGAGACAAAGGACGTGCTGGCAATAGTCATTTCATTCGGCGGCAAAGAAGGACTGGATCGCTTGACGCTCCGTATGAGCGGTCTGTTTCAATCCTTTGCTGCGGGGCGAGAATTCAGAATCGAGTTAAGCGTATAGGCTCGAAATTACCGCTCGTTGCGCTTGAGGATTCGTTGCGCCGCGGTGGAGACAAAGGGGTCGTCACTTCCGCCCACTTCGGCCAGAGCTCTATTCATTTTCTCTGTAACCTTGTCTGATGTGTGGCGCGCTACATATTCCTTCAAAGCATCCATGAACAAGCGCTTTCGAGATTTCTTTGTCCGACGAGCAAGGCGTTGTGCGCGTTCGAAAAGGTCATCGGGAATAGAGATCGAAAGCTTCATGATGCGTATCAGCGCGACACAGGTTCGGGCTGAGACTGTTGTCCTTCGGCATTTACGTTGCGATTCAGAAGACCGCGGGCGGCTAGGAGTTCGGCGTTGAGGAGGGCGGCGCCGGCGGCTCCTCGCACTAAGTTGTGCGAGAGCAGGGTTAGCTTTACGTCGAGGAGCGGGCACTCGCGGACTCGGCCTACTGCGGCGGCCATGCCATTGCCGGCGTTTACGTCACGGCGCGGTTGCGGACGATCCTGGTCGTCGAGCACGACGACGGGATGGCGCAGCGCGGAGGGCAGAGCGGCTATTTCGGAGCTGACTTCAAACTCGCGCAGGGCTTCACGAACTTCGTGAAGGGACGCGATTTTCTTCAGGCTCACGCTTACGCATTCCAGATGGCCGTCAATCACCGGGACACGATTGCAGTGCGCGCTGATGCCCAGGCCCGCATCGACAAAACGCTCACCATTCCATTTGCCGAGCAGCTTTTGCGGTTCGGCCTCCATCTTTTCTTCTTCGCCGCTGATGAAGGGCACAACATTGCCCTGAATATCGAGCGAAGCCACGCCGGGATAGCCCGCACCGGACATGGCTTGCAGCGTCACAACAAAAATCTTCTCTAGCCCAAAAGCGTCTGCGAGCGGCTTGAGCACGAGGACGAGCCCGGCGCTGGAACAGTTCGGATTGGTGACAATGAAACCGGTAGTGTAGCCGCGATTTTTTTGTTGCAGGGCAATAGCGTCGAGGTGCGCGGCGTTAACTTCCGGAATTAGCAGCGGCACGTCTGGATCCATGCGGTGATTTCGGGAATTGCTGACCACCGGATATCCGGCGCGCGCAAAATCTTCTTCCGCGCCGCCGGCGACGGAAGAATCGAGCGCGGAGAAAACGAAATCGCAGGCGAGCGAAGGATCGAGACCCTTGACCACTAGTTCGCGCGCGGCCGCGGGAATCGGCGGATCCAGATGCCAGCGAACCGCCTCCGCGTATGTTTTCCCGGAAGAGCGCTCCGAGGCCGCAACGTCGGTGAGTTCAAACCACGGATGGCCTGCGAGAAGACTTACGATGCGCTGACCGACTAGACCCGTGGCACCTAACACACCGGCACGCAACTTCTTGTCGAATCGAGGAGGTTGCGCGCTCATGCTGGCTCCTTGCTGGCTGGGGCGCAGCAGTGCTGCGCTCCTACGTTGGCAGGACCGATGCGCGTACCGCGCGCGTTAGGCTTGAAGGTGTTGCGGACCCAAACGGTCATCTCGGTTTCCTCGGCCAGCGGCAGTACATGAGGATGGAGCACCCTCGCGCCGCCTAAGGCCAGCGCGTGCGCGTCATGGTAACTCAGATCGTGCAAAAGGTGCGCGTGTGCCGACTCGCTAGGATTGGCGGAATAGATGCCGTCCACGTCGGTCCAAATCACCAATTCATCGGCGTCCAGGACATGCGCGATGATGGCGCCGGAAAAATCGGAGCTGTTACGCCCGAGGGTCGTAATGCGCCCATCCGGAGTGGCGCCGATAAAGCCGGTGACGACTGGCACGATGCCCTCGGCCAGCAATGGAAGCAAGAGTTCTCGACCGCGGCGACGCGTTTGCTCCAGGTGCGGCTTGGCATCGCGAAACGTATCGCAAGTCAGCACAAACTCAGAGGACGAAACAGGAACGGCGGCGACACCAGAGCGCTCGAGCGCGGCAGCGAACAATCGCGCGCTGAAGCGCTCGCCGAAGGAGGCGAGGCGGTCAAGAAGTTCGCCCGCAGCGGAAGGCGACGTGCCATTTCCTCGGCCGGAAACTTCGTGGAACAGATCGCGCCCCAAAGAATGGAGCTCGCGTTCGATGCGGTCGTGCTCGTTCGCGTCCTGCGTCAAATCGCGCAAAACATCGAGGTGCAAACGCAAAATAGTTTCCGCTTGCGAGCGTGCCCGCTCGTATCTTCGTTGGGAATGCGATTGCGCGATTTCTAAAAGCCCATCGGTGACACCCTTCATTGCCGAAACAACCACGACGACCTGCATCCGTTGCGCCACCGGTCGCACGAGACTAGCCGCATGGAGCATGCGCTCGGCCCCGAGCAAAGAACTGCCGCCGAATTTGAAGGCCACGAGGGATTCACTACGAGCCGAAGTGGAACTCGCTCCGGCGTTGCACGCGAATGCCGACACTCCGACAGCGTCGCGCTCGACGAGTAAGTCTTCCTCTAAATTCTCCGGGATCATGACTGCCGCTCCTGTTTTCCCGCTTGGAGCGACTCTGGAGGGGGTTCAAATAAGAAACCCACCGCCAGGTTCGCTTCGGCGGTGAGTCGGAAACTTTTTTCTAGCTTTTGCTAGGTGTTTCTCCACGCGCCGGAAGCGGTCGTAATCGACGTAGTCGTAGTCGAGGTAATTGACATCGACGGCGTCGCGATCGTAATTCGCTTGGCGGTGGACAGAATCATACTGAAAGTAAGCTTAGCATGCGCGGGATGCGTCACCAAGCGAAGAAATGTCGAATGGGGCGCCTGATGTGCCGGAACGATCAACTGGTCGCGCGTTGCCGCGAAATGAGCGGACGAACAAGCACCCTCTCAAGATGGAAGCGCATCGAACAGCAGACTCGAGCAGGTGAGACCGGACTCGGCCTTCTGTAACTCGGAGATGTCCAGCCGACTCACATGGAAACCAGCGCGCTCGAGGCGTGCGGCGGTGCGCGGGAAAGAAGCGGGAAAGATCACCGTATCGTGAATGGGCAGAGCGTTGGCGGCGTGGGGCTCCTGCGGATCGACGTCGATCCATTCGAAGCCTGCAAACGGTTTCGTGTCGAACCAAGCGCGATTGGCCAGGAGCGTATTGCGGCCAATGCAGGTGACCGCGGACTTCAGGTGCAAGCAACCGGTCACTTCCACGCTGATTACTTGATAGCCATGCGGCGCGAGAATGGCGACGAGTTGGCGAATGCCCTCGGAATTTGTGCGGCGCGAAAGCCCGGCAAATATGCGTCGCCCGACCTGTAGAATGTCGCCGCCTTCGGCCGTCCCGGGCAGCGTGAGATACGCCAGCTTGCGAAACTTGGATAGGGCTTGCGCTATGGAAGCGGCCTCTGCGCGACGGGATTCGGTGCCGAGCGGAAAAATCACGGCGAGCTCGGGGAGCACGATGGCGGGATCTTCGACGAACATCGAATCGGGAAGAGCAGGCTCGGCGGGAAGAGAGATGACGCGCGCGCCACATTTCCCGAGTAGCTGCTGGTAGGCGCGATGCTGTGCTTCGGCTTTTGCCAGGTCGATCCGCTGGCGAGTGACGAAGGTGAGCTCGCAATTTACGATTGCGGGACTGACGGCGCGCGTGATTGCGGTGAACATCGGCGAAGAGTGTACATGAAACGTTTGGAGGGCGGCGCGCCGGTGGTCGCCGGACGCTTGCGTGCTATATTTCAACCGGAAAAGAGGCCGATGGTTGCAGCGTCGAAGAATTTTCGGCCGTGATCCGGGAGGGCCGAGCCGATGACACCTTTGGAAAAAACTTTTGGCGGGATCGTGGCGATTTTGCTGCTGGGCGCGCCCGCGATATTTGCAGGAAACTCGGATGAAAAATCGGCCGCCGCGGTCGATGAAGTCTTCAGCGACCTGACGAGACCGGGTTCGCCGGGCTGCGCGCTGAGTGTCTATCGCGACGGCAAAATCGTTTACGCCAAGGGCTACGGCTTGGCAAACATCGAAGAAAACGTGCCGATCACGCCGCAGTCGGTCTTCGATATCGGCTCAACTTCGAAGCAGTTTAGCGCGGCGAGCATCCTGCTGCTGGAGAAGCAAGGCAAACTGTCCATCAACGATGATGTGCGCAAGTACGTACCGGAATTGCCTGCCTACGGACAGAAAATCACCATTCTCAACTTGCTGAACCACACCAGCGGGCTGCGCGATTACCTGACGTTGATGGAGCTGGCCGGAATCAACGTGGATAGCGTGACGACCGACGCCGACGCGCTCGCGCTGATCAATCGACAGAAGGCGCTCAACTTCGCGCCGGGCAGCGAGTGGCTTTACAGCAACACGGGATTTTTCCTGCTTTCCACGATCGTGCAACGCGTGAGCGGAAAAACACTGCGCGAATTCGCCGGCGAGAACATCTTTGCCCCGCTGGAAATGACGCACACGCAATATCGCGACAACCACGCCGCGCTGATTGCCAATCGCGCGCTGGCCTACGCCGAGCGGGATGACAAAACCGGATACATACTCGATGTCTCTTACTTCGAACAAACCGGGGACGGCGCGGTGCATACCTCCGTGGAAGACCTGCTGAAGTGGGATGAAAACTTCTATAGCCCGCGCGTGGGCGGTAAAGAGTTCCTTGGGGAAATTCAAGAGCGCGGCAAGCTGAACGACGGCAAGATTCTTGACTATGCAAAGGGGCTTTTCCTAGCGGACTACCGCGGCTTGCAGACCGTAAGCCACGGAGGCGCGTGAGGCGGGTAGCGCGCGGAGCTGCTGCGTTTTCCGGAGCAACATTTTTCCGTGGCGTGCCTTTGCAATGTCGGAAACGCCGGCCCGACGCGGCGCGCGCGCCAGGTTGCGGACATTTACCTCGGCAGCTTGATGAAGCCGAAAGAAAACAAGCCTAAGGAAAAAGAGGACAAAGAAAAAACGGAAATCGCGGTGGACACGGAGCGGCTCCGAAATTACTCCGGCGATTATTGGAGTGAGGAGCTGGGGGTGACGTACCGGCTGGGCGTAGCTGATGGCCGAATCAAGGTGCTCGCCGTGAGCGACGCCTCCGGAGCGCCGCGCGCCAATAACTTCTCCGCGGACGTGGTGCGCGCGATTGGCAACGATCAATTCGAGGTGGGGAAGACGCGCGTGACGCTACATTTCCAGCACGACGGCGGGCAACCCGCCTCCGGATTTACGCTGGATGCGGGGCGCACGACGGGAATGGTTTTCCAGCGCAAGTAAATTGCGAAGCGTAGGACTTTACAACCAGAAACCGCTCGGCGTGGGCGCGAAGTGATAAATCCAAAGCTTGGTGATGGCCGCACCCAGGAGCATGCCTCCCAGGATAAGTCCAATAATGCCGAAGGTCATCCAGATGTCTGACTTAGGGGAAGATGCGGTGTCCGTGTGCGGCTCGGCCTGGCCATTGACGCCGTTTACCGTACTGCCGACGGAAACTACCTGCGGGACATCGGCGAACTCCGGGTGGACGATCAGGCAGTAACCCTTGCGGGGAATGGTCTCGATGAACTGGGGCTGGTCCGAGGAATCTCCGAGCGCTTGGCGGAGCTTGTTAACGGTCGTATTGACGTTGGCATCGTAGTTGACGTGCGTGTCCGCCGGCCACAATCGCAGCCGCAATTCGTCGCGGGTCACAACTTCGCCCTGCTTCTCGATAAGCGCTACCAAAACTTGATAGACCTTGCCCTGCAGCTTTAGCCGCGTCCCATTCTTGGTCACTTCTTCCCGCTGCTGATCGACTTGGAAGGGTCCAAAGCGGATATAACGCGAACGTAGTGGAGGAACGCGACTGGGCCCGGCTGCCATCTCAGGCTCCAGTGTTGAGGTCAAATTTGGTCCCATACACCCCATCCTTTACTTTCATAGACGCAGAAAGCGAGGAAGCGTTTTTCTGGAATACGAGAAAAACGGGGGATAAGTTTCCTGTTTCCTGCCCGAGAGCCCGTTCTACATATCCACGAAGGGTTATCGTGAAAACTGTATGGATTTCACAGACTCCACGAAACAGTGGGGCCGTGCGTGTTGGTGATGCTGACTTTACGTCCGCAAGAAATAACCCCAAGTATCTGAATAAGCAGACTTTACCTCTTAAGCCGCACATAAGGGACAAGTAAGACAGAAGTGTGCGGGCTTGGGCACGCACCTGCCAAATTGGTCGCAACCGTTCTGCTGGGGTTAGTGGCGCCGAACCGGTTGTTGAGTGTGGACCAAGCCGACCGAGCTAGAGCGAATCCTGAAGGAGAGAACTCAATGATGCGCAGATTGATCCAGGTCGCGCTGCTGCTGTTTTCGTGTGTGCTCACCGCCAACGTGGTGCGTGCCCAACGACTCGATGGGGGCCTCCGCGTCACGGTAACCGACAAAAGCGGCGGAACCGTCGAAGACGCCAAAGTTACGGTGACGAACGAGGCCACGAATGTGGGTTTGACGGCCACGGCCTCGAGCGCCGGGACCTACGTTTTCCCTAACCTGCTCGTTGGCTCGTATACCGTAATCGTCGAGAAAGAGGGATTCAAGAGGTCAATCTCCAAGGGCATACAAGTGGAGTCGAACCAAGTTGTGGATGCGGCCGCAATACTTGAGCTGGGTGATGTATCTGCGGTGGTGCAGGTCGAGGCGGGTGCGGAACTCGTTAAGACCGAGAGTTCCACTTTGGACGTCACGTTCAGCGGCAAGGCCGTGCAAGACCTCCCGATTAACACGTTGGGCGGAGACGTGAAGGAGTTTGCGGTGTTGGCTCCGGGGACTACGACCCAACAGGGCGGCGTTCTCGGTTCCGGCGGATCGATCGGTGGAACGCGTCCACGCTTCAACGGGTTCAATATTGACGGCGTCGAAGACAACAAGCTGGACACCAATGGGCCGACGCAACCAGTAATTCAAGAGTCCGTCGCAGAATTCACCTTGCTGACCAATCAATTCAGCGCGGAATACGGTCACTCGGCGGGCGGAATTTTTAACATTGTTACGAAATCCGGCACGAACGACTGGCACGGAACGGGCTGGGAATACAATCGCAACCGCAACTACGACGCCTTCGACAATCAGCAAAAGGCTCGTGGCGTCAAAGACCGGTCTGACTATAACCGGGCTGGGGCGAGCGCGGGCGGTCCGATATTTCGCAACCGATGGTTTATTTATGGCGCCTACGAATTTCAGAACCAGGGATTGGCGGCTTCCAGTCCGCAAGTCAAGCTTCCGACTGCTGCCGGTCTAAATGCCGCAACGTCCTTGGCGCAGGATGACGCCGTACGCGCGATCCTCAAGCAGTTTCCCGTGGCTCCCCAGAATGACGCGGGAACGGTGAACGTCAATGGCACGTTGATCCCGGTGGGGAATCTGACGACCGTGGCGCCGTCGTTCGTGAATCAGCACGACTTTCTCATCAACTCGGACGTGACCCTCGGCAAACACCAGCTGAGCACGCGCTTCCTCTATGATCGGCTTCGTGAGCCGGACTTCAATGCTTCCCTTCCCGCGCCGCAATTTTTGGGCACTCGAGCAGAGGATGGACGGAAGGCGATTATCTCGGATGTATGGTCCCTCTCAAGCCGCCTTATCGACAATATCCGCGTGTCGTACTCCCGTTCCGTCGGACCACAGCTTGTGGCACCCTCGGGTTTCCTAAATTTCCCCAATGTCATCATCGATGACCTGGCCTCCGCCGATATAGGTCCGGAGCAAAACGCTCCGCAAAGTTACACCCAGAATGTCTATCAATTGGCGAATACGCTCAATTACATTCAGGGCCGCCACTCCTTTAAGTTCGGCGTTGAAGGCAAGAAGTACATTTCGCCGACCACCGGACTGCCCAGAGCGCGTGGCGAATGGGACTATACGACCCTCAGCCAGCTGGTGAATGATTTCGTTCCAAACGGAGCCCCAAACAAGGCGCTCCGCGGAGCGGGCTCGGGGAGCGTTCCGGAAAACTACAATGCCGTGTATTGGTTCCTTCAGGACGATTGGAAGGTGACGTCTCGCCTGACGCTGAATCTAGGGCTGCGCTACGAATACAGCGGCGTCCCGCTGGGAGACAAGCGGCAGGCGCTCAACGCCATCTCCAATGATCCGAACTTGGGTCTCTTCTTCCGTGCGCCCAAGGCGGACACGAACAACTTTGGGCCGAGGGTTGGCTTTGCGTACGATCCTACGGGTCGCGGCAAGTGGGCGATTCGCGGTGGCGCAGGAATGGCGTACGACGTCATTCCCAACAATTTCGCCATCAACAGCCTGCCTCCGCAGTTGCAAACCGAACAGAAACCCGCGGTTACCTGCGCGCTGCCAGGTGCGCCAGCCTGGTGCGGCACGTGGAATCCAGCGCAGACGGACTCCGGGCAAGGTTTCCTGGCGGGCGGCGGCCTGCTTCAGACCAACGTTCCGCCGACGACGCAGGCTGCGGCGCGAGCGAAAACCTCCAGTCTGATCCCCGACCGTGTTTCGCCCAAGATCATCTCTTGGACTCTCGGAGTCCAGCACCAACTGCAACGGGACAGCAGCATCGAAGTGCGCTACGTCGGAACTCGCAGTCTTGAGTTGCCGGTGCAGCAGCGGCTGAACTCCGCTTCGGCCTTCGATCCGCGGTTCAAGAACCTTGGCGGCGGCTTGACGCCCTTGCCCACGTTCTTCAAGTTGTCGGATGTTCCTGGCACGATTACTGCTCCTGCCAGCACGGCACTGAATTTCGACAATTTCAACCCGCAGCCATATTCGGTCGATGGATTTCTCGGGAACCTGACCACGTTCCCGTCGCTCGGATCCGGCATTTATCACGCTGTTTCCGTGGACTTCCTCCATCGCTTTGCGCGGGGCCTCTATTTCCGCGCCAACTACACATTCTCGAAGAACATCGACAATGCCACCAACGAGTTGTTCAGCAGCATCGTCGATCCGCGCCGCTCTCAAGACGGCTACAACTTCGGGAATGAGCGGGGTCCCTCGGCTCTTAACATTCCAAACAAGTTGGCCATCAGTTGGGTGTACGAACTACCCAACGTTCGCACCGATCACGGTTTTGTGCGTGTGCTCGCGCACGGCTGGGAATGGAGCGGATCCTACATTGCGGAGTCGGGCCAGCCTGTCACTCCTCTGTCGGACGCCGATTCCAACGCTAATGGCGACGGTGCAGGGGACCGCACCATTATCAATCCGAGCGGCCTAGGAAAAAGCGGCACGATTGTAGATGCCGTATGCAACTCGGGGCCGGGTGGCGCTACTTTCGTCACTGCACCGCAGGCCAACGGCGCTTTCTTCTGCAACTCCACGAAGAGCGCGGTGGATGACGCGCACTTGGTTGGGTATGTCGCGGAGAGCCCCACTGCGCGGTTCGTGCAGGCGCAATTCGGAGCGTTTGCAAATGCCGGCCGTAATACGGTATCCACACCGGGGCTCAACATCTGGAATATGTCCATCTTCAAGAACACGAAACTGACGGAGCGCTTTTCGATGCAGTTCCGTGCGGATACCTACAATACATTCAATCACCGGAACTTCAGCATCGGGCTCCCCACCAACAATGGCAGCCTGGATCAGGCGAACAATCCCAACCCGTTTGCGGCGTCCTATGTGAACGTGGACGCCGGCAGCAGCAGCTTCCTTAACCCGCACCAGTTCAATGGCGGCAGCCGAACCATGCAACTGGGCTTGCGATTGGTTTGGTAGCCTTTTATCGCAAGTAGACTGCAAACAAAACTGGCGAGGGGACTTCACGGTTCCCTCGCTTTTCTCTTTGCACGGAGCGGCAGCCGCCACAAACCAGACTCCGGCGAGACTACTCATTTCGCCGCGGCTTCTGCCGCCGTTTTTGTCAGAAGGGAAATCTCCACGCTGGATGGAAAGGCTTTCGAACGGTAGATCCGCTGGGTTGTTTTCTGGAAATCGCTCTGCTTTGCCTCGAAAATATTGGGCACAAACTTCTGTGGATTCCTGTCGTACAACGGGAACCATGTGCTTTGCACTTGCACCATGATGCGGTGCCCCTTCTTGAAAACATGATTCGCGGTGTGCAGATCGATCGTGTACGGCGTTACTGCGCCAGGCGCGATCGGCTCGGGTTTCTCAAACGAATTGCGGAACCGTCCGCGGAAAATCTCGTCCGCGATCATCAGTTCGTATCCGGAGAGCTTCCAGTCTTGCGGGAATTTCTGCGGATAAACGTCTATCAGTTTTACGATCCAGTCGCTGTCGCTGCCCGAGGTCGAAGCAAACAGTTTCGCGGTAACCTGCCCGGCCAACGTAACGTCGTCGGTGAGGTCGTCGGTCTGCCAAGTCAGCACGTCGGGGCGCTCGTCCACGAAGCGTTGGTCCTGCACCAGCCACGTGTACCAGCTTCCCGGATGATCCTCCGGATAGGTCATGTCCACCGGACGATGCCGGTACGGCACGGGATGCGCCGGATCGCTCTCGTAGGAATCAAATGGCTCCGCGCCGCTAGTCTGGGGTTCGAACGCCAGCTTTCCGTTTTCATGGAAATAGAGATTGCGGATCTTCGCTTCCCGCGGCGGCCAGGCGTCGAACGAAGTCCATATGTCGCTGCCGGTTTGAAAGAGCATGGCTTCCTTCAACGGCAGCTTCCCTTTGTCTTTTAGCCAGTACGCGAACCACGGCGCCTCAATATTGCGCCGAAAGAAGACCGAGGTGTCGCTGCCAAACGGAATTCCGCCCAAAGAATTGCCCGGCCCGTGCCCCCACCCACCGTGATTCCACGGCCCAGCCACAATAAAATTCAGGTTCTTCTTGTCTAATTTTTCCAGACGCTCGTATGTCGCCACCGGCCCGTAAAAATCTTCCTGGTCCCACCAGCCGGCCACATTCAAATTCGGCACCGTCGGCTCTTTCAAGCCGTACGCCACCGCATGCCGCTTCCAGAATTCATCATAATTCGGATGCGCCGCAAACTCGTTCCAGCTTGGAATGTTTCCGCGGAAATATTTTGCGTTTGCGTTGGAAAGCGGGCCTAGCCGCAAGAAAAAGTCGTACAGATCGAAACGGTCAAACGGAAAGCTGTAATTCTCCGCGGAAGTTTCCAGCAGCGGCGCGTACTCGAAGGCGTAACTCAGCCGGAACGCGCCATTGTGGAAGAAATCGTCGCCCAGCCAGGTGTCCGCCATGCATGCCTGCTCCGAAACGGCCTTTAGCGCCGGATGTGGATGGATCATTCCCATGGTCACAAGAAATCCGTCGTAGGAAGTCCCGTCCAACCCCACCCGGCCGTTGTTAAGCGGCACATTCTTCACCAGCCAATCAATCGTGTCGTAGGTGTCGGTGCTCTCGTCCGTCCCTTTCGCGTTCGATGCGTCACGGATCGGGCGCAGCATCACGAATTTGCCTCCCGAGCCGTAGCGTCCGCGAATATCTTGAAACACGAAAATGTAGCCGTCCGGAATCATGTCCGCATAACGGTAAATCATGTTGCTGATGCCCTGATCGGGACTTGAAATGCCATAAGGCGTGCGCACCATCAGAAGTGGCAGCGCCTCCGTCGCATTTCGCGGCGAATAAATCTCCGTATGCAGCTTCACGCCGTCGCGCATCGTGATCATCGCTTCGCTCTTCTCGAACAGCGCCGGATAGTCCAGGGGCGGCTGCTGCGTCGCGCGAAAAGACGGCGTGACCAAAACTCCAAAACAAGCAACCACTAGCAATAACGCGGTTCGTTTGAAAATCAATCGCATAAATCTCCGTTAAGTATGCGCTCCCGCGTCTGGGCGGTTCGCTTTCAACTTTAAACTGTCGACTGTCAACTTGCTAATCTGAACGAATCATCCGGTTTAGCTTGGCTATCTTAGCCGGAGATGGTATAGAGTGCCGCAAGTTAACCTGCCACTTGCTGTTCAGCGGGGGAAACATGATGCGACGATCTCTTCTCTCTAGGCTCGCTAGCTTGCCGTTCTTCGCACTGGGCGCGAAGCAAGGACAAGCGCAAGCTCCGGCAAAAAAGCTGAAGATCATGATGAAGAGCGCCTGGGGGCCCGATGATCCCACCAGGGCCGCTTTCCCTTTCATTCACGGGGCCGTGCTCGCCGAAGCCGGGCACGACGTCCAGATTTTCCTTCTTGCCGAAGCTACGACCTTGCTGCGCAAGTCTATGGTGGATGCAATCAAACCAGTGGGATGGCCGCCATTGAGCGAAACGATGGAAAAGATAGGGGCAAAGCATATTCCGGTTTTTGCTTGAGGGGCCTGCTCCCGGGCCCGTGGGGTCACGGAAGCAGACTTGAATCAATGGGGAGCCAAGTTCGGCAACCCGGCAATCTTCGTCTCGCTAGTGGAATGGGCGGATCGCATCATTGTCGAGTAGGCACGCTAGATTTCCGTCACGCCGGCAAATCAGCGATATTCCGCAACAATCCGCTTCTCTGTTACACTAGTACTTGCTAGACCGCACCTGAGAATCAAGGGAGATTCGTCCGGGCTGCTGGTTGCACCAGCAGCTATTTTTGTCTGCGCAACGTAGCACGGGCTCTTAGCCGGTGCTCTTACGAGCTAAGCCGCAAATCAACGCGCCGCCTCGATGCCGGACCACCAAGTCGAAAAACATAGGCACCATGACGCAAAACATTCGCAACATCGCCATCATCGCCCACGTCGACCACGGCAAAACCACCCTCGTCGACGCCATGCTCCGGCAATCCGGCATCTTCCGCGCCAACGAAGCCCTCGTCGAGCGCGTCATGGACTCCAATGATCTCGAGCGCGAGCGCGGCATCACCATCCTCGCCAAAAACACCGCGCTCTTTTTCCACGACACGAAAATAAATATCGTCGACACCCCGGGGCACAGCGATTTCGGCGGCGAAGTCGAGCGCGCCCTGCGCATGGTCGATGGCGTTGTCGTCCTCGTCGACGCCAGCGAAGGCCCGCTTCCGCAAACCCGCTACGTCCTGCAAAAGGCCCTTGCCGCCAAGCTTCCTCCGGTCATCGTGCTGAATAAAATCGATCGCACCGACGCCCGCCCCAAAGAAGTGCTCGACGAAATCTACGATCTCTTCATCGATCTCGACGCCACCGAAGACCAGCTCGATTTCCCTGTCGTCTACACCAACGCCCGCGACGGCGTGGCGCATCGCAAAATCGGTGACGACTCCAAGGATCTCCTTCCGCTTTTCGAGACCATCGTCAAATCCATTCCCGCGCCTCCCGGCGATCCCGAAGGCGTCCTGCAAATCCAGGTGATGAATCTCGATTACAGCGATTTTCTCGGCCGCATCGCCATCGGCCGCGTCTTCAACGGCACCATCAAGCGCGGCACCGACGTGGGCATCAGCAAGCTCAACGGCAAACTCGATTCCACGCGCATCACTAAGCTTTATACCTTCCGCGGGCTGGAACGTGACGAAGCCGAAAGCGTTTTCGCCGGCGACCTGGTAGCCATCGCCGGTGTAGAAGGTATTCAGATCGGCGAAAGCATCACCGATCTCGCCAATCCACAGCCGCTCGAGCCGCTGCTGATCGACGAGCCTACGCTGGCCATGATTTTCACCGTGAACAGCAGCCCGCTCTCCGGCAAGGAAGGCAACTATCTCACTTCGCGCGATCTTCGCGACCGCCTGCAAAAAGAGCTGCTCACCAATGTCTCCATCCGCGTGGAAGACACTGACACGCCGGAATCTTTCCGCGTGCTCGGCCGCGGCGAGCTGCAGCTCGCCATTTTGATCGAAACCATGCGCCGCGAAGGTTTTGAATTGATGGTCGGCAAACCGGAAATCGTGGTGCGCACGGAAAACGGCCGCAAACTAGAGCCCGTCGAGCGCCTGGTGATCGATGTCCCGGAAAATTTCATCGGCATTATTCTCGAAACAATTGGCAGCCGCCACGGCGAAATGCTCAAGATGAGCAACCACAATTCCGGCCGCGTGCGCCTCGATTTCAAAATTCCGTCGCGCGGCCTGATCGGCTTGCGCAGCCAGTTGCTCACGGACACCCGCGGCACCGCCCTGATTCACTCCATCTTTGATGGCTGGATGGACTATGCCGGCGAAATGGCCCTGCGCCCCACCGGCGCATTAGTCGCCGACCGTGCGGGCGTCTCCACCGCATTTGCGTTGTGGAATATTCAGGAGCGCGGTGAACTCTTCATCGGCCCCGCCATCCAGGTCTACGAAGGCATGATCCTCGGCGAAAATTCCCGCGAGCAAGACATGGACGTCAATGTCACCAAGGAAAAAAAGCAAACCAACATGCGCTCCTCCAGCGCCGATGAAGCCATTCGCCTCATTCCCCACAAGGAACTAAGCCTGGAGCAGGCCATCGAATTCATCGCCGACGACGAATTCGTCGAAATCACCCCCAAGTCCATCCGCCTACGCAAAAAAGTTTTGGCCGCCAACCGCCGCCCCCGCCGCTGGCAAGAAATCCGCGCCAGCCAGGAAACCCGCTAGATTCTCCTAACTGACTGAAGCTCTTTAAGTTGTTCATCCTAACCGTACAGGGGTTTCCGGCCTCTAGGGGAGCCCCCACAAGAGACAAAAATTTGACACTATGGCGTGAAACGATATAGTGGCTTGCGACGTATATACCACTGAAGGGGCTAAGAACCCACAACTCTATGCCGCCAAAACCAACCTCTGCCGAACCCGCCGCGCCGCTAACTCCGGCGATGTTCCACGTCCTGCTCGCCCTCGCCGGCGACGACCTGCACGGCTACGCCATCCTTAAAGAGGTCGAGCTGCGCACCGGCGGCGAAGTGAAACTCAGCACCGGCACGCTCTACGGCATCATCAAGCGCTTGCTCAACGACGGTCTGATCATCGAGCGCCGCGAGCGCCCCTCCGCGCACGACGACGAGCGTCGACGCTATTACCGGCTAACGCCGCAAGGCCGCGAAGTCGCCGCCGCCGAAGCCGAGCGCCTCGAAAAGGTTGTAGCGCTAGCCCGTTCGCGTCATCTGCTGAAGCGAACGCAGCCAGCGTAACGAATGTTGTAGGGACGCACGTTTGAATAGGAAAGGAACCCACCCCATGAAACGAAGAGACCTGCTCAAGTCCTCCGCAGCACTTGGCGTAATCTCCGCAATTCCATTTTCAGGCGCTATCGCCAAAGTTGACAGCCAGGCTGTGCCCAACCCACTCAAGCCTCCTGCACAAGGCAGCATTCCCGTCGCCTTTCTTATCTCTGATGGCGCGGTCTTGATCGATTTCATCGGCCCTTGGGAGGTCTTCGGGAGCGTTATGATTCACGGGCGCATGGACTTCTTTCAGCTTTATACCGTCGCGGAGACCAACCCTGTTCGCGCCGGTGGCGGAATGAAAATTGTTCCCGACCACACGGTGGACACTGCCCCCGCACCAAAGGTCATCGTCATCCCCGCGCAGAAGGATGCAAGCCCAGCCGTGTTGGAATGGATTCGCAGGTCGGCGAAAACCGCAGATGTAACTATGTCGGTCTGCACTGGCGCTTATGTGCTAGCCCAGACGGGCTTATTGAATGGCAGATCGGCTACGACACATCACGCGTCGTACGTGGATTTCGCGACGAAGTTTCCGAACATTCGTGTCCAACGTGGCGTCAGGTTCGTCGAGGATGGCAATCTCGCGACCTCAGGAGGTCTCTCCAGCGGAATTGATCTTGCCTTCCGCGTTGTCGAGCGTTACTTCGGCCGCGATGCTGCTACACAAACCGCGTATGACATGGAATACCAAGGTCAGGGTTGGATGGAACCAAGTTCCAACGCCGTCTACGCCCAAGTGCATTCTTCAACGAGCGACCACGTTCTTTGTCCCGTATGCGGCATGGATGTCGATCCGGCCAACAGCCCCAAGTCCGCTTATAAAGAGAAAACCTTTTATTTCTGTTCACCAGACCACAAAGCGCAGTTTGACGCCACTCCGGCGAAATTTTTAGAAGCGGCAAAGCCATAATAAGTATCGTACGCGCGGATGCCGCACCCCCTGTATTAGACGGTGCGGACTCTGAGATTTTCGAACCTGATCGCAAAGAGACGAACATGACCGAACCCGAACGCCGCACCACAAAACGCTTTCGCATGCTCCTCCGCTTGCTCCCCGCCGAATTTCGCGGCGACTTCGGCCCCGAAATGGAGCAAGTCTTCGTCGAACAGCGCGAAGAAGCCGCGCGTGAGGGAGGCAAAATGGGCATCTGGCGACTCTGGTGGGAAACAGCCAAAGGTATTTTCACCACCGCGCCGCGTGAACATCTCTCCATGCTCCGCCAAGATTCGATCTTCGCCCTGCGCATGATGCGCAAAAATCTCGGCTTCACCATCGCCGCCATCATCGTGCTCGGACTCGGCATCGGCGCCAACACCGCCATCTTCAGCGTGGTCAACGCCGTGCTCCTCAAGCCGCTACCCTACGCCCACGGTGAGCGCCTTCTGATGCTTCGCGAGCGCTTGTCCCGCAGCGCGCCCGCCGGACGCAACGTTTCCGTTCCCGAAATGCTCGACTACCGCCGCCAGAATCGTAGCCTCGATGCCATCGTCGAATACCACAACATGCAGTTCATCCTTCTGGGCCGTGTGGAACCAGAGCAGGTCGAAACCGGCGTAGTCTCCTGGAATTTCTTTGATGTCTTCGGCGCCAAGCCTCTTTTCGGCCGGAATTTTGCTCCCGACGACGAAAAAGAGGGCGCCCCAGCCGTTCTGCTCCTCAGTTACGAATTCTGGCTGCGCAGTTTTGGCGGAGATCCCACAGTTGTCGGCAAAGTTTTCCGCATGAACGACAAGCCCCACACCGTCATCGGCGTGCTCCCTCCATTTCCTCAATATCCGCACGAAAACGATGTCTACATGCCCTCCTCCGCATGCCCCTTCCGCTCTGGTGCGCACATGATTGGCAACCGCCAGATGCGCATGCTCCGCTTGTTTGCGCGTATGAAACCCGGCGTGAAACCCACCGAAGCGGAAGCCGACCTCACTACAGTTGCGGCAGCAATGCAGAAAGAATTTCCCAACGACTATCCCGACGACGCTCAACCCGGTGTCGAAGCGACTCCCCTCAAGGCCGAGCTCACGCATGAAGCCAAGCCCACCATGCTGCTACTTCTCGCCGCTGCGGGATTTGTTCTCTTAATCGCGTGCGCCAACGTCGCCAATCTCAATCTCGCCCGCATGGTCCGCCGCGAACGCGAACTCGGCGTGCGCACCGCCATGGGCGCCAGTCGCGTCCGTCTGTTTCGCCAACTCCTCACCGAAAGCTCGCTTCTCGCTCTGATTGGTGGTGCGCTTGGCCTTCTTCTCGCCAATGGCAGCCTGCAACTGCTCTCCGCCTATGTCGCCCGCTTCACACCGCGCGCCCGCGAGGTCCACATCGATGTCTCCGTGCTCCTCTTCACGTTAGCCGTCGCGTTCTTCGTCAGCGTCCTCACCGGCACTGCCCCTGCCGTCGCCCGTCGCGAAAATCTCATCACCACCTTAAAAGAAGGCGGCAGCCAGTCCACGCTCGGCTTTGTCCGCGGCAGACTCCGCAGCGCGCTCATCGTCGCGCAAGTCGCCGTCTCCTTCCTCCTCCTCATCGGCGCCGGCCTCACCGTCCGCAGTCTCATCAATCTCCAGCGCGTCGACCCCGGCTTCCGCCCAGAAAACGTTCTCACCGTTCAGTTCAGCCTCGACTTCTCCCGCTACACCACCAACGAAAAAACTCTCGCTTTCTGGGAGTCCCTCCTCCAAAAAGTGCAATCCGTTCCCGGCGTCACCTCCGTTGCCGCCGCCGGTGACTTCCCGCTGGACAAATCTCCCGCCTTCAGCAATCAATTCGCTATCGAAGGCCGCCAGGGCAATCCCGCCGACGCCAAGCCCGTCGCGGAGCTCAATGTCATCACGCCCGAATATCTCAACGTCCTCGGTATCCCGCTGCTTAGCGGGCGCAACTTCGACCAACACGATCACCCCACCAGCCCGAAAGTCGCGCTCATCAATCAATCCACCGCCCGCCGCTATTGGCCTAACAATGAAGATCCGGTCGGTAAGCGCATCTTGTTCGCGAATATCGGCGACGGCAAAACTTGGACGCAAATCATCGGCGTCCTAGGCGACGTCCACGAACACGGCCTGGACAAGCCCGCCACAGATTTCATCTATCTTCCCTTCACGCAGTATCCGCAGACCGGCCCCGCGCTCATGGCCCGCACCCAGGGCGATCCCATGGCCGTCGCGCGCACCGTCGTGCAGCGCCTTTACGAAGTCGATCCCAATCAGCCCGCCGGCCGCATTCAGTCCCTCGAACAGTATCGCGCCGACTCCATCGCCGCCCCGCGCCTCACCGCCAACTTGCTCGGCCTCTTCGCGCTTCTAGCCTTAGCGATCGCCGCCGCAGGCATCGGCGGAGTTATGGCTCTCGCCGTCAGCCAGCGCACTCACGAAATCGGCGTGCGCATGGCCGTCGGCGCGCGCCCCGCGGAAATCGTCCGCATGATTCTCAGCCAAGGCATGGGCCTCGCGCTCGTCGGCGTAATCATCGGAGTAGCCGCCGCCTTCGCTCTAACCAGCGCCGTAAAAAGTTTCCTCTTCGGCGTAACGCCCAACGATCCCGCAACGTTCCTCACCGTAGCCGCGGTACTCGCCGCCGCCGCGCTAGCCGCATGCTACCTGCCAGCCCGCCGTGCCGCGAAAGTAGACCCGCTGCGCGCTCTCCGCACCGAATAACATGCGCGAATACACATTCTTAACGCAGGGGGTTATCCCCTTGATTGGGCGCCTGCTCCTCAGCGTAATCTTCGCCACCAGCGCCATCAGCAAATCCTTTGGCTGGGCCGGCAACGTCGAGTACATGTCCTCCAAGCATTTGCCGCTCATTCCTCTCCTTCTCGCCGCCGCGCTCCTCATCGAAGCCCTCGGCTCCCTCTGCCTCATTACCGGTTTCGCCGCCCGCCCCGCTGCCACGGTCATGTTTCTCTACATGGTCCCCGTGACCCTTCTCCTCCACGACTTCATGGGCACGCAATTCCAAAAAAACCTTGGCATCATGGGCGGCCTGCTGATGGTCGCCTCCTTCGGCCCCGGCCGCTTTGCTCTTTCGGCGGCCTACGCATCGCGTAAACGCAAGCTCCACGACGCACTGACCGAAGTCTCCTGATCACTTCGCAGCCAGCAACTCCGCCAAATACTGCTTCCACACAGCCGCGGACGTATGCGTCCCATGCCCACGCGTAGCATCGCTAATCGGAATCACCACAAATTTCGCGCCTTTCACACGCCGAATCTCACGTTCCGCCATCCCCAACTCGGGCGGATTGATAAAATCGTCCGCAGAATTCACATACATCACCCGCGCGCGAATTTTCTCCAGCCCAGCCGACGGATCATAATTTCGCGAAGCATTCACCGCGTACAGTAAATCGTTCGCGTCCAACCCCGGCATCCGGGCCGCAAAATAGTCGTCCAGGAATTTATCGGCCGCATCCCGCGTCGGATAATTCTTCTGCATCTGCAGCGGCGCGCTCCCCGCAATCAGCAGTAAATCCAGCGCGGTGCGTAGCGCCTGCTTCGGCTCCGCCGTATACTCCCCACCTTTCCACTCCGGATCATTTCGAATCGCGTCCATCACCATCTTTCGCCACACGCGATTCCGCCCCGCAATTTGCACCGGCTGGCAAGCCAGCGGCATCAGCGCATCCATAAACTCCGGATACGTCTCCCCCCAAACAAACGAATGCATGCACCCCATCGACGTCCCGAGGATCAGCCGCAGGTGCTCGACGCCGAGCTGCTCCGCCAGCGCGTGTTGCGCCGCCACCATATCGTCGTAGTCATACTGCGGAAATTTCGCGTGCAGCCCATCACTCGGCTTCGACGATTTCCCGTGCCCAATCCCATCTGGCAAAATGATGAAGTATTTCGCCGTATCCAGCAGTTGCCCCGCCCCAAATAATTCCCCCGCAAACTGCGGCGCCAAAAATTGCGCGCCCGTCCCGCCAGTCCCATGCAAAATCATCACTGCGTTCGTAACGTGCCCCGCGGCATCGCGAACCGGCGTGCCTAGAGTCGCGTAGTGCAACCGCAACTCCGCCATCCTCTCGCCGTCTCGAAACACAAAATCCTTGACGACAACGTCTCCTTCTGTCGTTTGCGGTGCAACCGGAGCCGCCACTTCCGCTCGCGCCGAAAAACCTATCAAGCCCACCGAAATCGCTCCCACAACAAGCCGTCGCCGTCTCATCGATCTCTCCTCTCAAATCCCGCGCTTACAGGAATACATCGGGTCCTCTACATGGACCCCATTATTCACATCCGCCGCCCGCCCGACTAATGTACGCAACATCAGCGCCGCGGCACGTTCCCGAAATCGTGTGCCAAAGCGCCGATAAGAATACGGGGTGTTTTCAAAATCCCAGCGGCTTGTCCTGCTCCTGCTCACGGAGCGCCGGAAGAAGATTGCACCTTCCGCGCCTCCGCCTCTCCCATCCGCAAGCCTGGGCAGTCCCCTACGAATCTTCAACCGTTAGGAGCTTAGCAATGAATCGACCAGTCCGTGACCACAGCATGCGTGTGTCTGCCGCGCCTACGCTTTTCGCCGCCGCATCTCTGTGCCTCTCCGCAGCTCTCCTGTTTCCACCAAACGCGCCGGCACAAATCCAGCAACGTATTCAACCGAACACAAAAACCGCGCTAAAGAAATTTGTCGACGCCGCCAATCAGCTCTCTCCCGAAGTAAAGGCCCACCTGTCGCGCGGCATGCAAAATTATCTTCGCTTCGCCAATGCCGCCGTGAACGCTCCCGACTCGCCCTCCGCAAATGTCGCCCTCGCTGTCGCGCCTCAAACTTTCGCCACCGCCTCGACAACGACCGCGACCGCGCAAACCAGTGCCACCGCCGACCCCAACTTGATTCAAGTCTCCAGCCTTAAGCTCGACCCGCCCAAGGAAGGCTACACGCAGAACACCACCTCCAGCGCCTGGTGCGGCAACTCCGTCGTCTCCGGCTACGAAGACACCGGCGCGCTCTTCCGCACGGATCCTTCGCTAGCTGGCGGTGTGCCTATCAGCATGGATGGCGTTTCCTTCTCTACCGACGCCGGCAAAACTTTCACCGACCTCGGCTTCCTCAATCCCGGCACCGATCCCAACAACGCGCTGGTTGGCGACCCCGTCGTCACCTGCAGCAGCCCCACGCATTTTCAGTATGTCTCCCTCCTTAACACCATCGGCCCCGACGGCATCAACCCCATCGTCGGACCTTCCATCTCCTTCTCCACCGACGCCGGCAAAACCTGGAGCGCCCCGCAACAAATCGTCCCGTTGGACGGCGCCACGGAACTCGCCGATAAGCCCTGGCTCGCCGTGGACCCGTTCAATCCCCGCCGCATGTACCTCACCTACACGCACGTCGTCTTCCTCGGCTGCACCAATGTCGAGCTTGTCCGCTCCACCGACGCCGGCAAAACCTGGGGCGCCCCCGTCGCCGTCAATTCCGACTGCAACAATCCCAACATTGTGATGGACACCGGCTCCAACGTAATCGTTTCTCCCGGCGGCAAGGTCTACGTCGCCTATGAATCCTTCCCTGTCCCGCCAAATGGCACCACCTTTGGCAAGACCGCCATCTATTTCGCGCGCTCCCTCTCCGAAGGCGCCAGCTTCTTCAAGCCCATCAAAATTGCCGACGTTGTTCCCGGCGGCGATGGCGTCTATCTCACCGGTCCCATTCTCGCCGATGATTTCCCGCAGCTCGCCGTCGACCGCACCACCGGCCCGTCTCGCGGCACCATCTACCTCACTTGGCCCGACGGCCGCAATCGCATCGTCCCACGAAACAACGCTCCCAGCGGCAACTACGCCTATCCCGATATCTTCGTCGCCAAATCCGTCAACATGGGTCTCTCCTTCCAGGTCCTCGGCGCCATCAGCCCCACTTCCAAAACATTTCCGCGCACATCCGGCCGCGACCAGTTCCTGCCCACCATCGCCGTCGATAACGACGCCGAAGTCGCCGTCTGCTATTACGACCGCCGCAACGACCCCGCCAATAATTTGCGCGTCGCCCACTACTGCTCCCTCTCCACAAATCAAGGCAAGACCTGGACCGACCTCGCGCTCTCTCCACTCGATTGGGTCCCCACTCCCAATCCCGATCCGCTCAACCCCGGAGGCACCGGCAGCTTCAGCGAATACGACGCCCTCGCCTCCGATTTCCTTCTCCGCACAGACGGCTTCTTCGCCTCCTTCATGGTCGAGCAAAACGGCAAACAATCCGTAGTAGCCAAAAAGTTCTAGCCGCACCCAGTGGGCACGCCATTTCTGCCTGCGCACCGTCGAATTTTGAATTGTTATATGTAGAGGTCCGGGCTTGAGTTTATCCTGAGCCTCGAAGGGCCCAGGCTCCCGAGCAAAGCGAGGATCTTCCGTTCGTCCCCTGTGGCGCAGGGCAGAGTCCGCGCAGCCCTGCGGCTTTTCTCACTCTTTAGGAGGTGGGGGCTTCAGCCCCCACGTAAAGCATCAGCAGAAAATGGGCTTTAGCCCCTGAAGAAAGCCTTCGCCTCAAACTTTGTAGCGGCGCATTTACCTCGCCATCTTACCTGTGGGTGTGAGGGCGGGAGGCCGCTAGCCCTTCCAAATATACTTGCCACAGGAGCAGGGAATCGTCTCCGTGGGTTCTTTCTTCTCCATGGGTTGCCGGCAAACTGGACAATTCTTGCGCCACATATTCCATACCTCTTGACTTCCGGGGCCGGGGCAAGCGAGTTGGAAAAGCATTCGCCCATAAAAAGGATAAATCAGCGCACCCCAGGATTCTGTTCAATTAGCGACAACTTGAACTCTTTGTGGGAGCTCGCCTGCTCCTTCGCGGCTCCTCCTTCCTAACGGTGTCATCCTGAGGCTATCCGACGAGGATAGGCGAAGGACCTCAATCTAAACCCAACCACCCACCGATCCGCGCGCGAATGCTCCGTTCCCACTGTCCCTCCCCCTCATTTCCGATAACCCGAATGCATCTTCGCCTCTTCCGCCAGATTCTGCACCGCCAACCGCGTCTCATGGACCATCAACGCGCATCCCGACGCCAACCCCACCACCGCCACCGCTCCCGCCAACAGCGCCAGCCCCGCCGTCAACTGAAACAACACCCGCTGGCCGTAATACGTCACAATCGACCCCACCACGGACACCAGCGCCGCCGTAGCAAACAATCCCAGCGACCCGTAAATCACCCGCAGCGCCTTCACCAGCAGTTGCGTCCGCACCTGCAAACCCGCAAGCTGCGAAGCCCAACTGTCGTAGTCCCCAGGAAAATGTTCTTTGGATTGCGCATCAGCACGTCCAGGCGCAAGCAACGCCAACTCCCGCGCCACCACCCGCGTCCGGTCCACCACCCGCGCCAACCGGTTGCTCGTCCCCAGCGCCAGCACCGAACACGCATTCGTCAAAATCGCCGGCGCCACCACCGCCGTAAGCACCGCAAACGGATTCCCCGCCGCCCCTCCATCCCCCGCCGCAAAGATCATCGCCGCACTCCTCTGTGGCACAGCCATTTCTGGCTGTGTTCCCCAATCCCGCTACTCCGCCCCTGTAGTGGCGCTATATATAGCGCCTGTCCGGCCAGTCCCCGTGCGTATCTTGGTAGCGCCAGCATCTTGCCGGCGTAGCGGCGAGTGTACCGCGAAGCACCGTTACGTAGCGGCGGTCTTCAGAGGGCGCCTGGTGGAAGCCCCGGACTTCAAGTCCGGGGGAGCGGCGCCTTCAGGCCCGCGGAAAAGGCCCGCAATAAAAAAATCTTCTGTTAAGTTTTCCATCTGTAGAGGCCGGGCTTAAGCCCGGCTAGCAAGCAAAGCGAGCGCTCTTAGCCCTTACGTAGCGGCGGCCTTCAGACTGGCGCGAGCCGCGCGAGCTTGCCCGGCTCAGCCGGGGGGCCTGCTTTCTGCTTTCTGCTTTCTGCTTTCTGCTTTCTGCTTTCTGCTTTTCCGTTATCTTGTAGCGGCGAGTTCATCTCGCCATCCATCCTTGTTGTCATCCCGACCGGAGCGGCCCGGCTTTTTCCTGCGCTCGTCTTCCGAGCGCCGGTTTATCCCGAAGAATGAGGGAGCCGCGCAGTGGAGGGACCGTGGCAGGATCACTCACCGCTACACAACAAATGAGAGGTCCCCGTTCCCTCAAATTAACAGCACCGTTACGTAGCGGCCGTCTTCAGACCGGCGCGCCTGTCATTCCGAACCCGCTCGCGCTCTTTGCGAGCGGTGTGAGTCTGCTTCTCTCCCCATTTGTCATCCCGCTTGCCCCGATCCTTGAGGGGACCGGAGCGGAGGGACCGTGGCAATATTGCTCCACACCACAAAACAATAAGAGGTCCCCATTGCCGATAAACCATGAACGAATCTGCGCTCACTGCCGCGAACTATCAGAATATGGCCCACTCTCCGAATGGGTCCACGTCGCCCTCCGGCGAAACCAACAACCAAATCCGCGCCTAGCTCCTCGACATGCTCGCTTTCATTTTTTGCTCTGCATATATATACTTTAAAGTACCGCAGCAGCAGTTAGGTCCCCCGCTCTGGTTCCCTAAAGAGGAGTGTCCATGAAGGTCATCCGGGACAATATTCACGGCGACATAGAGTTTTACCCCGAAGAAATGAGGCTACTCCACACCGCTGAGTTCGAAAGGCTTCACGGCTGCCGTCAATTGGGTCTCAGTCATCTCATATATCCGGGCGCCAAACATTCTCGATTCGAGCATGTCTTAGGCGTAATGCATGTGGCTACAAAAATAGCCAAACGGATGAGGAAGCAGGGACACTTCTTTCAGAAGGAAAGCGGTGGCGACGAGCTATTACACGTTCTGCGCTTTTCTGCGCTCCTGCACGATATGGGTCACGTTCCTTTCGGCCACACCCTTGAAGACGAGATGCCAATAATCCCCAAACATGATAAGGCGAGTGAGGGGAACATCGAGGACGCGTCGGCCGAGGGGAAGCCAGCCCACCCAAAGCAATCCCGAATGGAAATCGCTGTCACAAATGCGTTGAGCGCAAGCGGAAATAGGAAGTATATCGAGCCTGTCCTTCAGGTGCTCAAAGCCATAGATGCCAGCAAAGACGATGAAAAGTTGCACGAACTAGCAGCTAAAGGCGAAGTGAAGCCCGACTATTTCGTGCTGGCGGATATCATTGGCAATACGATTTGCGCTGATCTTTTGGACTATATCAAGCGTGATCATATGATGACCGGAATTCGGGCGTCATATGACTCTAGGATTTTTCGCTACTTCGGAGTGGGTACATACAAAGGTCATCGACGGGCGGTCATTCAATTGGTTAAAACGGGTCGAGTCCGAAATGACGCGCTTGCCGATTTATTAGACATTTTGAAGCTCAGATACAACCTCTCAGACAAAGTTCTGTTTCATCCGAAAAAGTGTGCTGCAGACGCGATGCTAATTAGAGCTATTAGCAATGCGGGACTGAGCGAGGATGATCTGATGCTGCATTCTGACGACGGGCTACTTGATCACCTCCGGAACGAACCGCTTATTGAAATGATTCGACAATGGAAGCTCTTCAAACCCGTGTTTGTTTGCGGACTCAGTCAAATCGATACATACGGAAAAGTCCATAAAAAACGGGAACTCATAAGGGAGCTCCACGAAGACGCAGACCTGAGGAAGAAAATCGAGCTGAGAATTCAGAATGAACTGGGCTTGCCCGGAAATCAGACATCGGTCCTAATTTTCTGTCCGCGGCCAAAAATGACCCTGAAACCAGTACGCGCGTTAGTGCAATGGAGAGATGGGACTGTTTGGCGCCTGAACGAGATAGGTGAGGACGATGATCGTCTGACTCATCGCCAAGTAGCACTTCTAGAGGACGTTTACTCCCAGTTATGGAAGCTTTATCTTTTCGTTCATCCTAGCTTGCGAAGTCATGCTGGCGCCTTACAACAGAAGTTCTGTTCAATCCTCAAAGAAGTGATAGGGCTCAGTGCGACCTGTGACCTGGCGTTTCAGCACTATCTCGAGGATTGCAGCGACGTAAAGATAGGTCGCCTATTGGATGATGAGGTCCTCGCGCAAGGGAGCGCGGGCAAGTTCCCTCCGGATAGACGGTTCAATATTAGTGTGAAGTGCCACCAGCGAATCCCACCAGACCCTTATAGCGACGAGTATGCCGAGCAAGACGGTGAGCTGCTGGCATCGCGTAGGGACGATCCCGCTTTGCTCAAGCGCATTAGGGAGATCGTGGATTCAGTTATCCGCAACGAGGCCTCCGACAAGAGACCAGTCGTTAACCCAGCTTAATAGCGAAGGATTCCGGACCCAATCCCCATTGTGCAAGGTTTGTCAGCAAATCCCTCCACCCTTTCACGGTATCTGGTGCCGAGTCCAACTCGCAAACACGCTGGAGGTAGGCCTGCTCCTGCGGGGTAACCTCATTGTCCCTTAGAAAGATCTTCAACGATTGGCGAGCCAAGGCTCGGGGTAGCGGAAGCCCAGCATCTTCCTCGCCCAGCAGAAAATTCGTTGTCACATCAAGTGCTGGTCCGATCTTCTGCAGGGTATCGATCCTTGGCGTCCTGATCTTTTTTTCGAGATGACTAATGGCACCAGGAGTAAGTCCCGCCCTTTTTGCCAGCTCCTTGCCCTCGAACCGGCGATACAGCCGAATCTCCTTAATCCGATGATTTACGAGCATTGAATTCCAATCGTATGCTGCGCTAATTCTGATTGACAATCGTATATTATAATATACAGTCGTACACGGATTGGGATCTCCTTGTTTGTGGAGCTTCAAACAGGCACTGAGTTGGAATCTGACTGCCTTTGCGCAGCCCGAGAGTTGAGTCGGCTGTTTGCGCGATCAACTCCACCCTTCTGCGCAAGTTGGCTGGCTGAACGTTTCGGGGTCTCAGAGGTCCGAGAACGACCTCTAGATCGTGACGCACGTCTCATCCGAGAGTCGGGGCGTCTGTTCATTGAGGTCAACAGTCTATTCCCTAACACCCGCCGCCGACTCAGCATCGCGCATGAAATAGGGCATTTGATTGTTGACCGTTGCTCTCCCATGGGGCAGTCGCACTGGGGACATGAGAACCCCATAATTGAATCTCTGTGCGATCGATTGGCCGAGCACCTCTTGGCTCCAGACTGGGCCGTGCGAGTACACTTTCAGAACGAACCGGAGCTCTCTGCTTGGCAGCACCCAATTCGATGCTCCTCCGTTCTTACCGGAGCCGCAAAATTCGGTATATCAGTCGATGCTATGGCGTCGCGGGTATTCGGCGAGATGGCGCTCGCGCCAAATGTTGAAGCTGTCATCTGGAGGTTCACTGAAAATGCTAATAGCTCGGATTCAGAGAGACAGCTGCGGGTAGCGTCGGCATGGAATATGAAAAGGGGAGCTATCTCCAGCAACAAGATTGCTTCGACAGAGTCGGTGGTTAAAAAAGCCTTTGAGCGGAACGGTGTGTTTTCTGGCGTTGAGGAACTTCCACTAGGAACACGTCGGTCCGCTCACGAGGTGGAGGCTCAGGGCTTCGGCCCACTCCCGTCAGAGGGAGGCGATGCCCACGCCCGCGCCGTTCTAAGCTTGCTTTCCTTCCAGAGCTGATAACCAATCCAGTTAGCCGCAAGATTTTACAAGTTTACCCTTGACTAACGTCCACCACCTGTGCTACTCTTTCGCATGACGTCGACGCAATTCCCGCCTGCCGCAACCAGCTATCCCTTTTCCTTTCATACTACTGGAGCCTCTTTGCCTTCCTTTCCGCCGACCCGGCCTTTGTTTTCAATAAGCTACAGCCTCTTTTTGCAAAATACCCGGGGGGTATACCTACCATGTCCCCTCATCGGGTCCCAATTTCGGTCTTCGCGTTTCGAGTTTCGTCCCTCGACTTTGCCCTTCCTTTCTTTTCATCAACTTACGAGTTGCCCTCCCGAACGATCGATTTGCAAGTCCCTGTGTTCTCATAATGTTACGAATCGCTCGTTTCGCAACGCCTTTCTTTTCACATCCTTACAAATTGCCGGGGGTGTCGGGGCCCACCCTCCAGCGCGACGCGCTCTCTCCCTTCAAAATCGTTCAAAACTTTCGCAAAGTGCGGAAAAGAAGAATCTTACCCGCACTGTATCGCACGCACCCCTCTCCGCATCACATCTCTTGTGGACGTGGATCTTAAGGAGACTAAACCCATGGAACGGCGATACCCGGAAGTTGTCGGCGTGCGCCGCACCGGCTGGGCGGCTCTGGACCGCGATCCGCAGGTGGACAGGGTCGAATTCGTCTGTCCCCACTGCGGCAAACAGGGACAGAAAAACGCCCGTCGCGAGCGCACCCAGTATCATTTTACCGATGGTTTTTTGCAGGACCTGCAGGGCGAAGTCACCGTCTGCCGCGGCTGCAATCAATCCCTGCGCGTAGTGCCCATAGTAATGTTGCACGACAATGACGAAACCCGTCGCTTCGAGGCCGTCTTCTCCGACGACCTAGCCGCCGACCTGCACAAATCCGCCGCCTAACCCCCGGCGCGGTCGAAGTTGTTTCTGTGTAGCGCCGCAGCATGCGTACGGAACGTTGGAACGGAGCGAGTCAAGGGTCGGAACGTAGTGGCCGTCTTCAGACCGGTTCGTTGCCGGAAAGAAAAAGAGGCGCAACGGCTCGCACCGCGGCGCCTCTAAACGAAACAGGCAAAATGGGGAATTGTTGTCGAGTTTAGCTTTTGCGACTTACCGCGGCGGATGGTCCCGATCGTACCGGTCGTGGTCGTGGTCATCCCAGTCGCGCTCGGAGCGCCAACGATGGCCGTCTTCATCCCACCAGCGATGGTTGCGGTTCCAGCAATATTCACGCGTTTCACGCAATTGCGCGCGCGCGTGGTCAGCTTGGCGGCTCTCGCGTCCATGATGCTCGATGGCTTCATGAAGACGGTGGTCCGCCTTGGAAATACGCCGCTGGCAATCGTCGTCGGCGCGCAAACGCGGGGCACCGCTGAAGAGCAGGAATCCGGCCAGCGTAGCGCCTGCCAGCATGGCCTTACCCGCTCCAAGAATTCTCGACTGCAACTTTGTTGGCATCCGGTTCTCCTCTGTTTTTGAAATGGGGCCTAAAAGCAGGGTTCCTGAAAACGTAGCACCGCGAAGGGGACCTCCAACATACCAGAATTTACGCGAACAGGCCGGGGAATTCCTGTAGCAGAAAATGCCGGCAGAAAGGCCGGATTCATTAGAAAAATCTTATTCCTGGCACTGCGAAATTTGCGCCTTGCGCAAAGATGTGGCGCAACTACAAAGAGCAAGTACGAAGCGACTACAAAACTCTTGCGCAAATGAACCAACTTACAGGTCGGAGTCGAGCTGCATGTGGTATTTTTCGAGGCCTTCGCGAATGCGGCTGAAAGCGTCATCCACGTTGTCGGCAAACTGCAGCATCTTGTACTCATCCTGATTGATCATGCCCCAGCGCACCATCGCGCGAAAATTCAAAACCTCATCCCAATATTTTCTTCCGTAAATAATTATTAGATTGTTGCGCGGCAACTTTCCGGTTTGCAGCAGCGTGAGCATTTCCCACAATTCGTCCATGGTGCCGAAGCCGCCGGGAAAAACGATCAAGGCTTTGGCAATTTGCGCGAACCAGAGTTTGCGCATGAAAAAATAATGGAAATTCAAGCTGAGCTCGGGACTGATGTAAGCATTGGCGAATTGCTCGTGCGGCAATTCGATGGACAAGCCGATGGATTTTCCGCCGGCTTCCGCGGCGCCGCGATTGGCGGCTTCCATGATGCCGGGACCGCCGCCGGAGCAAATCACGAAACGTCGCGGGCGGGGACCGAGGGTAAGGGCCCAGGTGGTGATGCGATGCGAAAGCTCGCGCGCTTCTTCGTAGTAGCGGGACATTTCTAAAGCGCTTTTGGCGTCGCGAATGGCTTCGCGGTGCTTCACTCGCCCGGCACCCTTGAGTTTCGAACTGGGCGTTTTCTTCAGGCGCGTGAGACGCATTTGCGCGGTTTCGTGGGATTCAATGCGCGCCGAGCCAAACATGACAATCGTGTCGCCGATACCTTCGTTCTTGAGCTGCACCAAGGGATGCAGGTATTCGGCGAGGATGCGGATGGGCCGGGCGGCGGTACTTTCCAGGAATTGCGGATCTTGGTGTGGAGCCTTGGGTGCGTGTTGAGGCTTGAGCTTGAGTTGCCCTGGGGACATGCGAACTCTCCGAAAAGACGAACCTCCATTATCAGGAATTGCGGGGTGCGGCGGCAACGTCTGAAGGCGCTGGTGCGTCGAATTGGATACACTGGGCACGGAGGCCCGCCATGTCGAAACCCCTTTTCCTGTTCGCACTACTTGTGGTTCTAACGGGCGCGGCCGTTTTTCAGGGAGCATCCGTTTCCGCGCAATCGCCCACTGGGCCGATAACGCCGCAGCCGGGAACACCGGTGCAGCAGGCTCCGCCGCAGAGCAAGATCGTGACAGGCGTGACCCTGGTGAATACGCCGGTGACGGTGAAGGACGGGCACGGACGAATGGTGGACACGCTGGACGCGAAGGATTTCCTGGTCACCGATAACGGCGTGCCGCAGCAGATTGTGCATTTCGATCTCGGAGGCGATCCGCTTTCCATCGTATTTTTGGTGGAAACAAGCAGCAAGATTGCGCCGCTGATGCCGCAGGTCCAAAAGGCGGGAATCGTCTTAGGCGAAACGGTGATGGGCGCGGATGGCGAAGCGGCGATCTTGGGTTTTAATGATGCGGTGGACAAGCTGCAGGATTTCACGACGAACAAGGATGCGGTCGAGAAAACTTTTACGAAGCTGAAGATAGGGACGGATGGTTCGAAACTGTTTGACGCGATGGCGCTAGGCGTGGAGATGCTAAGCTTGCGGCCGCTCGCTACCGCGGACACGCCAGGACGGCGGCGCGTGATGCTGGTCTTGTCCGAAGCTCACGACGCGGGCAGCGAGACAAGATTGGGCGCGGTGCTGCGGCAGGCGCAGCTTTCGAACGTAACGATTTATTCGGTGGGATTGTCGACGACCATGGCGGAGCTAAAAGAGCCGCCGCGGGATGTTACGCACTCGGCAACGCCTCCGGGAACGTTCCCGCAGCCACCGATACCGGGGACGGTGCAAACTCCGGAAACCGAGGCAACGCGGTACGGCAGCGGGAACTTGCTGGCACTGGCGGCGTGGGCGGTGCAGCACGTGAAGGACAAGATCACGGCGCAGCCGCTGGAACTGGCGGCTACGGCGACGGGCGGGGAGCATCTGGGCACGTTCAAGAATCACTCCATTGAGAATGCGGTGGATGAAATTGGCGGCGAGCTGCACTCGCAGTATTCGCTGAGCTACATACCCAGCGGGACGAATCAAACGGGGTATCACGAAATTAAGGTTGAAGTGAAGAAGCCGGGAGGATTGAAGGTGCGCGCGCGGCCAGGATATTACATCGCGGGGCCGGAGAGCTGAGTTCATTTCGGGCGATTGTTTCCGCGCGTGTCGTAGACAATTGCCAGGGGTCCTCGGGCATATTGATTTTCTTTACGACTTAAAAGTCTGATCGGGTCAGTCGTTGATTCGTGCTAGCCTTGAAACCGTGCGGGCGTGGCGGAATCGGCAGACGCATCGGACTTAAGCGAAAACTTGAGTGCTCGCCGGGATCCCTCAAGACCTACCGCGTGACGGTCGACGGCGAAGTTGGGCGCGTCGACGTTCCGCTCGCACTTGCTGTCCAAAGGGAGTGACGTGTGACTGAGACCGCACGCTCAACGCCGCTCTCAAGCGCCGCGAATGCAGCGCTCATGTTTCCGTTGTTGAGTTCTGCGCAGATGGCACGGATTGCTTCGCACGGAGTGATTCGTCCGATCACCCGCGGCGAAGTGTTGATCGAGGGCGGCCAAACCAACGTGCCGTTCTTTGTCCTGAAATCTGGTGAGATCGAGGTCATTCGCCCATCGGCACTGGACGAGATTCTGGTAGCTATTGTCGGGCCGGCTCAGTTCACCGGTGACATCAGCATGATCCTCGGTCGCCCCGCGCAGATGCGCCTCCGTGTGAGGGACTCTGGCGAAGTCGTCCAACTGACACGCGACCAGATGCACGCCCTCATTCAAACTGACGCCGAGATCAGCGAAGTGCTGATGAGAGCGTTGATCCATCGACGAGTCGCGGTGGTTGCGCAGGGGATTGGCGACGTGCTGCTCATCGGTTCCGTCGGGTCCGGGGCAACGCTACGAATCAAACAATTCCTAACGCGCAATGGCCACCCCTTCAAGTACCTCGATCTTGACCGGGACGCCGATGTACGGCAATTGCTCGATCGCTTTCACCTGGAGCCGGCGGAGATACCTGTCGTGATTTGCCGCGGCGAGGCGGCGCTGAAGAATCCCAGCAATCAGGAGATCGCCGACCGCCTCGGCTTCAATAAGGGGATCGATCACATACACCGGCGCGATGTCGTCATCGTCGGCGCCGGACCGGCGGGTCTTGCGGCCGCCGTTTACGCGGCTTCCGAGGGACTCGATGTGCTGGTTGTCGAGGCGAGCTCGCCTGGAGGACAAGCGGGCTCGAGCTCAAAAATCGAGAACTACCTTGGATTTCCAACGGGGATTTCAGGGGGAGAGCTGGCCGGACGCGCCTACGCCCAGGCACAGAAGTTTGGCGCCGAGGTCATGATCGCGAAATGCGCCGCGGAGTTGGTCTGCGAAGACAACGCCTACGGCGTGAGACTCGACGACAGCGTGACTATTCCGGCTCGCACAGTGGTCATTGCTACTGGAGCTCGATACCATAGGCCGTCGCTCGCGAATCTCGGTCAGTTCGAAGGTGCGGGTGTCTACTACAACGCGACTTTCACGGAAGCGCAGCTCTGCGAAGGCGATGAAGTCATAGTCGTAGGCGGAGCGAACTCGGCCGGCCAGGCCGCGGTGTTTCTGGCGCAGACGGCGAGACACGTTCATCTGCTCGTCCGCTCCAGCAGTCTTTCGGCGAGCATGTCGCGATACCTGATTCGACGCATCGAGGAGACTCCAACAATCCAGATCAAGACGAGAACCGAGATCGTGGCTTTTGAGGGAACCGAACATCTTGAGCGTGTGCGGTGGCGCGACGGCACGGGCGCGGTAACGAGTCAGGATCTTAAGCACGTATTCCTGATGACGGGGGCCGACGCGAACACCGGTTGGCTGAATGGCCGTGTCGCGCTCGATGCGAAAGGTTTCATCAAGACCGGATGGGACCTGACGAAGGAAGATCTCGCCGCTGCCCGATGGCCGCTCGACCGCTCACCGTATCTTCTCGAAACCTCGCTTCCGGGCGTGTTCGCCGTGGGTGACGTTCGGTGCGTCAACGTCAAACGCGTGGCATCGGCGGTCGGTGAAGGGTCGATCGCGGTTTCGTTTGTCCATCGCGCGCTGGCCGACGTAGTTCGCAGACCATCGAGCCCTCAAATGACCAACCGCCATCAAGCCCGTTAAGCACCCGAAGGCGAGACAGCGCGAGGAGTACATCTGTCGCCTCCCTGAATACTTAGCTTGCTGACCCCGCCGATCGCCGCCGGTCAGACTGCCGCGTGCGGTAGTCGGTCACGAAGAACCCGTTGATGTCGGCGTACGACACCAAGCTCGCGAAGCCTGCGAAACTCCCCTCCGATTTCAACTTCTGCGCTGCGTGCATGAAACCGGTCCATGCAGCAAGAGCCAACGCGCCTCCGACACTGATGCGTCGCACACCGAGCGCCGCGATGTCGGCGACGCTCAAGCCACTGTCCCGAACCACCAGGACGTTGATCGGCTTCGGCCGAACCGCGTCAACGAGCGCTTTGATCGCCGTGGGATCGTGGGGGCCGGGTGCGAATAGCACGTCCGCCCCGGCCTCAGCGAATGCCTGCAGACGCCGGACCGATTCGCGAAGTGCATCATGATGGCCGACAAGGAAACATTCTGCCCTAGCCGTCAGCAGGACGTCGGCACGGGACTGATCGATCGCCTCGCGCGCAGCGCGCACACGCTCGACGGCGAGAGG